>Ga0307990_1000851_pt1 | contig 26381 bp, 18 predicted proteins | sample EllFjometagen129_FD_203168 | JGI IMG/M metagenome (GOLD analysis project Ga0307990, IMG submission 203168) | Marine microbial communities from Ellis Fjord, Antarctic Ocean - #129 | ecosystem: Environmental > Aquatic > Marine > Unclassified | place: Southern Ocean | collected 2014-10-08
TTTTTAATATTAACCTTTGTGAACCTTAGGCTCTTAAAAAGTCATTAATAGTAACATGTTAACGATATTTATGCTGCGGTTTTTTCCCTGAAAGGCTTTTTTCTCCCCGGGAAAAACGTAGTACCTTATCTCTAATATTCTGCCAAAAAATGGCAGAATATTAGAGATAAGGTACTCACGCAAAATTTAAAATGCATTGTCTTTAATATGAAAGGAAGATAAATAATAAAGCTCTTAATTGCAAAATATGCATTTATAAATTTTGCCGACTAACTTGGACAAACCAAAACAGGAATACACCACAAGTTTTACATGTTCACCTTGTTTGGTTTTGGCTTGTCCAAGTTAGGATATACCTTTTAGCTTTTGAAAACATTAATTATTTTTTTAGCCCTCTTGCTCCCGGCTTTTTTATGTGGACAAGCCATTACCGAAAACATCCACATCGACCAGTTTGGGTACAAACCCGATGGCCAAAAAGTGGCGATCCTTTCCAATCCGCAACTTGGGTACAACGCCGGCCAAACTTATGTGCCCGGAACAAGCATCACGGTAGTTGATAATCAAACATTACAAACTGTTTACAGTGCCGCCCCGGCCCAATGGAATGGGGGTAACACGCACGGCCAATCGGGCGACCAGGTTTGGTGGTTCGACTTTTCTCAGCTTAGCGACCCGGGCGAATATTATGTGTATGACCCGGCCAACAACCTGCGCTCTTATGCTTTTCGCATAGACGACAATATTTACACTGATGCCCTTCGCCAAAGTATGCGGGCATTTTATTATCAACGCTGCGGTGTGGCAAAAACAGTGTTGCACGGGGGCGTGTGGCATGATGAGCTTTGTCATAGCCACACTATGCAGGATTTGGACTGCCGCCTGGTGAGTAACCCTGACAACCCGGCCACGTCAAAAGACCTTTCGGGTGGCTGGCACGATGCCGGCGACTACAACAAATATGTAAACTATAGCCACGACCCGCTCCACGATTTATTGTTTGCCTACGAAGATAACCCGGGCATTTGGGGCGATGATTTCGGTATTCCCGAATCGAATAACGGCATACCGGACATACTCGATGAAATAAAAGTAGAATTGGACTGGCTGCTAAAAATGCAGGTAAGCGATGGCTCTTTGATGAAAGTGTCGGTTACGGCTTACCAGGACGGTAGCCCTCCCAGCACGGATATGGCTTTTCGAAGATATGGCCCCGCCCAGGCTTCGGCCACAAGGGCAGCGGCAAGTATTTTTGCCCATGCTGCCATCGTATATCAGATGCAAGGCATGGTTGCTTTCACCGACACCCTGCTGACCAGGGCAGAGCTTGCATGGGAATGGGTAAGTGCTAACCCGGGCTATTCCTATTATAATAATGCCGGCTTTTCGAGTAGTAACCCCGAAGTTTCGGAAAATGCATAGGATGATTTTTTGGCATGTGCCGCAGTATATTTATTTGCAGCTACCAACAATAGTTTATATAAAGATTATTTCGATGCCAATTATTCCTCCATCAACCCATACTCCTGGGGCTATTGGTACCTGTTTCAAAATTCGGTGCAGGATGCCATGCTTTATTATGCCAACTTACCCAATGCCTCGCCAACGGTAGCTTCCAATATTCAAAACAGTTTTGTTAATTCGATGCATTATAACAACACAGATATGCTCACTGCATTTTTGAATAGTGCAGATGCTTACCGCACCCAAATGGGCAATTCGGATTATACCTGGGGGAACAACCGGGAAAAATGCCATGCTTCGCTCATGTTTTATAAGCTGATTAAGTACGGCCTGAATAATGGCAACGCCAACGATTCGTTAGATTATGCACACGCTGCAGAAGGCTATTTGCATTTCATGCATGGGGTCAATCCCATCAACATGGTCATGCTTTCGAATATGTATGATTATGGTGGCGATAAGTGTGCCAACGAAATATATCACGCCTGGTTTGCCGATGGCACAGATTTCGACAACGCAATTACTTCCCTTTATGGCCCGCCGCCAGGTATTATTCCCGGCGGGCTTAATCCATATTTCTCGCCCGATCCCTCGTATTCCGGCCCGCCGCTGGAGCCCCCTATGAATCAGCCGATTCAAAAATCATATAAGGAGTGGAATACCGGATGGCCCGAAAATTCATGGGAAATCACCGAAAATTCCATCACCTACCAGGCCGCTTATGTAAACATGCTTTCAAAATTTGTACAAAGAGCAAATGCAGGTTTTTCTATTGATATTAAAAAGGGATGGTGCGGCGTTTCCAGCTACATCGATCCCTCCGAAAAATCGCTCGAAACAATCTTTGAACCCTTTGGCCCCGATTTTACTATCCTGGCTAATACAACAGGCTGCTATTATCCCGCAGGCGGTATTTATAGCATCGAAAATTGGGATTACAGCGAGGGGTATATTATTAAAGTGGAAAATGATCTGAATCTTACCATGATGGGCCTTATGGCCAATGATCTGCAACTATCGCTTAACGCGGGTTGGAGCCTGCTCCCTGTTTCGCTGGCTTGCGATGTTCCCATTGAAGCACTGACGGAACTTTTGCCCTTCCTCAACGTCATCAAGGAAGTGGCCGGAACCCGCCTTTACTGGCCTGCAATGAACATCACTACTTTAACGTACTTGCAGCCGGGAAAGTCCTATTGGATTTCGCTTAGGCAAGACCTTGAGTTTACCTACCCGGCCTGCCCGTAATCAATACAGCAACTGATAGTGAAACCGCTTTTGTTGGAGGAGTTTATTCAAAACAGGATTTGCTATATGTGGATTTTCTGTTGATATTTAAAACTTCGGTGCATTTCCCTGTGGTCAGGGTGGGAAGAATTGTATTCAGGATGATTTTTCATTTCAAGATAATTTATGCAGGTCAAAAATATGGAATAAAATTGAATACGAAATGCAGCGGGGTGAAATTTAATTTGAATAATGACATGGATGCAGCATGTAATCTTTCATTCGATAATTACCTATCCAAAGCATAAACGTCTCAGCCCTTTAGGCTGCTGAGTATATCGGGATTCCTTTGAAATGAATAATTTTATGATAACGGAAAATATTCGGTAAGAAGGCTGAAAGCCTCAAACAACAAAAAAGAGGGAGAAGCCCTCGAATATCATAAAACCCCAAAACGGGCTTCAGGCTGCCAGCCTGAAAGAAAGAAGTTCACGGTTTACAAGAAAAAAACATCCAAAATCCGTATATTAAAATAGCAAGTATTTTGAAAATACATGAAAATTGAAAATTAAAACTCACAAAAAGCTAATTTTGGCAATTAATTCACTTCGACAAGGGATTTGCCTGGATACTTATTGTAAGATTAATAAAAATAAAATGTTTCATTTAATAGACTTCGCAGCAAAAGTTAGATGGCGAAAACGCTTTCAGCACAATCCTATACTCGTAAAAATACAGGACAAATTAGCAGTTAAAGATTACGCTGCACAATTTGGAGTTAAATCGGCAAAAGTATTTTACAAAACCAAAAATCCTGAAGCCATCCCTTTTGACAGTCTTCCTGAAAATTGTTTTATCAAAGCGAATCATGGTTGTGGCTGGAACATCATGCGATTAAACGGTAGGTTCTATCATTTCAAAAATGGGTCTTCGATTGTTGATGAAACCGGCAGATACCGAGAAAAAGAATTAAAAGAACATGAAATCATTAAAGCTGAAGTAATAGGAAAATGTAAAAAGTGGCTAAACAGCAAGTATGATGTCTCTGAATGGGCATACAGCCATATTGATCCCAGGATTTATGTCGAGGAACTGATCACACAAACTGATGAGACAGATATTTTTGATTACCGGTTTTTTACTTTTAACGGCAAGGTGGCATGTTATGGCATTGGGTCGCCAGCGATGAGAAAAAATATGGAAAATGTTTTTTTTGATGCTTCGGGTATCGAAATTCAGCTTACCAGATATGCCGAAAAAGTGCCGGATTCTCTTCCCCCTAAGCCGGATTTTTTGAACCAGATGATAGAGGCAGCAAATAAACTGGGTAAGGGTATCGACTTTGTGAGGATAGATTTTTTCTGCAACGATCACGATTTCTATTTAGCAGAAATGACCGTATATCCTCAAAGTGGAGACCGTAACACCCCAACATCCTGCCCGGAATTTAACCATTGGCTGGCTGGCCATTGGAAAATGAAAAATTCTGATTTATTGATGGCCATAATATGGAGAGTTTATGGTTCAATAAAGTTCTGGTTGGAGAAAAGGAAATTACTCAGCCATTAATCGCAAAAACCATATTCAGGGTTGCGATCCCTTCCCTGCGGTCAGGGCTGCGAACCCACGCAGGGAGTTGGAATGGGTTAAAATAGGGCAAGCCTTATTCAGTTTCATTTTATTAATAACTTTGCACAAATCAATGTAATATGGATGCAATAATAATTGAAATAAAAAACAATACTTAAAACATTTTCGTTTATAAATTTTACCGTTATAAAAACATTTGCTGATGCAACAAATTACATTCACCGTCCCAAATGCCCAATTGGCAGCACAAATATTAAACTCCCTGAATGAATGGAAGGCTATTTCCAATCTCCAAATTACACCTCTGGATGTTATTGAAACCAATAAAATCATTCCGCCCAAAAAACTGGCCACTTCGGTTGGTGATATTCTAACAGATTGGACAGACATGAAAGAGTCAACAGAAACATTTAGAAAAAAGTTATGGAAAACGCCATCCTATTAGATTCCAATATCTTAATTTCTGCTTTTAGAAAAAACGATGATGCAATTTCATTAAGGAAATTCGATTAATTTAGAACATCCCAATAACAGGGTTACGATCCCATGGCCATCAAGCTATTGAAACTACAAAGCATAAAGAAATATTTCGCCCCGCTGGGGCTATAATGTATTTCGGTTTTTTGATTTTCTACAAATATTTCGCGGCTCTGCCGCTGAAAGCCAGCTGCAGAGCAGCAAAATATTTGTAGAATGCAGGTTTTATAATCACATTAAGCTCCAGAGGAGCGGAATATAAGACCGGGTGTTTTTTTCGCACCGCTGATTAGCAATTTTAAGATTTAATTGCATTTATTTTTTGGGATTACAAACTTCAACATTCGATATTCGGCGGTTCGATATTCTTCTTTTAGCCCAGGGTTGCGATCCCCGCCTTGCTCGCCTCGCTGGCGAAGCGGGCTGGCGAAGCGGGGCATCCATCAGGTCATCGCAACAGCGAGGCAGGCCTTCCCTACGGTCAGGGCTGCTAACCCATACATCCCTGGGTTTGCAGCCGCGTAACGGATAGCAACCCTAAACAGATAAATCACCCCGTGAATGCTGTGCTTAACCCAACCCTGACAGGGTTCGGCTATCCTGGAAATTACCACAATTCAGCCAACGCATTTTTCCATTTAATTTGTTGCAGACCTTCGGCCTGCTGGTGCTCATTTGTAAGGCTTTGTGCTGTGATGTTTCAGGCTTTCAGCCTGTAACCTTTTGCGGTCTGAAAATACATTTGTTGGAAGAAAACCAGAATCACGAAATAGCCCTCAACCTTTCAAGCAGCGGAGGATACGAATAGTGTACAAAAACCACGGCAGGATGAGGACGCAGGTTGCTCAGGTTTTCGACAGATAATTTTTTGAGGGCGGATTTCAGGCTTTCACCATTATAATTTTCGGAAGCAAAACAGTCGGCGGCAAATTCATTTTTCCTGGAAATTACATTCATAATAATTCCCAAAACCGTAGAAATAGGGCTATACAAAATCCCATAAATTTGCCACGAAGACTCAAAGGCTCAAAGAAACACGAAGAAAAAAATAATGCTGAAAAAAAGCACCCTTTGTGAACCTTGGTGGCTTGGTGGCTTGGTGGCTTGGTGGCTTGGTGGCTTGGTGGCTTGGTGGCTTGGTGGCTACTCTCTATTCAAAGTGCCACACTCTTATAAAATCATCGTGAAGAGATCGCGTCCAGCCTGGTCAGCAGCGGAGGATGTGAATAATGCACAAAAACCACGGCAGGATGTGGACGCAGGTTGCTCAGGTTTTCGACAGATAATTTTTTGAGTGCGGATTTCATGCTATGCTTTGGGAATCGTTTCCCATATCGGTTGAAGTACACGGGTTATTTCTTCTAATACCTCGGTAAATCTCAATGGTTCACGATGTTTTATTTTCTTCAAAAATGAACTCCATGAACTATTACGATTTTTGTTGCTTGCAAAATCTGCTTTAAATAATTCATGCTCATGACGATAAAAAGTATTGCGCTGTCGAAAGGTAACACGAATGGCTTCTTCCAATATTTCCTGCTTGAAATTTCCGGCTTTGAGCAGATGATAAACATCATAAAAATCCTTCAGGCGACTATTCATTTCTGAAAGCTCAATCATTGCATGGAACTTTTCCGAAATCACAGTTTCTAATGAATAAGCGAAAATTGATGGAATAGCAACATCATTGAGAATTACAGGATAATTAATCCTGATTGGTTTTGGGTAGATTGAGTCCCCAAAGCCCACATCCACTTGCAAACGTTGTTGAATGGTGTCCAACTGTGTTTCAATAAAGATTCTTATTCCACCATAAATATCATTTTCGCGAATGAATCTGGAAGAAATGCTATCTACATTAAATTGAACCCCATCTTCATCATGAACGGCAGAAATTTCTTTAAATGCCACAATAATTTTTTGCTGATCATACTCCATCTGATGAAGCGAAAAATCAATGTCCATTGTATATCGCCACATTTCACCCGAAGAAAAAGTATAAAGCAATGCCCCACCTTTCAAATAGAACTTATTGGCATATTTACTGGCTGATATTCGATACAGCAAACGCTCATGAAGGTAGCGGATGATAAGATGTTGAAAACTGATTTTATTCTTTTTTGACAGATTATAAAGTTTGTTCCGTATGGATTTTCCAATATTTTTCATAGTTGTGTTTCTACATAAATTTTCAAGGTGTTGTAAACCCGCATTTTTTTGGCATACTTTATTAGTTTGTCAATATTCCTACTTTCATGGACAAGGTAATTTTTAATGATTTCGGCAGTTGTTTCCATCCCTATTTTATTGCGGTATTTTACAGCATCACAAACGCATTTCTCGATATCATATATTTTTGTGTTAATGTCTTCAATCAATTTGGTTTCAATGCCGAGTTCAAAGTATTCTTTTTGCAGATAAATTAGTTTGATAGCCGGAAAAGCAGGTAAGGTAACTTTTCTGGATTTCAGTATGGCTACATAAAATGCATCCGGAATAAATACCGAAAGGTTGTTGACATACCAGGCAGAATGCAAGCACAATACGCCGCCGGGAACAATGCGGCTAATATCAATCATTTGCCGTTTCGCAAGCTCTTCATCCAATGTATATACTCCCCGTTTTAGTCGTGAAACGAGCCCTTGTTTTATTAAGCCCTGAAGCTGGTAGCGCATTTTTCTACCCGTTATTTCAGAAGATTGGATGTAGCCATTATTTTTTTTAAGAAGTTGAATCAGTTCTTCCATAAAACAATTTTGTACAAAAATACTGCTTTTAATGATATTAGCAGTATTTTATAACAAAAGCTAATCATTGGAATAAAGCACTATTTATTTTGGTTTCAATCATTTTCTATTCAGTTTCATTTTATTAATGAATTGCCTAAGCAATGTAATATGGGTGCAGTAATTATCGAAATAAAAAAACAACAATTATGTTTTTTAGTACCCACTAAATCTCACCTACCCTTCTACCTTATCGATAAAGTATTCGTGCTACTTCCGGAGGCAATTCACGGGGTGACTAAAGCCCTAAGTCGACACCAGGGCTGAGAACCCAGAAAGAGCTACCAGTCAAAGTGACAATGAGATTTCAAAACCAGAATCACGTTATAGCCCTCAACCTTTCAAGCAGCGGCGGATGTGAATAATGTACAAAAACCACGGCAGGATGGGGACGCAGGTTGCTCAGGTTTTCGACAGATAATTTTTTGAGTGCGGATTTCAGGCTTTCACCATTATAATTTTCCGAAGCGAAACGGTCGGCGGCAAATTCGTTTTTCCTGGAAATGATATTCATAATAATTCCCAAAATCGTAGAAATAGGGCTATACAAAATCCCGAAGGCCAGTATCCCTAAATGGAAACTTCCCTGGCTTGCCCCTAAAGCTTCTGATAAAAGCGGGTTACCGATAAATAAGGATAATATATAAAGCATAATCCCCGATTGGATAATTCCTAAAATCAATCCAGAAACCGTGTGCTTCTTTTTGTAATGGCCAATTTCGTGGGCAAGCACTGCTACCAGTTCTTCAGTGCTATGTTTTTCGATGAGGGTATCGTAAAGCACAATGCGCTTTTTTGGTCCTAATCCTGTAAAATAGGCGTTGGCTTTGGTGGAGCGTTTCGAACCATCAATCACATAAATATTCTTCAGCTTAAAGCCTACCTTATTTGCAAAAGCTTCGATGGAATTTCTCAGCTCTCCTTCCTCCAATGGCTTTTGTTTGTTGAAAAGCGGAACAATAAGGTTGGAGTAAAACATCGACATGAACACCGTGAAAAAAGTCAGCGCACCCCAGGCGACCAGCCAAAACCATTGGCCCGTGGATTCGTAAATCCAGACAATCAAGGCCAGCAAACCTCCACCAATGATTGCTCCCAAAAGCCAGCCTTTTATTTTATCGAAGAAAAATGTTTTGAGTGTTGTTTTATTAAAACCGAACTTTTCTTCGATTACAAAAGTGTCGTACATTGAAAATGGCGTGGATAAAATATCAGATGCCAGTCCCAGTATTCCAAAAAATAAAAGGGCTAAAAGTATTGGATTTTCAGTGTATGTTCTGGCAAATTGATCAACCCAGGCAAAGCCTCCCAAAAGGAGCATGGCCAAAATAGCTGCGAAACTGATGCTGCTGGTGAGCATCCCGAACTTGTGATTTACTTTTAAGTACTGCTGCGATTTCCTGTATTTTTCTTCTTCATAAATCCCCTTTAGCTCTGCCGGAAGGATATCGCTCCATCGCGTGGTGTTGAGGTATTCGAGGGTTTTTTCAAAAAGAAAATCAATGATGACGATGATTAAAATGATGTAGAATAGTGTTTGTGCCATGAGAGTGGGGAGAGTTATTGGATATTGGGTTATTTGTTATTTGTTATTCGTAATTCGGTTATTTGTTATTCTGGAAATGTAAATATCATCAAATTCTTTTCCTAACGAAAATGTGGTAGAGACGCCCGCCAGCTGGCGGGTGTCTCTACAAGAATTCCATCGTTTGGTTTTCAGTCATTGTTTAATCCGTTAGTCAGAATTTTGTGCCGATTGCAGAGCCGCGATGCATCGCGGCTTTACTGAATCATATTTTATGTTTTTATCGGATTGTTTAATCACTGGGAAAATGCTTTCATTCAAAATTATCATTCCTGAAAATTACATCATTTTCCAACTTTTAACTTTTAACTCTTAACTCCCAACTTTCAATTCTTAACTCCCAACTCTTAACTTCGAACATCTAATAGCTTCCTCCTTTTTTGCGGATAAACCACTCGAGGGAGATGAGTAAAAGAATGAGTCCGAATATCCAGGGAATGTTTATGAGTTCGCTGTATTTACGGTCGGTATAGGTGATGGTGGTAATATCTTCGCGGTTGCGCAGTAATTCAGGCAGGGTTTGCACTTCATCAGGATAAAGCATCATCCCCTTGGTTTTTTGTGAAATCTGGAAAAGTAAATTGTGATCGGCAATGGTATTGATGGCTTCGATATTGAGTGGCGAAACTGTAAAAGTGCCGTTATCGGTGTATATATTTTCACCCTCTCTAACCCGTGCTTTCCAGGTATAATTATCAACGGGGATAATACCGGCATTGAGCTGATATGCCCTGGCAGTTTTTCCAAATCCATAAGGATAGTCGATGCCATTGCTATTGGTGATGACCATCTCTACATCGTTGCTATTGATGAGTTCATAACTCTGATTATAAACTTCCGCATCAAATACTACAGGTTCATTTTCAAGAAAGTTATTTTCGCCCTCTACTTTAAAGAAACTCTTATCGACCTTTACGGATAAAAACTGGATCATTTTTGTAATTACCTCGTTGAAGGCATTGTGGTTACCATTTTTGAGATAGTCCTGCAAGCGCCATTTCCACAAACCTTCGCCTGCAATCACTCCTGTTTTACTGTCGGGGGTCTGAATAAAATACACCAATGGATAATTTGTTACCAGCGATCCTATCTGTTGAAAAAACAGTGTATTTACCGAATTGGAAGTATTGTATTCGCCAAAAGGCGTGAGCAATGGAGGAAAATTTGAAAATGCTTTTTCTGATACCTCACTTAAAGTGAAAAGTGTAAATTCAGGATTTAAAACCGGCAGGGTTTCATTGTAGCTCCGTTGTGCAGTTTCAATCCGCACCCCGGAATTTAATGCATTGAATTGATCGAGATTGGTTTTGGTGCCAACGATGAAAAGCACCGGAATTTTATTTTCGCGTGCCCTGGCAACATAAGTATTTCCCTTGCTTCCCCCATCGGGCAACTGGTGCATTATTATCAGGTTAAAACTCTCGATCTGCCCCACATATTCATTAATGGTGGCCTCGGTTACCTCGTAGTTGTAGTTGCTTTCGATGGCAGTTCTTAAGGCGGAAATGTCGGGATGGGGCGCTGTGGAAAGCAATAAAATCTTTTGTTTCGAATCGAGTACATCAATAAAAATATCCTGTACATTATTAACAGTACTTATTTCATTATCAATATCCGAGAGCTTAATGGTGTATCGTTGCATACCGGCTTTTTTGGCTTCGAGCTGCAATCGGAAAGTTTGAAAATACCGGTTCGAAGTAAATGTTATGTTTTCAGAATGCACTATTGTTCCACCCTTGCTCACGGTAAGTGTAGATTGCAAACCGTTGCACATATTAGCGCCAACAATCACCTCGATGGGAAATTGATTGCCCAAAAAAGCAATCCTGTTAAAGTTAACTTTGCTAATAAAAACATCCCGGCGCATGGCTGTATCGCCCAAAGCCAGTGTGTAAACCGGAAACCTGAACTGATCGGAAGTATATAATGGGTTTAGCCCGTGATTGAAAATACCATCGCTGGCAAGCACCAAAGCACCCACATTCCTGTTTGAATAGCGCACGGCCATCTCATCAAACAATGAAGAAATATCCGTTTGTTTATCCTTGAAGTTATAATTGTTCCCCCCGGCAACCTTATCACCAAAAGTGAAAGTCTTTACCTGAAAATCTTTGCTTAAATCATCAATTACCTCATTAAGCTTATTTGTATAATCATTTTTAATGTAGCCTGAATCCTTGCCAATAACCATCGATTCGGAGTTATCCTGGGCTACAATAATCATTGGTTTTTCAGTTTTCCTGAAAACTGTTTTTACCAGGGGCGAAAGGAGCAGGAAAGAAATGATGAAAATGGCGAGAAACCTGAACACTGCCAGCCATCTGTTGGTATTCAACGAAAATTCTTCGTTACGATTTTTGAAATATAAAATTCCGGCGTACAACAAGCCCAGGGCAATACAGAATATTACAAACCACGCGGGATATTCGGTTATCAAACTCAAATCAACCTCCTCTAAAGTGCAATTGTGGGAAAAACTTAAATATGCATTCCGCCGTCAACGCTAATTACCTGGCCGGTAACATAAGATGACAAGTCGGAACCAAGAAAGATACATATATCGGCAACATCTTCAGGCTTGCCCGACCTGCGCAGCGGGATGGTTTGTACCCATGCATCGCGTTGCTCGTCTGTTAGCTTGCCGGTCATGGCAGTCTCGATGTATCCGGGAGCCACAGCATTACAACGGATGCTCCTGGAACCGAATTCTTTGGCAATGGATTTTGTAAAGCCTATCAAGCCGGCTTTTGATGCTGAATAATTGCTTTGTCCCGCATTACCCGATAAACCCACAACAGAGCTCATGTTAATAATGGAACCGCTGCGCTGCTTGAGCATACTACGCTGAATAGCTTTGGTCATGTTAAAAATAGACTTCAGGTTTACCTTGATAATTATATCCCAATCGGCCTCGGACATGCGCATTAGCAAATTATCGCGGGTAATACCAGCGTTGTTGACGAGGATATCTATTCCACCAAAATCTTTCAACACTTCGGCTACCAGTTTTTCGCTATCCTCAAACGAGCTTGCATCAGAAGTATAGACCTTTGCCTTTACACCATAGCTTTCCAGTTCGGTGATAAGTGCATAAGCTTCCTCATCAATTTTAATATCGGTAATGGCAACATCTGCCCCATTTTTTGCATAGGCAAGAGCGATGGCTTTTCCAATGCCCCTTGCAGCCCCGGTTATCAAGGCCTTTTTATTTTCAAGTAGTTTCATTATGATTATTTTTCTAAAAAAATTTTGCCAAAGATAGATAAATTGAGATTTCCTGTTTTTACGGCAGGACAAACAAAAAAGCCCTGATCATTGATTTAGTTGACCTGGGCCTTTTATAATTTAAAATTTTATTTAATCAAGTTTTAATTCTGAAAACATACTGCCGTCTTTAAGCAAATCAATTGCTGTTGACAACTCCTTATCGAGCGCACTAATCACTTTGAAATATGCATTGGTGTCCCAAAGATTCCGGGCAACCAGCGCTTTTATCTGCACTTTAATATTTTCATCAGGATAATAATACTTATCATCCTCACTGCGGATTACTTTTAGCTTTTCTGCATTCTCCGTAAATTCTGCAAACATTTCGTCTGACACTTCAAAGTTGGCAATAAATTCATCAATCCCGGGGTATTCGTTTAAAAAATCAGTTCTGTTTTTATCGAGATAACTCATCGTAAATTCATTAAAAACCCCTTTTCTTACAAGGTCGGTGTAGTAATCAGAAAATCTTGTGGAATCGATAGGAATGAAAACATCGGGCATTACACCACCACCGCCATAAACAATGCGTCCGTTGGGTGTATAATATTTTAACGAATCGGGGAATTGGATGCTGTCGGCGCTTACAAGTTCACCATGTTCAAGACGATTTTTAAAATCCTTATAATATTCATCCACTCCATCCTCGTAAGGTTTTTGGATGCAACGTCCGGTAGGCGTATGATACCGTGCTGTAGTAAGTCTGATCATTGAACCATCGGGCAACCTGAAAGGACGCTGAACGAGTCCTTTGCCAAACGAACGCCGCCCGACAACAAGTCCGCGATCCCAGTCCTGCACCGCACCTGAAACGATTTCGCTTGCTGATGCCGAACCTTCATTGATGAGTACAATCACTTTTCCTTTTTTATCAAAACTTCCGGCTGAAGTTGCAAGAAACTCTTCCCTGGGATTACGCAGGCCTTCGGTATAAACTATAAGTTTGCCGTCCGATAAGAACTCATCACTCAGCTCAACCGCGATATTAAGGTATCCACCGGAATTGCCACGCAAATCAAGAATCAGATCTTCCATTCCTTCAGTTTTGAGCCTGGCAACAGATTCGTGAAATTCATCCATCGAGGTTCTCGAAAAACGGGTAAGCTTTATGTATCCAACATCAGGCGCTGCCATGTAGGTAGCATCTATACTGGTTAATGGTATTTTATCCCTAACAATATCAAAATCGATCAGTTTACTCTTGCCGGCCCTTTTTATCGAAACACTCACCACAGTCCCTTTTTCGCCCCTGAGCCTGTCCATGACATACTTGTTGTTTATCTTATCACCAACTGAAGACTCATCGTCAATTTTTACAATTTTATCACCTGCAATAATTCCCAGTTTATCAGAAGGGCCATCCGGCACGGGAGCAACAACCAGGATTGTATCGTTGAATAATTGAAAGGTAACACCAATTCCTTCGAAGCTTCCTTCGAGGGGTTCGTTTACCCTTTCCACTTCCTCTTTCGAAATATAAGCAGAATGGGGATCAAGCTCTTTAAGCATAGCGATAATGGCATCCTCAACAAGATCTGGAGAGTCCACACTATCCACATAGGCAAAATTGATGATTTGCAAGGCAGTACCAAATTTCTGAATGGTCTCTCTTTGATCATCTTTTTGCGCAAACGAATTTTGTGTACTTAAACATAAAGAGAGGATAGCTGTTAAAATAAGGGTATTTTTAAAGATTTTGAAAAAAGATGTCTTAAACATTTTGTGTATTTTTAGCCGGAATCATTTAGTTACCGGACAAACGAAGCACTTGTTAAAATATTTTCAGACATTTAGTCATTAACACTTTTTTTGATAAGTAGATAACTGGATTTGGATCAATTGTTGGACAGCCCCGAAAATCGGAAAGAATAAAAAACGGAACTACTGCGAATTTAATGGAAAGAAAAACATAAGTGATGTAATAATTTTTGGTGACAAACAACAGAGATAATGAATTGTAAATAGATTTCTTGCCGCACGTGCGGCATCGAAAAGACAGGGCTTCACACAAGGTTTTATGGGGAGGGGAACATCGGGCGCTCCGCGCCCGATGTTCCCCTCCCCCTCCAACTACACTACAGTCCTGTCTTTTCGATGGAGCGCAGTCCCGCACGTGCGGGAAGAAATCTATTTCAAATGATAGCCATTATTTACATCCATGAAAATAGCAGTAGAACCAAAAAACAGACATTTATGAACAAATTTGAACGCACCAAGATTTTCAACAGCCTCCTCTACCCCACCCTTTTTGTGCTTATTATGTGGTTGGTAAAATCAATCGAAATTGTTAATGATTTGCATTTAAGCCATTTCGGCATCATGCCACTTAAAATTGAAGGACTGGCAGGAATTATTACGGCACCTTTTATTCATGGAAATCTGGCACATATAAGCGCCAACACGATACCGATCTGGATTTTGGGCGCGTTGCTCTTTTATGTTTACCGGCAACTTGCGATGAGGGTATTTATACTAATTTGGCTTGTTACAGGTCTCTGGGTTTGGGTTGTTGGCCGCGAAGCCTATCACATTGGGGCAAGTGGGATTGTTTATGGCCTGGCATCCTTCCTGTTTTTTAGCGGAATCTTCCGGCGCGACGGACGCTTGCTTGCCATTACCTTTCTCGTGGCATTTTTATACGGAAGTATGATTTGGGGAGTTTTTCCCGAATTATTTCCCGAAAAGAATATTTCGTGGGAATCGCACCTGATGGGACTAATTGCCGGACTGGTACTTGCAGTATTTTACAGAAAAGAAGGTGGGCCTGTAAGAAAAAAATACAGTTGGGATTTTGAAGAAGATGACGGCATAGACGAAAAAGACCCGGATGCCTACTGGAATAAACCCATCGAAAAGAAGAAAAAACCAGAAAAGAAAGCACCAGAAAAAATCGATGTTTCAGAGCCATTCAAAATCAATTACATTTATAAAAAGAAGGATGAATAGCAAACCCCCGCATGCGCGGATTTGAAAATCCGTGCAACTCATAAACCCCTATAATCAAAAGTTAATCAAGAAAAAAAGATTAATGAATCTATCCATGGTTTGCTTCCCGCACCCGGATTAACCCGAAGGGATGCCAATTGCACAAATCCGGGAAAGTAGGGTCATTTTTCTATATGACAACTAACCGGCTGTGCGCCACTATTTGCTGTTAGGTACTGGCTTTATTCAAGATAAAATCCTACATAGTCTCTTAATCTTACTGGAACAGGCTTGTTTTTTTGCAAACCAGGATTCCATTTGGGAGAATTTCGAATTACCCGTACAGTTTCAAAGTCAAAATATCTGTTCTTTGGATTTGATAGAACTATGTCATAGATATTTCCATCAGGTCCTATAGTGAAAGTAACACTTGTAGAACCTTGATTTTTTCTTTCTCTTGCTAACATAGGATAGTAGGCTTCAGATTTAATGTATTCCCTAAAGTCATTGAAATTTCCCGAAGCTTTTTTATCGTTTTTACTTGGGAAAGAAGGCATTACTTCAACAACCACGAAAGTCTCAGAAAATGAAGTGGGATCGTCAAATGTTTTAATAACATCTTTCAATCCAATGTAGTTTAAAGTATCAAAACTGCCAGTTTTAGGATTTAACACATACCATAAACTATCTGGATACCCATTTGTGAAATACCCTCTTTCTACTAATTCTCCGTTTTTTCCGTAATAATAAGTTTCTCCATTCCCTATCTCGGGATATAATGAACTATATTCTCCTTTATAGATTAAAGCACCGTCAATGTGTGCAATTTCTAGTATGAACCTATTTTCAGCAAACTTGATCTCATTTATTATGTATTCGGCCCTAGATTCTTTTGATGTTCCCCATTTTTTATTATAAAAAAACGTTGTTGTATCTTGACAATATGCTTGGAATATTATTCCAGCTACAGCCCAAAAAATGATAATAATTCTTTTCATTTATAACTTCTTTATTTGATAGTGTTTCAAAGCTTGCCCCATAACGGTTGGGCTATGCGTAGTTTGGGATTTTGAAACGATTAACTTTCAATTTTACCACTAATTTTATTTAATGCTATAAACTTCAATATCAGCACATTGCCCAAATTACGTATAGCCTTTATTAGGCACTGGCATTCTTTGTTTCCAGTCATTTTATCTTTCCAATTTGCTGCAATTTTCATTTCTTTCTGTGTGTTGGCAAGACATACTCTTTTGCAATTTTTGGTCAAGCGTGGACTCGTGCGAATTGTAAATGTGTATGGCTTTCGGGTTGGCTATAATTGTTCATATTCTATTCGTTTTAATAATTTATCCAATTGTCCGTTTTTTGATTTGTAACCAACCATTATTTTATCGCTAATTTCAATAATACTTTCATTTCGTTTCTGGGCAGTTTCACGAGTTATTCGTTTTATCTCTTTCTCAAATGGACTAATTACCAAAAGTCTATTTTCTTGAACTGCTTTTTCTATTTCAGTTTCCCACCTTGTTTTCATTCCTCTGGCAAGCACAAGAATTAGAGCTTGTTTTCCTTTTAGCAATATTTCAAATACATCTTTCTCAATTTGTGAGTGATTGCCACAAACAATGCAAATTCCTTTATCTCTTTGTTCTTTTGCCCAATCGTAACTTTTTAATACGATTACTGCAGGGCATTTCTGCGAACATAGAAAAGCAGTTTTATTCAGTGTCAATATTTCGGTATTGCCCCGGGTTTTCATTTTTTTTTATCCTCATTACCTTCAATTTGCTTTTTAATCATTTTATCAAAATCACTTTCAAATAAACTGTCTTGAATGGGTTTATATCTGTCATATTCTTTCTCGGCAAATGCTTTTGCTATTTCCGCACTGACTTTCCCTGCATTTTGCAGTATCTCTTTTTGGTTAAATTGCAAAAAGGCATTTAATTTTTCTGCCCAATCTTTCATCGTCATTGCAATGCCTCGTTCTGCCTGGTCTTCGGCATAATCTAAGTACATACTCACAATACGGTTCAAGGGTTTTAGTTCTTCTTCGTTAAGGTAATTTTTTGCAATTGTAACATCAGATTTTCTGATTTTCCCATCGGGTGAATTTTTCCACGAAGTTAAGCCCATTTTATCTTTTTTATGGTCGGCCCTCGAAACAATTATCTCGGCTGCGGTTTGCTTGGTAATGGCCCAATGTAGTTTGTTTTGAACTGTAGCAAAAAAAACTTTTGTAATTTCCGATTCATAATCATAATCGATACTGCACTCGGCATAAATATCAGTAATTTGTTGGTATAGTCGCCTTTCGCTGCTGCGAATATCCCTGATTTTTTCTAACTGTTCCTTAAAATAGTCTTCACCAAAAAGTGGCTGTGGGTTTTTTAACCGTTCCACATCCATGGTATATCCTTTTATAATAAACTCCTTAAGCACAGCAGTGGCCCAAATCCTGAACTGTGTTGCCCGTTTTGAGTTTACCCGGTAGCCCACTGCAATAATGGCATCCAGATTATAAAATTTGGTGGGATTGTTCTGCGTTTTATCAATGATAGCACCATGTTGAGTGGGTAGTTCCAAAATGGAACATACCACTTTTTCATCCAATTCGCCACTTTCGAAAATATTTTTCAGATGTTTTGTAATAGCGGGTCGTTGTACATCAAAAAGCTCGGCTATTTTTTTCTGAGGCATCCAGATGGTCTCATTTTGCAAAAGCACATCTACTTTTACATCGCCATTGGGGGTTTTATAAAGTAAAAACTCCCGGTTGGGTTTATATTTTTCTAAATCCATATTTCCTGATATTCGTGTTAATTAATCATCTTCCTGCTCATTCACATTACTATCGGAATCCTCCGCGAACAATGCCTTGCCCATCCTGTACTTAATATCATAGTTAATTATAAAATCCAACTCCTCCTCTGTAAAACCATAGTGCTGCGCCAATACTGTGTCAATTTGATCGATAATGGGTTTGGATTTAGAAATTTTAAAAGATTGTGTTTCTGTTGATCCTTTGTTTTTTTGTTCTCTTTTTAGCATTACACTATTTTTCTCTAAATCACTCAAAAATGAGTCACTTTCTTTTTCAAGTAATTTTTTTTCGATTAAATATTTTGGAAATTTAAAGCCATTTATATCGATTGGATTTAAGTCGCGTAAATTAGAAGTTATGGTGTACCACCACCAAAAGCTATTGCTACTCAATAAACCAACTATCTGAATATTACTTTTCTCTCCATTAACTGAGAATGATGTTTCTCTACTTGAATTACCAGCTTTGCCATTTAAAAAGAATTTTGGTGAATAGGTTGTAAATACTTTCCAGTATAAACCTCCTGTTGTCCTATAATACACTCTATTGTCAGATTTACCGGTGTGGATGGGGATTGATGATTTTGAAGCAAAAATTTTGTATAACAGGCCAACCTCTAAATATGATGAGATTTTAGGAAACCAAAAAGAACCTCTCTTTTGTGAAAATTGAGTGAAATGTATAGATGGAAATAAGTATTCTCGATGTTCCGCATTCCATTTATGATATCCTGTTGAAAACGAACGCTGTTCATCACTCTTTAATGTACTAAAAATTGTCAAAGCACGGTTAACTTGATCAAATAATTTACCAGGCCGCCAAGAAAAATTATTATACCACGTAGCTCGATTTTTCTCTATTATATTCTGAACAACTGTCATCCTTTGTGTACAAACTAATGCCAATGGAACAATCATGCTCATTGACCCATTTGATTTGACTAAAAAATTGCTCCTCTCAATGCACATTGAATGAATTGCATTGCTTTCTCGGGTTTGTAAGTTTTTTACATCATAGTTTACTTGCCTCATTTCTAAATATGGAGGATTTCCGATAATAACGTCAAAACCCCCATTACCGGAAACAATCTGGTTAAATTCGGCAAACCAATGGAAGGGCTGGTGTGTAGTTAACCATTGATTAAATTTTTCAGATTCAGCGTCCGCATCAATGTTATAGTTGGTAGCGAGATAAACATTGAGTTTATGGTTTAGTGTATTCATTTGCTTGTTTAATGCTACTTTGGCGGCTTTAAAACTATCGCTGCCCTGGTCGTTTATCAGTTGTGCATTTTGGAAATGGCTGTAAGCCTTGCTTACCAGTTCAAATTCTTCATTAAATTCATCCAGTATGGCCTGTGCAAAAAAACCGTCTTTTTTTTGTATGGTTTCCTGCAACTCCTTTTCGTTGGCAAAACCAATGAGGGTGTTTCCGCCACGTACATTAAAATCGATATCGGGCAAGGGTTCCAAACCAAAATTATCTTTGCGTGGGTTAATATCCACCGTAGCCACCAACTTAAGAAACAGGCGGAGCTTGGCAATCTCCACGGCTTCTTTCATAATATCCACCCCATGCAAATTATTCAGAATAATGTTCTTAAAAATAAAGTATTGCAAGTTAGGGTGTTGCTCCGAGTTTATTTCTTCAAGTGTTTCTTCAAAGAATTTGTGTTTGCCATTTTCTTCGGCCACAAATTGTTCCATTCTTATTATACAAGCCTCATACAATGGTTCTAAAATATTCATGGCTGCAAACAAGAAAGCACCCGAACCACAGGTAGGGTCAAGAATTGTAATTGGTTGTCTGCTATTTTTGGGATTAGACCTATCCTTATACCCTGCAATTGATTTATAAAAATGAATAATAAATTTTGGATCACTGGTATTTTCAATAAAATCTTGTGTAAATTGTCTGATGTTTAAGTTATAAGTAATAAAATCGTTGATGTGGCTGATTTCCCCGTTTACGATTTTCGATTTTATGTCGGCATAGCGTTTTCTCCGTTCGATGAGTTCGCGGTATATTTCGGTGGGCAAAGCAATATCTTGTGGCGCTTTTGTGTTCCAAACTTTTCGGGTTTCCCAAAGGTGGGGTGAAGTACTTTCCACTACAAGTTCTTTCTCAGAATCGGGTTGAAAACCTGCTATTATTTCTTCGGGTAAGTCGGCAAATAAATCGTCATTTTGTGGAACTCCTTTTTTTACTGCATCGTAAATGTAGGTATCGCCACTTTGGCTTAACATGTTCCAAAGCTCGTTTCCTGAATCAAATCCTTTTTTGTAATTCCTTTCTGTTTCATCAAACAGAAAAGGGATAATAGTGTTTTTGCCAATATAATCGGTAATATCTTCTTTGGTGTAATAGGCTCCCATAGAAGCCCTGTCGTTAATATATTTTTCAAAAATATAACCAATTACATCTGGGTTAATATCTCTTCCAGTTGCTTCAATATTATTGTCGAGATGCCAGTTCCATTGGTCGAAGAAATCAAAAAGTGAATTAAATGCATCATCACTAATGTTTATTTCTTCAAACTGTTTTTCCAATTCATGTACATCAAATAAACCACCATTTAAGTAAGGGATTTTCCCTAAATCAATGGGATGTTCATGTCTATGTTTTTTTGGTTTACCCAATCCATCATGAAATAATTCCAATAAGAAACTGCGATAAAAGCTATAAAAGTTATCGTTACCTGTATTGAGTTTACACTCGTTGAGCTTATTGCCCAAATAGTGAACATCCTGGTCCAGGAAACCTTTTTTTTGAATGAAATAGCAAAACATCAAGCGGTTGAGCATTAGCGAAGCATACTACTGTTTGTTTGCGTTTTCTTTATCGCCAATGTGGTCGTCGATGCCATGTATGAAATCAAGAAATAAGGTATGTTGTTTTTTAAATTCGACATAAAACTTTTTGGTTACATGTTCAGTGTTCTTTGCGAAATTCTCTGAAACACGTTGCTTCACATCCACAATGGTAATTTTCTCTTCTTCGTCGAGGGTAAAGAGTAAATTTTTCAAGCGTTGAAAAAGCATGTCAGCATCCTGATGGCTGTACCACGAAATTTCACGAACCTGTTTCGGTTTGTTTTCCTCCTTTATTGCAATCTGCCAGATTTGTTGGGTTTGAATTTGATCAGAATAGATGATCAGGTGCTCGAAATAATGTTTGGCAACTTTTGTTTCAATTTGTTTACGAATATTGCTTAATGGAATTTTACCATTTGGCATTGATGGGCAATGCAGGATTACAAAGCCTTTTTTCTCAACAATACCTTTGAGCATAAATGCATCATCATTACCTGCAATTGGTAAAGTATTGTCAAAATTATTCCAGCCTAATTCATTAAACAAGTTTTTAAAATCAAACGTCTTGATGTATTCTGAAAATCTATTCTTCTTCATTTTGTTTACGCTCATGTTTTATAATAATTTCTTTAATTCATTCGCATCGGGTAAAAGTCCTTTGTATTTATCAGGAATTTGTCTACTTGTTTTAAATGTTGCAACTCCCATTGCTTTATTATAGTCCCTAAATGCAAATTCTACAATTTTGCTTGTTTTTTCTTTACAAAGGATAATCCCGATAGAAGGGTTTTCATGCTCTTGTTTTACATATTCGTCTAACGCCGAAAGATATAAATTCATTTTCCCTGCATATTCAGCTTTAAATTTTCCGCGTTTCAACTCAAAAGCGACAAGAGATTGTAATGTCCTGTGGAAAAATAGCAAATCAATAAAAAACTCATCTTCCTCAATAACAATACGATATTGATTACCCATAAACGCAAAGTCATTACCTAATGACATTATGAATTTTTTTATATTTTTTACAATTTCATTTTCAAAAACTCTTTCACTGTCTTCTACATCAAGGTTAATATAATCCAGAAGATACTCGCCTTTAAATGCATCTAGTGCATGTTTATGAAGTTTTTCGGGTAAAGCTCTTTCGAAATTATTGATTAGCTTTCCTTTCTGTTGATACAATTGGTTTAAAATATGATGTTCGAGAATTGTAACACTCCACTGATTTTCGATTATATTTTGAAAATAAAATAAACGTTCTGAATATTCTTTACACTTATTTATCAATGTAATATGATGGGTAAATCCAATTTTCAGAAAAATATTTTCAACAAAACCAACAAGCTGATTTGTTTTATTTGTTTCGTTTAATTGTGCAGTTATCAACTGCACAAATTTGCTTTCGTTTAATTGTGCAGTTACTGACTGCATTATTTCAATTTCTCGATTTGGCTTATTAAATAAAAGGGTGTTCAAATAAAAATATTCTTCATAAAACTGTTTCATGTTTTGCAAATTTCGATATGAAAAACCTCGTAACCCCGGTAATTCATTTTGCAGGTCATTTGAAATACTACGGATTATTCCTACTCCCCAATTTGTGTTATTTATTTTCCGGGATAATTCATAACCTGTTTGATAATATAGCAGTAACAATTCTTTATTAGCTAATGCTACTGCTTTATATCTGCTTTTAAGAATATTAGCTTTAATTTCTGATATAAACTCAATATACTCAGATGTGTTTATTTCATCACCTATCATGCTTCTTATTTTATTTTTAATCCCATTGAACAAATTATTTGAGGGTCTTTTGTTCCTGATTCATCCTCACTAATCAGGCTTAATTTGCCATCTTCACGAAGCGAAACAATTAAGTTTGCCAAATCTTCATCGTTAATTCCGGTTTTCAATTGTCGGTTAATTGTTTCTCTTGCATATTCTCTCAATGGATGGTCGTAAATATCCTGAATGGCACGTTTCAATTCTTCGGTAATCCAAAGCGTGCCTTTATTTCTTTCAGCATAATTGTTCAAGCGCATGTAAGCGCGATAGCGAGCCCCTGTTTTTTTACCTAATTGTCCACCAACTTTCGATTCAGTTTCTTTGATATGATTTAAACCAAATTTTACCAAATCATGATGCATCTCAAAACGTTCGAGGGCAGGTTCATCAGAACCGCATTTTACTGTTTTTAATATTTCAAATTGTGATTGGGTTACAATCGTTTGGTTTTCATCTATCCATGCCAAAACATCATTTTCGTTGGAAGTTTTTGTATAAACAATTGAGCCATTTATTTCTTGTGTTTTATCACCTTGCTTTGTGGCGTAAATTACATTGGGTAAATCAGGAATTATTTTGGCTAATTTTGGGTCTGCATCGATTGCGTTTTTCCAAATCTGAAAAGCATAGGATGCCAAGTCAACTTCAATATCTTCTTCTTCGTCTAATAATCCTGATTTTTCATTATAAAGGTCGGCAATATTAATTGGGTCGCCTTCAAAGAAAACTTCATCCGAGCCAACTGTTTCAGCATTTTCTCTAATTCTCTGTCCTAACCTGCCGCGTAAATTAATTATATTTTCAATACCATCCTCCGGTAAAAACGAATAACAAAAAATTTCATGATGCTTTTGTCCAATCCTGTCAACACGCCCTGCTCTTTGAATTAATCGGATTATTGCCCATGGTAAGTCATAATTTAATACAATATGAGCGTCTTGAAGGTTTTGCCCTTCACTTAGAACATCAGTTGTAATGAGCACTCTTATTTCCTGTCCCTTTGGATAATCTTTTTCATTACTTTTTGGACTAAAGCGATAAGCTAATGTAGTTGGGTCGTCAGAGGCACCAGTTACACATTCCATTTTTGCGACACCTCTTTTTTTCAAAGAATCGTATAAATAAAATGCTGTATCAGAATATTGGGTGAATATTAATATTTTTTCTTCTTTGTGTTTTTTGTTTATTAAATCATCAAGAGCATTTAACTGTCTGTCGTTCTCCTGCTTCCAGTCTTTGCCAATTTTCAAAATCTTCATCAATTCCTTGCTATCAGTTTCCAAATCCTTTTTCATTAGGTCGTTGAACAACTGACTTTTAATCCACTGGTATTTATGTTTTTTATTATAGAGTGAAGTGTAATACTTTTCGGCTTGTGCTAAATACTCTTTTGGTTTTGTGAGAATATCAATATTATTTTCATCCTCATCATCTTTATCAGAATACATAAAGTCATCAATCAATCCTGCTTCCTGTTTTCCAATCGGGAAAGCAAGATTATTTTCCATTGCATAGATGAAAAGGTAATTTCTTAAAATGTGTCGGCTGATTGACAATAAGAAAGAGTATCCGCTACTTTCCAAACGTTTAAAAAGATTGGTGCGGGCAAATCCAATTAAACGAGTACCCGCCCGGCTTAAGTTTTCTTTAATTAATATTTCTTCTTTGGTTATTTCAACGGCTGCTTTTTTATTTTCGTAGCCATCTTGACCTAATCCATATCTTGGCAGGATTAAATCATCAATAATATCTACAATTTTACTTGAGTAAAGTTGCGCATATTGGTCGTTTGGGTCGTTGGGGTTAAAAACATAATCGACTTTTTTGGGAAGTCGGTCAGGAAAATAAGAGCGGTCTCCATTCGGAAACTCTAAATATTTTCTATTCAATTCATCATCGTGAATTGCATAATTATTTTTAATAAAACTTCGTGTTCTTCTTACAAGGAATAATCGCATTAATTCTGCCCAGTCATCAGGAAAGTGACTTTTTTCAAATGCAGAAATAGAAGTTTCCGGCACTTGGTGATTTGCAAGGAAATGGATTCTTCCACCAATATGTTCAATATATCTCTCCGGGCTTATTCCTAAATTATAAGTCTCGTCAATGAATAACCTCAATTGATTGCTTAAATCCAAATAGGTTTTGTTGTATGGCGTTGCTGTAAGCAAAATAATCTTGCTGTCGTTCAGTTGAATGTATTCCTGAATTGCCCTATACCGTTTTCCATCTCTATTTCTAAGGTTATGGCTTTCATCTATAATAACCAAACGGTAACGTCTTTCATTTGGCAACTTCGTTTGCACTTGAGTAATAGAAAGAACTTTTGCCCTGAGTTGATATTTATGAGCGTAATCTTCCCACATGGATACAAGGTTTTTCGGGCTGATAATTAATGTTTCCAGGAAAAAATCGTCTTCAAACATTTTTGCCAATGCGGTTGCTGTATAAGTTTTCCCTAATCCAACAACATCTCCAATTATTACTCCGCCTCTTTTGTAAAGATGATGTGCAGCAACTTGCACAGCACTGTGTTGATAAGGCAGTAAAATATTTTCAAATACTTTTGGCAGATTGAATTCAGAGATTCCCGCTCTTGCCTCCCGTGAAAGATGATATGCTATTTTTAAATACAAGTGATAAGGTTGATAAAGTTCTTCTGCTGCCCAACTGTTCTCTATTATTTCGGCAAGTTCTTCAGTAATGTCGATGCTCCACCTATCTTCCCAACGATTTTGAAACCAGACTGATAATTTTGTAGCAGCATCACCTTCAACTACATCAACATTTAATTCCCCCTGTTTTGAAATTCCTGAAAAAGTTAAATTTGAACTTCCAACAAAACCAATTATAGGACTATTGAAGTCATTACGGTGTGCTAAATAAAGTTTAGCATGTAATGTATGTTTTAGGTGAAGTTTAACTATTACCCTTTTTTCTTTTAATTGTTTCGCAAGTTGTTTTAGAGCTTTTTCATCTTCATTTGTTGGGTTACCAATAGTTAATTGTTCTTTGAATTCCTGAGCAATCTTTTTCCTGAATTTTATTGCTTCGTTGTTATCTAATGTTTTATGATAACTACCTGAGAAGAACTCTTTAATTTCTTCCTCTGGAAGTCTTTGCATTCCAATCAATACACGACAATGATATTTGGTATCATCTTCAAATTCTTCAGGTAAATAGTCACCTTCGAGATTATTTACTTGCTTTGCAACTTTACGCCATCCTCTTAAATTGAAATAACCAATACAAAAGTCCGCTCGTTTTGATGTTTCTAAGGTTTTCGTTAATCCTTCTTCAAGATGCTTTTTAATGTTATCATATATCGTTGGCATATTTTATTATTTAAATTTTCTAATCAAGCGTTGGCAAGAAATTGCTCTTTTGGTTTTTTTAAGTTGGCTTTTTGTGGGTCGGCAAAAACCAAATGTGCTATTTGTGTGTGGGCTTTTCATTTCAATATTTTCTTGTAGCAAATTTATCATTCTCTGGTCTCTGTTTTGCTTGTTGCTAACGGCTACGTATATGAAACGTTTGGCATTAAGAAGTACTTTCCTGTCAAGTTACAATTACTTTTAATAAGGGCTTTACCACTCGATAACGCACTGACTGCCAAATGTTTTATATACGATGTTATA
>Ga0307990_1000852_pt1 | contig 26356 bp, 20 predicted proteins | sample EllFjometagen129_FD_203168 | JGI IMG/M metagenome (GOLD analysis project Ga0307990, IMG submission 203168) | Marine microbial communities from Ellis Fjord, Antarctic Ocean - #129 | ecosystem: Environmental > Aquatic > Marine > Unclassified | place: Southern Ocean | collected 2014-10-08
TGGTAAAATATGCCTCTGACAGGGGATTGTTTACGCTTGTATCTACAAATGGGAATATTGATTATAATGCGGAAGAAGTAGTTAAATCCGGATTAGATTCAATGATAGTATCCTTAGATGGTACAGAACAGGAAACATATAATAAATACCGTATAAATGGCAAATTGGATAAAGTACTGGATGGAGTACAACAAATCGTAGAAGCAAGAAAAAAACTAAACAGAAAAAATCCTTTATTACGATGGCAGTTTTTGGTAATGAAGCATAACGAACATGAAATAGAGAAGATCAAGCAGTTATCAAAAGAACTAGGAGTTGATAATCTTGAGTTAAAAAGCGTTCAGATCTATTCCAAAGAAGATATAGATAAATATCTGCCCGAAAATCCTAAATATCGAAGGTACAAAGTTACTGGAGATAATTTTGAATTAAAATATGGAATAAAAAACAGATGTCGAAGAATTTGGACAAATGCAGTTGTAAATTGTGATGGAGAAGTAGCGATCTGCTGTTTTGATAAAGATGGAGAATTTAAAGTGGGAAATGTGATGGAGAATAGTTTATCTCAACTTTGGAAAAACAAAAATATCATGAAAGTCAGAGATCAGATCCTAAAAGATCGAAAGCAGATTGCGATTTGTAGAAATTGTTTGGAAGGTGTGAAAATTAAGATAGAAGAGACAAAAATTTAAAATAATATCTCTTGAAGATTAGCTCGTGAATTTGATCTGTATGTTATTTTTTCTTCCTTTTACTTTTTATTATAAAGAACAACCCGATAAAAGCTGGTAATAAACTATTAAAGATAAACACGGTTAATGATACTGTAATAGCTGTTTCAGATGAAATTCCGTATTTCGAAAGTACTTCGATCGCAAATTTTTCCCGTAGCCCTAAACCTGCATAAGTAATGGGTATCAGATTTGAGAATAGAATTAATGGGATTGAAATAACTGCTGAGAAAAAATGATAAGATACAAAATTGTTCAATAAAATAAAATACTGAAATATTGTAAGGAACATATAGGCAATCTGCATAAAGAAAATTCTTGGAATGATCTTCCAGTATTGCTTAAAGTACTTTGCTAAACTATCTTTTTTATCCAGATATTTAAGTAGATAAACTATAAAAGGTAAAAATATGATGAAAACGAATGCAATGATTGTTGGTAAGATGAATTGATTTCTAAAATAGAAGATAGCAGCAAAACTGGCAAAAAGAAGATTGATCCATATTTGGAAGAATTTTTCAATTCCGATCGACATAAAAGATAATTTTTTTTCATTTTTTACAAAGTACATTTTCCCGATCACTGCATGCCCACCGGGAATTAAAAACCTTAATGCATGTCCGATCATATGCGAGCTGAATATCTCGGATCTATTTGGATTATAATCTGGATTGATCTTGAGATAATGTCCCCAGTTGATGTATTCGATAAATATTTTAATGCCGGCTGTAAGGATGATTAAGATAATATAAATGGGATTGAGTGATGTAAAAGAAATATATAATTGATAAAAATCTATATTTCGGAAAATGAAATATAGAATTATTGCAGTTATGATGATCTTAATAAAATAAAAGTAACGATTTCTTATCAATTTTTCCATTGCCAATTCCCCTTTAATCCCAAGATAGAGTAGAATATTAAATAATATGGATATATGACAATAAAAAATATATCAACAGGTACAAATGTAAATTTATGTTTAAATATATTCGCTGACCAGAAGATTAGAGCTCCAAGAAAATAAGCAAATAAATTTTGCCAATTTCCCATGAAAAATATATTGATAGGGAGGTAAATGTAAAACAGGAAAATAAGAATTGAAAGAAGTTGGAACAGGGGAGAAGAAATATTAAATTTACCATATTTTCTTTGTTCTCGATTATGAGAATTAGTAAGATCAGCTTCTGTTGATACAAGAACTTCTGGATTATATCTTATTTCCCAATCTGTATTTTTTATTAGATTTAATAGTTGTTTATCATCTCCGGCAATATTGTGTTTGATCTTTTCATAACCTTCAACTTCTTCAAACGCTGTTTTTCGAACTGCCATATTACCACCGGCAGCACTAAAGGGGAATCCTAATCCGATAGTACTGGCATAAATTGCTGATGATACCTGATTGCAAAATCTTCTAAAACTACCAGCATTGATCTCATTATAGCTTCCGACTACTAAGCCTGTTTTATCAGTAAAATAATTATTATACGAATTGATCCAGTTATTTTGCGGGAAACAATCGGCATCCGTAAAAAGAAGGATCTCAAATTTTGCCTTTTCAGTCGAAAGTTTAAGTGCTGCTTTCTTCCCTAAATACTCTTTGCTTTTATCTTCTATCTTAAAATATGATGCATTTTTCTGCTCATTACAAAAAGCCTGTATCAGAATTGCTGAATTATCCTCAGAAGCATCATCAACGATGATTATTTCAAACTTGCTATTGGGATAATCCAGATTTTTTAATGCGTTAAATAATTTTGGAAGATTTTTCTCTTCATTTCTACAAGCTATAATTATGGAATAATCTAATTTCTTATTTTCAGGAGTGTTCCATGAACGCAATATTCCCATTCCAAGAATTATGAGAAATAACGAAAATATGAAAATGAATATATCCATACTAATAAGAAGCCTGATAACTTATGCTTAGAGTGTTGGCAAGGTCGTTGTTATCAGCTCTTGTAATTGCATGACCGATCAGTAAATTATGATGAGTTAACGGCTGCCATCTTATTATTGATATTAGCATGATCTTCTCAGTATTAGTACCTTCCAGCCAATTAGCTGTATCATCGGGTCTGGTTTCATAATTAATAGTGAAATCATTACCCAAACTTCCTTGTCTTGTATATGAACCATGAATATTCCCGGTTAAATTCTTCAATAATTTATAATTGAATTCTCCTGCAACTTGAATCAGATTACTCCCGTCAGGGAAACCAAGCCCAATCCCATCATTTGAGTATTTATTGTGCAGGATTTTATGAGTATAGATCCAGGGACGAACAGCGGTGAATTCAATTGTGAATCTTGCCTCTCGTGCTTTGTTTATCAAGTATGAATTTCCCAGCTGTACTGCATATTTGTTTCCCCACCAGTTTGTAAAAATCTTACTTTTCGTCAGTTCATCAAATATAAAATTAAGATAGATCGTATTCTGAGATACAGGCTTCAGGTTCATTCCACAAAAAATTAGAACATTATCTCTATCAAGGAGATTATGCTCTGTAGCACGCAGAAAAGTTTGAGGTAGAAGATAACTCGGATCAATATCTCTTCCGCCATATAATACTTCTTCACCAGCAAAGAAATGCAGCTTTGAGTTTGGCAGCCAATCTATCTTTTTTACTGCGATGTATTTATCAGAATAATCCTTATTTATAGGGATACCAAGTTCATTAACGTTGGTACTGTCGGGTATCAGAGTTCCATGCATAAGCGAGATCGAAAATTTACTGAAATCCAATTTACCACTAAAATAACCATAATCATTACAAGCATCATTCAAAATTACACTGCCGCCGATATTATTTCCGATAACATGTGTTCCTCTTCCAACAATAAGTGAACCGAATTGATTTTTATAAACTATCTTACCACTAACATTATCTAGTGATGTCTGCGAATTGTCATCATTAGTTTGTGACCAGCTGTCAAATATGGGAGAAGTTGTAAATAATTCATCATCACCGGTAAAATGACCGGACCACCAGTAGCCATCAATAAATAGATGATCTGAGATATTTGCAAATAGTTTAGTACCGTTATAAACATACGAATAGTTCTCTTTATCCTGCAAATTTGAGAAGTAATCAGCTCCGGTTATAATGTTGAAATAAAAACTTGATCTTGGAGGAATTGATTTGTTTGGGATGTTGTTATTACTGGTTACGGATTTGTAAGGTGTTTGAATCTCTAAAAAATGTGAAGGGATAGCTTCATTTGAAAAAAAGTTAACAACTGCATTTCTAAAATTTGACCAGGATGCAACAGCAAGTTTCGTTTTCGTTACATCTGAATTGTTATCATTTTTTAATTTTAAATATATATCATCATTAAATTTTTCTTCTAAAAATGAAAAGTGGTTTTGAGATTTAATTTCGGTTGTATTCCAGTCAATTTCTGATGCTGCTATACTGATGGAATAAAATGCGATTAAAATTAACAATATTTTTTTCATAAATCCTCTTTATTGATTAATAATATTTAATGTTAAAAATGAGAAATGATGTCAAGAAAAAGGTAATTAGGATTATAGGGACAAATATATTAATATTGAAATTGTGATAATTAATCTAATTAATGACTTGACTGAACTTTAAAAGAAAAACCTTTTAACGAAAAATTGAGGTTGAAGATGGATTTGAAAGAACTGAACTATTATTATAATAAATTTAAATTTGGAGAAGACAATTTCCATGAACTTATGAAGAAAAAAGTAAATGAAATCTTGCTTGTTTCTACATTTTATGATGCTTATATTTTTGAACAAGATGGAAGACTTTCGGAACAGATACATGGTGAATATATGCAGCTTAACTTAAGTACAGCACCGAGAATAACCAGTGTACCTACCGGTATTCAAGCACTTGAACTCCTTAAAAATAAAAGGTTTGATCTTGTTATAACAATGATGCGGATAGGTGAGATCAGTCCATTCAAATTAAGCAAGAAGATAAAGAAAAAATATCCTGATCTTCCAATACTACTTCTCATTAATGTTCCTAATGATGTTGGCTTGATAGATAAAGAAAGCGAAGAGATGAAATATATTGATAATGTTTTCAGTTGGAATGGTGATAGTAAAATATTTCTTACGATGATCAAATATGTAGAAGACAAATGGAATGTTAAAAATGATACCGAAATCGGACAAGTTCGGGTTGTATTGCTCGTTGAAGATTCTATTTATTATTACTCAATGTTCCATCCATTACTATATTCAGAAATACTTAAGCAAACTCAACGGCTTATTAATGAAGAAATTGTTGATATTAATAAAAGAAACCGAATGCGAGGGCGTCCTAAAGTGCTGCTTTGTCACTCATATAAAGAAGCAATAAAAATATATGAACAATATAAGGAATATGTAATTGCGATTATATCTGATATTAGATATAATTACAGAGGAAAGATACACCCTAAAGCCGGTATTAAATTGATAAAACATATGCAGAGGCATAATGTTGAGTGTCCAATATTGTTGCAATCTTCAGAATCAGAAAATGAAAAAGATGCGAAAGAACTCGGGGTTAGCTTCCTCAATAAAAATTCTAAAACTCTTCTCCGTGATCTACAAAAATTTATTTTGGAAAACTTAGGTTTCGGTGATTTCGTCTTCAGGGATAAAAATGGGAATGAGCTTGATCGTGCAGATTCTCTAGAATCATTTGGGGAAAAATTAAAAACCATAAAAGATGAATCTTTGATCTTTCACAGCAATCATGATCAATTTTCTACTTGGTTGACGGCTCATAGCGAATTTATTTTTTCTAAGCGAGTAAAAAATATTAATGTTGAAGATTTTAATAATATCAGAGATTTCAGGAAAACTCTTATTGCTTTGTTTAAAGAAGTTCAACATGTAAGAACACGAGGGAAAATTCTACAGTTCGATAAAAATGCTTTAAACATAGAGGGAGGAATCATCAGGCTTGCAGAAGGTTCATTCGGTGGGAAAGGACGTGGACTAGCTTTTTTGAATTCTCTTTTTGTTTCAATGGATATTGAAACAAAATTCGAAGATGTTAGTATAAAAATTCCTAAAACATTTATGATAGGAACAAGTGAATATGACAGGTTTTTAGAGAGAAATAATATTGGATCGTGGTTAGTAGATAAAAGTGACCATGAAATAAACACAATTTTTGCTGAAGGAGATATTTCTCCAGAGTTGAGTGATATTCTAGTTGATTTTGTAGAAAAAGTGGATTACCCGATTGCGGTTCGTTCATCAGGACTGTTGGAAGATTCTCAATCTCAACCATTTGCAGGTGTATACAATACCTTTATGCTTCCCAATAATAACGAAGATAGATCTATCAGGGTAAAGCAAATTGAGACCGCTATTAAGCTGGTTTTTGCTTCAGTTTATTTAAAGACTGCCAGGAATTATCTGGAGAGCATTAATTATAAACTTGAAGAAGAAAAAATGGCAGTGATCATTCAAGAATGTGTTGGTGATGAAGTTGAGGGTTATTACTATCCACATTTTTCAGGAGTTGGTCAATCTTATAATTTCTATCCAACCTCATACTTAAAAAATAGTGATGGAATAGTTTCTCTGTCAGCTGGTTTAGGTAAAGCGATAGTTGAAGGTGACAGAACTTTTAGATTCTCACCAAAATATCCTAAAATGGAACTTCTTTCTCAAGATGAACTTTTAAGAGAATCTCAGAAAGAACTTTATGCGATAGATCTGAGTAATCAGGATTATTGCTCAATTGATTATGAAAAGGAAACAATTAAAACATTAAAGATCAAAGAAGTTGTTAAACACAAGACTTTAGATCATATTGTCTCAACCTGGGATTTTGAGTACAATAGATTAGTGGATGGGGCAGATACACCAGGACCTAAAATAGTTACTTTTGCTGATATTGTGAAAAGTAACTATTTCCCGCTGGCAGAGATCTGTGATAATATCCTAGAAATCGGTGAAAATGCGATGGGAGTTCCAATTGAGATTGAGTTTGCCGTTAACCTGAACAGTGATATTAAAAATGGAATTAAGCCTACTTTCTATGTACTTCAGATCAGACCACTTACGATTAATAAAGATGAGATATATATAGATTCTGATAATCTAGATATGAAACAATTATGCCTTTATACGACAAGTGGAATGGGAAATGGAGTGATATCCAATATCAATGATATAATTTTTATTGATCCCGATAAATTCGATAGATTAAAAACACTGCAAATGCAAGAAGAGATTGCTTATCTTAACAAAAAGATGAAAGATCTAAATAGACAGTATATCCTTATTGGTGCAGGCAGATGGGGTTCTCGTGATAGATTTTTAGGTATTCCTGTAAAATGGCACGAAATAAACAAAGCAAAAATAATTGTCGAGGCTGGTATGGAAGACTTTATTGTTGATGCTTCGCAGGGAACACACTTCTTCCATAATCTCATTTCAATGAATACAGGTTATTTTACAGTACCTTATGATTCCAAAACAGATTTCATTGATTGGGAATGGCTGAAAAAACAGCCTGTTGAAGAAAAAACAGATCATTTTATCCATATTAAAACTGATGACCCTACTGTTATAAAAATGGATGGAATAAATGGTATTTCCTTTATTTATAAAAATTAGCACCATTTGGAGCACAATTGAAATTAGAAGAACTAAATAAATATGATAATAAATTCAAATTTGGTGAAGATATTTTTCACCATTTAATTTTACGATCTTTACAGAAGAAGATAAAATAATTCAACTGGCAAATGGTTCATTAGGTGGAAATGCAAGAAGTTGATAAAAGACTTCATAACATTATGATCGCCATTCATGAACAGTGTGTGAAATCTGGAAAAGAAGGTGATTTCATTAACTACGTTAAGGGTGCAAATATTGCCGGATTTATCAAAGTTGCAGACTCAATGTTAGAATCACGGAATAGTATAAACACATCTTATAAATGAAGATAAGTCCTCAAGAAATTGAAGGCTTTTTTATTGCCTTAACTTCTTGCTTAGTATAACACTACCATAACTCAAAAAAAAAATTACAAATATTGACAATAAAAAAGCGATTATCTTTTTGACGTCATAATCATAATAAAAATGGAGGTCAAAATGACGATCAAAGAATTTATGGCTTACGTTGAAGCCAAAAATCCAGGGCAACCTGAGTTCATCCAGGCTGTAGAAGAAGTTGTAGAATCTATTTGGGATGTTTATCAAGCAAATCCTAAATATCAAGCTGCAAAGATCTTAGAAAGAATTGTAGAACCGGAAAGATCAATTACATTTAGAGTTGAATGGGTTGATGATAAAGGTGAAGTAAATGTTAACAGAGGTTATAGATTCCAATTCAATAGTGCTATGGGTCCTTATAAAGGCGGCATTCGCTTACATCCTAGTGTAAATCCTTCCATTCTTAAATTCCTCGGATTCGAACAAGTCTTTAAAAACGCTTTAACAACTCTGCCAATGGGTGGAGCTAAAGGTGGTTCTGATTTTGATGGACGTGGAAAATCTGATAATGAAATCATGCGTTTCTGCCAATCTTTCATGTGTGAATTATACAGACATATTGGTCCTGATACAGATGTTCCTGCTGGTGATATCGGTACTGGTGGAAGAGAAATTGGTTACATGTTTGGAATGTATAAAAAATTAACTAATCAATTTACTGGTGTTCTTACAGGAAAAGGACGTAATTGGGGCGGAAGTCTCATAAGACCTGAAGCTACAGGTTTTGGTGGTACATACTTTACCCAAAATATGCTGGCTACAAAAAAAGATTCATTCAAAGGTAAAACTGTAACTCTTTCAGGCTTTGGTAATGTTGCCTGGGGTGCAGCTCTCAAAATTACTGAATTGGGTGGAAAAGTTATAACTGTTTCCGGTCCTGATGGATACATTTTAGATGAAGCTGGAATTACAGGTGAAAAAATTGATTATTTATTAGAACTTCGCGCTTCTAATAATGATGTTGTAGCTCCTTATGCTGAAAAGTTCGCAGGTGCAAAATTCTTCGCTGGTAAGAAACCATGGGAAGCAAAATGTGACATCGCAATGCCATGTGCTACACAAAACGAATTAAATGGTGATGATGCCAAAAAATTAATTGCTAATGGTGTTAAAATTGTTTCTGAAGTTTCTAATATGGGTTGTACTCCTGAAGCTGTTAAAGCTTTCCAAGCTGTAAAAGTTGATTTTGCTCCTGGTAAAGCTGTAAATGCTGGTGGTGTAGCTGTTTCTGGTCTTGAAATGAGTCAGAATAGTGAAAGATTACACTGGACTTCAGAAGAAGTAGATGCTCAACTTCATAAAATTATGAATTCTATCCATACTGCATGTGTTGAGTACGGTACACAAAAAGATGGTTATATCAACTATGTTAATGGCGCTAATATTGCTGGATTCTCAAAAGTTGCTGATGCAATGCTTGAGCAAGGAATTGTTTAAGAAAGTATCTTATTATAATAAACAAAAAGCCTGCAGAAATGCAGGCTTTTTTCTTATATAAAAATGTACTATATGCACGGAGGAATCGGAACGATTCTAAATTTCACTTCTCGCTTTTCTTCCCGCTTATTGTGGGCAAGTTTGTTAGCAATGGTTATTTAATATCAATATTAAATTTCTCCCGTTCCGCCACATTATCAGGACAAATTAACTTTTTATCTAAAGGACTTGATAACAATTCACTTGCTCCTCTTGATTTCTGAATTATAAATTCTACTGTATATTTTGCTCTGGAAATTGCAACATATAGCTTATTATGCCATGAATAATTAATAAAATGATGAGTTTCTTTTGCAGTTGTTCGTTTAGGAGGTACTCTGCCTTTATCACAACCCACAATTATCACAGCTGAGAATTCTAAACCCCCTACATAATCAATCATGCCAGCAACATATTTATTTCCCTGCGATGCTTTGTTAACAGTTTCAATGTCACCTCTACGAAGTATGAAGTCAATTTTTACATTAGAATCAGTGCAATGATTTCTGAATTTTGTAAATAATTTGGGTTCAGTTATACAAATTAAAATATCAGCCTTTTTACAAATAAGTTTTTTTGAAAGCAGATCTGCATGTTCCAACGCAGTATTTAAACAATCTTCATCTGTATTTCGCCTTATAATAAAAGGATGTAATGATAATTTCTCATCTTTAGCGGTAAATGAATTTTTATAGTTTATAAGTGAATTAGTAAAATTTGTAAACAAAGTTGCACCATTTGATAAAATATCATAGGAAAGATTAATTATATCTGGTGATGATCTAAAGACAGTTTCATATTTACTGATTATTTTAGTATCTTCTTTAATTTTAAGAGAATTATCAATCTTCAGATCAGATTGACCCAGATCACCAAATGATTGAGATTTGTCTATTGAGAAAATAATAGCACCTTGTGTGACTGATTTTAAAAGGTGATGAAATACAGATAATTCATTAAAATTAAATAGATGTGTCTCATCAACAATAACAAAATCATAACCTTCGGTAAGCCGTCGTCTTCTCCAAATTGGAGTATTAAACTGACTTAGAGAAGTTAAGACTATATCGTCTGTATCAAATAAACCTACGCTACGAAGTTTCATAGAATATTTTTCGTATATTAAATAAAGAAAATCCAAATCAAATTCATGCTTTGCTTTAATTGCATAATCTGGTCTTTTTAATTTTTTATAAGTTTCAATATTTTCATCAGACATACCTTTGATAATGACAGCGATTTCGTTTTGAATCAACTCAATTTGTTGTCCTACATCTGTTTTCTCAAAAAAGTGTTTTAATTCAGGTGATAAAATTTTTTTGAATGAAGGATAATCGTCTGATATAGCTTCAGTCAAACAATCTTCAATATATAATTTTTGATATTCTTTCGAATCATAAGCATCTCTATCAATGTACTCAGATTGATGTACAGTCTTTTCCAGCTTGTCGATACATAATTCTTGCAAAGTACAAATATTAATAAATATACCACTTTTATCTTTAATGTTGTACTTAAAAGTTGAATCACAATTTGCTTGAAACATCTTTATAATGTGCTCTTTTGTTGCTATACTATGCGTAATAAAACATAAAGTTATGGGACTTTGAGCTTTCCTAAATTCATTGATATTATATAAAGTTTTTAACACTAATGATAGTGTTTTACCTGAACCAGCTGGACCCTCAAGCCTTTCAGCTTGATTAAATTTTTGATAAACAAATTGTTGTTGCTTTTCGGATAAAAAGTATTTCCAATTTTTAAAACCAATCGCTGGATTAATAGGATTTATATCTTTAGCTGTTAATTTGTAAAATCCAACTGGAATTGAATCATCACTAGCAATTATAGATTCTGGATTCTTGCATATTGAGTTAGAGTTTTCGACAATTCTTCTTAGATTGTTATGATTTTGAGCCTCAGTTGGGAGGATATCTTTATCACCATCTATATAAACTAAAAGACATTCTATTTCTCTTTTCTTAAAACGTTTTTCTAATGGATATCTTTCTATACCTACTTTGTAATTACTACTAAATGGAAATATGAATGCTGTTTTTTGGTTATTCACAATTCTTTCATTATGTGAAAATGATAACTTATTCCAATGTTTAATACTGAATCTAAGAATTTTTTGGATAATTTGAACTTTCTTATCATTATGGGTTATTTTGCTAAATATTGCATCCAAATTAAATACAATATTTTTTTTTGTATTTGGTTTATTACTCCAAATATATACTATAGTTTTGTTTAATTCTAAATTCAGTCCATCTATTTTTTTATAGAATTTTTCGTTATTAAATATACTAATTAGCATTTTAGTTTGGTTGAATTCCATACTTTGAAATACTCTATTATTAATAATTTTTCTAACTGCTTCAAACTCTATATATATATTACTAATTTTCTGCATAAAGTTTCTCCTTTATTTTGCTTATATCTTCTTTGTTTATTCCATCTATCCCAATTCTTCCGAAACAATGAAAGAACTGCTGTAATAAATGCTCGATAAATGGAGATTTAAGTTTTGTAATAGCACTAATAAATCCATCTTCAGGATTTTCATAAATATCGTATTTTTCAATTACATCTTCTTGTATTGACGTGATATCAGTACCTATGCAAAAGGTCTTAGCTAAATCAAAACTTAAAGACTTAACTTCTCTTAACAAAACAATTTTATAGGAATACAAATCCAATATATAATATCCACTTAATTCATTTGATACTAAATCTTCTAAAATGTGATTAACAATTTTTTCATATTTTAGTAGTAATGTATTTTTTTCTTCATTTGAAATAGTTTCACTTATTAAATTGTAATAGTCATCTATTGAATCAATTATCTTAATTTTCTGTTTGGATTCACTTATCTTTGATAAGTATGAATCCATAAGAATGTTCTTTGGTATCCTACCAAGTAAATTAGCTGAAATCATCTTTGATTTTAAAAAGTTATTGATATTATTGGCAATGTTATTAATAGTTCTAGTTTTAAAAATATCGAATCCATCTTTGTACATCCACATATTAAGATCTACAATAGGTAAATAATGAATTGTTTCTACTTTTCTATTTGAAATATCACACCTTGGAGTGATTATCAATCCATATAATTCGCAATCATATTTTACAGATTTACAACCATTAAAAATCACTCCTTGATCAATGTTTGTAACTATTTTATCTTCAAACATATTTTATACTACTCCAGTCTTAATAAATCTTAACTCCCATTTATATTAACAATTGAAATTTCAAAATTGTATATTGAAACTCCACAATATAATCACCTAGAATATGTATGCTGCGTCCACAAAAAATGTAGACATACTAACCTATAGATTTGCTGAAATTATATACAATGAATTCATTTTTTGGTTATTGTATACAATTTAATTAATAACAAAATATTACCCTCATTCGTGAAAATTTCTTTCAAACTTATATCAGTCAAGTTAATCGTAAATTTTCATAGGCTTACAAGTGAGTTGTTTATAAAACGTATACTCATTATTACAGAAATTTTCAATTTCTAGAAATAAAATTAGAATTTAATAAATTTCTTTACTTCCCAAACCCACTTTCGTAAATGTACTCAAGCTTTTTTGTGGAGGTATTTAGATGAGTCAGCACATTGCTGAAACTGCGGTTATAGGTAAGAGCAGCAGCCTGGGGTTTAACTGCATTATCATGGATGATGTGAAGATCGGCGACAATTGTCTGATCGGGCATAACGTGGTTATTCATACCGGAAGTATCATTGGAAATAACGTACGGATTGATGATAATACGATAATCGGTAAAAGCCCGCTAAGTTCTCCCCGCAGTATTTTTAAGGTGGATCCAAACCTGGAACCTGCTAAAATTGGAGATCAATGTCAGATAGGAGCCAATGTGGTTATCTATGTTCAAAGCGAGATCGGTAAGAATTGCCTGATAGCAGATATGGCTACAATCCGCGAGAATGTAATAATTGGTGATCTTAACATTATCGGCAGGAATGTTTCGATAGAAAATTTTGTGAAAATTGGATCGAGATGTAAACTGGAAACCAATTGCTATATAACAGCTTATTCAGAGATAGAAGATTATTGTTTCGTTGCACCGGCAGTAGCTACCAGTAATGACAACTACATGGCACGGGACACGGAGAGATACAAACATTTCAAAGGGATCACAATGAAGAGAGGCAGCCGTATAGGAGTGAATTCTACTATCCTGCCGGGTAAGGTTATAAACGAAGACGGAATGGTTGCTGCTGGAAGTCTTGTTACCAAAGATGTACCAGCTGAAGATGTTTGGCAGGGGAGACCGGCAAGAAGAATTTCTAAAGTTGATGAAGCTCAACTATTAAAAAATAATCTGGATAAAAAATGAGAACATTAGTTATTATCCCAACCTATAATGAAGCTGAAAATATTTCAGCCATTACAGATGCAGCCTTAAAACAAGCTAAAAGTATAGATGTTTTAGTTGTGGATGATAACTCACCGGATGGTACTTCTCAAATTATTAAGGATAAACAAAAAAAGAATAAGCGTATACATCTCATAGAAAGAGAAGGTAAAATGGGTCTTGGATCGGCCTATGTTGCAGGTTTCAAATATGCGCTTGAAAATAATTACGATTATATTTTTGAAATGGATGCAGATTTTTCTCATGATCCGGAAGATATACCCAGGATGTTAGCTGAAATAGAAAATGCTGATCTTGTGATCGGATCACGCTATATAAAAGGTATTCACGTAGTTAACTGGCCACTGAGAAGATTATTCCTGAGTTTCTTTGCCGCACAATACGCTAAGATCATAACGGGAATGAAGATCAATGATCCGACTGGTGGATTTAAATGTTTTAGAAAGGAAGTATTGGAAAGTATTGATCTGAATGAAATAATTTCCGATGGTTATTCCTTTCAAATTGAGATGAATTTCCGTACCTGGGTTAAAAAATTCAGGATTAAAGAGCTTTCAATTGTCTTTACTGATAGAAGGGTTGGACAGTCTAAGATGTCTAAAAAGATAGTTCGAGAAGCTATAATCATTGTTTGGAAGTTGAAGTATTATCAACTTAAGAAAAGGATAAAATGAAAATAATAAAAGGGTTAAAGATCGAGAAATTAGTATATAAAGGATTAGGATTAGGGTTTGATGAGTCAAATCCTGTTTTCGTTTCTAATGCTGTACCGGGTGATGTTTTAGACGTTCAAGTGGAGAGTACAAGAAGGCAAGTGAGTTTTGCTAAAATTGATAAGATAATTGTTAGTTCACCTAAAAGAATTGAAGCGGATTGTGAAGTCTTTGGCAAATGTGGTGGTTGTGACTGGTTGAATATTTCCTATGATGATCAAGTAAAATATAAACAGGAGATTATTGAAGAAATTTTCCAGAATGTAAAAATTGAGAAGATCAATAAAATAATTGCATCTGGCAGTGAACCATATCGTAATAAAAGTTTTTTTCCGGTTGCGAAAGTAGATGGAAAACCAATTACCGGTATGTTCGAGAGCAGATCGCATAATGTGATCCCGCATAAGAAATGTCTGCTTCAACCGGAACTGTTTGATGATATATGCAGAAAAGTAATTTCTTACATAGAAGCATCTAAAATGCAGGTATATTATGAGAGGAATCACTCTGGTAATATCCGTCACATAGGTATTCGCTACGCAGAAAAAACAAATGAGATCATTGTAATTCTGGTAACTAGAAACCGTAAAATACCATTTTCAAAACAATTGGAAAGGATACTGTTAGAGGCATATCCAAATATTGTGGGTATTATTCAAAATATTAACCCGGATAAGACAAATGTGATATTGGGTGGAGATGAGAAGATCTTGTACGGCAGAGATTTTATTTATGAGCAGATAGGGAAGATCAAGTTCAAATTAAATTATAGATCATTCTTCCAGGTAAACACAAAACTGGCAGAAAAGATGTACGAATTTACTAAAGAAGCTATCTCAGATGATGCTAGATTAATCGATGCCTATTGTGGTGTGGGTTCTATCGGGCTTTACCTGGCCGATAAAGCTGAAAATGTAATTGGCATAGAAAACAATACAAAAGCTGTGCAGGATGCTAAAACTAATGTAAAACTTAATAAAATTGAAAACTGCAAATTTGTTAAAGGAAGCGTTGAAACAGAATTACCAAAAGTATTAAAAGATAATAAAATTGATACTTTGATCTTTGATCCGCCCCGTAAAGGTCTCGAACAAAAAATAATTGATAATATCCCAGCTGAGATCCAGAAAATTATCTACATCAGTTGTGATCCGATGACTCAAGTGAGAGATGTGAAATTAATCATGGAAAAAGGTTTTACTCCAAAAGTGATGCAGCCTTTTGATATGTTTCCACATACGTTCCATATCGAGAATATAATTATTCTGGAGAGATTATAACATCCTTTGTTATCCTGAGTTTTCCAGCAACTGCCGGAAAGTATCGAAGGATAGATATAGTAAGTAAGATGTAACCTTGACAATTCGATACATCACTCTGACTACCAAGCCATAGTTTATAACGAAGACTTAGAGAATACTAAAATTAAATTCAAAATGATTAAAGGAGCATAAATGTCTAAAAAGAATAAATTTAAAATTAATAAGGATAAACGCAAACTTATGCAGGAGAAGATCAAGAGATTCTTTGTAAAAGAACGAGATGAAGAAATTGGTGATCTGGCCTCAATTTTGATCCTTGATTTCATCATTGATAATCTTGCCTCAGAATTCTACAATCTTGGTGTGCGTGACTGCATTACTCATATAAGCCAGAATGTGGAAGATCTATTTGGTTTAGAGAAGTAGGGACTCTTTACCTTTAATTGTACTAAAGTTTCGGTCAATTCGAGGAATTGACTCCTTAGATTTTGAAGAAATAAACATTTCTTATCGGTCAATTCGAGGAATTGACCCTATATAATAACAAAATATACCGTAACTCTGAGGAGTTTTCTTGCTGTTAATCTTAACGAAGAATAAAGGAATGATTAATATTAATTTTTCTGTTAGTTATTAGAAATATTAATTTACAATACAATCTTAACTCTTATATTATTGACACATTTAGTTATAATAAATTTTTTGAAAAAAAAATTGAGGTAAATATGTTTAAGCTTGAAGAGAAGCATTTAGATAAAGCTAAGGAGTTTGCGGCGCATAACAGAAAGAAGAAAAACTGTAATAACTGTTATGACCGCGGTTATATTGGCACTACACCGGAAAATACTTTAGTATTATGTCCAAAATGTGTCGATATGGAAAAAGCCATGGAAGCCTGGAAAAATTATGTGAAGGATTTTCCGGAGCTGAAAGATCAATATGCAGAATTATTTGAAGATAAAAAAGTAGAAGAATAGAGATAAATTTAATAGTTGAAACACCAGGAGAATAAATGTATAAAAAAGTTGATGTAAGAGAAAAAACATCGGAATTAGAAAAGAGAACAAGAGAATACTGGGTTAAAAATAAAATAGCTTCAAAAAGTGAAACGAATAGAGATAATGCAGAAAAATTTGTCTTCTTTGAAGGACCACCGACTGCTAATGGTATGCCGGGAATTCATCATGTTATAGCTAGGACTTTAAAGGATTCTGTCTGCCGCTATAAAACCATGAAAGGATTTCAGGTAAAAAGAAAAGCTGGTTGGGATACACATGGACTTCCAGTAGAGATAGAAGTAGAAAAACAACTGGGACTTAAAGATAAAAAAGAAATCGAAGAATATGGACTTGAAAAATTCAATAATAAATGTCGAAATTCAGTTTTCTCCTATGAAAAAGAATGGCGTGAAATGACCAAAGAGATGGGTTACTGGATCAACCTTGATGATCCATATATAACACTGGAAAATAATTATATTGAAACTGTGTGGTGGTTGTTAAACGATTTCTTCAAGAAGGGATTGATCTATAAAGGGCATAAAATAGTACCTTACTGCCCAAGTTGCGGAACTCCACTTTCCAGTCATGAAGTTGCACAGGGTTATAAAGATACGGAAGATCCTTCAGTATTCATTAAATTCAAGAAGAAAGGTGATGAGAATACATATTTCCTGGCTTGGACAACAACGCCATGGACACTTATCTCGAATGTTGCATTAGTAATGCATCCGGAGGCAAAATATGTTAAGATCAAGCTGGAGAATGAATATCTTATTCTGGCGAAATCAAGATTAGAAGTAATCGACGATGATTATGAAATCGTTGAAGAATACATGGGAAGTGAACTTGAATACACAGAATACGAACAACTCTTTCCTTTTGTTAAACCTAAAGAAAAAGCATTTTATATAGGTCTGGCTGATTATGTAACTATGGATGATGGAACTGGTGTTGTTCATACTGCTCCAGCTTTTGGACAGGATGACAATGACCTGGGCAAGAAATACGGACTTCCAATTATTCAACCTGTAGACGGAAGCGGAAAATTTACTGAAGAAATAACAGATTGGGCTGGAATATTTGTAAAAGATGCTGATAAAAGCATTATTCGAAATTTAAAAGATCGGAAATTATTATATAAAAGAATTCAGATTACCCATAGTTATCCTTTCTGCTGGCGTTGTGATAGTCCGCTAATTTACTATGCTCGCTCAAGCTGGTATATTAAAACAAGTAAATACAAGCAGCAGATGATAGATAATAATAATAAGATCAACTGGTATCCCGATTTTGTGGGTGAAAAACGTTTTGGTGAATGGTTGTCGAACAATGTAGATTGGGCGATTTCCAGGGATAGATTTTGGGGAACTCCACTCAACGTTTGGGTTTGTGAGAAATGTGGTAAACACGAAAGTGTCGGTTCAATAAAGGAATTACGCGAAAAAGGGAGAATGAAGGACGGCTCTGAGGTTCCTGAAGATATTGAATTACATCGTCCTTATGTGGATGGAATCGAATTTAAATGTGAATGCGGCGGTAAGATGATAAGAACTCCCGAAGTTATCGACTGCTGGTTCGATAGCGGTTCAATGCCTTTTGCACAATGGCACTATCCTTTTGAAAATAAAGATAAATTCTTTGAAGAACTTTTTCCGGCAGATTTCATTAGTGAAGGTATAGATCAAACACGAGGCTGGTTCTATTCATTACTGGCTATTTCTACAATGTTAACAGGGAAAACTTCCTACAAAAATGTTTTAGTCAATGATCTGATCCTGGATAAGAATGGACAGAAAATGAGTAAAAGCAAGGGCAATTCTGTTGATCCCATGAGATTGATGCAGGATTATGGTGCAGATGCAATTAGATGGTATTTATTAGCAGTGAGCCCACCCTGGATCCCTACAAAATTTGATGAGCAGGGAGTAATTGAAGTAGTTAATAAATTTTTTGGAACTTTAAAAAATGTATATTCCTTCTTTGTTACCTATGCGAACATTGATAATTTCGATGCTTCAAAGTATGAGTTTAATGAAGAAAAGGTGATAGAAATAGATAAATGGATCATCTCAAAACTGAATAATTTAGTAGATGTTGTTAGTGTTAATAATGAAAAATATAACCTTACTAAAACTGTTCGTGCAATACAGGATTTTGTGATCGATGACCTTAGTAACTGGTATGTAAGACGTTGTAGAAGAAGATATTGGGAGATGGAACTTTCTGATAATAAAAAGGAAGCATATCTTACTTTGTATCATGTTCTAGTGGAAGTCTGTAAATTAATGGCTCCTTTTGCACCATATTTAGCTGAGGAGATCTACACAAATCTTACAGGTAATGAAAGTGTTCACTTAGATGATTATCCTTCTGTGAATAAGAACGTGATACATTCCAAACTTGAGGAAGAAATGGATTCCGTAATAAAGTTAGTATCATTAGGAAGAGCTGCTCGAAATTCCTGCCAGATAAAAGTCCGACAGACACTTGGTGCGCTTTACGTTCCTGAAAAATACAAACCTCTTATTGCCAGGATGGAAGATTTGATAAAAGAAGAGATAAATGTAAAGGAGATCAAATATATTGCTGACCAGGATAATTTTGTTTCTTATGAATTCAAAGCTAATTTTAAAGTGATGGGGCCAAAATACGGTAAACATGTTAAACGTATAGTTTCTGCTTTAGAGAATATGGATTCAAATCACATAGTAGAATCACTTCATAAAGATAAGGAATACTATCTTGATATGGATGGAAGCACCTTCAAACTTACCGAGGAAGATCTGAATATATCCATAAAAGATAGAGAAGGATTTGTATTTGAATCTTACAATAAGGAATTATTTGTAGCATTGGATACTAAATTAAATGCAGAATTATTAGAAGAGGGCTTAGCACGTGAGCTTGTTGCCAAGATCCAGAATACACGTAAAGATAAAGGCATGGATATCATGGATCGCATAAAAATATTTTATGTTGGAAATGAGAAAATTCAAAATGTCTTCTTAAAATATGCTGATTATATAAAAGCAGAAACACTTTCTGATTCTTTCCATATATGCCAGAATGAGCAGGAAAGTATGATCAAGTGGGATATCAATGGCAACGAAGTATTTATGACAGTTGAAAAAAATATTAAAAAATAAATAAAAAAATAGGAGTTGGATTATGGCAAAGATCAAACCTTTTTATGGAGTTAGGCCTGCTACAGAAAAGATAAAAGAAGTAGCATCACCTCCCTATGATGTTTTGAATTCTATGGAAGCAAGAGAACAGGTGAAAGGGAAACCGAATAGTTTTCTGCATGTAGTAAAACCGGAAGTTGACCTTCCTGAAGATATCGATCTATACAGTACGGATGTATATCAAAAGGGCAGAGAAAATCTTTATAAGATGTTAAGTGAAGGGGTACTTATCCAGGATGAGAAACCTTGTTTTTATCTATACAGACTTATAATGGGAAACGTAGATGAGATCGGACTTGTTGCAGGAGCATCCATAGAAGATTATGAAAACAGCATCATAAAAAAACATGAGCATACGAGAGCAGATAAGGAAGCTGATAGAATTAAACATGTTGATACTTTAAATGCCAATACGGGACCGGTCTTCCTTACTTATAGAGCTCGTAAAGATATGAATGAAATTGTAGGTGAGATCATAAAAGAAAATCCACTTTATGATTTTGAATCTGAAGATGGGATCAAACATATTTTCTGGAAGATTGATCAACAAATTGATATTGATAAGATCCAGACGATATTTAATAATATTGATTTCTTGTATGTTGCCGATGGTCATCATCGCTCTGCTTCCGGTACAAAAGTGGGGCAGCGCAGAAGAAAAGCAAATTCGGATCATACCGGAGAAGAAGAGTATAACTATTTTCTCTCTGTTATTTTTCCTGATGATCAACTTTATATAATGGATTATAATAGAGTTGTTAAAGATCTGCATGGATATTCTATCGAGAAATTTTTAAGTAAAGTTGAGAAGAAATTTGATGTTGAAGTTTATTCAACATCAGATTGTTATCATCCGCAAAAATTGCATGATTTTGGCATGTATCTTGATGGAGTCTGGTATAAACTAACTTCTAAAAACGATACTTTTGATAAAAATGATCCTGTAAAATCTTTGGATGTTGCAATTCTCCAAAATAATTTATTACATCCGATTTTAGGAATTGGCGATCCAAGAAAGGATAAAAGAATTGATTTTGTGGGCGGGATCCGCGGATTGGAAGAACTATCTAGAAGAGTTAATGAAGGTGAAGCAGTTGCATTCAGTATGTTCCCGACTTCTATAGAACAGCTAATGGCAATTGCTGATGCAGATGAAGTTATGCCGCCAAAATCTACCTGGTTCGAACCAAAACTTCGCTCTGGTGTGATCACACACCTGCTGGATTAATATAATGTTATAGCAGGTCGTATCATTCTGATGCGACTAAAATATTCAGGTTCAATCAAAAAGATCGAATCTGCGATGAGTAATAGGAAATAATGAAAAAATATGCTGTTATAAGTTTAGGATGTTCCAAGAATCTGGTTGATAGTGAAGTTTTTGCTCATATCACTGAATCAGCAGGTTATGTATATACTGATGAGCTCAGCCAGGCTGAGGTGATCATTGTAAATACTTGTGGATTTATTGTTGATGCAAAAGAAGAATCGATTTCTACCATATTAGAAGCTGCTGATTATAAAAAAAATGGTATCTGTAAAAAATTGATCGTTACGGGTTGTCTTGTAAAACGATATTTCGAAGATATAAAAAATTCATTTCCTGAAATAGATGAAGTGATCCAATTAAAGGATTTTAAAGCGTTCAAAAAGGTATTTGGTATAAGTTCTACCGAAGAAAGAAAACTGCTTACTCTGCCGCATTTTGCCTATCTACGTGTAAGTGATGGCTGCAATAACCATTGTTCATATTGTGCGATACCGGCGATTAGAGGTCAATTGATCAGTATACCAATTGAGCAGCTGATGGCAGAAACAGAATCTTTAGTTGAAAATGGTGTTAAAGAGATAATTCTTACAGCTCAAGATACTGCTCAATATGGAGTAGATATTTATGGTGAACAGAAACTACCAGAATTATTACAGAAGCTGAATACCATAAAAGGGCTGGAGTGGATACGTATTTTGTACCTTCATCCTGCTCACATCACATCAGAATTGATCGATACAATTGCTGAACTTCCAAAAGTTTGCAAATATTTTGAAATTCCGATACAGCACATTAGTAATGATATCCTTAAAAGCATGAACCGGAAAGTAAATAGTGAGAGAATTTCAGAGATAATCAAGGAGATCCGTACGAAGATCCCTGATGCTGTTATGCGAACGACTCTCATAACAGGTTATCCGGGTGAAACCGAGGATAATTACAAGGAACTGAAAGATTTTGTGAAAGAGACTAAGTTTGAAAGACTGGGTGCTTTTGCTTATTCCAGAGAGGAAGATACACCGGCTTATAGTTTAAAAGTTCAAATTCCGGAAGAAATCGCAGAACAGAGAAAAGATGAGATCATGCAGATCCAGGAAGATATTTCAAAAGAATTACTTGCAGGTTTAGTTGGAAAAAAGATACAAGTAATTATTGATAAAGATAGCAGCGAAGAGGATTTCATTTTTGAAGGCAGAAGTTATTTTGATTCACCTGAAATTGATGGAGTAGTGTTCATCACGGAAGGAAAAGCAATGATTGGTGAGATCGTAGAAGTTGAAGTAATCGATGCCTGGGAATATGACCTGATTGGAAAAATAGTTAAATGAAATGGAGGATAGATGAATAAAGGGATTGCACTTACCGGGATAAAGCCTACGGGTACACCTCATATCGGGAATTATTTTGGTGCAATTAAACCGGCAATAGAATTAACCAAAGAGTATGATGCACGCTATTTTATAGCCGATTATCATGCACTGAACTCAATTAAAGATCCGCAGAAGATAAATGACCTGGCTTATGAAGTTGCTGCAACCTGGCTGGCATGCGGCTTAGATCCTGATAAAGCTTTGGTGTATAGACAATCACAAGTACCGCAGACCTTTGATCTATCAACAATATTATTAGCCTTCACTTCCAAAGGACTTATGAATAGAGCACATGCATATAAAGCTATGGTGCAGAGTAATAAAGAACTGAATAGAGATCCGGATGACGGTGTAAATATGGGTTTATTTACGTATCCTGTCTTAATGGCAGCTGATATCCTCTTATTCGATTCTGATGTTGTACCGGTTGGAAAAGACCAGGCACAGCACCTGGAGATGACAATTGATATTGCTCAGAGTATCAACCATATTTACAAGAAGGATGTACTGAAAATTCCTAAACCACTGATCAGGAAGTCTACCCAAACTATTATAGGCATGGATGGAAGAAAAATGAGTAAAAGTTATAATAATACTATACCATTATTCCTCCCTCCCAAAAAGTTAAGAAAACTTATCATGAAAATTGTTACAAATTCTCAAACTATTGAGGAAGTGAAAGATCCGGATAAATGTAATGTCTTTGCACTCTACAAATTATTTGCAACTGATGAGCAGCAGGAAGCATTAAGAAAAATGTATCTTGCCGGTGGAATGGGCTGGGGACATGCTAAAAATGAACTATTTGAAGTGATGAATGAATTGATTTTCCCCATGCGTGAAAAATACAATAAATTGATGGAAAACAAAGATTATATCGCTAAAGTATTAGATGAAGGTTCAGAAAAAGCAAGAGAGATAGCTTCAAAGAAAATTGAATATGTTAAAAATATATTAGGATTTTAATAATAAGATAATTAATAATATTTGTGATCAATTTATAGTTGACACTAAAAAGGGGCACAAATAAAAGTGTTTCGCAGTAAGTGATTAGGAGATAAAATGTATACAGTGTTAATGATAATACATGTAGTAATTTCAGTAGCTTTGATCATGGTGATTTTAGCTCAGTCAAGTAAAGGTGGAGCTCTGGACGGTATGGTCGGTGGAGCAGCATCTAATGTTCTTGGCGGTCAAGGCGCATCGAAGTTCTTGAAGAATGCAACACAAATTCTTGCCCTTCTTTTCGTAATAAATTGTATTTTGCTGGCTTTCCAATTAAAGGGTAAAAGCCCTACAGCTAGTAGTAAAGCTGTTGATAAAATGAAAAAAGAGCAAGTAACAGAGAAGCCTGCAGAACAACAAGATCTTCCGGCACTTCCGGTAGAAGCTCCAAAAGAGCAGAAAACTACAGAATAAAAAAATAGCAGAAGTGGTGGAATTGGCAGACACGCAAGACTAAGGATCTTGTGCCCATTGCGGGTGTGCGGGTTCGAGTCCCGCCTTCTGCACCAATATGAAAAACCGTTCGGAAGAACGGTTTTTTTTATTTTATTTTCGCAATTGCTTGATTAACAATTAATTTATTAATAAATACATAGGGGGTGAGTATGAAAAAAATGATCTTCTTATTTCTAGCAATTGGATTGAGTCTGATCCTATTGGCGGAAACACCGATTTTAAATGAACCGATTAAAGAAAAGCTTCAGGAGCAAAATAGGTATTCCGGTTCTGCTTTAGCTTCCATAGATGATAGAGTAAAATATGGATCTCCTTTGGAAGCAAAAATAATGGTTGAAGAAGGAATAGAACGTATGAAAGAAGTCGATATTAAAGAGGCGTTTTTAGATTTTAGGAATAAGGGTGGTAAATTCCAAAATAAAGATCTCTATCTCTTTGTTTTTGATATGGATGGCAATGTTCTAAGCCATGGGGCTGAAAAGGAATTGATCGGGAAGAACCTTATTGACTTAAAAGATTCTGCCGGGAAATATTTTGTAAAAGACTTTCTTAAATTAATGCGGAATTCTGAAAATGGATGGGTAGAGTATTACTGGAGAAATTACGAAAACCAGAAAGTTGAGATGAAGCTGACATACCTTAAAAAATTCAATGAGAATATCTTCATCGGTTGTGGAGCGTATCAACCAAGATATTAATTTTCTTAATTTATAGACAGAGAATGTTAATTACTTAAATAAAAAACAGGTATTTCTCAGTTTGGTTTAAGGCTCAGTGACAAAATCTTTTCCGCATATCTTCCAGCTTTCGAAGTCATGATAAAAATACGATATATCACCATTTTCGTCAGATGGTTCATCTGTAGAAGTTTCATCCAGACGCATTATAAATGAAGCTGTAGCAAAATTTCCATTCAATGTGATTTCAATATCTTCAAACAGCAAATCATCATTATCATTTAATCTGATCTCCCACCTGGTCCTTTCAAAATCAAAATCATCACCATTATGAAAAAAATACTGATGATAAGATTGCATAATTCCATCGATATCATTCATATTAAAAGAAATTTGGATTGAATCAAGTATATCTGTGATCTCAATTTTATTTAATTCTTCCGGTGATGTAGTATCACATGAAATTGAAAAAAGAATAAACAGTGATAATATTATAAATATGTATCTCATAAATATTAATCTATCTCCAAGACAATTTTATTTACCCAAAGTGCTTTTCTGTCAAAATTCTCAAGGAAATTATCAACCATAAAATCACGATCGATTTCAACTATCTTATTATATACTTCTTTCCCATTTAGTGTAACAATAACAGGAATATCTATGTTTATCATTTCCGGATGAATGTAAACAGCTATCTGATCAACTCTGGAAGTTTCAATATTAAAGTGATTTCCAAAATAGACGGCTGATACAGCGCCGGAAGGTAATGAGTAGTTTAAAGCATCATAAACAGTTACGTCCGGGAATTGACCTGAAAGATGAATTTTATTATTAGAACGTAATACGGTAAGTGAAAATTTATCACCTCGTTTCTTCTTGCTTCTCAACTCGATTAATTCTTCAATATTGGCAGCTTCAATGCTATCCATTTCTATAATTATATCATTTTCTTTTAAATTCATAATATCGGAGGCAGAATTGGGTACGATCTTAGCTATCCTGGTACCATTCTCAAGATATTCACGATCATTATAAAAACCGAAAGAAACTTTCTCATCAGTAAGTTTAATATTATACTCTTTCTGCCATTCTTCAGGAATTAACAAAGTATCGATCGCGGTTATCTGTATCCAGTCACATTTACCATATTCAAGCATAGATGTTTCCCAGTAAATTTCAGTTCTGAAAATATCTCTGGATTTCAAATTCATATTTTCAAATAAGATTGGAAGTTCATCTTCAGCATAATCAAAAGCATGACCGATACCCCAGTATTCTTTATAAAACAGATCAGCTTTTGCATCCAGGGAAAGCTCAATGATCTTCCTCATTTCACCAGCAGGATAAAGTCCATCTTTATCAGTATTTACGGCATAAACACTTCGATTTCTAAAATTGGGTAAATAAATGGGGATTTGTGTAACAGCACTACCAACTGAGATCATTCCATTAAGCGGATAAAGTGCAGCAAAGTCATCAGGAGCATTTAAAGCAAGATGAAATGAGCCTGAACCACCATCGGAAAATCCCGAAATGTAAATTCTATTATCATCAATATTATATTGGGATTTCAATTTCCTGATCTGGGTTTTAAGATTATTGATGCCCATCAGGTTCCACCAGGCAGTATCATTATTTGCCATGGGATAAACAGCGATCCAGTTGTTAATTTTGGTATATTCAGTAAAATAATTCTGTTCTGCATATTCTACCGGTGTTTCATGAAATCCTTTTGTGCTTACACCTCCGTGCAGGTAGATGATGATAGGAGTCTTATGACTACAATTGTATTCCG
>Ga0307990_1000853_pt1 | contig 26353 bp, 22 predicted proteins | sample EllFjometagen129_FD_203168 | JGI IMG/M metagenome (GOLD analysis project Ga0307990, IMG submission 203168) | Marine microbial communities from Ellis Fjord, Antarctic Ocean - #129 | ecosystem: Environmental > Aquatic > Marine > Unclassified | place: Southern Ocean | collected 2014-10-08
TTAACCAGATCATCCGCAACCGCCTAGATTGAGCCTGTTCGAAAAGGTCTTTTAGAACAGTATGTATTCCTACGAGGTGGCTCATGAAGGGTGGGCTCGTTGAGCATCCATCTCGTAGACAAGCGATGGACTTACTGAGGTGAACCATGAAGGACGGTCACGTTTCTGTTCGCATCTGCGTGTGGGAACGGTGAACCCTCAAAGTACGTCCTGAATTTTCGATCTATAAGTTGTTTTATCGCCATTATCTCCTACGAAAGAATAATTTTGATATCTCCATTTTAGTCCAATTGATGCTTGCGGTAATAATTCACATATCATATTATAACTACAAATGGGTAAATATGATAAACTTATTTGGAGAATTTTAAGAGGTCATTCTGATTCTAACATTGCTTTTTCCGACCTTTGTAATCTTCTAACTTTTCTTGGATTTGCAGTGAGGGAAAAAGGAAGTCATCATATTTTCAGGAAACCGGGAGTTATGGAGAAAATCAATATCCAAAAAGATGGGAGCAAAGCAAAACCATATCAAGTGAAACAGATTAGAGACATCATATTAAAGTATAAATTTGGGGCTGACAGCAATGGATAAATATGAAATTATTATTTTTTGGAGTGAATTGGATCACTGTTTTGTAGCTGATATTCCTGAATTATCCGGGTGCATGGCGCATGGCAATTCATATGAATCAGCACTTGCAAATGCTAGAGAAGCAGTTTCACTGTGGGTTGAAACTGCCAAGGAGTTTGGAGACCCTATTCCAGTGCCTCATGGTCGTCGCTTGGCTTATGCATAAACCCAGTGCTTTTTCATATCCCCCGATGCCAGACTACTTGCAACCTATGTCATAAATAATTCACAGCGGTATTTCCGTTCATATCTGCGAGTGGGAACGCTGTACCCTGATGACACATCCTGTGTTTACGTGAACTCAATTTCAAAGTAATCTAACTGACTTTGATATCCCTTTTAGTGAAATTGTCCGCTCCATAAAAGAAACATTATGGCCAATTGTTGAAACAATCAGGGGTTAAGCAGTTTCACTGCTTCGCTTGCATCTATGCAGAACACAGCGAGAGTTAGGGAGTCGCGCTACGTGAGTTGTGGTATGTGGTGGTTGCTACGCTATATGGCCGACCATTCAGGCGAACCCATCTCTGTGCCTTTGATTGCCCAGACCGTGGGATTGGGGCGCCAGTCATTGGAACGCCGCTTTCATCGACATCTGGGGCGCACCATCAATAACGAACTGATTCAGCTTCGGGTTGACGAGGATTTCATCCAGATAAACCTTATGATTACCTTTTGTCATGGTCACTTTGATATATTGGAACTTGGGTTTATCCTTGGATTTTCCCTTTTTTCCTTTATTTACATTGCCTGACTCAATTAGGGCGAGTAAAGACTGAGGCTTCATCTCACGTATGAGCAACGGCCTTCGGTTATTTCTATTGGTAAAGAAGCAGACGCCTTCCTTACCCAATGGACGGAACTCTTTACCATCTTCTGACAATGCAAACCTTACTCTGAGGGGAAGGTCAGCCTTAGCCTCAGGGTTTAAAAGCAGATAATGTTGGAATCATGACTGTGCTCATGAGGCGATCGATATTGGGTTTTTTATTCATGGTAAATCCTTATAGTAAATTTCATTAAGTGGGTGGTTAGCAATATGCTGGGGCATTCTTTACTCATTGGTCACTGGCGTAGTTTCAGTGAGACGGTCTTCGGTTTGGCCATTTTGGTGGTGCCGATTTTGACGCGGTAGATCACAGACAGGGGTGGGGTAATGTGACCTTTTTTCATCTTGAGCTGACCCTTAGCCAGCAGCCGAAAGGAGCCCTTGCTCTTTTCGGCGTTAAGAATACTGAAAGGCATTTCTGCCGGCTCCATGGTGTAGTTAGCCTGGGATTCCTTCGAAAGGGTGATGACGCCTTTGAAGGGGCGATCAAAATCAGGACCACTATAGTTGTAGACTACCTGTCCGGGTTGGCCCGGCTGAGGAAGTTTTGACAGGTGAAAGTCAAGCTTGCTCCATTTGCCCTTTGCATTCCCGTACAGTATTTTATCAAGCTTGACCAGCTCTTCGGGCATGGCCGAAGCTAGATAGGCCTTGTCGTAATGACCGTCTTTCTTGTTGATAGTGAAGGTATCGAAGAGTGTGTCGTCAATTTCTCGCACCTCAACCGTGATACTTTCAGGCCTGACCTTCACCACAAGAAAGTGGGACATTGATTTCGACTTCGCCAGTGCTGGATTGGAACCTGCCCTATACTTGGGCGCCCCGCCACCACCACTGACAATATAGGTCACAGGATGAGCCTTGGGCTCATCAAGGGGGACCAGGGGATAGAACCTTTCATAGAGGTGGGAATGACCAGTGATAGAAACGTCCAGTTTGTGTTTGCGAAATAGGGGCACCAGATTTCCCTGACCCCATTTCGCTCCATGTCCACCGATGTTGAAGCTTGGATAATGATAGATAGCAAACTTCCAAGTAGCCTTGGTTGCTGCCAGATCCTTGTCCAGCCAAGCGAGTTCATCTACTTTTGTCGAACGCAGAAAATTGAAATGGGCATTACCATAGTCAAAGGAGTAATACAGCCTTTTGCTGCTGGGCAGAGAAAAGTAGAAAGCGAGCATGACACCATCCCTTTCATGATTTCCATAGGCTGCAAACAGCGGGATATGGTTAATGACATCCTCCAGTGGTTCAAAGAGGTCTGTCCTCCAACTCCCACGATTAGTACCATTCATGACGAAATCGCCGGAGTGGAGAATAAACTGCGGATTGTGACGGCTGAAATTTGCCCCCACCTTTTTGTGAATGTCAGGATTTGAACGGGAGTCACCATAGGCGATGAAGGTGAAAGAGTCGGGCTTTTCGGCGAAGGTCGTGAAATAACCCGGTTTCGAGACGATATCCCCAGACTTCACCGAGTAGGTGTATCTGGTGGAGGGGGTAAGATCTGTCAATGTCGCAGCATAGAGGTAGGGCGGAGCCTCGTAACCCACAGGGGTTTTCACCGGTTCCTTCACCGTCACCACTCTGGGAGCCTTTGTGTCCTGACGGAAGATTACCGTGCCCTCAGCAAGGGTATCTGACTCCCACTGCACGGTCATCACCGTGGTGCCAGGTTTCAGGAGATACGGTTGGATTGTGAGTTCTGCCGCTCTTGCCGGCAGGACAAGACAGAGATGAAGCAAGAGGGCAGCAAGAAATATTGTGGCTTCAGAATTATCTTTAGTGTTGCAGATAAAGGTAAATGTATCTAATAGTAACATGGATATTCTTTCTTTGTTGTTATCGAATTTATCTCTTCCGTTTCCACGTGCCGCCGTGTGAAACACTCTTTTGCTCTAACTCAATCAACGCCTCGGCAAAGCCAACGCCGAGTTCCGGTGCAAAAAATATCATCAGACGGATTCTTAGACATAATAAGACCGTTAGGCAGTTAATCCAAAATAATTCATTAACGATTTGAGCACGTGAAAATCCTGCAGAGTCATCTCATGCTGGCAGGGATTCAGTTTCCAATTCGCTATTTCCTTTTGTCCATGAGTTTGAGCATGGCGTTGCCCATGGCCTCGCCGATCAGTAGATACGATTCTGCATTCGAATTGTAACTCTCTGGAGTATACATTGAATATCCTCTCTTTCTTGGGATCCCGGGGGAAAGTTTCTTATCTCGGTAAAAGGGCGTTGTGTCGACACTGATCACGGTACCCTTAAACTCGGGATACTTGCTGGGATTACCAATGACCATCTGAGCATCGTGCACTGGCGTCGCGCGGTCTGCTTTCATTCTTCCATTGTGGCTTGCTACGATAACCACAGGGAGTTTTGGAAGATTCAAGTCTTTGCGAATATCTGTGATCAGGCAGACCAGATTCTTTTCGTATTCCTTCGCCTTCACCTCTGATCTGCTGTCGATAATCCCTTGGAACCATGCGAACCCAGCAACTTCCAAGGTCTCTCCACTGTAATTAGGATAGACACGTTTCGGGTTCTTTAGAGCGAACTTAATACCATTGATCAGTTCAAGATATGACTGACCGTTGCGGTTATACGTTTTGAGATCAAGCCACATGTCGATTTTCTTCACTCCATTGACGGTGTCCTCACCGTTTCCGGGATTGTGGACTACCCGTGCAATACCCTCCAGATTCTTTATGATTTTCCTCGTGTATGGGGTGCTGATCGAGTCGCCGATTACCAGCACACGGGGTAAAGATGTCGCCGTCTGCTTGCGGGCCTTGAGCGCAGCCAGAACGGCCTCAGTCACTTTTGGCCCAAGATCACCGACACTATGGGCGTTAGGTCGCTTGGGATACCCTTGTCGAAGAGTCTCGGCATGCAAATCGTTAATGATGACGCCGTTTTCTTTCATAATTTCGGCAGCGATTTCATTGTAGCGGACGACATCCTTCTCAAACGTCGTCGGGCAATCTTCTGTAACCGGTGTAATGCTACCCCAGATCAACGTAGCACCTGTTTTCTTCATCTTTGCTACCAGGATTTTCAGGTTCTCTTCATATTTCTCGGGGCTAATCCGCAGTGTACCATTCTTGTCAAAGCCTTTTTTTCCTGGCGTTTTATACATGTAGGTATCCCAGATGCCCCAGTTGAAATGAATCACGTCCCAGTTGCGGTCTTGATCTGCACCACCGCCCCTCGACGGTGAACGGAAATCGTGATAGAGGGAGCGACTACCGCGCTTGTACGAGATTGGGTGGTGGACAGCTGAACGAATCAGAAGTACGGGTTCATCAATGGCATTGCCTACCACATGGCCAAACATCAGTTCAGGTCCAATCGCGTTTTTCTTTCTCTGGCCGCCATAGGCGATGTCTCCCACCTGTAACAGACTGCCCGGTAAGACGGTATTGTTGTGTGAGGGATGAGCATCGTACAGGATCACGTCGTTGCGCGTTACCCATTTGTTATCGTTGTCTCTCAGGAAGGAAAACCGCTTCTGCTTGGAGATTACATCCACGAGCGTACCTGGCAGACCCACTTTGGTTTTGAGGTTTTTACCATCGATAGAGGCCTGTTCAAGCATGTTATCATCACCGGCAAGAATAAAGACCTTGATGGTTTTTTCGGCAGCATGAACCGTGCCTGCAATGCACAGAATGAGCATCGCCGCGTATGTAAACGTTCTCATCATTACACCTCTCGTTATTATATGTACCGTCATAGTTTCTTCCGTTGTTATCAATCGTTCATTATGTTCCATAATTAGCACCGATGACGGTTACGCCTCGGCTAAAGGCCGCGAACAACCCTGCTGAGCTAAGTGCGCTTAAGAGCAGTCAGATCAAGCATAACCTCGGAGTAACCGGCGGCCTTGATGCCCTCAACCAAAGTATCCCGTAATACAGAATCGGCGAATTTCTCAAAATCAGCATCACAAATTTCAACTTTAGCCGTATCTCCAAAATCCCGCACCCGCACCTGAACAAAACCGGCATCCCAAAGCACCTGCTCCGCAAGTTCAATCTTCTTCAGCAGCTCGCGGGTAATGCTTATCCCTGTCGGAACTCTGGTTGCAAGGCAGGCCAGAGCCGGCTTATCCGCGGTCGGTAACCCAAGTTCACCGGATAAAATGCGAATCTCACTTTTCGTAAGTTCCGCATCCATCAGCGGACTTTCAACCCCCATCTCAACTGCGGCCTTATGTCCGGGACGGTACTCTTCGGCATCATCAAAGTTGTTACCGTCAAGCACCACATCAAAGCCGCGCTGACGGGCAACTCTGATCAGCTGACCGAAAATAATCTGTTTACAGTAGTAACAGCGATCAACCGGGTTGGAGATATAGACAGGGTCATCAATCTCATTCGTCTGAATCACACTTAAGTCGCACCCGATCGACTCAGCAAGGGAGCAAGCCGGAGCAATTTCGCTACGCGACATTGAGGGAGTATCTGCCAGAAGTGCAACCACATTATCTGATCCAAGTAGATCAACTGCGACTTTTAACAGGAAGCTGCTATCAACTCCACCGGAAAAACAGATTGCCACCCGCCCATATTGCGTGAGCATATGTTGCAGTTTCTCAAGTTTATGCATTACATCACGCAGTTATCGATCAAGCGGATTTTGTCACAGAAAGCCGCGATCATTGCCACATCGCCCATCTGAACCATCTCAACCGGAGCCAAAGTAACGGAGTCTACAATCTCGACATAATCGATATCAAGAGCGCTATCATGCATAATTTCGCGCATCAGGTTCTTAAGTTCGGATGCATCCGACACCCCGGCAAAGAATCTCTCATGTGCCTGCTCCAATGCATTGCTTAGAGAGAGAGCCTGAACTCTAGCATCATCGCTCAGGTAGATATTTCTGGAGCTCATTGCCAGACCATCACTCTCGCGAACAATTGGAGCTATTTTAATCTCAACCGGGAAATTGAGATCAATAACCATGCGGTTGATAACAGCAACCTGCTGATAATCCTTCTGTCCAAAGATTGCAACATTAGGCTGAACAATATTAAAAAGTTTAGCAACAATTGTACAGACACCCCGAAAATGTCCGGGACGTGAACCGCCACACAGACCAAGCGAAAGCAGATTCTCTACAACACAGACACTCGCACTCTGATCATAAATTGAATCAACATCCGGAATAAAAACAGCGGAGACCCCGGAGTTCTCACACATTTCCAGATCACCCTTTTCATCTCTGGGGTATTTTCCGAAATCCTCATCAGGTCCGAACTGAGTCGGATTCACAAAGATGCTCAGCACGACAAGATCGCACTCAGCCTGAACCTCTTCAATCAAAGACAGGTGTCCATTATGCAGGTAACCCATAGTCGGCACAAGGCCAATACTGCTACCGCATACGCGCTGCTCCATAGACCAGCGTTGCATCTCGAGGGGATCTTTAAAAATTCTCATTATGGTTCAGTCTCCAGACTATTGACTAATTCAGCAGGCATCAACAACTGCATTTGCAAAGTTGACGATATCATCCATAGAGTGAGCAGCCGAGATAAAACCGACTTCAAACTGCGATGGGGGAATATAAAAACCACGCTCAAGTAGTTCATTAAACACCCGCGCATATGCAATAGTATCACACCTTTTAGCACCCTCCAAATCCAGCACAGGCTGATCTGAACAGAACACAGTGAAAACACCTCGATAATGGGCACAATGAAGCGGCGCACCTTTCTTTTTGGCTCCGCTGTTGATTATTTCAGCCATGCGATCACCACGCTCCGCAATACCGGGATACGGGTTATCGCGTTCCAGCACCTCCAGCACTTTGATCCCGGCCGAGACCGCCAGCGGATTACCGGAGAGTGTGCCAGCCTGATAGATCAAACCATGAGGTGCTAATTCGCGCATAAAGACATTTTTGCCGCCCACAGCTGCCAGCGGCAGTCCGCCTCCAATAACCTTGCCAAGCGTAATCAGATCCGGTTTCACCCCTACAATCGAAGCATATGACGAAAGATCAAAGCGAAATCCGTTAATAACCTCGTCAAAGATCAGTAACGCCCCGCAGCAATCTGCCAGATGCCTCAATTTCCTTAGATAATTCGGAGACGGCACTATCAACCCCATGTTGCCGGCAACCGGTTCGACAATAATAGCGGCTATTTCATGTCCCTTCTCATGAATCACTTCAGCAGCCAGCTTAAAATCATTATATGGTGCCACAAATGTATCGCTGGCAATATGACGGGGAATACCGCGGGAGCTCAATGCTCCACCGGTTAACAATCCGCTGCCGGCCGAAACCAGGACACTGTCGCTATGACCATGATAGCAACCATCGAATTTAAGGATGCGCTTGCGTCCGGTAACACCCCGGGCAAGCCTTAAAGCGGTCATGATAGCTTCCGTACCGGAGTTAACCAGCCGCACCATATCCATAGCAGGAACCAGAGAGCAAAGTTTCTCGGCAAACAACACCTCCTTCTCGGTATTAATACCGAAGGAGGTACCCAGAGCGGCCTGATCAGATAAGACCTGAGTAACCTCATCGTTTGCATGTCCGAGAATCATCGCCCCCCAGGAGCAGCAGAAATCTGTCAATTCGCGACCATCGACTGTCTGAATTTTAGACCCTTTACCTGATTTTACATAAAGCGGAGTTCCTCCGACACTTCCAAAGGCGCGCACAGGACTGTTGACACCACCGGGGATAACATTTTCTGCACGTTCAAAAAGTGAATCATGTATACTCATTTTGCAAATACCTTTAAATCAAGAGAGGCGCAGCCTCATAATTCATGGGTTATAGAATTAAGAATATTCTATCTTAGCATCAGCTTTGAGAGAATCGACAAAGGCCGTGACGGCTTCTCCACGCTTCGAGTGACGTATCAGCTCAAGGATCTTCTCACGAGACTCTTCATATGTTGCCTCAGCACTCTCTTCATGATCGGTCTTTTGAATCAGATGAAAACCGAACTGCGTTTCAATCACATCACTGACATCACCGACATTCATACTGAACACAGCTGTGTCAAACTCTGGAACCATCATACCACGGGCAAACCATCCAAGGCTGCCACCCTCTTTGCCGCTTGGACACATTGAGTGCGTAGCCGCTTCAGCAGAGAAATCTTTACCACCAACAATACCCTCACGGATACCAATAATTTTCTGGCGGGCCTCGTCCTTAGATGATGCCTCTGTGCCGTCAGGAGAGACAAGAATGTGCTGAGCCAAAACGCGCTCCGCCTTTTTAAAGTCATCCTTATGATCTGCATAATATTTTTTCAGCTCATCTTCCACGGGGTCACAGACACTTTTAACAGCATCCTGAATCAGGCTGTCAACACGACGCCCCTGTTTAAGCTGCTCACGAAACTCGACTTCATCAATCTTCTGCTGTTCTAAAGCTGCTTTAAATGCATCAATTCCGCCAACCTGTTCAACAACTTTGGCGAGCTGCTCTTCGATCTCATCTTCGCTGACATCCAGATTACGCTTAGTAGCCTCATCCATCAGAAGTTTAGTTCCAACCGCCTGATCTGCTGCACGTTTAACCAGCTCAGGAAGCTGCTCTTTTATTTGGGCCTCGGGCACACCGTTCTCGGTGTAGAAGCGAACCAGGCGCTCCATTTCAAACTGAATTGCATCCTCAGGAATTACCTGTCCATTTACTGTTATTTTCTGTTTCATTTTACTATTCTCCTTTTTAAATTATTTTGGGCGACACAGGTGTCGCCCCTACTGTTTCTTTGCCCATGAATCTCTGAGGGTTACGGTACGGTTGAAAACCGGTGCCATCTCTTGCGAGTCACGGCTGTCAACACAAAAATACCCCACCCTTTCAAACTGAAAGATTCCGCCTTTTGGTGCATCTGCAAGTGCAGGTTCTCCATAGGCAGTTATGGTCTTCAGAGAGTCAGGATTTAAAAATTCAATAAAATCTTTTCGGGCATCCGCCATAGGTTCAGGCACAGAGAAGAGCCTGTCGTAGAGGCGAACTTCAATTTTTACCGAGCTCGCTACCGGTACCCAGTGGATTGTGCCCTTGATCTTGCGTCCGTCAACAGCATTGCCGCCACGGGAATCAGTATCATAGGTTCCATGAACTTCGATTACCTCACCTGCATCATCCTTAACAACATCAGTGCACATAAAGATACAGGCTCCGCGCAAACGGACCTCTTTACCAGGTGTCATTCTAAAGAATTTTTTTACCGGCACCTCCATGAAATCATCGCGTTCAATATAGATTTCACGTTCAAACGGGATAATACGCTTACCGGCACTCTCATCCTTAGGATTATTTTGAGCCTCCGCAGTCAGAACCTTATCTTCCGGATAGTTATCCACCACAACCCTGACTGGATTAAGGACCGCCATTCGGCGCGTAGCGCGAATATTAAGATCATCCCGCAGGCAATATTCAAGCAGAGCTAAATCGGTCAAGCTCTCATATTTTGAAACACCAATACGTTCACAGAAATCACGAATGGCCTCAGGCGTATAACCTCGTCTGCGCAAACCGCAAACTGTCGGCATACGCGGATCATCCCAGCCATCAACGAGTTTCGCCTCCACTAGCTGCAGCAGTTTACGTTTGCTCATTACGGTATAGGAGAGGTTCAGACGAGCGAACTCGCGTTGTTGCGGCCGGATCTTAACTCCATTGCGTTCCATCAGCAGATCCATCTCATCCAGGCGATCAACCACCCAGTTATAGAGCGGACGATGAACCTCAAATTCGAGGGTGCAGATAGAGTGAGTAACACCTTCCTCGGCATCCTCAATCGAGTGAGCAAAGTCATACATCGGATAGATGCACCAACCATCACCGGCGTGATAATGAGGCACATGCAAAACACGATAGATTACGGGATCTCGAAAGTGAAGATTTGGCGAAGCCATATCAATTTTAGCTCGCAGGCACTTGGCACCATCATCAAACTCACCCGCACGCATGCGCCGAAACAGATCCAGATTCTGATCTACTGAGCGACTGCGAAAAGGGCTCTCCCGTCCGGGTTCAGATGGAACACCCCGATAGTCCTTCCATTCATCCTGTGAGAGATCACAGACATAGGCATGGCCATTGCGAATTAAATTCTCTGCAATCGTATACATACGTTCAAAAAGATCAGCTGCATTATAAAGGCCCTCAGCCCAGTCAAAGCCGAGCCAGTGGATATCCTCTTTAATACTCTCAGCATACTCATCCGACTCTTTGGATGGGTTGGTATCATCCATGCGCAGATTACACTGACCGCCAAACTCCACCGCCATCCCGAAATCGATACAAATTGCTTTGGCGTGTCCTATATGGATATAACCGTTAGGTTCCGGAGGAAAGCGTGTAACCACCTGCCCGCCGGTTTTCCCGGCAGCAATATCATCCGCAATCCACTGCTTCAAAAAATGCCGGCTTGTATCCGGAGCATTGTTTTTATTTTCTTCGTTCATAAATTCTTTTCCACTTTCCACATCCTACATTCCACATCCGTAGGGCGACATGCTTGTCGCCCCTACCGCCAGACCCTGACCTTCATTTTTTTACGGCCCCATTTCAAAGCCTTCTCATGCGAGGAAAACCAGAGATCAATTTTGGTACCCTTTATAGCACCTCCCCTGTCTTCTACCCGTCCGTACCCGTAACCGGGAATATAGATAACAGTTCCAAAGGGAAGCTTGCTTATATCGGCCGCAATTGTACCATGTTTTGCGTGGGTTCCACTGGCGGTAACACCCACCTTTTTAGGTTTACCTTTGTTAACTCCTGTACTGTAAACAGGGCGTCCCAAACCAAAAAAAGATCTTTCCCAGCCACAACATTTTCCGCAGTTGCAATATCCGGTCGCTTCTACCACGATCACGTGTGAAGCTGTGTTGCGAGGAGGCCGGATACGATTGTTATAACAACCGCCGCCCCAGACCATAGCCGTAAAAACCAGTCCAGTCGTAATAAAAAAATAAAAACCTTTATATCTCTGTTTTACTGAAAGCACGATAAAACCACCTGACTTAGTCTAGATGCGTAATTTTAACAGATGCACAATGCGGCCGCAATCCACAAGGAGAGAAAAGTTAAAAAAACTAACGCAGCGGAGCCGCAACCAAAATAAGTTAACTACGAAAGACGCGAAAAACGCGAAAATTGTTTTTGACGATTATTTATATGGAAAAGAAGTCTTCATTCTTTCGTGCTTTTCGTGTTTTTCGTAGTTTAAAAAACCGTACATAAGAGACATTATGGAACTTTTGAATACGATTCTGTCAGGGAGCGATTCAATTTAGTTGAACTTTCCCATATCAGTGGTTTACAGCGCACTAAAGCAAGTGTGAACTACATGCAGGTTTTCGTACGTAGTTCACTTTAGTGTGTTGAATCACGCGTAAACGCACCGATTCAACTAAATTGAATCGCACCCATTCTATCAAAACCTGTGATAAAACCGTTGATAATATTAGAGAATTTATGTATAAGTGTATTCATACGCCGTGCTCCTTAAGGTGTTATTTAATTGCAGTCTATTGTAAGAGGATTTCGGTGCTATTTAAAACCTGTGATTTTATCAGATAGTCAAACAAAGAAAAAAATTAACAATGCACTCTTTACTTCTTCAAATCGGGCCGATCAAACTATATTCATATGGACTCTGTATGGCACTGGGTTTTCTATGTTCATGGCGGGTTGCAGTCTGGCTCTGTAAATACTCAGGCAAAGACTCGGATCTATTGACATCAATGATTACCTGGCTGATGCTCACAGCGATTATCGGTGCACGGCTGGCTTATGTGATTGAGCACTGGAGCACGGAATTTGCGGATAATCCGTTATCAATTATTCGATTTGATCAGGGTGGGCTGATGTTTTACGGCGGATTTATTGCCGCTTCTGTGTTTACGGTCATTTATATAAAGATTAAGAAGACCAACCTTTTCGAGCTCTCTGATGTAATTTTAACGATTTTGCCGCTAGGCCACGCATTTGGCAGAATAGGCTGTTTTATGCACGGATGCTGTTATGGAAAAATCACGCAAAGTAAAATAGGTGTATGCTTCCCTAAATTCAGTCCTGCCTGGTGGGAGCAAAGTTCGTCAAATCCCCCGTTGATTCCAGAGACCGCTACACAAAGTCTGCCGGTTATACCAACTCAGCTGATAGAGAGCGCAGCGAACCTAACCCTTTTCATTATATTATTCATTCTCTTTCGTAAAAAATATCAGAACTTAGGTTTTATGACGGGAATGTATCTGATCTCCTACGCGATCATAAGATTCATGATTGAGTTTTTACGGGGCGACCCGCGAGCGACCGTTGGTCCCCTCTCTATTAGTCAAGCTATTAGCATTGGGCTGATTGCAGTGGGTATTTTCGCGATTGCCTACAGCCGCAGAAAAAGAATTATTACTTAGCAGTTATTGCCCGCGACCACCGAAGGTAGAGGCTGGCGCAAAGCGACGGCAACGACCGTAGGGAATGACAATCTTTTGCGCTTTTTTTCGAGTGATTCGATATAATCGAGTGATTCGACTAAACCGAACCACACGACGTTGCAACGTTGCCGAAAACTATCAGCCGTATCCTTTCGGTCGTCTCAGTAAAATGTTTCGCAAGGCAAGCAGAACTCTTGTTTTTTTATAATTTTTCGCACTACAGCTATTGACCAAGCTTTCCATATGGATTATAATGGAATGCCATTTAAAAGAATCCGCCTACAGGGTTAATATTTTAGATAAAACTACAGGTGACATATGACCGAAGATCTACAACAGCTGCTCGAAAAAATTCAACACGATGGTGTCGACAAGGCCCAGAGCGAATTCAGCAACATTATTGAAAAAGCCAAAAGCGAATCAGCATCTTTGATTGCCTCAGCCGAAGCAGAGGCTGAAAAAATAAAAAGTAATGCACAAACCGAGGCGGAGGCATATGCAACCCGCGCAGGTGAAACAATCAGCCAATCGGCCCGTGATGTTCTTCTGCATGTTGAAAAATCGGTAACCGCACTGCTGGAGTCTCTCCTCTTAAAGGATGTCAATACGGCACTCAGCAGCGAAGAGACCGTTGCCGCTCTTATTCAGGAAGCTGTTAAGACATACTTAACCGGCGAAGATAGCATTGAGGTTTCTGTAGTTGAGCAGATGGTTGAATCCCTGCGTGCAAAGCTGGCTTCCATGGCAGCTGAAGGCGTTACTATTGTGACCAACAACACAACCGACACAGGCTTCAGTGTTAAACTCGCAGACGGCCGTATTGAACACGACTTCACTGGACCCGCAGTAACCGATGCCCTCTCAAAACAACTAAGACCCGGACTAGCGGCACTTCTAAAATCATGAGCCTGATCTACCTTATATCATCATTGCCTGCACTAAACTTTGAAGCAGCACCACCGCTAAGCAAGAAAGCTTTTCTGCAAAGCTGTCGCGACTGGTTGAATCTCAAAGAGTGCGCAGCAGTTGAAGCTCTGTTATTTGAAAAACCCGCAGAGCACCCCTTTGTAACTGCATGGATGGATAAAGAGACTATCCTGCGTAATGCGCTCGTACAGCTCAGAGCTCGCCTTGCAAATAAAGATGCAATTCTATATACACGCTACGCTCACGGATGCGACAAGAAAATCGAGTCCGATGTAGAGGATGCGGTCCAGCACCACAATCCACTACAAAAAGAGAGAGCTATCGACAAAATCCGATGGGAGATTGCTGAAGAACTTCAGGGATGCAATCCGCTCAGTATTAAAACAATTTTCGCCTATGCCATTAAGCTGGTAATCGTAACCCGGTGGAGCAAACGCAGCTCTGAAACCGGGAAGGAAACATTTGGAAAGCTAAGCGAAGTTTCAATTACACTTTAAACAAAAGACCTATTATGGATACTACAGGAAAAATAGTCGGTGTTAACGGCAATATGATCAACGTAGCATTTAAGGGAGCAGTCGCTCAAAATGAAGTAGGATACGCCTGCATCGGTAGCGGCGACGACATACAGCGACTTATGTGCGAGGTTGTCCGTATTCGCGGCCGGGTAGCGGATATGCAGGTTTTTGAGAACACCATCGGACTCCAGATTGATGACACGGTAGATTTCTCGGGGAACCTGCTGACAGCCGAATTGGGTCCGGGCCTTTTGAAATCAATTTACGATGGACTTCAGAACCCGCTACCGCGTCTGGCCGAGAAGTGCGGATTTTTCCTGCAGCGTGGCACATATCTTCCAGCCCTTGACCGCGAAACAGAGTGGGATTTTACTCCGAAAGCCAAACCGGGTGACCGTTTAACTGCCGGCGAGACACTTGGTACTGTTCCCGAAGGAATTTTTGAACACCGTATCATGGTTCCATTTGTGCTGCGTGGAGTATACAGCGTCAAGTCAGTAATAAAAGCCGGTTCTTATACTGTTGAAAAAGAGATTGCAGTTCTGACCGATAGCGAAGGCAATGACTTTCCGGTCTCAATGATGCAGCGATGGCCGGTAAAACTTCCGATAACATGTTTTGAAGAGCGCCTGCGTCCCGGTGAAACAATGACCACCCGTGTCCGCTCTGTAGATACATTTTTCCCGGTGGCGCTAGGCGGCACATACTGCATTCCCGGACCGTTCGGTGCTGGCAAAACCGTTCTACAGCAGGTTACTTCGCGTTATGCGGATGTGGACATTGTTGTACTTGCCGCCTGTGGTGAACGTGCCGGTGAGGTGGTTGAGACCCTGCGTGAATTCCCGGAGCTGGAAGACCCGCGCACAGGCAAATCACTGATGGACCGCACAATTATAATTTGTAACACATCATCAATGCCGGTGGCTGCCCGTGAAGCCTCTGTATACACAGGCGTGACTCTAGCCAGCTACTACCGACAAATGGGACTGAACGTTCTGATGCTCGCGGATTCCACCTCCCGCTGGGCACAAGCGCTTCGTGAACTCTCCGGTCGACTGGAGGAGATCCCCGGTGAAGAGGCATTCCCCGCTTATCTGGAATCACTGATTGCTAACTTTTATGAACGTGCCGGCTACGTGCGCTTAAAAGACGGCAGTACGGGTTCGGTTACCATTGGCGGAACAGTGTCACCAGCCGGAGGAAACTTTGACGAACCGGTCACTCAGGCAACACTTAAAGTTGTAGGTGCTTTCCATGGACTATCGCGTGCCCGCTCAGACGCACGACGCTTCCCGGCAATTGACCCACTTGACAGCTGGAGTAAATATCCCAGTATAATTGAGATGGACAGAGTTGAAAAGCTTCGCACCATTTTACGGGACGGCACAAACGTTGCCCAGATGATGAAAGTTGTGGGAGAAGAGGGTACAAGCATTAATGACTTCACAAACTACCTGAAAAGCGAGTTTCTTGATTCGGTTTATCTACAGCAAGACGCTTTTAGCGAAGTAGATGCAGCCACCCCCGTAGAACGTCAGCGTGAGATGTTTGACCTTGCCGAAAAAGCGATGATAAAAGAATACCCTTATACAGATAAGGCGCAGGCCCGGAAGTTCTTCCAGGGCATTGTTCAGGATTTTATAGATTGGAACCAAACTGCATCCGATGCACCGGAGTATGCTGAACGACGCGATGCTATTGCCAAGAAAATTGAGGAGACTACAGCCGATGCATAAAGTTTACCATACCATTGATAATCTGGCAGGAAGTGTTGTTACACTGCGGGCTGACGGGGTTAAATACGGCGAACTGGCTGAGGTATCCTCGCGAAACGGCACATCGCTGGCTCAGGTTATTAAGCTGGACGGCGCCCATGTGACTCTGCAGGTTTTTGCAGGAGCCCGCGGAATTGCAACTGATGCGAAAGTACGTTTTCTTGAAAATCCAATGAGGGTTCACTTCTCCGACGCCCTGCTTGGACGCGCCTTTACTGGCTCCGCACAGCCACGTGACAAAGGGCCGCAGCTGACAGATAAACTAATCGACATCGGAACCCCCTCGGTTAACCCGGCCAAGCGTATTATTCCAAGCAATATGGTGCGGACAAACATCCCTATGATTGATGTATTCAACTCTCTGGTTGAATCACAGAAGCTCCCGGTGTTTGCGCGTGCAGGTGAGCCTTACAACGAGTTGCTGGCCCGCATTGCTCTGCAGGCAGAGGTGGATATCATTGTTCTGGGAGGCATGGGACTCAAATACGATGACTACCTCTACTTCCGCGACACCCTTGATGAGAGCGGAGCACTCTCGCGCACAGTTATGTTTGTACACACGGCCTCCGATCCGATTGTTGAATGCATGCTTGTTCCTGATATCGCCCTTGCGACAGCTGAAAAATTTGCACTGAATGGCAAGAAAGTGCTGGTACTGCTGACTGATATGACCAGCTTTGCAGACTCACTGAAAGAGATTGCCATCACGATGGAGCAGATTCCATCCAACCGCGGATACCCCGGTGATCTCTACTCCCAACTAGCCTCCCGTTACGAGAAAGCGGTTGACTTTGAAGGTGCCGGCTCAATAACTATTCTGGCTGTGACCACAATGCCTGGCGATGACGTTACTCACCCGGTTCCAGATAACACCGGATATATCACCGAGGGACAGTTTTACCTGCGTAACGGACGCATTGAGCCCTTTGGTTCTCTCAGCCGTCTGAAGCAGCAGGTCAACAAAGACTCCCGTGAGGACCACCGCACAATCATGGATGCCATGATCAAGCTCTACGCGTCATATAAAGAGACTCAGGAAAAGCAGTCGATGGGCTTTAGAATGAGTGACTGGGATGGAAAACTTCTGAAATACGGAGAGAGGTTTGAAGCAGAGATGATGGACCTCTCTGTTAATATCCCGCTAGAAAAAGCACTTGATCTCGGCTGGCAGATTCTAGCCGATTGCTTTGAGATGAATGAAGCCGGAGTTCCATCCAAAATTGCAGATAAATTCTGGCCGAAGAAGGCAAAAACTATTAACAGTGAAGCTGAAAAAGAGCCACTGGTAGCCGCGAATGCACCTGTCGACAAAGACTCTACTATAGAACCAGATGAACCTGAGTCGGTTAATAAAAAAGCAAACAAAACGTAATTCCGGGAACTATCGTTTAAAATGGCTAAAGTTAAACTCACAAAAACAGAGCTCAAGGCTCAAAACGATGCACTGAAGCGGTTTCAACGCTTTCTTCCTATGCTACAGCTTAAAAAGCAGCAGTTGCAGGCGGAGATTGCAGAAATTGCTGTTAAGATCGAAGAACTTGAGCTTCGTCAAAAAGCCGCAGAGAAGGCGTTGACCGATTGGATAGCCCTTTTTTCCGGTGAAAGCGAACAGCTGAATGAACTTGTTTCGCTTGACCGCGTATTAACCGGCACCAGCAACATTGCCGGTGTATCCATCCCTATTTACTCGGGTCTCGAAACAAAAGTGGCTGAGATTGATCTCTTTGAAACACCGGCTTGGATTGATGATGCGGTCAGCATGCTGGCTGAGATGCTTGCATTTAAGGCCGAGCGTGCCGTTCTCAACAAGCAAAGCGAGCTGATCACAATTGAATTGAACACCACATCACAGCGGGTTAACCTTTTCGAAAAGGTAAAGATACCCGAGTGCAAAGAGAACATCCGTATTATCAATATTGCTCTGGGTGATGAACAAACTGCATCAGTGTCACGCGGTAAGATAGCAAAGAGCCGCTGCAAATCCCCGGACGAAGAGGAGGAAGCGGCATGATTGTTCCAATGAAACATGTCTCAATCATCAGCGTGGCTGCCGAAAAGCTGCGTACCATTCGAATGATTCGTGAATTTGGTGTGATGCACCTCAGCTTTCAGGATTCAGAGACACCGGAATATCGTCAGGCTCGGCTTGAGTATGATGAAATTAAGCTTGCTGAAAACATTCTAAAGAATCTGCATAAGCCTCTTAATCCCTCTGCCTCTGCCGCACATGTCACAACATTAATCTACGATGATATTTCTGAGACAATTAAAGAGTCACTGCCACAGGTTGCCGGCACCATGCAGGAGAAGATCAAAGCGGTCATCGCACTCGACAACCGCCGTCGTAAGATCTACGATCAGCTCTTTAAGCTCCGAAAAGAGTGTGGTCTCTACAAATCATTTGGAGAGTTTGATATATCTCTGCCGCAGAAGCTTACGGATAGCGGAGTACCGATACAGCTCTTCCGTTTTTCACTGCATGCAAAAGTAGAACTTGATGAAAAACTCCTGATTAAAAATTTTGGCGAGTGTGAGGACTACTCCTACAGCGTTTTATTTGGGGAAGGCGAGCTACCTGAAGGCTGCGAATTACTGCCGCCACCACCGGCACCTATCTCAGCTATGCAGACAAGATTTGCAGAAGCAGAGGCGCGCATAGCATATATCTCCGAAGAGCTCAGAGCTGCCAGAGAAAAAATTGATCTTAAACCCGAGATTGCCCGTCTGCACGAATTTTGTTGCTTTGTTGCGGCACACGACAGCATGGAAACCAATGGTGATGTTGTCTGGATCAGTGCTTGGATGCCAGCCGAAAGTGAAGAAGAGCTTCTAAGTACAGCTAAGGCAAACTCATGGGGAATTCTTGTACGCGAGCCGACTGATGAAGATCAGGTTCCCTCTCTGCTGCGTCCGGCTCCAGGCTTCAAGCCAATGCTGGCACTCTTTAAGATGCTTGGTATAAGCCCCGCCTACACAGAGTCGGATGTCAGCATCCCCTTCTTCTGTTTTTTCAGCATCTTCTTTGCCATGCTGGTAGGAGATGGCGGTTATGGAGTATTAATCCTGCTCATGACCATCTATGCTGCGCGTAAGATGAAGAAGGCTCCACGCTCACCATTCATTCTACTGGCCGTATTCTCTATTGCCACAATTGTATGGGGAGGACTCTCAAACACATGGTTTGGATTCCACCCTGAAATTTTAAAAACCCCAATCTGTAATTGGTTTAATGAACCAGGTTACGGCAACATGATGTTGCTTTGCTTTACATTGGGAGTAATACACCTTTCGATCGCCCGGTTATGGAATGCAATTTCGCTATTTCCCAACACAAAGTTTCTGGCGGAGGTTGGTTGGATCGGTGTGATTACCTTCATGTATTTCACATCATGTGGAATTGTTGGAGTCCTTCCAATGCCTGGGGTTGCAATGCTGGGAGTTTTAGGTGTTTCAATATTATTAATTGCCTGCTTTATGCTCAAAAGAGAGGAGCTCAAAACAGAGGGTGCCAATTTAGGAATGCTTCCGCTTACAATAATCGGTTGCCTTGGAGATATAATATCCTATGTGCGCCTCTTTGCTGTTGGACTGGCCTCAGTTAAAGTTGCCGAAAACTTTAATGATATGGCTTTGGGCTTGGATATGCCCTTTGTTCTAAAACTGCCCTGCATGATTCTGATTCTTTTACTGGGTCATGGACTCAACTTTGCGATGGCAGGACTGAGCGTACTTGTGCATGCCGTACGCCTGAATACACTTGAATTTTCAAATCACAAAGGCATAACCTGGTCTGGATTTGCCTTCACACCATTCAAAAGAAACTCGGATGCGGGCTGAACGAGTCAACATCTTAAATTTACAAATGCTTAGAAACCAACAAAGGAGAAACAAAAATGAGTCCAGAACTATCACAAGCACTAGGCGTTGCCGGCGCAGTAGCATGTATGGCACTTAGCGCAGTAGGTTCAGCATTCGGAACCGGTGCAGCAGCAGCTTCAGCTGTCGGAGCATGGAAAAAATGTTATGTCCAAAACAAAGCGGCTCCCTTCCTGCTTCTCACATTTGTAGGAGCTCCAATCACTCAAACCCTCTACGGTATGATCCTCATGATCATCATGCTCGGTAAAGCATCGGCTGGGCCAGCCATGCTGATCCTTGGCATCTTTTCAGGGACAGCAATTGGATTTTCGGCTCTCTTTCAGGGACGCGCCGGAGCTGCCGCCTGTGATGCACAGGCTGAGACAGGACAGGGCCTGACAAACTACCTGGCTGCACTCGGTATTGTTGAGACAACCGCCATCTTTACAATGGTGTTCACTCTTATTGCCGTTTATCAGATCGGTGGCTGAAACAAGTTAATTGATAATTAATAATTGATAATTATCAATTATCAATTATAAATTATAAAGGAGCACCGTCACTGGTGCCTTTCTTTATTTACTTCAACCATTTCACCCCCTTCAACCTCAACCCCCAAGTTTGGGCGACAAGAATGTCGCCCCTACAAATTATGAAAAATCATTACACCGTAGACGACCTGAAAAACATTCCGCACAACTTTGACTCACTTGTCGGAATTGACTCCGATGGATGCGTTTTTGACTCAATGACAGTCAAACAGAAGGAACACTTCCACCCGTTAATCATCAAATATTGGAATCTTGAAAAGTGCGCGAAAGAGATTCGAACCTGCGCCGAGTTTGCCAACCTTTTCTCAAAAACCCGGGGCACCAACCGTTTTCCGGCACTTCTGAAAACATTCGAGCTGTTTCATGACTATCCAGGTGTCAAAGAATCCGGCGTTGAGTTACCAAAGAGCGAAGCTCTGAAATCCTACATCGAATCAGGTCTACCCCTTGGCAACCCGACCCTGACCGATGAAGTGAAACGCACCGGTGATCCCGAACTCAAACGGCTGCTAGAGTGGTCGCTGGCAATTAATCTGGATATTGATAAAAACATGCGCGAGATCCCACCTTTTGAATGGGCACTGAAGGCATTAAAGATAGTTGGAACAAAAAGCGATCTCTTTGTCGTATCTCAGACCCCTGAAGAGGCGCTGGTAAAGGAGTGGAACCTGCATAATATCCACCAGTATGTCTACCTGATAGCCGGACAGGAGCTGGGAACCAAAGCTGTTCATCTTAAAACCGCAGCAAACGGCAAATACGAGCAGAAGCGGGTGCTCATGGTTGGTGACGCCCCTGGAGACTACAAAGCGGCTATGGCTGCCAACGCCCTCTTCTACCCGATCAACCCAGGTAAAGAGGAGGCATCGTGGGAGCGTTTCTGCAAAGAGGCCTTTGATAAATTCCTGAACGGCACCTTTGATGATGAGTATCAGAAGATGGTTGCCGATGAATTTGAGGCAAGCCTGCCTGAGTATCCTTCCTGGCTGAGACAAGATTCGGGGCGCGAGCGCCCCTGCTGAGCTAGACAAGATTCGGGGCGCGAGCGCCCCTGCTGAGCTAGACAAGATTCGGGGCGCGAGCGCCCCTGCTGAGCTAGACAAGATTCGGGGCGCGAGCGCCCCTGCTGAGACAGGATTCGGGGCGCGAGCGCCCCTGCTGAGCTAGTGCCACTTTCTACTTTCCACAAAACCTTTTCCTGCACTCACGCACTTCGATCCTGCTTCTAACGGGAAACTAAATAGATCCAGTTTAGTAAAGCAAGCAACAAAAGCAGCAAGAGTCCGAGACGTTTTTCAATCATAGACAGAGAGAGAGTTAGTTTCTCACGTCGAAATAAGAGAAGAATGCTGTTAAAAGTGAGTGATGCCGCAGCGCATATCATCACCAGTGAGGTCAGAGGTTGGATAGCAAAGGCCTGCAGCAGCTTAAGACGCACAAGAAAAAAGGCGGCGCGGGTGCTGCCACAGGTCAGACAGGGGTAACCGGTATACTTTTTGAAAAGGCATACCTGAACCCCGCATAAATGCAGTACTGCCAGAAAAACCCCACCTACAAGAAGGGAAGCCAGGACAACAAACCACTCACAAAACTCTTTTTCCGTGGCTCTTTTTCTTTTGACTTGCACGGTAACGACTCCCATACCCAGCTGATGCTGTGCGGACCTGAACTGATTTCCTCGACAACAAGCAACCCGTCCTCAACCAGCGGCTTACTTTTTTTGCCGTCAATTCTAAGAACAGAACCCTCCATCCAGGGAAGAACAACCCGAGCCGTTGTATTAGCCGGAATACTCAGATTGAAATCATAACTGAGTCCCGGACGCTGCTGAACAGCAACATCCACATTACCGCGGATAGTCGGAACTTTACCCTGAACGCTTGTAAGTGAACCAATCTGCGGTTTGATCAAAATTGATTTAAATCCGGCTTTACGCGGTCTGACTCCTAGCACATAACGTGGGATAATATTTACAGGAGCTGCGCCCCAGGCATGATTCCAATCCAGATTGGGTTTGAGCATGATGTCCCATGCTTCCAACGTAATACTGGAACCGGAACTAATCATATTCCGCCAGCTCCGGAGGTCATCGCGGGCCATCAGCCACAGCGCGTAATCATCCATGCCGGCCTCAAAGAGAGCCTCCAGCAGGTACTGAGCTCCATAAACTGAGCATGCCATACGACGTAATTTAACAAACTGCGCCACGCTCTCTTTTTCTGCATCCGGGACAAGGCCAAAGGCCAGCGGAAACATGTTGGCATGCAGCGAACTGTGAGTTGAACCCTCACCATCCACATAGCGTCCCAACTCCTTGTTATAGAAGAGCTGATGAAAGCGTTCCTTTACCTTTGTCTCCAAAGCTATGAACTTGACGGCATCCTCTTGCTTGCCGAGTGCGATGGCGATATCGGCCATCTGGCGAAGGTTGCGACAGTAAAAAGCGTTTATGACGGTATTAACCGGTTTAAAATCAAATCCGTCACGTTCGCCCGCCGGCCAATCGACAATATCACGTAGCCCGGTTTTACGAGATGCATTGGGTCCACCTGTAACCAGAAGGCCATCAGATTTACGGGCTGCATTACTCAACAGTTTCTTGTTTTTCAAATCATCATAGCAACGCTCGAGAGACTCTGTATTGCCGGTATAGGCCCAGTCGGTCCAAGCCATCATAATGGAGTGCTGTTTCCACTCTGTCGGCCAGGTTGGGTGCTCCATAAGATATTCATGGCTGTAACGAGCCAGCGTATACTCACGATCAACTGCATAATGGCAGAGCTGGTTAATATACGCATCGGCTTCATACGGAATACGTTCACGGTCACCATCAACATAGACTCCGGCAAAGGAGGTTGCCTTAATGCTGTATTTACAGAACTGATAGACCTTATCTAAATCAGGATTGTTGCACTTAAAAGCGGAGTTGTCATCGGTGAAGGGATAGTGGACCGCAATCTGGCGGATACTATCAGCTGTAATCCTGAAGGGGGCCTCCTCGATCTCAACATAACGAAATGGCATCACCACACCCATCTCCTTCGGCATTCTTATTGCGGCACCAGAGGTATTACGCTTATCGGCAGTCAGAGGAACGCGGTAGATGCCCTTGCGGGTCAGAACGCCCTTCGTCTCGGCATAGCGGATTGTTCCACCGGGAGTCCGGTAGACATGTCCATCCCGGGCTCTCTCACCCAAATGAAGCACAAAAGGGCCCTTGTTGAATTCACCTGAGGTAATCAGCTCAACCCATCCAAAGGCAGCTTTTCCAAAATCAACAAGCACATAACCAGCGTCATTAGTGGTAATGTTGACTGGTTTGACATGGCTCTGTTTAAGATTATAGCGGATGGCGGTATCACCGGTTAAATCATCGCTCATAATAAAAGCCAGCATCTGTGACCACTCCCCCGGTTTTTTATTCTTATCCCATACCTTGACTCTCCAGTAAACGGTCTGACCGGGAGCGAGCGCCTTGCCAGCATATTCAACAAAAAGGGATTCCTGAGAATCAACTTTTCCTGAGTCCCACAAGTCAGGTGCATCCAGCTTAAAAAACTTAGTATCCGAAACCACCTGAATTTGATAGGCACTCTGAAAAGCTCCTTTTGTCTGGGAGTCAAAACTCCAAGAGAACTCCGGGGTCGGATCAGTGAAAGAAACCAGACCCGGCTTGGCCAGCAACTCACACATTGTATCGGAGGGAGTTAATCCAAAGCAGACCACTGGCATTGCCACCAGCAAACAAAGCATTGTTTTAATTTTCATATCATTTCTCCTTTTATATTCATCCTTCACCCGTCTTGATTCTTTTCATGGAACAATGCAAATGGGGCCCGCCTTTTTTTGGAACCTCATAAAGAACATAGTCAAAACCAGCCTGCCAAGCCAGCTTGGCCAGCTCGCTCAAACTCAATTTGTCGCTGGTCAGATCAACGGCCCTTCCCTCGCGGTGCAGCGACTTCTCTAAATGTATCTTCCTGTCTTTCGTTACTGGTCGATAGGCCTCCTGTACCTTAAGTTTAGCACCTTTTTTTTCAATCAGGTTGGCCAATCGCGTGAGAGAATTGACAACGGACCTGTTGATCAGATGATCATCCTCGGTATCGCCCTTATCATAATCACTCTCAAACCATAGACGCGGGTCATCAAAGCGCACTAAATCTCTTTTAACATCAAAGGTTTTCAGATCAATCGGTCCGCTGTGCTTTGATTCTTTGCCCGGTGGCATATTTGAATCAGGAGGAAAAGTGGAGGGTGCCGGCCTGACCGGATGGAACAGATCGGCCTTGGGTTGTTTAACCTCACTCACCTTATTCGTGGTAACCTGTGTATCGTCGCTCTTATTACCAGCGGCTCCGCCTCGACAGCCCTCTAAAGAAAAAACCAAGAAAAGGCCAGACAGACAGAAAATAACAGCAATGACAATAGCCCCTGTCATCCACTTGTTAAAAACACCCGGCTCTGCAAAATCATCTAGCTTTACGCTGTGTTTAATACTTTCAATAATCGCCATTTTACAAAGAAACCCTCATAAATCTAAAAAAATCATATCCCTGAAATTAATAATTATATTGTAATCTAAACAGGAGAGATATAGAACAACAAAATGTAAGGATTACACAAAAAAAGCGTCCCGGTTAAGGGACGCTTCTTTGAATTTCTCGGGAATTTCATTCACGAGACTTGTTTTTAGCTTCATTAGTCCGCAATTTACGTCCAAGAATATCTTTTCCGTTGGTTGCCTTAATGGCTGCCTCCGCCTCGGAACGTTTGGGCATTTCAATAAAACCAAAGCCCTTGGAGCGATGGTTAAATCGGTGGGTAATGATACGGGACGACTTAACTGTTCCAAAACGCTCGAACTCCTTGCGCATCTGGGCCTCGGTCATATCATAACTGAGATTACCAACGTATATTTCAACGCAATCTCCTTTATCACCACGACAGACGGATCTGCCTCCACTAATACTACTTCTACTACCACTGCCTCTGGACACCAACAATCCGGCTAAGAATCCAGCCAGTCCAGAAGAGACCCCTATTATCAACGGGTCGGTCATTATTTCACTCAGGCTCAAAAGAACCTCCTTGCTTCTACTATGGTTAACACACGAAACTGCCAGAAGTTCGCACTGTACCTCGATTCACACATCAGATTGGTGATAAGGCTTGTAAAACTACATCAGCGCGTCTCCAGAAATCCTTCCAGCTTGCGCTTTCGTGTGGGGTGACGCAACTTACGCAGTGCCTTCGCTTCAATCTGGCGGATACGTTCGCGCGTCACATTGAACTGTTTCCCGACTTCCTCAAGTGTGCGAGAGTATCCATCGGTTAAACCGAATCGATAGTCAAGCACCTGACGCTCACGGTCTGTCAGGGTTGTCAGCACATCCTGCAATCTCTCCTTCAGCATGCTGTAAGCGGTCATCTCTGAAGGATTATCTGCACTCTTGTCTTCGATGAAATCCCCGAAATGGGCGTCATCTCCGTCTCCCACCGGGCTTTGCAGCGAAATAGGCTGCTGGGCCATGCGATAAACAGCGCGTACGCGGTCCACAGGAATATCCATCTCTTCGGCGGCTTCTTCCGGCAACGGTTCTCTACCCAGTTCCTGCACAAGTTTCTTTTGAACCCGCAGCAGTTTATTGATTGTTTCAATCATATGAACAGGAATACGAATGGTGCGGGCCTGGTCTGCTATAGCCCGGGTCGCAGCCTGTCGGATCCACCAGGTGGCATAAGTGCTGAATTTATAGCCACGCCGATACTCAAATTTCTCAACCGCTTTCATAAGGCCGGTATTACCCTCCTGGATAAGATCCAGAA
>Ga0307990_1000854_pt1 | contig 26338 bp, 18 predicted proteins | sample EllFjometagen129_FD_203168 | JGI IMG/M metagenome (GOLD analysis project Ga0307990, IMG submission 203168) | Marine microbial communities from Ellis Fjord, Antarctic Ocean - #129 | ecosystem: Environmental > Aquatic > Marine > Unclassified | place: Southern Ocean | collected 2014-10-08
CCCATAAGGGGCCATATATATGTTACTTCGTCGAATAGTTTTACAAGAAGTTCGTCTTCCGATAATTCAGGTTTTCCTGCTGCCGACATTGACATATTAATTGCTTCATGGACTCCTTTAAGGTCTGCCATCAAACTACCCATCATTCCGCCAGGTAATCCAGAATCTACCATTAATGATGATAAATATCTGTTTTTTGGATTAATGAAGAAGCCAAGAAAATCATCAATAAATTCCTGTGTTAATGCTCTTGCTTCCATATATGCCTTCATATTGATATCGGGAACATCAAAACCATCATCTAAAAGCATGTGGCGAATTGTAATAACGTCTGGATGAACCATTCCCCACGAAAGCGGTTCCATTGCAACATCAAGATAATCTGCTCCTGCTCTTGCTGCTTCAAGCATCGAAGCAACAGCAAAGCCGGGACCTGAATGACCATGATATTGAACAATTATATGTGGGTATTTATTTTTTATTGCTTTAATAAGTTTGCCGAGTGTTGCAGGTCTGCCAATTCCTGCCATATCTTTAAGACAAATCTCATCTGTTCCGTACTCAACCATTTTATCTACAACACCCATAAAATAATCAACAGTGTGTACTTTGGAATATGTAATACTTAATGTTCCCTGTGAGATTAATCCGGCCTCTTTAGCGTATTTTATTGATAATTCAAGATTTCTATGGTCGTTTAATCCGCAAAACGAACGTGCAATATCAACTCCTTGTGCTTTTTTTACTTTATACATTAATTTACGAACATCGGCAGGAACAGGAAACATTCTAATACCGTTCAATGCACGTTCAAGCATGTGAGTTTGAATACCTGCTTCGTTAAATGGCTTTGTCCATTCACGAACTGCTTTATTTGGATTTTCACCATAAAGCAAATTAACTTGTTCAAAAGCACCACCATTTGTTTCAATTCTATCAAAACAGCCCATATCAATAATAACAGGAGCTATTTTTTTTAATTGGTCAACCCTTGGGACATACTTTCCTGAAGATTGCCACATATCACGATAAACTAAACTAAATTTTATTTGTTTCTTCATATACTTATATTTTCATGCTATTGTCGCTAATGAGTTATTTTTTTGCCACGAATGCACGAATTTTTATTAAATAATTTATTCTGTACATTAGTGTAATTCGTAATTTAAAATACTATTCTTTTATAATTTAATTTTAATTCTCCAAAATTAACAAGTAAGGATAATTTATTATCAGAAACTTTTAAATAATTTATACATTGTGCTAAATGTTCATCTGCAAAACCTTTTGAAAGTGCCTTAACCTCAAGAATAATCTTGTTATAAATAACAAAGTCAGCAAAAAAATTATGAGGTAGAATGAAATCTTTATAATTTACTTCGTATTTCACCTCTCTTTCATATTTAACACCTGCTTTTTTAAATTCATATTCTAATGCGTCTTTATAAACAATTTCTAAAAATCCTGCACCCAAATTGTTATGTACTTCCATACATATACCTATGACTTTATATGCTTCTTCTTTATATATTAAATCAGTCAAATAAATTTTCTTTTTTCTATACTATTAATGTTTTCATTCGTGCATTCGTGGCAAATAATATTTTACTCTTATTTCAATTCTCAAATTTATTTTACCCAATTAGGTTTTCTTTTTTCTAAAAACGATGCCATTCCTTCTTGTCCCTCTTTTGAAGCTCTTAATTCAGCTATCATTTTAGCCGTATAATCAATACTTTCGTCAAAAGTAAGTGTATTTGATATATCATAAATTAAAGTTTTACATGCAGCCATGGCATCAGGCCCGCTAGTCATTAATACTCTAATTATTGAATTTACATGTTCGTCAAGTTGTTCTGTTGGTAATGATTTGTTAACTAAGTTATATAATTCGGCTTCTTTACCTAAAAATCTTCTACCAGTAAGCATTAAATCTCTAGCACCATATTCTCCAATTCTTTTTGCAACATAAGGTGAAATTGTTGCAGGAGCAATACCAAGTTTAACTTCGCTAAATGCGAATTTTGTTTCATCATCACAATACACAAAATCACATGCTGCAAGAATACCATTTGCACCACCAATAGCAGCACCATGAACAACTGCAATAGTAGGTTTTTTGCATGTGTAAATTACATTAAAACATTTAGCCAAACGTAAGCTATCCTGATAATTTTCTTCATAACCAAATTCTGCAATACCTTTCATGTAATTAAGGTCTGCACCTGCACAAAACGATTTTCCTCTACCTTTAATAATTGCAATTCTAACATCATCCATATTGTTAATCTCCTCGAAACAATCAATTATTTCGGAAATCATAATATCATTCATTGCATTATGCTTATCAGGACGATTGAACCAAACCGTTCCGATATTATCTTTTAATTCAAATTCTATGTTTGTATAATTTTTCATCTTATATACTTTATATTTTTGCCGCGAATGCGCTAATGTTTTTTTATTCGCGAATTAGTGGCTTATTATTTTTCTTGCAGTATCAAATACAATTCTTTTATAATTCAATTTTAATTCCCCAAAATTAACAAGTAAGGATAATTTATTACCAGAAACTTTTAAATAATTTATACATTGTGCTAAATGTTCATCTGCAAAACCTTTTGAAAGTGCCTTAACTTCAAGAATAATCTTGTCATAAATAACAAAGTCAGCAAAAAAATGATGAGGTAGAATGAAATCTTTATAACTTACTCCGTATTTTACCTCTCTTTCATATTTAACACCTGTTTTTTTAAATTCATATTCCAATGCGTCTTTATACACTATTTCTAGAAATCCAGCTCCTAAATTGTTATGTACGTCCATACATTTACCTATTACATTATATGCTTCTTCTTTATATATTAAATCAGTCATTTAGGTTCTCTTTTATTTCATTCCATGAATCGCTAATATTTTATTCGCGAATTAGCGGCTATTTTTCATTATTTAACCCAGTTTGGTTTTCTTTTGTCAAGAAACGACGCCATTCCTTCTTGTCCCTCTTTTGATGCTCTCAGATCAGCGATCATTCTAGCAGAATAATCTATTGAACTGTCAAACGTTTTAATATTTGAAATATCAAATATCAAGTTTTTGCACGATGACATAGCATCAGGTCCGCTTGTCATAAGATTTCTAATTATATTACTGACAAATTCTTCAAGTTCATTTTCGGGTAATGATTTATTAACAAGTTTATATTTTTCTGCTTCATCACCTTTAATTCTTCTTCCGGAAAGCATTAGATCTTTTGTTCCAAATTCTCCAACTCGCTTTAAAATATATGGTGAAATACAAGCAGGAACAATCCCTATCTTTACTTCACTAAGCGAAAAAGTTGTGTTCTGCTCTGCAAAAGCATAATCACATGTTGCAATAAAACCATTTGCACCTCCAATTGCAGCTCCATGTACAACAGCTATTGTTGGTTTGTTACAAGTATATATAGTTTTAAAACATTCTGAAACAATAAGACTTTCGTTATAATTTTCCTGATAACTGTATTTTGCTACATCACGCATCCAGTTTAGGTCTGCACCTGCGCTAAATGATTTTCCTCTTCCTCTTATAACAACAACACGAACATCATTCATCTTGTTGATTTCTGAATAACATTCAATAATTTCTTTAAGCATTACTGCATTAAAGGCATTATGAATCTCTGGTCGGTTTAACCAAATTATCCCGATATTATCGGAAAGTTCGAATTGTATGGTTTTGTAATTATTCATTAAACCAAATTACATTCTAAATACTCCGTTGTTATGTTCAGGATATGGATTATTAAGTGACATTGCAATGCCCATTGCAACAATTTTGCGGGTATCAACAGGGTCAATTATTCCATCGTCCCAAAGGCGTGCTGTACTGTAATAAGCCGAACCTTCTTTTTCGTATTTGCCCATTATAGCACTTTTCATTTTATCTATTTCCTCTTGTGGCATTTCCTGCCCTTTAAGTTTGTACTGATCCATTTTTACCTGTATCAATACATTGGCGGCTTGCTCGCCTCCCATTACAGAAATTTTTGCATTTGGCCACATATGTAATAATCTTGGGCTGTATGCTCGACCTGCCATACCGTAGTTTCCTGCACCAAATGAGCCACCCATAAGAACTGTGAATTTAGGTACATTTGCATTTGCAACTGCATGAACCAGTTTTGCTCCGTCTTTTGCAATACCTTTTCTTTCAAAATCTTTACCAACAATAAAACCAGTAATGTTTTGCAAGAATAACAAAGGAATTTTTCTTGTTGTACAAAGTTCAATAAAGTGAGTAGCTTTTAATGCCGTTTCAGAAAACAAAACACCATTATTGGCAATTATACCAACAGGAAATCCCATTATTCGGGCAAATCCTGTAACAATTGTTGTTGCGTATCTTTCTTTAAATTCGTGAAATTTACTTCCATCAACCATTCTCATGATTACCTCTCTTGGGTCAATCATTTTTTTAAAGTTAATTGGTGCTATTCCATATAATTCAGTTTGGTCATATAATGGTTCTTCAATTGGTAAAATATCAAGTTTTTGTTTTACTGGCTCTTTCAGCGATTGGAAAATATTTCGACATATCTGAATTGCATGAGTATCATTTTCCGCCATATGATCTGCTACACCTGAAATTGATGTATGAACTTCTGCTCCTCCCAACTCTTCGGGAGTAACAACTTCACCGGTTGCAGCTTTTACTAATGGAGGACCTCCAAGAAAAATAGTTCCTTGTTCTTTTACAATGATAGCTTCATCACTCATGGCAGGGACATAAGCTCCTCCTGCTGTACACGATCCCATTACAATGGCAATCTGAGGAATACCCATTGCTGAAAATTTTGCCTGATTATAGAAAAATCTGCCAAAGTGATTTTTATCGGGAAACACTGTGTCTTGCTCAGGCAAGAAAGCTCCTCCACTATCAACCATATAAACACAGGGCAAATGATTTTCCATTGCTATTTCCTGTGCACGCAAATGTTTTTTAATGGTATATTGCATGTACGTACCGCCTTTAACTGTAGCATCGTTAGCAATTATCACTGTTTCTCTGCCATGAATAATTCCAATTCCTGTAACAATTCCTGCTGAAGGAAAACCATTATCATAAAGATTATAGGCAGCAAGCGATGATAATTCAAGAAATGGTGTGTTTGTATCTATTAACAAATTTATTCTTTCGCGTGCAAGCAATTTCCCTCTGGATTTATGTTTTTCAATTGCTTTTTCGGAGCCACCACGAGTAACCGATTTATGAATTTCGTTATATTTGTTTAAGAGTTCTTGAAATTCTTCTTTATTCTTTTTAAACTCATCGGAGTTTGTATTAATCTTTGTTTCTAATGTAAACACAGCTTTTTATTTTTTGATTGATTATTTATATATTTTTTAAAATAATTTTTTAATAAGGCACAAATTTATAAAAAAAAATGATTTTTCATATTGTAAACAGGTGTTGTTTAAAATAAAAAAAGTTGATATGAACTATATTTAATACAATACATTGCTTCTGATTGTACCTTAAATATCCTGAATTAAATTTTAAAATTGAATTTACTTATATTCTTTAACTTCTACTTCACCTTTAAGAACCATAAAACAATTCATTGCAAGTGCCATCATTTCGTCTTCGCCCGGATATATCATTACATTACCAATATGCTTAACTCTTTCTGTAATAAGGTCGGTAAATTTTTCGCTGTATGCTATGCCACCTGTAAGAATAATGATATCAACATTGCCTTTTAGCACTGTGCTCATAGCACCAATGAGTTTTGCTATCTGGTATGCCATTGCATTATATATTAATGTAGCTTTTTTGTTTCCTTCTTCTACTAATTCTTCAATTTCAACCATATTATTTGTACCCATGTATGCAATAACACCACCGCCTCCTTTTAATTTGTGCAATATTTCATATTTTGTGTATTTTCCGGAAAAACAAAGATTAACAAGTTGTCCTGATGGAATTCCACCTGCTCTTTCAGGAGAAAACGGACCATCGCCGTTAAGCCCGTTATTAGTATCAATAACTCGTCCTTTGCAATGTGCACCAACTGTAATGCCTCCGCCTATGTGAGCAACAATTATATTAAGGTCTTCGTATTTCAATCCTTTTTCTTTGGCATACCTGCGTGCAACAGCTTTTTGATTTAATGTATGCAGAAAACTAAGCCTTGGTATTTCAGGAATGCCTGATATTCGTGCTATTTCGTCCATTTCATCAACGCAAACCGGATCGGCAATGTAAGCGTTTATATTTTTTCCTGCCATCTTGGCAATTTCATAAGCAATAATTCCGCCCAAATTTGATACATGTTCGCCAATAGGGTTTTTAGCATCTTCAATCATTGTTTTGTTTACTTTATAAACACCGCCTTCAATCGGTTTTAATAATCCTCCTCTGCCAATAACTGCACTAACTTTTTTTATATCAATACTGGCTTCCGATAACTCTTTAAGTATTTTTTCTTTGCGATATTTATACTGATCTGATATATTCTCAAATTTTGATATGTCTTCAACAGAATGTTTGATATTTTTAAGAAATATCAATTTTGTATTTATAGTTACAGCTACTTTTGTTGAAGTAGAACCCGGGTTTATTACTATAATCTTAAAAAAACTCATAATATTTAATATGTTAATGTGTGTTTGTTCGCTTTGCTCATGTTATTCCATTGTCATTGATATCTAATCTTGATTTCATATTTGCAAAATATTTATCAAAGCCTTATCAATAGTGCATTTTTTTAGTTATATACTAATGATAAATTAATTGTCAGTTATTGCAGCAGCTAATGCTATTGATAAAAACTTACTTTTTTCACTATCTGATCTTGATGTTAACACAATTGGAACTTTTGCTCCCATAACTACAGAAGCAGAAACTCCTCCACCTATAAATGCAATGCTTTTATATAGAATATTTCCGGAATTAATATCAGGAACCAGAATAATATCGCATTCACCCGCCACATAACTTCTAATTCCTTTATGCTCGGCAGATTCTTTTGAAACTGCATTATCAAGAGCTAATGGTCCGTCAATAATGCAATTTTTAATTTGTCCTCTTCTATTCATTTGCGTTAAAGCAGCTGCATGTACTGTTGCTTCCATTTTAGGGTTAACAACTTCAACTGCTCCAATAACCGCAACTCTTGGGATTTTTACTCCAAGTTTATGAAATGCTTCAACGGCATTTTTTACAATAGCCAGCTTTTCGTTAAGGTCTGGTGTAATATTCATTGCTGCATCGGTAATTCCAAATATTTTATGATAATATGGACTTTCAAAAAATGCAATATGACTTAATACTTTTTCTTTTCGCAATCCTCTTTCTTTATCAAGAACTGCTTTTAATAATGGACCTGTACTTACCATTCCTTTCATTAATATTTCTCCACCTCCATTGCTTATAATAGTAACCGCTAGTTGTGCCGCCTTAACAGAATTTGCAATATCAATAATTTCTATTTCTTTAAGATCAAAGCTAATCTCCTTACTTATTTTTGTTATTATTTTTCTATCTCCAACGAGAATGGGATTAATAATGCCTTCTTTTTTTGCATCACGAACAGCAACAAGTACATGATGATCTGCTGCAGCAGCAACAACAAGTCGTATTGTTTTTTTGCCTTTTGCAATCTCAACAAATTGTGATAGTGTTTTTAGTTTCATATTTTTATTTTTTTAGACGCTGATTAACGCTGATTTTTATGATTCTTTTTTTTCTTATCATACATGATCTGTGTTCATCTGCGTCTAATTTTTTCTTATTATAATAATCTTTGTTCATCTGTGTCAGTTATTTCACATAGTTTATCTGTTAACAATTTTTAAAGTATCTCTGGCAATAACTAATTCTTCGTTAGTTGGAACAACTAGAACTTTAACTTTTGAATCAGGCATTGAAATATCTGTTAGTTTAGCTCGTAAACCATTATTAACTTCATTGTTAAACTCGACTCCCATATATTCTAAACCTTCGCATATTGCTTTACGGGTTTCATATCCGTTTTCACCAATTCCGCCTGTAAATACAATAATATCAACACCACCCATTGCAGCAGCATAGGCACCAATATATTTCTTCACTCTATAGAAATACATATCCAGGCCCAGTTTGGCTCTTTCATTACCATTTTCCCAGGCTTCAATTTCTATCTCTCTCATATCTGAAGAAACTCCGGTAATTCCCAACATACCACTATGCTTATTAAACAAGGCATTTGATGCAGCTATGCCAATCTCTTCCTTATCCATAATATAAGTCAGTATTCCAAGGTCAAGATCACCTGAGCGTGTACCCATTATCAGTCCCTCTGTTGGTGTAAATCCCATTGAAGTATCAACAGACTTACCGTTTTTAATTGCAGTTACTGAAGCTCCGTTTCCAAGATGGCAAGTAATAATTTTTAAGCTATTGTAATCTTTACCCAGAAATTCTGCGGCTGTTTCAGAAACATATTTATGACTTGTTCCGTGAAATCCATATCTTCTGATTCCATATTTTTTATATAATGAATATGGGATTCCATACATATAAGAATGCTGAGGCATTGTATGATGAAAAGAGGTATCAAAAACACCAACCTGAGGCACATCAGGAATTAAGACAGAAATTGCTTCAATTCCTTTCAGATTAGCAGGATTATGGAGAGGAGCCAGATCGACCAGTTCATTCACAACTTCTATTACCTCATCCGTAATCATAGTTGATTCATGAAATCTTTCGCCACCATGAGCAACTCTGTGCCCCACAGCGTTAATTTCTTTCAAATTTTTAATGCAGCCATGTTTTTCACTTATTAATATTCCAAGAATATATTCTATACCTATTTTATGGTCAAGTATTTCACCTTCAAATTTTACTTTTTGTCCTGATTGTTTTTCATGTTTAATGACAGATCCTTTGAGTCCAACTTTATCAACAATACCTTTTACAATAATAGTTTGACCAATCATTTCAAAAAGTTGGTATTTTATTGATGAACTTCCACAGTTTAATACTAATATTTTCATTTTTTCTATTTTTATTTTTTATGCCAAAAACTGTATGTTGCTAATAATCATTCTACTTTGTGATATCAAATGATTACTTTTTACATATTTGTTTCACTTAACTTTATATATTCTTTTGCCTTTTTCATTATACTTATAAAAACCCATACCTGTTCTTCTGCCTAAGTTATTTGAACGAACTAGTTTTTTCAATATAGGTGAAGCTTTATATTTCATATCACCAAATTCTCCATAAAGATTATCGAGCCACCTTACAACCTTATCGATACCAATTTTATCTGCCATTTCAAAAGGTCCAATACCAAAACTATCTTTTATTGTTTTGTCAATATCCTCTTTAGAACCTACGCTTTCCATCATTACTTCACATGCCTCGTTAACTAATACAGCATAAAGTCTTACACTAATAAGTCCAGGGGATTCTCCAACAGGGACTGCAACTTTCTGAAGTAATTTTGTGAATTTTTTTACACGTTTACAAGTTTCATCACTAGTAAATAAACCCCTGACAACCTCAATAATGTTTGCATCAGGTGTAGAAGTTGAAAAATGCAGGCTCACACAACGGTCATTATGTTTAAGTTCGGATGACAGTTCTGTAATTACAGTAGTTGTTGAATTAGTTGCAATAATTGTATCAGGCTTAACATATTTTTCAATATTTTTAAAAATTACCTTTCTTTCCTCAACCATCATTTCTCTGGTTTTTGACTTGATAGCATCGATTACAATATCGCATCCTGTTAAACTTTTATAATCGATACTTCCATGAATTCTCGACATAATAAGTCGTTTTTCAGTATTTGTCATACCCCAATGATCAATCATTCTATCAAGTGTCATTTCGATTTCGATAAGGGCATGTTTTATTTTTTCTTTGGATAATTCGATAAAGATAACATCCATACCATTCGTACTTATCATACGTGCAATATTTTGTCCCACCGAGCCACATCCTACTATTCCGACTTTTGAAAAAAGTTCTTTTGGGACTTTTTTTTGACCAAGACCGTATTTTTCTACAGGTTCTATAATTACTTCTGACATATTGTAAAATATAAATATTTAGTTAATCATTAAATTTAAAATAAAAAAGTTGGCATTAAATGTTAGTTGCTTGATTTGCTGTTATTGCAACAAGGTTGATAATATCACTAACAGAGCATCCTCTTGAAAGATCGTTAATTGGTGCTGCCATGCCTTGTAAAATTGGTCCTATTGCTTCAGCACCTGCCATTCTTTGAACAAGTTTATAGGCAATATTTCCTGATTCTAAAGTAGGAAATACAAGAACGTTGGCTTTTCCGGCAATTTCGCTACCGGGAGCTTTTTTTTGACCAATTGCTTCAATGATTGCCGCATCTGCCTGTAATTCACCATCAATTTTCAATAACGGGTCCATTTCTCTTGCAATATTTGTTGCTTCAACTACTTTATCAACCATTTCGTGTTTCGCACTTCCTTTTGTTGAGAAACTTAACATAGCAACTCTTGGTTCCATTTTGGCAATTGCTTTTGTTGTTTTTGCTGTAGCTATTGCTATTTCTGCTAATTCTATTGCTGTTGGATCGGGGTGTACAGCACAATCGGCAAATACTATCATGCCATTATTACCATATTGTTTATCTTTTAAAATCATAATAAATGCACCTGAAACAACGCTAATATCAGGCAATGTTTTTACATATTGAAATGCAGGGCGAAGCACATCGCCTGTAGCATTCATAGCACCGGCAACTTCACCATCTGCATCACCTGCTTTTATCATAACTGTGGCAAGATATAGTGGGTCTTCTATTTGTTTTAAAGCCATTTCTTTAGTCATCCCTTTATGCTTTCTTAATTCTACCATTATGTCTGCATAAGCATCTTTTTTTTCATGACTAACAGGATCAATAATTTTAGCACTTTCAATATTATTCAGGCTAAATTCTGTGGCTTTGTTCCTTATTTCATCAGGGTTGCCAATTAAAATAATCTGAGCAATGCCTTCAGCAATAATTTCGTTAGCTGCTTTTAGAGTTCTTTCTTCTGTTCCTTCAGGTAAAACAATTCTTTTGTTATACTTTTTTGCATTTTCTTTAATCTCATTTAACAAATTCATTGCATATCAATTGTTTAATAAGTTTTATAAATTGTGAATTTTAGTAAAATATTGCTTTACAAGATAATGTAATTATTTAATTTTTACATTTTTTTTTTAGTGTTTAAAAACAATAAAAACATATAATATGCTTATTAATAAATTTAAACTTTTATTCTATAAATAAAAAACGAACCTATAAGAGCAGGAATTGCCAGATTAATAATCCATAATATAATTGATGCTGAAAGCGTTCCTGTAAAATCTGAAATAAATAATTCTGTGAAATAAATCATTACAGAGCCTCTAATTCCTAATTCTGCAAGTGTAATTGAAGGAATTAATGCCATAATAAAATATGTTGCAACAATTATAAGAATAGCTTCATGTAAAGGCAAATTGACATCAAAGAAAATAAAGAGCAAATAAAATTGAATTAGAAAAATAAAATATCTAACAATACTTAATAATAATACTTTTAATAGTTCTTTTTTGGAATATGAAGAAAATATGATAAAATTTTCTTTGTATTTATCTAACCACCTTATTTTTGATAATAGCCAATTAATAATTTTAACATTAAAATAAAATGTAATAGAAAATATTGCAATTAAAAACATTAAACTAATTACAATGTATAATTGACTTAAATTAAATTGAAACTTATTTAATAATATTAAGACTATTACTGATAAGCTACCCAAAAATATAGTTGTTGTTAATTGGCTAATACTACCAACAATTGTAGAGAATATTGCTTTTGTTCTGTTGTGATTTTTCAGTACAAAAATTCTACCTGCAAATTCGCCCGTTCTGTTTGGGGTAAATATTGCAACCGTGATTCCTGATAAAACTGCTTTGAAGGAAATTAATGTTGGGACTTTTTCAAATTTAGAAATTAATAATTTCCATTTAATTGCTTCTATCATCCAATTGGCAAACATTAATACAAAAACAATTAAAAATAATAATATCCCATTAATATTAATTTTGAATAATTCGGATAGTGTGCTTTGCAATTCTTCATACTCGTATAACTTGTACACAATAAAGCTATACGAAGCAATAATAATTAACAGTTTTAAAATTAATTTTATGTTTTTATTGATTTTCATTTTTAAAGAAAAACAAATATACGTTTTTAATGGAATGTTTTTTATTTTTGACTTCTAATAAAATTAAGAATTATTGAAAGCACATAGTAATCCCAAAAAAAGTTTAGGGCAACATTTTCTTGTCGATAAAAATATTGCCAATAAAATAGTTAATAGCCTTACTGATAAAACAGCGAGAAATGTAATTGAAGTTGGTCCGGGAAGGGGAGTATTAACGGAAATACTTTATGAGAAATATAAGGAGAAATTATTTCCGATTGAGATTGATACTGAATTATTTAACCAATTATCGAACAAATTTCCGGTACTAAAGAATAATATTTTTAATGTTGATTTTTTAAAATTTGATATTTTAAAAGAATTTACAGAACAAACATCAGTGATAGGAAATTTTCCATATAATATTTCAAACCGAATATTTTTTAAAATATTAGAGAGTAAGCAAATAATACCTGAAGTTGTTTGCATGATTCAAAAAGAAGTTGCTGAAAGAATTAATTCAAAATCGGGCAATAAGGTTTATGGAATTTTAAGTGTTTTGCTTCGGGCATTCTATAATATTGAATATCTTTTTACTGTTAATGAAACTGTTTTTGACCCACCACCAAAAATAAAATCGGCTGTAATACGATTAAGTCGTAAGGATGATTTTTCAATTGATTGCAATGAAAAAGATTTTTTTATAATTGTAAAAACAGCTTTTAATCAGCGAAGAAAAATGTTGAGAAACTCACTTAAAAGTTTGTTGCAAGATAAAAATATTGAAAATGAAATTTTAACGAAAAGACCTGAACAGCTTTCTGTTAAAGAATTTGTTTATTTAACTAACCTTTTAATGCCAATTACACTTTCTTGACATATTTGCTTAAGTTCTTAAAAGGCAAATCCTACGTTAAATCCTAAAATTAATTTTAAATCGCCTTTATAAAGCATAAAATCTTCTTGATCATCCAAAAGAGTGTTAACCTGATTATAATGTTCAATCCATGCATTGTCTCTATAACCGAGTCCAAGATATGTTTCTATTGTAAATTTATTGAAAACAAATTGATAACCTACAATACCATTATAATTAACATAAACTGCTTTAATGTAATTGTCAACATTATTATAATACTTTGTGGAAAATTTACAATAAGAGTAAGAAAAATGCGGACCTATATATAATCCTTTAGGAGCCTCGTCTCTCGTTAAAAATATTTTATATGTTAATTGAATTCTATAACCTCTTACCAAAAATTTAATACTATTTGGATCATTTTTTTCCATTAACAATAAATAAAAACTTTTACCTAAATATGATGCACCAATTTGAAATGATTGATCATCTGACAATACCGTTTCATAAGACAGACGATATTCTGCGGCAAACATTATTGGACCAACAAGCATTGCAAAAGGGTTTGTTTTTAATGTTGAATTATAAAATTGTAAACCTTTGATATCTTCTTTGGTTCTCAAAATTTGACCATATACAATATTGCTGAATAACAATATTAAAATAATCAATATGTATTTTTGAGCTTTATTCAATTTTTTCAATTAATAATTACAAAACGACATATTTTTCATGCAAAAATACATAAAAAATGTGTGAAAAAAATTATAAGGAGATTCTCTTGCTAAAACAAAACAAGTTCTCTGACAAGATTAGATTATTTTTTTACAGAGAAAATTTAAGCTTATAATATTACGATATTAGTACCTGTAATGCTCCGGTTTGTACGGACCTTCTTTTTTAACACCAAGATATTTTGCTTGTTCATCAGTAAGTATTGTTAATTTAACACCGAGTTGTTCAAGGTGCAGTCGTGCTACTTCTTCGTCAAGTTGTTTTGAAAGCCTATAAACTTTATTAGTATATTCTTCTCTGTTTTTCCAAAGATCTATTTGCGCAAGTGTTTGGTTAGAGAAAGAGTTGCTCATTACAAAAGAAGGATGTCCTGTTGCACAACCAAGGTTTACAAGCCTACCTTCAGCAAGCATGAAAATTGCATGACCATCTGAAAACAGATATTTATCAACCTGTGGTTTAATATTTATTTTTTCAACTCCAGGTATTTCTTCTAATTTCGCAACTTGAATTTCGTTATCGAAATGACCAATATTACAAACAATTGCTTGGTCTTTCATTTTTGACATGAGTTCAGCAGTAATAACATCTTTGTTTCCTGTTGTGGTAACATAAATATTACCTTTAGAAAGAGTGTTTTCAATAGTAGTAACTTCAAAGCCTTCCATTGAAGCTTGTAATGCACATATTGGGTCAATTTCTGTAACAATTACTCTTGCTCCATAAAAACGCATTGATTGAGCACAACCTTTTCCAACATCTCCATATCCGCAAACAACAACAGTTTTACCGGCTATCATAACATCGGTAGCACGTTTAATACCATCGGCAAGTGATTCTCTACATCCGTAAAGATTATCGAATTTCGATTTTGTAACCGAATCATTTACATTAATTGCAGGAACAAGTAATTCTCCGGCTTCCATCATCTGATATAAACGATGTACTCCTGTAGTTGTTTCTTCTGAAACTCCTTTCCAATCGGTAACAGTTCTGTGCCATTTTTGATTATCTTCAGCTAATGTTGTTTTTAAAAGGTCTAATAATTCAGCTTCTTCTATACTAGATGGTTTTACATCTATAGTAGATGCATCTTTTTCTGCACGATAACCTTTATGAACTAAAAGTGTGGCATCGCCGCCATCATCAACAATTAATTGTGGACCTTTCCCATCAGGAAAGCTTAATGCTTGTTTAGTACACCACCAATATTCTTTTAATGTTTCGCCTTTCCATGCAAATACAGGTACACCTGATCTCGCTATTGCAGCAGCAGCATGGTCTTGTGTGGAAAATATATTACAACTTGACCATCTGACATCTGCACCAATTTCAACAAGAGTTTCTATTAAAACAGCTGTTTGAATAGTCATATGTAATGAACCCATTATTCTAACTCCTTTTAGGGGTTTTTCTGCAGAGAATTTTTTTCTTATTGCCATTAAGCCTGGCATTTCTTTTTCTGCAATTTCAATCTCTTTTCTACCAAAATCAGCAAGATCTATATCTTTAATTTTGTAAGGTAAGTTTTCTACTAATGTTTCTTTCATATTATATTTATTTTTTAGATTTTGATTTGCAAAATTAAACAAAAAAAATACTTATCCGAAAATAAGTAGAATCAATAAATTTTAATCAGAGTTTTTTTTCTCAGTTTGTAAAATTACAAATACAATTGTAATTACTAAGCTCTAAATAAAAATAAATATTTATTTCTCAATTAGCAGATTAAGAAGATTTCACGCAAAGTATAGCTAAGAAATAGCAAAGAACGCTAAGGGACTATTATGTTAATCATTATCTTTTTGCGAGTTTTGCGTATTTTTTCTTTGCAGTCTTTGCGTGAAACAAAATCATATAACATAGTATTTTCTAATTAGATAATTTGGCTGAGTAGTTACATACAATTTTAATTACAAATAAAATAAATGAAAAAAAAACATGAAAAATATTGCTAAAACAAATTGATATTTTAATTTTGCAGCTTGAGATTTTGAATATTTATTCAAACTAATTAAAATTTAATTAATTAACAGCAACATTTGTTGCATTAAAACTATCAACTTATGAATACTATTTTTTGGTTAATACCAATTTCTTCTGTGCTAGCATTGGTTTTTGCATGGTTCTTTTTTAAATCAATGATGAAAAATTCAGAAGGAACTGATAAAATGAAAGAAATTGCTCAGTATGTGCGTGAAGGAGCAATGGCCTACATTAAGCGACAATACAAAGTAGTTGCGTATGTATTTATTATCTTGTTTGTTATTTTAACAGTTATGGCTTATTTTGGTGTTTTAAATCCATTTGTGCCAATTGCTTTTTTTACCGGTGGTTTTTTCTCCGGGCTTTGCGGATATTTAGGAATGAAAACAGCTACTTTTGCTTCGGCAAGAACCGCACATGGTGCTTCATCTTCTTTAAATCGTGGTTTAAAAATAGCTTTCAGGAGCGGTGCAGTTATGGGACTCATTGTAGTAGGATTTGCTTTACTTGATATTGCTGCCTGGTACTGGTTTTTAAGTAGTATCGTGTTTACTCCTGAGCATATGATATCAGGTGTAAATTTTATAGGACTTGATTTTGTTCAATCAGGAACAACAGAAAGCCAGAAGTTAATTGAAATTACAACAACTATGCTTACTTTTGGAATGGGTGCTTCAACTCAGGCATTGTTTGCTCGTGTTGGTGGTGGTATTTTTACTAAAGCTGCTGATGTTGGTGCTGACCTTGTTGGAAAAGTAGAAGCAGGTATTCCTGAAGACGACCCTCGTAATCCTGCAACAATTGCTGATAATGTTGGTGATAATGTAGGTGATGTTGCCGGTATGGGAGCAGACCTTTACGAATCGTATGCAGGTTCAATTCTTGCTACTGCTGCATTGGGTGCAGCTCTGCCTGCAATCGCATTATCAGAAACAGGTATCGATCCTGTAAAAGCTGTAACTGCGCCAATGGTTGTTGCGGCTATTGGTATATTATTGTCAATTATTGGAATATTTATGGTTCGTGCCAAAGAATCTGCATCACAAAAAAACTTACTAAATGCTCTTTTATTGGGAACAGGAGGAAGCTCTGCTCTAATTCTTGTTGCCATGGTTGGAATGGCTTATTTTGGATGGGTAACATGGGGTATCTTTTTTGCTGTAGTTATTGGGCTTGCTGCCGGTGTAATTATTGGACAAGCTACCGAATACTTTACATCTGATGAATATAAACCTACTAAAAATATTGCCAAGCAGGCTCTTAAAGGACCGGCAACATTGATTATTGAAGGAGTTGCTGTTGGGATGTATTCTACATGGATTCCAGTATTAACTATTGTTCTTGCTATTATAGGCTCTTTTTGGGTCTCAGGAGGTTCAGAACATTTTGCTATGGGGGTTTACGGAATTGGATTTGCTGCTGTAGGAATGCTTTCTACATTAGGTATAACATTAGCAACTGATGCATTTGGGCCTATTGCCGACAATGCAGGTGGTAATGCTGAAATGGCTAAACTTCCCAAAGAGGTTAGGGAAAGAACAGATGCTTTGGATATGCTTGGAAACACAACTGCTGCCACAGGTAAAGGTTTTGCAATTGGTTCGGCTGCTTTAACTGCAATGGCGTTAATTTCCGCTTACATGGAAGAAGTAAGAATATGGTTTAGCAAAATTGCAGATGCAGGACAGGGATTTGTAGAAAAAGGTGCTTATGTATTTTATTCTGATGTTGTTCCTGCTGTTGAAGAAGGTATTAAGGCTGTTCAGATTTCTACAGCCTCAGTAAAAGATTTTTCTGCAGCTTACGATATTACTTTATTTAACCCACTATTTTTGGGAGGTATCTTTATAGGTGCTATGATGGCTTTTGTATTTAGTGCTATGACAATGAAAGCTGTTGGTCGTGCTGCAGGAGCAATGGTTGATGAAGTACGCCGTCAGTTCCGAGAAATTAAAGGTATTTTAGAAGGAACAGCAACACCAGAATATGCAAAATGTGTTGAAATATCAACTAAGGGTGCTCAGCGCGAAATGTTGTTACCATCGTTGGTTGCTATTATTGTTCCTATTATAATAGGTGTTGTTATGGGAGTTGCAGGTGTAATAGGTCTTTTGGCAGGTACTTTAACTGCTGGCTTTACTCTTGCTGTATTTATGAATAACTCAGGTGGTGCATGGGACAATGCTAAAAAATATATTGAAAAAGGTAATTTGGGAGGTAAAGGCAGCGAAGCTCACAAAGCAGGTGTTGTTGGTGATACTGTTGGCGACCCTTTCAAAGATACTTCAGGACCCTCATTAAATATACTTATTAAATTAATGTCTATGGTTTCTGTTGTTATGGCAGGATTAACTGTTACCATTAGTTTATTGTAAAATATATTTTTAAACGAAAAAAAAAGCTGTTTTTTATATAAGACAGCTTTTTTTTTATTTTATCCCACCAATACGGAATCCGATTTCTCCTGTTTTGTGCAAGGGAAAAACCATAAAATTTTAACCCAAAAATAGATTGTTAGTGTTTGGATTTTGATGTAATTTGGGTCATGCGTTGCATAAAATTCATCAAAAATAATTTATGCAAAAATATAATTTTAAAGATTTAAGGGTAATTTATAGCTAATACCCTTTTTTTATAAACATTCCCTGAAAACGGGAATCTACTGGATTCCTGATCTCCATTGCATTCCGTCAGGAATGTTTTACTGCAAAACAATCTTTTTTGTTTCTGTAATCATAAACTCATATTCATTAAAAAAAACTGATAATCACTAAAAAGGATATCCAATACCAACATTTACATTGCTGAAAAGATCTTTAAAGAATTTTGAACGTTCGGTAAAAATTACTATTTTTTCACCATCAGCTTGGCGTGGATCTCTTACTTTTACGCCAAAATCGAAGCGGAAAACAAAGAAAGAAAAATCGAAACGAGTACCAAAACCACTGCCAATAGCAATATCATTATAAAAAGTATTTAACTTAAACAAGCTTCCTTCGCGAGTGTCGTTATCGGTAATTGACCAAATATTTCCGGCATCAACAAACAAGGCACCTTCTATCATCCAAAAGAGTTTAAAACGATATTCAATATTTGCTTCAAGTTTTATATCGGCAGTTTGGTAATTAAATATCTCATTGGGGTTGTAATAGCTTCCGGGACCTAAAGAACGCACAGGCCAGGCTCTGATACTATTTGCTCCACCAGAAAAATATTGTTTTATAAACGGAATTGCCGTAGAATTTCCGTAAGGATAAGCAAATCCTCCAAAAACCCGATATGCAATAACATTTTGCTGATACACCTGTTGATAATATCTAAAGTCAATATCCGATTTCATATATTGTGCATATTTTCGGTTCATAACCAGATAGCTGCCACCTTCATTAGTAGTTTTTGTTATTTTGTTGATAGTGGATAATATGTTACCCGAAGGTTCAATATTTGTTCTGAAATACACATGATTTTTTTTCTTTTTCAAATCCTGATTATTAAAAATAAAACTGTAGTTTGTTGATGTAATAAGATAATCTTTATAACTGTTTTTAATATACGGATTGTCAATTCTTGCATAAAATGCTGTATCAATAACAGGAATATCAACTAGATTAACTTCAAATGGATTAACAATATGTTTTGTGTGTTTTGTTCCATTCCAGTTGTACCCGAAAGACAGACTTGCAATTGTGCGGGTGTAATTAGGTCTGTGCTGATAATTATATGATAAAGTTACTTTTGTTTTTGGACTGTATTTTTTTGTAAACCCGTAAGATTTATTACCTGCAAAAAACCAGAATTTAGGAATATTGATACTTGTTTGACCTCCATATTCTATAGTATTAAAAGGTAATTCATCAATTATTTCGTCGTTATTTTCTGTGTCGCTTTGCAGTGTTGTTTGTTGCTGAATACCTCCATGTATTTTTGCATTAAATATTTCTGCCCCGTTAAATAAGCTTTTGTGTTGATATTGCAGGTTTGCAGCAATCCCTAAATTACCCGAAGAATTTGTGCCTTCAAGCTCGGCAGTGTACGATTGCTTGGCAAAGGGTGTTAAGTGAATAATGCAATCCAATAAATATTTGTTTTTTGTATCATCCGGTTCTGTAAAAACAATATTAATAAGTTTAAAAACTTTTAATGCTGCCAGGTGCCTGTATGTTTGGTCAACATTGTATTTTGCATAATAATCGTTTTTTTCAATGTAGTTTGCATTTATAATTACCTTGGGATTTATTTTCATGCTTTTTTTGAAAATAAAATTTATGTTTTCAATAACAAGAGTATCAAAATCTGCAAAGTAGTTTTCCTTTTCTTTTACCGATTGCTTGGGGTCGAAATTTGGATATATGTAAACATTTTTAATGGTGTATTTGTGGTGTTTTTCTGGTTCATAGGTTTCATCAGATATTTTTTTCATAAAGTTTTTTATGCCAACATTAATATCAACCTGATAAGAATTTAAAGCACTGTCAACTTCGTAGTAAATATATTCTTTCGAAAAATCGTAATATCCTCTGTTTTTTAAAAACTTTGTAATACGCTCTCTTTCTAATTGCATCAAATCGGCATCAAACAGTTTCCCTTTTTTAAAAAGTGAATTAATGGTATCACGAAAAACAATAGATTCAACAATATAATCATCAATATTATAATTAATATTCCGCATTGTGTATGGCTTATTTGCTTTAACCTGATATGCTATTTCTGCTTTTTTCTTTTTGTAGATAGTTGTATCATAAACATCGGAATAATAATAGCCTTTGTTTTTAAGATATATTTTAATCTGTTTGCTCGATTTGGTTTTTAAATAATCATCATACAAAACAGGTTCTTCGCCAACAATTTCGGTAATTTTTCTTCTCAATTTTTTTGAACCCTTCTTATGAAACATATTGTAAACACCCAAATGAAACCTAAATACCTCTAACATTCGTTTATTCGGTTTTTGTTTGATATAGCTTTCAAGCTCATCGGTATCTATACTTTTATCATCGCACTTTAATTTGTATTTATTAAGCAGATAATATCCTTCGGGTACGTTTTTGGTAGGACGACACGAAACAATGCCAATTAATATAATTAGCCCAATAAGTTTATATGTATGCGATAATTTCAAAAATATATGTTACATTCACGGCAAAAATAATAATTATAGATGGATTGTTCAATTGTTCAATTGTTTTCCTGATGTTCGTGGATAAAATAATAATTTAATTTTAGGCATTTTAGCTCACTTTAGGCATTTTAGGCATTTGTGTTTTTATAAATAAAATGTAATTTTAGCACAAAATTTTATGAAAATTTAAGAATTTTGTAAAACTTATGACAAACAATCAGATAAAATACATTTCATCGTTAAAGCAAAAGAAATTTAGAGATAAGCATAATAAATTTATTATTGAGGGTGATAAACTGGTAAAAGAGCTTTTAAATTCGCATTATGATATTGAAAATATATATGCTGTAAAAGAATGGGCAGAAACTTTAGATATTGTTCCCAATAATATTATTGAGATATCTGCCAAAGAATTAAATCGCATAAGCTTGCTTAAAACACCTAATAAGGTTTTGGCTGTAGCCGATATTAAAACTCATGAATACAATTTAAAAGATATAAGTAAAGGGCTTTCAATTGTAATTGACAATATACAAGACCCCGGTAATTTGGGAACAATAATGCGTACTGCCAATTGGTTTGGTATTAAAAATATTTTTTGCTCATTAAACAGTGTTGATGTTTTTAATCCAAAAGTTGTGCAGGCAACTATGGGGGCAATTTTTAGGATTAATGTGCATTATATTGATATTGCCAATTTTATTAAGCAAACCACAAAATATAAACTGCCTATTTACGGCACTTACCTTGAGGGCGAAAATATATATCAACAAAAACTTACACAAAACGGCATTATTGTTTTTGGTAATGAGGGTACAGGAATTTCCGATAATATAAACTCTTTAATTAACCGCAAAATTCATATTCCTTCTTTCGCTAATGCAAGCGAATCGCTAAATATTGCCGGGGCTGTGGCTATTGTTTGCTCGGAGTTTAAGAGAGGGTAAAAAAGGTTTGGAAAATATACTAAAATAATGTGTATTTATAAAGCAACCTCTTGCAATATTTTGAGTCTAATATATAAAACAACTAAAAACGCTGAGTTATGAAAAAACTATATTTCTTAATCATTTCGCTACTTATAATAAACCTTACAAATGCTCAATGGCAACAAACTAATGGACCACATGATGGTGTATTTAATGATTTTGCTATAATTGGAACTGATGTATATGCTGCTACTAATAAAGGAGTATTTGTATCTACAAATAATGGAAATAGCTGGACCAAGTTATCCCATATACCTTCATATTCTATTTATTTTGACGGAACTAATTTGTTTGCTGGCTCAATGGCTGGTGGAGTATATATTTCAACCGACTATGGGTTAAATTGGACTCAAACGGCATTACAAAGTGAAACAATTACAACAATTGCCAGAAACGGAACAGATCTTTTTGTTGGATCTTGGAATGGCAATATATATCATACAAATAATAATGGTTTAAGCTGGACACTTATGAACAATGGGTCTGTTTTTTCATCGGTTCATGAAATTGAATTTATAGGTGCAAACATATTTGCTACAACATCAAATGGTGTTTTTATTTCTTCAAATAGTGGTGCAAGTTGGACTGCTTCAAATAATGGTTTATTATTTGATGAGGCTTATTCAGTAGTAGCTTATGGTTCTGATATTTATGTTTCTTCCTTTGGTGGTTTATATAAAAGTATTAATAATGGTGCAAATTGGAATCTGCTTACTAATTCTGTAACACCAAATGATATGGTATTTGATGGAACAGATTTGTTGGTTTGTTCAAATAATGGTGTTTTTATTTCAAGCGATTTTGGTATTAACTGGACAGCATTAAATAATGGAATATTCTATACATGGTTAAACTGCATTGCAGTTATTGGTAATGATTTATATGCAGGAACAGCAGGTGGTATTTATGGCAGAGGTGTTTTTGTATCGCACGATTATGGACTAAATTGGTCAACAACAGGTGTAATAAAATCAGAGGTGTATGCCTTATATGCAAACGATACAATGATATTTGCCAGTGTAGATACTGGAGGTATATTCAATTCTTTAAACGAACTTGAATGGAATGAATGTTACAATGGAACTTATGGAAGAATACAATGCTTTGAAAAAAATGGAAATGATTTATACGCAGGTTCTTCTTATGGTGCTGGTTTATTTCATTCAACAAATAATGGAGGTACATGGAATTTATTAAATAATGGTCTAACTAACGGTTATGTAAATGCAATTGCATTTATTGGTTCAGACATTTATTTAGGTACTCACGGTGGTGCATATGTATCATATAATAATGGTGCAAACTGGACTATTATTAATAACGGTCTTTCTGGTGAAATACTATCATTACTCACAATTGGTACAGATTTATATGCAGGAGGTGTAGGTGGTATGTACAAATCAACAAATGGTGGATTAAACTGGACAAGTATAAATAATGGTTTAACTAATTATGATATTAGATCATTAGTAGTAATCGGAACAAAAATCTTTGCAGCTTCATATAATGGAGGGATATTTGTATCTAATAATTATGGTGCAAATTGGACAAGCGCAAATAATGGATTAACAAATGATTCTGTTCAAGTACTTATTGTAGAAGATACTATATTATTTGCGGGAACAGATGGTAGTGGAGTTTTTATGTCTGATGATGGTGGTTTAAACTGGATTGATATTAATTTAGGTTTAGGTAATTATTATATTTTATCATTGGCTATAAGTGATAATAGTCTATATTCAGGGACTTATGGTGATGGAGTGTGGAAAAGACCGCTTAGTGAATTAATTGTTTCAAAAGAAAAGTTGCAAAAAGACAATGCCTTTAAAATTTTCCCCAACCCCACAACAGACCTTATAACAATAGATGCAGAGAATATAAACAAGATAGAACTATGCGATATACATGGCAGGCAGGTATACACAGGCAAAAACAATACTATTGACCTTAGCCAACAACCACAAGGCATATACATTATTAAAATAACTACAGATAAGCTAACAATAAGCAAGAAGATAATTAAACAATAAATACGCTTGGTAACAACAAATAAAAAACATCAAAACGCGTTCTATTAGGGACGTTAGCCCCACAAACCCAAGCAAGTGAAATCCTAAAAATAAGTCAAAAGTGTTATCCTGAGCATACCGAAGAATCAAATATATTTTGCGGTCTTTGCGTATTTACTTTGCGAACTTTGCGTGAAATAAATCTAAAATATAAAATCGAAAAAACTATCTTTGCTTTTTTTAATTAAAATTTGCAATACAATTACAACAGGTATTTTACAGTTATATATTAATGTTCTGTAATAGTTTTGTCTTTAATTCCTCCCATTTGGGGAGGCTAGGAGGGGCTTTTATTCAATGAAACACATAATACTTTACATATTTATACTCACTAACTTTGCAGCATTGGCACAAGATACTACAGGTGAAGATTATTTTAACACCGATTATCTGCGATATCAAAATCATACATATAAAGAATACATAAAAACCATACAATTACACAAAGAAGGCTGGGAAATGACTTATCCTGTAATTGCACTTAAAACTAGAGATAGACTTGTACTAAGTTTCGACGATATTGAAACAGAAGTTAAAAGCTACTCTTACACATTTGTACATTGTAATGCCAAATGGGAACCAACAAACCTTTTGCCCAATGAATATCTTGATGGTTTTATAGAAAATGAAATTAAAGATTACGAATTTTCTTTTAACACAACTTACGAATACACACATTATAAATTAACATTTCCAAACGATGATATTAAACTAAAAATATCGGGCAATTATATTATAAAAGTTTATCTTGATTATGATAAAGAAAATATTGTTTTAACCCGTAGGTTTTCTATTGTAGAACACAAAGTTGAAATTAAACCAACAGTAAAACAGGCAACTATTATTGACGAAAGAAAATACAGTCATGAAATAGATTTTACAATAAACCACACAGGATATAATATAAACGATCCCTTTGGCGAATTAACAGTTGTAATTACACAAAACAACAGGTGGGACAATGCTAAAGACGATTTAAAACCACTGTTTATTAAAGATAAAGAATTGTTATACGATTACGATTACGAAAACGTATTTAAAGCAGGTAGTGAGTTTCGAAACTTTGATATTAAAAGTATCAGGTATCAATCGCAATACATATCGCAGGTTGAATATGTAAAACCACACTATCATGTTAAATTATTAAGCGATGAAGTCCGCAGATTTAAAGTCTATTTTCACGAAATTGATATAAACGGCAGATATTATATAAAATATCAGGAAGGTGAAGATAGTAATGTAGAAGCCGATTATGTTTATGTTTACTTTACCCTGCCCTACGATGCCCCAATGATAGATGGAAATTTTTACGTTTTTGGTGCTTTGTCAGACTGGAATTTTAACAACAATAATCAAATGATATATAATTTTGAAAAAAAAGCATATCAGCTAAAAATGTTGTTAAAACAAGGTTATTATAATTATCAGTATGTGTATTTACAAGATGGTAAAACCAAAGCCGACCATACTTTTATTGAAGGAAGTCATTACGAAACCGAAAACGATTATATAATTTATGTTTATCATCGCGGTATTTCCTCTCGCTACGATAAGTTAATAGGTTTTGAAATAGTTAATTCAATTAAAAAAAATCTGGAATAAACATTTTGCAAAACAATCTGCATTTACATATAATCTCATTTAATATTCCATTTCCTCCAAACTATGGAGGAATAATTGATGTTTTTTATAAACTCAGGTCTTTAAAACAATTGGGAGTTAAAATCCATTTGCATTGTTTTGAATATGGTAGAAAAAGAGCCAAAGAACTAAACCAATATTGTGAAACCGTAAACTATTACAAAAGATTATTGGGCATAACACAGGCAATAGGCAAAAAACCTTATATTGTTAAAACACGCAAATCTGATGAATTACTAAACAATCTTTTAAAAGACAATCACCCAATAATGTTTGAAGGGCTTCACACAACATTTCATTTAAACAGTCCTCATTTAAAAGACAGATTTACAATTGTTCGTACCCACAATATCGAATCCGATTATTACATTAAATTACATGCTGTAGAGAAAAATTTGTTTAAACAAATCTATTACGAAGAAGAAGCAGCTAGACTAAAAAGATATGAACCTGTATTAAAAAATGCTTCTTTAATAGCAGCTATTTCCAATAACGACTATAAATACTTTAACTCACGATATTCCAATACTACTTTTATTCCCGCATTTCACCCAAACGATGAAATTTCAATAAAAAAGGGTACAGGTAACTTTATTTTATATCACGGAAATTTATCTGTTGCCGAAAACATTAGTGCTGCTAAAAAACTAATCAATTCTGTCTTTAGCAAAATTGATTATTCCGTTAAGATTGCAGGAAGAAATCCTGAAAAATCATTAATCAAACTTTCAAATAAATTT
>Ga0307990_1000855_pt1 | contig 26329 bp, 10 predicted proteins | sample EllFjometagen129_FD_203168 | JGI IMG/M metagenome (GOLD analysis project Ga0307990, IMG submission 203168) | Marine microbial communities from Ellis Fjord, Antarctic Ocean - #129 | ecosystem: Environmental > Aquatic > Marine > Unclassified | place: Southern Ocean | collected 2014-10-08
GACAACGGCCGCAGTTGGGGAGACCCGCAAAATCCATTGCAAACAAATTGTTGATTGCACCGGTAATGGTGCCGTTGCGGGCATGCTCGGGTTGAAAAGATTGCAAGGTGAAGAGCGTCAGCCCGGCACGTTTGTATATCATATTCAGTCCAATGCGGATCTATCTAAGATTGACTCAAAAATGCTACAGGAACGTTACAAGCAGGCGCTTAACTCTGGCGCAGTTCATAAAAATGATACACGTGTGGGAGTAATGTCGTTCTTAAAAAGTGGCGGTAATACCGGAAATTATGTTGAGGGGGCTGATAACTCCACCTCCGATCTAAGAATAGAGACAAATATTCGAGGACATCAGGCCATGTTGCGAATGCTACGATTCTTTAAAAGTGTGCCGGGTCTGGAAAAGGTTAAGTTAGAAAGCATGTCAGCAGAGGTTGGCATTCGAGAAACATATAGAGTGCTGGGTGAATATGTGATCACACAGGATGATTATACCTCCGGCCGAAAATGGAACGACTCTGTATGCAACGCCTTTTATCCGATTGATCTGCATGACAAAAAATCAGGGGTACATCCGGCCCACTTAAAAGAGGGGGTTGTCGCAACGGTTCCATTGTGTGCACTGATTCCCAAAGGAAGTCAAAATCTTTTAGTTGCGGGTCGTTGCCTGAGCAGCGATCGGATGGCAAACTCCGCTCTGCGGGTCCAGGCAACATGTATGGCAACAGGACAGGCCGCCGGAGCCGCCGCAGCTCTGGCAGCCAAAAAAGGGGTTACGCCCGGGGATGTGCCGATAGAAGAGCTTAAAGCTCTGCTAAGGGATAGCGGCGCGATAGTGCCCTGAAAAGAATTCAATGCAGCGGAGTTAGAGCCTGTTCGAAAAGGTTTTCGAATGGGGTCTAGACACTCATCTCCGGAGATCTGCCGCGACGTAGCTCTCCCGGGGACACTTTTTTGGCTTTCAGAAATGCCTGACTGAAATAGTTGGCGCTGCTGTAGCCGCAGGCGTAGGCGATCCGCTTGATGGGAATGTCGCTCTCCAGAAGGAGACGGGTGGCGTGATTGATTCGCCGTCGCGAAATCTCTTCTCCAATCGTGCAGCCCATGTCCAATCGGAAATGGCGTTCAAGAGTACGAACTATAGTGCGGACATGGTTGGCGACATCGCGGACACATATTCCTTTATGGGTGTTATCCAGGATAAAGGTCATTGCTTGCTGAACGAGAGGATCGTTGACAATATAATGGTTTGTAGATCGTCGCGTAATCAACCCGATGTTCTTAACAAAGGTTGGTGCTGCGGGTGGAGGCTCTCCATTCATCATGCGATCCAGAAGTGCACCAGCCTGATATCCGACATTTTCGAGATCCGGTTCGATACTTGAGAGAGCGGGTTCCAGATGGGTGCATACCAGCGGTTCGTTGCCCAGACCGATCAGGGCAACATCCTCCGGTATGCGTAAGCCGGCTTTCAGGCAGGCTTGTGCAAGGAAGCGACAGATATTATCGTGCGTCGTAAACACAGCGATTGGCGTCTGCCAACTTGCGATCCACTTTTCGCAGCGCCGCACGTAGGTATTCCAATGCTGGGCGCTTTCGTCACATTCCGACGATACAATCAGCGAACTCACCGGACACTTCGCCTTGTTCGCGATCATTTCAAATTGAGTTTGGGCCAGCTGTGTCCCTGCGTGTTGGGAAAATCCATGAAAGGCCAAGTGGTTGTAGCCGCGCCTCAGCAGATATTCAGCAGCCTGCTCTCCCGCCGCACGGTAGTCCAGTAACACACTGGGAACCGGTTCATTTAAGGCCTCCGACCATACATTAACAAATGGTATATGATGTTTGGCAGCCTGCTCTATCAAACCCCGCGTAGCACGGGCAATCACGCCATCATAGTGGATGCTGCGCCCTCCTCTCTGAAAGTCCTGCCCGTAAGGATCTATCTCGCATCTCCAGTTGCCACACTCTTTGGCGTAGCGCTGAATACCAGCCAGAACGTTGAAATTGTGTCGGTATGGGTATCCCAGTTCGATCCCTATGGCTATGCGTCGCAGTTGCATAAAAAGTCTCTTTCAGCATTATCGATGGTGCAGATTTCAGTGAAAATATACCCAATGAACCAGCTTGTCGTAATAACGAATGTGAATGTCGCATATTCTGTATTAATAATGAGTGACTGTCAAGTGTCGATATGTTTTAATCGCAGTATCAATTACTTAATGCCTGCAGCTAGGGGTATCCGGATCTTTCAGGAGATTTTGGAGTATGTGGTGGTAAACGGCAAGGTTATGCCTCCTCCCGCGGTATGGGTGTAGGTGATTGGGCTCAACGGGTGGGCCACTCAAATTTTCTTGAGATAAACAAAATTAAAAGAAGAAGGAGAGGAAAATTATGATCACAATCAAGCAGATCAAGAACGTTATGTTAAGGATGAGAGACAAAAGTATACAGGTGTTGGCATTTCTGGAGGGTGTTGTTATGGCTGCTGCGAATGGGATGTGTTTTGTGAACAATGGGTTTCGTCTTCTATTGAGCGCAGTCGCTGTGTGTTTGGTTTATAGCGTCATTGTACCCGTAGCTCTTGCTTGGGATCCCTTAACAGACGCAGGGGCTAATCTAATAGGGTGGTACGATGCCAGTGACGGAGACACAGTTCTGACCAGCGGAAGAAATGCCACTAATTGGTTAGATAAGAGCGCCAATGGCTATGACTTGGATACACCTTACAACAATCGTGTATATTTTGATAATGTGCCGCGCATAAACGGTTTGACCGCCGTCGAATTCACCTATATAGGCTATATACAGAGGACGGGGATGCCCGATATTGACCTCACGGATGGCGTATGCCTGATTTCAGTGGGACAAGCTTATGGTGGCGACACTCATTACTACGGCAGCACATCGAGCACAAACGGTTCGTCATCCATATACTTCGTTGAAACTGGTTCTGGTACAATGAATGCGTCTGTTAAAGTCAACGGTCAGGGCAACAATTTCTCTTTCGTCAATACGCCGAGTTATAAGGACGGTGTCCCGTTTATGTGTGCGGTATATTATGACCCGGCAGGAATGGCATACCTTCGTGGTAATGGAGGCGCTGATACGGCATCCAGCGCCCGAGATGCCGGTGCTACCTTCACTATTAACGCCATCAAGGCGGGGCGACTCAATAACACCGCAAGCCATTACCATGGTGAGATGATTTTTCTGAATACTGCCGACATAGGCACGATTGAAAAGGTAGAAGGCTATCTGGCCCACAAGTGGGGACTACTGTCGGCCTTGCCGGAGGATCACCCGTACAGGTATAGTGAACCTGACGCGCCGATACCGTTTGGTGCCCTGTCCTCGTCAAACATCACCGCGACTTCGGCAGATCTTTATGTAGAGGCTGAGACGAACCTTACCTCTGCGACCGTGGTTTGGGATACATCTGACAAGGGGACGGCGAACGTTACCGATTGGACTGGCACAAACAGTGTTTCTGTTTCGGGCTTAACGCCGGGTACAATCAGTGGCCTCGCAACAGGTCTGACGGCCGACACAGACTACGTTTTCCGTTTCTACGGTGAGGACGGTGTCACCAACGGCTGGTCGACGTTGAACTCTTTCGCTACGACGCTTACGGCCGCAGCGGAACCGTCGTTCACCTCCGCTTCAGGAGCCTACAATGGGGTTTCTCTGCAATGGGATGACAATGCTAACAGTGAAACAGGCTATATCCTGCAGCGCTCAACGAACGGGACGAGCTTTTCTCTGCTGACTGTTCTGCCTGCTGACACAACGAGTTATACGGATGGCGCAGTACTTGTGGATCGGACATACTACTATCGCCTCGCTGCGACGAACAGTGTCAACGAGAGCGGAACAGATCCTTCGGCCTGTCAGACCAACGCGTTTACAGCGCTTGCCGCAAACATGATCTTCTACGAGGGTTTTGAGGATCCAGTTATTGACGGTGTAGTTGATACTGTGCCCCCGAACTGGGTTATGGAGCCTGCACCCGCGGGCGGTGATGCTGTAAGAGACTTGCCATCTCTGGCCGATGGAGCAGTCACGGGGAAGACAGGAGACCAGTATCTCTCCCTGCCGAGGTACAACTATGGTATAACGACAAAGACAGACGTTGGCCTTACCAATGCGCTGCAGCCTTATGTGAATTACACGCTCACATGCGATCTCAGCGCGAGTACAGACCAAAATTTCATGTATGTAGAATTGCGCGCTGGAACGAATGTACTGATGGTGAAGACTAACGTGGCTGCGGCTATCACGACTGGAGACCTTTCGGCCAACCCGATTTCGATGAGCTTCCTTGCCTTCCCTGACCACCCTTATATAGGCGAGACTCTGAGCATCAGGCTATATGTCACCTACAACGCATATCACGCTGGCCGCTGGTATTTTGACAATCTTGCTCTCTATGCGACTGATACATCGAGTGATACAGCTGCGCCGACTCCAACTAACATGGAGTGGATAGGGCTGCCGACGTCCAGCGTAAGTAACAGCATCGCCATGCAGGCTGCAACTGCTGTGGACGACAACGGTGTGCAGTATTTCTTCACCAACACGGTCAACGGGAACGTCAGCGGCTGGCAGGAAAGCCCGATCTGGAGCGACACGGGGCTTACGCCCGGGGTGACGTACAGCTATAAGGTCAAGGCCCGCGATAAGTCTTCGAACACCAACGAGACGAACTGGTCGGCTGAAGAAAGCGCGGAGTGCGAGCCACACATCATCCTGTATGAGAGTTTTGAGGTGCCTTCGATCCTTTTACGGCCAGCCACGGTGCTTTCGTTCAATGCCTGGCCCCTGCCGCCGGATGGGTGGGGTTATTACAAAAAAAATTCTCTCGATGTCTGGCACGACACCGCAGCCGCGGTGAGCACGCCGTTTGGCGAGCAATATGTTGCTATGCGCGCACTCAACAGCATTACGGCTACTAGCCTTGGTCATGTGTTGGAAGTTGGTTACACATACAGGGCCACCTGTAACGCGGGTGGTATGAATAACTCTGCCAGCGGCGATAGACCTGTCACGAGCCAAGTCGAGCTGTGGGCCGGCTCAACACTTGTTGCCAGCAATACATTCTCGGTAACGACATCTGATCTGTCTGAAACCAGTTCGTTCGAGTTTGTTCCGGACACCGCGCACACCAATCTGGGTGACGCGCTTACACTCAAGCTCTGGGTTGTCAGTACGCCGAGTGGCTGGAACGACAGAGGGCAGTTTGATAACATCAAGCTCTACGCCATCCCGCCTCTGCCGTCCGGGACGCTTCTCCTCTTGCGGTAATTCTCATAGGGTCCCGCGGTCGGGTGACTATCCGCGGGGCCAGGCTCTATGCCGCAAAGACAGAACGGGACTATCCCAAAACGGGAGAGGTGCAAGGATAACAGGTCATACCGTTAAGCTCTCCCTTCTGATACCCTTGTGTCCTCGAGTAGGCTCTCGCCTACTCGGGACGACTCCCTTTCATCCGGCCAAATGCATGCGGCCCCTCTAGGTCGAGCTGCGTCGCTCAGAGCGCGCTCCGTGCGTGATTCTGCAAGACAATGATACATGCCACCCACAACGGCGAAAAAGCGGGAACCGCGAACAATCCCTATACACGCAGCGGCCATTTGAGATTTGCAAAGACCAACATGATTGTCGGCCGTTGTGTATGGGGCAAAACTGACGAGGACCGGGACACCTTGGAGATCTACCGCGTCTTTGACGCACCTGAATTGGGCCCTCTGGCCCTGAAGAAACCCGTGTGCGAGTTGACTGAGGTCATTCCACAATCAGACTCAGCTCTGAAACAGCGGTTGACGAGATCCGCATCGGCTCATCCCTGCACAGCGTGATGGTCGGAACCAAACCGCTTAAAGCGAAATCCAAATAATAGAGAATACAGTATATGAAAAAAAATATAACCCGAATAAACAGACTGTTTTTCCTCTGCCTGACTCTGGCAGTGATGATGCCTCACTTTGCAAAAGCTGAAAAAGCGAAGGAGCCTCCCGTCAAGATTTACCTGCTGGTTGGTCAGTCCAACATGCAGGGCAAAGGGGCTGTTGAGGGAGAGGGGTCCAACTCCCTGCGATACGCGGTAAAGAATGACCCCGACAAGGAATACCAGTTTCTCATTAACGAGGATGGCACATGGAAAGAGCTTTCTGATGTATGGATCCACTACGATCTCGCCCCTTTCAGAGAGCTCCGGCACGGCTTGCTGAAACCGGGCTATGGAGGCTCTTCCGGTCAGATTGGTCCGGAGCTGGGTTTCGGGTATGTGATGGGCGATGCCAACAAGGGTCAGGTCCTCCTGATCAAGGCCGCCTGGGGAGGTAAGAGTCTGGGTCATAACTTTCTGCCGCCCAGCGTCGGCAAGTATCCTCCACCTGTCGTACCCGATGATCCAGGCTACTTCTATCACAGGATTCTTCAGCTGGTGGGGGGGGTGTCGGAGAATATCAAGGATTTTTTCCCGGATTACAAGGGGCAGGGCATCGAGGTTGCCGGTCTCTGTTGGCATCAGGGGTGGAATGATCAGTACAGCGGACTGGATCTGAAATACGAAGAGAACATGGCGGCCTTCATCAAGGACATCCGCAGTGTTGAACACGGACTCGGCGTGCCCGGCCTCCCTGTGGTGATCGCGACCAGCGGAAATATTGAAAAAGAGACTCCCGTCAAACAGGGCCAACTCGCCATGGGCGATACTAAGAAGTATCCTGATTTTGCCGGAAATGTGGCCGTGGTTGACACGGACAAAACGTATGGCCCGGAGAAAATGGCTTTTAAGTTCTATACCACCAAGTCACCAAAGTCGGTGGGCTACCACTGGAACAGCCATGCGCATAGCCATCTGAACATCGGCCGGGCCATGGCTGCGGAGATGCAGAAACTCGTCAAACCCGCCCTTCCGGCGCGCCTTGCAGCCTATGGTTCGTCCACTGGTATTCAGCTGATCTGGCAGCTTGGAACAGAAACACCTAAGAGCATCGAGCTCCTGAGAAACGGTAAGAAGGTGAATACAAAGCTTTCCGCCACCCAGACAACATTTGTCGACGCCACAGCCCAGCCGGGTGAGAACAGCTACGAGCTGATCCTGGATATGCCGACCTCGCCACAGCAGAAACTGAGTGCCACCTGTGACACCTCCGTTACCACTCTCTCGGCTTACCGAAGCATGCAGGGCGTGGTGCTCAGCTGGGAAGCGAGAGGCAGGTATGAGGGGTTCAAAATTCTGCGCGATGGCAAGGTTGTCGCAGATGGAATTGCCGGTGATCTGCGTACTTATCTGGATAAGCAGGCGCCTCCGAAGGGGACGGTAAGCTATGTCATTGAGCCGACAACAGGCAAGTCGACGGCTGCGAAGCTGACCGTCAATCTGGGTCCTGCCGATCCCGGTGATGCGCTTGTCTATGAACCCTTCGACTATCCGGCGGATCCTGGTAAGCCCCAGAGCCTTTTGGGCAAAGGGGGTGCTGCAGGCACCAAGGGCGCATATTACTACTTGAGCGACCAGAAGCTAGACAGGGCTCCAGCAGCAATCGCGGGAGGGCTGAGTTATGGTGCCCTGCCCGTGACCGGCAACCGTGCCGCCGGCAATCGCTGGAGTGCAGGCTGCGCCATTGAACTGGACGACAGACTCAAGAAGGTCGGCTTGCTGGAGGACGGCGCCACGCTCTGGATCAGCTACGTATTCAAAGCCAGTGGAGAAATCGAACACCGATCAGGACCGGGAGGGTTCACGCTCAGATCCAAAGATCTCAAGGAAGGGGTCGGCTTCAAGGCAAGTGGCAGGCAATACGAGACGGCGGTGGTCCTCGATGGCAAGGTAAATGGTGTGCGGATTACCGGTGTCCGTGGGGCTCCTGTTTTGGTTGTCGGCAAGATCACCTGGGGCAAAGACGGGACAGATGATACCTTCGTTCCCTATACACCTGGATTTGACCTGAAACAGCCCGAGAAATACGGCCGGGCTGCCAAACCCTTCAACATAGACCAGACCAAACTCAGCCTCCTTGTTATCAAACAGGAAGGCCATCTCGATGAGATCCGTGTCGGCCCGACCTATGAGTCCGTTGTCGGCGGGGGGGACCAACGGGGTGGAACTTAAGCGCATGGAGACCGTGTAAGTTGGTATCCGATTAAGGGATCGAGTAAGTAGAGAGCGGTTAAGTGTAACCGAGTAAGGGTAGCGGTTAAGAGTGCGGTTAAGAGTACGTTTAAGTGTGTATGGCACGCTTCTTACACTTACTCGCACCCTTACTCGTACACTTCGTCGCCACCCTTACTCGGTTACACTTAACCGGTTCTGCGGAGGATACGAAAGTAATTTTGCTTAAGTTCCACCCCATTAGGCGGGGGCACTAAAAGCGGTGAGAAGTGAGATGCACTCTGTTTCGATTTTGGTTCGAGGGAATGTTTGAGAATAGGTTTAGGACAAGGTTCGAGACAAGGTTTAAGCGAAGGTTTTTAAAACGGAAGAAAGAGAAGATAATGAAAGAAAGTAGAAAAAATATATGCAGCGGTAATATGGTCACCAGGATATTTTATCTAGCGGCGTTGACCGTTTTTATCACGAGCTGTGCTTACACGGGTGAGATCGCCAAGGTGCCGACGAACCCGAAGAAACTTAAAGTCGTCGTCCTTATGGGACAGTCGAACATGGTGGGGTATGCCAACCCCCGGACGGCATGGTACCTGACCCAGCCGCTTTACGCACCCCCACCCAAAGTGGCGGAGGTCAAGAGTGATGGCTACAACTCCAGCCAGTTTTATTGGAGTGGACTGGGCTTCGCCCGCGGCAATTCCGGGGAGTACAATGCCAAAGGACCGGCGCTGATGGCCGAACGCACGGCAATCATCAAGCTTTGGCGCGGGCGGGTATATGATAATTTCAGCAGAACCGCGAAAGCATCGGGGAAGACTCTCGAGAAAAATGACTGGAATACTGAAGAATGGGGAGCGCCACCCGTTAATGCGGATGGCCATTTCAGGTCAAACATGGGGAGCTTCCTCGGCCAGAAATTGAAGGAAAAAGATCTCTCCAAGCGCATGGAGGCGTACATCGAGTCGCCGGAAAACAAACTTCACCCTAAAGTGGTGGTTAAGCTGATGGCCAAACGCGACGAGCCAATCGCCGAAGATATCAAGCGCGTGCGCGATATCTTCCTGAAGGGGACGAAGGCTGAAGATTTCGACACGCTTGATGAGGCTCTCAAGCCGCTGGGACGGATCACCGCTGAAAACCGGATGGCCTATTCCAAGGTGCTAAAAGAGAGAATCAACCTTCCGATCCCGGAGCGCACGCACATCAGTGCCCTCGGCGCTGTCGCGGGTGAACCGCAAGAGGGATTACGCCAGGCAATGACGCACGGCCCGCTTTCCCTTGGGTATACAAAGTTCGCATCGAATTCCGGCCCTGAATATCCCTTCGGCATCAGCTTCGAACGCATGGTCGATGGCCCTGTCCTTTTGATCAAATGCGCCTGGGGCGGAAAGAGCCTGCAAGGTGATTTTCGGCCGCCATCCCTGAACACGAGGGAAAACCCCACCGGTCCATACTGGGAGCTCTCCATGGAGCACATCCATAAAGTACTGGCCGATCCCGGCAAGTACCATCCCGACTACGATCCGAAGGTAGGATATGAGCTCTCCGGGCTGGTCTGGTTCCAGGGTTGGAACGACGCCGGCAACGAGGAATACGGTGAACAGCTCGTCCATTTCATCAAGGACTTCCGCAAGGAAGTGAAGGCACCCAACCTGCCGGTCGTCTGCGGCCTGCTCGGCCACAGCTCCTGGAGGCAAACCACCTTCGACGGTGCCGTCAACAGCGGGATGCTCTATGCTGCGAAGCATCCAGACCTGAAAGGCACGGTCGATATTGTAAATACCGTCAAGTACTACCCCATCGAACTCGGTTTTCAGAAGGCTGTGAAGGAAGCCTACGGTGAGGGTAGCGAGGAGTACAAGAAGGCCGAAGCGATTATCGGTCGTGCCACCAGCAAGGACCCCGTCCATTATCACGGTGCTGCCAAGTTCATGTACCTCACGGGTGACGCCATGGCTCGCGAATTGGCGAACCTGATGAGTGGTGGCGAACCGATGATTTTCGCGGAAGCGGCGGAGATACTGGGAGAAGAGAAAGAATAGGAAAAGAATCGACAAAGCTCGCGCCAAAGCTTGCGACAAAGTTAAATAATCTAGAGAATTGTGACGCTCTGTCCGGAAAAACCTTTTCGGATGGCGCCCTAGTTAAGGATAGAATAGTATGAAGAGAGCATTATGTTTGATCGCTGCATCACTGATATCATTGGCAGCAACCCTTAACGCAGCTGACCTGCGTTTGAGCCGGCACTACACCAGCAACATGGTAGTGCAACGGGAGAAGCCGGTGCTGATCCGCGGCTTTGCCGATAAGGGCGCAACGGTAACACTCACGTTTGCAGGTCAGTCGAAAGAGACCAAGGCTGATGATAATGGCGAATGGTCTGTCACGCTGGATGCAATGCCAGCTAATGCCAAACCACAGAAACTGATTGCTCACTCGCCACTCGCCACCCGACACTCGACACTCGAAAACGTCGTCGTTGGTGACGTATTCATGTTTGCCCGTCAGACAACCATCGACGTGAGCCTCGGGCGTGATGATGCCGGCAAGAAAGCAGCGGCCGATGTTCCTTCGGTGCGGGTTATTACGATCAAGACCGTCCCTGCCTATGACCCGCAGCAGGATCTGGCTGAAGAGGCAACCAGCGGCTGGGCGAATCTCGATAAGAGTGCAGCACTCAAGATGGATGCCGCTGCCTTCTACCTGGCCAGAGACCTCGCCAAAAAAACTGATGTTCCCATCGGCATCATTGACGTCAACTTGGGCCGCCATTTCCCCATCGGCTGGATGAGCAGGGAGGCCCTGCTGGAGACCAAGGCCATCTTCGGTGAAAAGGCAGGACAGGTCGATTCGGTGATCAAGTTCATGGGAGAACGCAAAGTCTGGTCTGAAACTCCTAATCATCCCAAAACCAAAAGGCGTGGTTATCCGCTGCCGCCTGCGAAAGAGGATGCCCGGTATCCGGCTGCTGGTTATAATGCTGTTCTCCATCCGATGCGCGGACTGGCACTCAAGGCGCTGCTGGTGCAGCTTAGTAACGACTACCCTTACTATCCCTACGCTAACCTCGAGCGCAGCGGCAAAGGAATGAGTCGCACTGAGCTCTCAACGGCCTACCAAGACGCCTACGATGTTCGGAAATGGTCTGGCTACATTGCCCATATAACAACCCCCCGTATACCCAAGGAATGGCGCAAGGTCTTCGGCGACGACACGCTTCCCGTCGGCTGGATCGCACCTCCTGGATCAGATCTGGCTGTCCTGGGCCGAAAACAGTATGAAGTGCGCGACGTGCAGCGTCAGGCTGCTGACAAGATGGCGGGTGTCGACCTGATACTGCCCGGCACCGAAAGCATTCCGCTCAGTGCCCAGCCGGCAGATGACTCACTTCTGGGCGCGCGCTGCGTCTCATGGCTGCAAGGCGCAGTTTACAAGCAGGACGGTGTGGCACCCACGGGACCAGTCTTTGAAAGAGCGGAGATAAGCGGCTCGACGGCACAGATCTTCTTCAAGCCCGGCACTGCAAAAGGGCTGAAGGCTGCGAAGGGCGCATTGGACCATTTTGAGGTCGCTGCCGCCACTGTCAGCGATAAGCCGGATGTGCCTCCCAATGACAATCTCGAATACACGACTGCTAAGGCGACTATCGATGGGGAGACCATCCGCCTCTCTTCCGACACCGTTGAGAAGATTGCTTACCTGCGCTACAACTGGCTGGAGAAACCGGACCAGGGCATGGCCGGTGCGTCTGGTCTGCCCGCCCTTCCCTTCAACACTGATGGGCACGAATGGCCCAGGCGCATCCAAGCGAGTGGCGAAGAGAAGCTGCCGCCTGAGTTCTCCATGTCCATTGCAGACTGGGATAGCGAGGGGCCCGTCAACTACGACGGCCAATTGACGACAGACCCTGCCGGTGGCAAAGTCCTGGGGCCCACCGGCCTTCGGGTCACGCTCGCGTACAATCAGAATCTGTTCGTCAACAACGCCTACGTCGGCTCCCCGGCTGAGGGCAAGATCCTGCATGGCGACTTCCTCTACGGGGTGAATGGCAAGCCGTTTGGTGACGATATATTCGCAGACGTTGCCGAGGCGATCACCAAGGCGGAAACAGAAGAGGCAAAGGGTATCATGAGCTTTGACCTGATGCGCGACAACAAAAAGATGACCGTCGAGATCAAGCTCGAGGTGCTTGGAACCTACAGCGACACAGCGCCCTACGACTGTCCCAAGACCGAGCGGATTGTTGCCAATGCCGAAGCGTTCCTTGCAAAATACGGCGGGACAATCCTGGACAGCAAAGGCCGGGAAGAACACCCAGTATTTACGGATGCAGAGGCGATGTTCCTGCTGGCGGTCGGATCTCCTGAGTATCAGGGGCTCGTACGGCGTCAGGTCTATAAGAGGTTAGCCGGGCGTGATCCGAGCTACGTTGTTCCTCCTTTTCCTCCCATAAAAAGAGAGCGGAACGCTCCCAGGCTCGGTGGACCATGGGACCTGTCTGCGGACATGCTGCTGGTATCGGAATACTATCTGGCAACGGGAGACCGGAATGTTTTGCCATATTTAAAGCAGATGTGTGACGCTTTAACGTCCATTCAGATCAAGGCGCCGGGAGAGAAAGGTCCATGGCCTGAGGTCGCCCTCGGGTCGACGGGCGGGTGGCGCCACAACTTCTATGGCGGCTCTCGCTATGGCACCATGCCAGCCATCGGTGTGCCTGCGGTGCTTGGATACCAACTGACCAAAGAATCGGGGGTCCAATACAACTTTACAGGTCTCGACCGGGCCGTCGGCTGGTTCATGCACAATGGCGCGCAGACCGGCCAGATCGGGTATGGCTTCTCTGCCAAACCCAAGACCACCCGCCGGCCGATCGATCCCGACCAGCTTGCAGCCGGCAAACTCGGTGCGGGGAATGGCGCCATGGGCGGTGCGGCCATTCTCTTTGACCTGAGAGGAAATAAGAAGATATCCCGGATCAATTCGCATGTCGCCACTCACTGCTACAACAACACGAGTTACGCTCATGGGGGGCACTTCTGGCTCAATTTCTATACCCCGCTTGGCGCCAAAGTCGATGGCAAAAAATCGTTCCAGAAGTATATGAAAGGCAACCGCAACTACCAGGAACTGCACCGCATGCACAACCACAGTCGTCAACAGGGCCGTGTCGTAGGGGTCAGTCAATACCTGGCCTATGTGGCGCCACGGGAGCGTCTGCGTATCCTCGGTGCCCACGAGTCGGTCTTTGCTTCCAAGCCGCCGTCGGCTCTGAAGGCAGCTCTTGAGGCCTATCACAAACGCGACTATGCCGCGTGCGAAAAGGCCGCCAGCGCCGTGCTTGATAAGGGCAGAATGAAGGGGCTTGATCTGCAAAAGGCTGAACAGCTTCGGGACGCGGCAACGCTGATTCAGAAGAGCATTGCCTTCGATCTGGCCAGGGCCCAAAAACTCATCGGCGAAAAGAAACCCTATGAAGCCGGACTGGACCTGGCTCAGCTCAAAGCCGTGATGCCGGAAGGCGATGCCGCTTTGGCTGCCCTAGAAGACACCCTCAATTCAAAAGAGATGAAGGCTCTTCTGCGTGATGACCAGAAACGTTACGGGGAATATTGCAAATCCCTCGGCCTCAAGCTCCCGCAGCCCGCGGAGACAGCAACCGTTGACGGTCCTGAGTGGCGGGAATTGGTCAGTCAGGGAACAAAATTCATCCCGCGGGGCTGGCTGGCCAAGGCAAAGAACCGCCTGCCCGAACCTACCACTTGGCGGATGAAGATTGTCGAGTCGATCACGCAGGCTGCCGAAGGTTGGACCAGGACAGAGTTCGACGACAGCACCTGGAGCGAAGGGACTCTCCCCATCAACTGGCGCGAGAACCACACGGCTCTGATGCGCGCCAACTTTGACCTCCCCGATCCTGATGCTGTCAAGGCTCTGCAGTTCTATCAGCACGCGAAACACATGGATCACATGAGGGTGTATATCAACGGCCGGCTCGTGGCCAGAGTCAGTGCAGTGGCCGGCGGCAGGATGGTCGGAATTCCGCTGAATGACGTGGCGTTGAATTCTCTGAAGAAAGGCAGGAACGTTCTTGCCGTGACCTACATGCACCATCTGCGCTGGGGTTCTTATGCAGGCCCTTCCAATGGCGGGCTCAATGTGACCTTGGAGATGCAGACGAAGTGAAAATGAATGTTTTTAGTACAAAGAGAGGGAAATAGAAAATGAAGAAACTTATTATTACTGCGATGTGCGTGTGTTTGACGATAGCTGCGAACGCCAAGGACAGCGAGATTCCCGGGACTGGCGGCATTCCCGACCTGACCAAAGGAGGGACACTGACGCGGGTCAATCTGCGTTGGGCAGGGCCTGTGGGCGTCAATATCGGTTCCTGGCGACCCCGCCGCCAGAAGATAGAGGACGTGCGGCAATTTCAGGTGCTGGAGATTCAGAAGGGATCACCGGCTGATGGCAGCCTCGAGATTGATGATGTCATCCTCGGGGCTGATGGAACAGGCGCTGGCAAAGTTCCCTTGTTTAAGGGCGCAAGCTCGTCGATGATGGAGATTGGCGATGCCATCACCGAGGCGGAAGCACACAACCCGGCCCTCTTAAAACTCCTGGTCTGGCGTCCTGCAAAGAAGGCGCCTGACGATGAAAAGCGCAAATCTGCATCGGTCGGCCTCAGGGATGTCCAGAAATTGCTCAAGCCCTATACCGAGGGCAAGACCGGGATTGTCACGATCAAGCTGGAATCGCTGGGACGTTACTCGGATACAGCTCCCTACAACTGCGAAAAGAGTAAAAATATCCTCCGAAAAGGCATCAAGAAGCTCTACGAATCTAACAATCCTGGTAAGTTCTCTATGGGCATCCTCTGTCTCATGGCCTCCGATGACCCAACCAGCCCCGACAACGACAAGGTTCAGGCCAGAGCCAAGGAGTGGGTGTACAAAATGCTTGCCGATGAGCGGGGTTGGGGCGCCTGGGACGGCGGCGTCAAACTGATCATTCTCTCGGAATACTACATGAAGACGAAGGATGAAACGGTGTTTCCGAACCTTATCAAGCGGGCTGAGCATCATGCCCGTGGTGTGAGCTGGTTTGGTACCACGGGTCACAAGTTTGCGGACCCTCAGCCCGATGGATCGCCCAGCGGGCGGCTGAGCGGTTACGGCCCGATCAACTGCAGCGGCATACAGGGGTTCCTCGGTCTGTCGCTGGCCTGTAAGGCAGGGGTCAAAAGCCCGACAGTTGACGCCGCTGTCAAACGCCAGCGCATCTTCTTCGGTCACTGGGGCCTCCGCTCTGGTATTGGTTATGGGGAGATGCCCTACAGCCTTGATGCTGGCGGCGGTGATGCAAATGGAAAACACGCGATGAACGGGCTTGCTCTTGGATTGCAAGAGGGCATGGAGAAAAAGGCGAAGTTCTTTACCGCGTTGACCACGCTTTCAACGGTCGGGAGCCGTCAGTACGCCCATGGTGGACCCTTCTTTGGGCAGGTCTGGCAACCGGTTGGGGCAGCACAGGGCGGGGTTAAAGCAGCCCACCTGCAGTTCAACGAGATTCGCTGGCACATGGATCTCAAGCGCAGTTGGGATGATTCATTCATATTTGATCCGACCAACAATAAGTACAGCGGCTTCAGCTATCCTACCCACTCGCTGATGTTTTATGCTCTGCCACTCAAGAATCTCTATGTCACCGGTCGCGGGCAGAAGGATTCACTCAGGTTTACTGATGAGGAGTTCAAGAGCATTCTTGCTGTCAAGAATTTCGATGCGTCGAAGGCCACCAGCCAAGAGCTAATTGAATCGATGGGGAAATCCTTTGGATTGTTCAGGAGTGCTGCTTCTATTGAATTGGCCGCCCGACTCAAAGCAAAACCCGATGACCCGGAATCTACGGCGACCATGGATACGCTTCTGGCATTGGTGGTCGACACCACAGCCAGCCCGCAAACTCGTACGGGAATTTGCAAGACTTTGCAACGCCTTAAGGGGAAGAGCGGCGACCCAAATAGCCCAATCGATCAAAGGATTGTAAAGACAATGGTTTCGTTGTTGAAAGACCCAGACGCATACATTCGCTTTGGCGGAGTGAGGGTCATGCAGGCCTTTCACCGCAATTTCTCCACCGTTGCCATAAAGCCGTATGCCAACGAGATCATGGATGCCATCATCGCAACCGACCGCCCCACCTTCCCTCTTGACGAAGAGGATCCGGCCCAGTGGGCGCACGGAGAAATGGGAGCCTTTCTTTTCGGTACGGTACTGAGTAAAGACCTTGATGGTGTAGATCGCAAGAAACTGCTCCTCGCCATCCGCTCTTCACTCAATACGCCGAATGGAGGTGGACGGCACCACGCCTCCAAAGTCCTTGGCAAGCTCACGATGGAGGAGGTCCGGGAAATCGGGGACGTGCTGGCGAACAACATCAAGTTTCCCCCTCCTGCCAATGCCATGGGAGGCAGCGCGGCGCCTCAATGTCAGAGTGCCCTTGCAACACATTTGTTCGAGGAAGCATTGCCCCTCAGCCTTACTTACGGCGGGAGCCACGCGATAAAGAACAAGATTCCCGAGAAGTATGGTTCAGCGGCTTTTGCCATGGAGTCCTCCAAGGATCTCATAAAATCTCTGGGGAAGCTGATGCTGCTCGATGCGTCCATTGATGCACGCAAGGTGATTGAACAGATGCAGAACACAGCTGCGCCTGAAATGCTATACAAGCTCAAGCGCATCGATGCTGCAAAGGCAGCCAACTCCACACTAACCTTGCCCGCCGCCAAGACCGAGCTGGTGGTTGATGCAACAAACTATGGCTGTAGTGTGAAGGAGACGACCTATACCTGGCGCAAGGTCTATGGTGCAGGCAAAGTTGAGTTTGCACCGAATGCCTCGAGCGGGAGCAAGATAACCACGGTGTCGTTTACGGACCAGAAGCCCGGGAAATACCGCTTTGAGGTCACCATGTCCGACACACTGGGATACAACGTGCTCACCAAGACCGTCGATGTAACACTGTTCGACAAGCGGGGCAAACTACCTGCCAATGAGCCACCCAAGGCTAAGTCAGCGGGATATCGTGCGGTTTCCGGTCTCCCCTTGCATTTCACGCTTACCGGTAGCGATCCCGACGGAGATGATCTCAGTTTCGTAGTGATTGAGGACCCACAACACGGAACGCTAGAAGGCGTTGGCGGCGATCTGACTTACACCGCGGACTTTGGTTTCAACGGCATCGATCGACTCGCCTTCGCGGTCATCGACGGCCAGTGTCAACACGCCAAGGGAACGGTCGGGTTCAAGGTCTCCGACAAGGATGTGGGCGTTGTAGTATATGAAGGGTTCGACTATGCCACAGGTCCGATCCATGGCACTGGTGGCGATCCATCCTTCGGATTCAGCGGTGCCTGGACGAATACAAGAGCAACGAAAGACTTCTATCTGGTCGACAGGGAGCCACTTGGCGATCCGAATGGGTCAGCATCGCTCAGCTATACCTCTCTACCGTCCACGGGAGGAATGCTTAAAAAGGGCAAGGGATGGTGGCCGCTTAGTCGCCCGCTGGATACTAAACTCTTGGCAGACCATAAACTCCTCGAGAATGGTCATGAGCTTTGGTTCAGTCTGTACGTCAGCAACCCCAAAAGCAGTACCTATTTTGAGCTGACTGGTCCGGAGATACGCTTCGGGCTCGCAATAGATAGCCGGAAAAGAGAGCTAAGAACAACGCTCAACGGGGAGAGCGCGGGAGAATCAAACATTGCCTACTCGAGGTCGACACATCTCAGATACGTCGAGGGGCCAAACATGATCATTGGACACTGCGTGTGGGGACAAACCGACGAGGACCTGGATACAGTGAAACTCTACAAAGTCTTCGATTCCCCTGATTATGGGCCATTGGTCCTCGAAACCCCCGCACGCATCATGAAAGCGGTCATTCCTCAGGCCAAGATCAATCACATTTTCATAAAGGATTTCGAACATGGGGCCATCGACGAGATCCGCATCGGAACCACGCTAAATAGCGTCATGTTGGGGACCAAGCCACTTTCCAATTAGCGGTGACAAAGATCCACTGCGCCATTAATAATGAGCTGCGTGGACCAGCTGACCACCGTGCCCACCAAAGCTCTCGGCGGGCGAGATGCAGCGCGTGGTCGAACCCGGCGAATTTGAGATTATGGTGAGTTCATCCGAAGATATCCGGCTCAATGGCACCCTCACCATTACACCGGCAGAATAGAAGGAATTAAGTAGTAAGAATGACAAAGACAACACAACAGCTGAGAAAAGCAACGATGTTTACGTGGTTGGCCAAGAGCGTAGTCAGTGCATCGGTGCTGTCAGCCGTCGCGCTTCATGCCGATGTACTGGACACACACGATATCGGATTGGCTTGGTCAGCGACCCGCACGGGACACCCGTGTGTGGATACGTATGGCAGTCAGCAAGCGGTTAGCTATTACAATGAGGATCACCGGGTTGCGGTGTCACAACGGCATGTGGATGGCAAGCAATGGTTCCATTGTGTCACGGACATCAAGGGTGTCTTAAGCGATGGTGGCGGACATAAGATGACAGCGGTAGCCATCGACAAGGCAGGCTATACCCACGTGATGGGAGGCATGCATGGGCAAGCGCTGAAGTACTGGCGGTCGATGTCGCCGGTACGGGTTCGTGCCGACGGCAACGATGCGAAGGATCTCCTCAAGTTTAAGCGGATGGAATCGATGATAAAGGGCGAACGGGGACGTTTCACATACCCCATGTTCTTCCGCGACGCGAGCGATGAGCTCTACATAATCTATCGATGTGGGGGCTCCGGCAACGGAGACACCTTTATCAATAAGCTGGACGCAACGGCTCAAACATGGAAGCGAATGCCGACACTATTCAAGCGACCGGGCAGCGTATACAACCGACAACCGATCCTGCGGGACGATGGGAACATCCACTTGCTTTTCATGTGGCGGAGATCACCCAAGGGGAATGCGGGCCACACGCTTGGTTACATGAAGAGCAAAGACATGGTCAACTGGACGACTGCAGGGGACGATCCCATCTCGCTTCCTCTCAGGCGCGACCACACGGTCGCGGTCATAGACCCGTCAGCACCAGGCGGCGGCTTGCTGAACGTCTCATACAGCTTGGGCTTCGACTCTTCAGGGCGTCCTGTGGTTGCCTACAACAAGTTTGTCGATGATGACCGGCAAGCCGGCTCCGGCTTGTATGTCGCGAGATATGAGGGGCGGAAGTGGCGCCGCCGCTTGATCGACTCGGAGCCGGAAGAAAAAAACTTCACATCATACTATCGCCCGGTTCAGCCCGTAACCTCGACGAATGGGGTCATTCACCTTGCCTGCTTCCTGATGCCGCCGTCAGGCAATCCGAGACACGTCAAGTTGAGCGCCAGCGGCAGCAGCAGACTGTATGTCTTGAATGAAGAGGACCTGTCTGTGCGCGAAACGGTAGACCCCTGCCCCACATACTGGCCGGATACCGTGTACCAGCAAGAGATAGCACCAACCAAGGTAGTAAGGGATTTGACAGTCGAAATGCGCCCCTGGGATACCTCGCACAGCGCCCTTGGGTTCCCCAGCGGAGATCCCCAGACGGGATGCTTCCTTCGCTGGGAGTATGGCAAGAGAACCAGGCTGAAGAACCCGCGCAAGCAGGACCTACCAACGGCCGGAATGCTCCGGTTGTATGAGGTCGATCGCGCCCTGATATGGCCAAAGGAGGCAGCGGAGAGTATAGACGCCTCTGCGGGGGGGGGAATCGTTGCATCACGAAAGAGCGGCAGAAGGCTATCCACAGAAGCGCAGCTCCAGGCACAGATATCGAATGAGAACGTCAAGCGTTTGCGCCATCCGGAGCAGCAAGAGACACCGGACTGGGCCAGGAAGGTCTTCGATGAGAAAGTCCGGGTGCTCAAGGAGCGTGCCGAGAGAAACTACAGGGAGACGGGGCGCTGGTACTACGCCAAGTACGAGAATGGTGATTGCGGGGACGGTGTATGGTGGGACGAGGTCGCCTCGGACAGGGTCTATGTTCAGTTGCAGGGACTCCTGGGCGGAATAGACAAGCTGCCCAATTACAGCCCGGAGAATCACAAGAAGGCGGTCGCGTTCTGGCAGGGCTGGCAAGACGAGAAGACCGGTCTGTTCCACAATCCTTTCTTTACGGATCCCAAGAATCCCCGCACCAAGCGCAACACCGAGGGTTACAACCAGGGGCAGCATTGCAGGAGGCCTGTCCACGAACGGGTCGTCCAGAAATATCTCCCCAACATCCTAACAGCACTTGGCTCAGCACCTCTGTATGAGGTCGCGGAGGATCGAAAACTGGCAGAGGAGGACGTCGCGTCCACCGTGCTGGGGATTGAGAAGGCGCTCCGGCGTAAGGGAGGCGGTCAACGGCTCGGCAACCAGGTGACCCGGCAAATCTGGGTCATTGCGGATCATATCGACAAGGGCAAGACGGAGCTCATTCCGGACTATGAGCGCCTGATGGCGCTGCTGCTGCGGCGCTTTGACGCCAAGACGGGGCTGCTGGGCAACCCGAACTATAGCGATTACACCACATCGGCCAACAACGTGAAGTGCAACGCCCGGATCATTGGCTACATGGGTTTAGAGAACTACCCCTATCGCAAAGCGCTGGCGGATTCGCTGGCGAATGCCTTCAGCACGAAGGGCGTGGGCGACTCCGGTGCCATACGTAACTGGGTCTACATGAGCACGCTGGCGCTGCAGCAAACCGATCACCGCAGCGACGATCTCTACACGGCCATCGAGAACCTGGCAAAGGGGTTCGCGAAGGGCGGAATGCCCGGCTATACGTGGATGGCGCTGAGCACCAGCACGGCCTGGCTTCACTGGGATATTGCATCCTGCGAAGCGTTCAAAGACCCCTCGGTGGCCCTTTGTTACAACGGCCTCAACCGCCCCTACCGGTCTGTAGTCGGGCCATTCGGACGATGGGTCAATCTGATCCCCAAAGCGCCGGAGGAGATATACGGCAACCCCGGCTTCTCCTGGGATAAGCACAGTCTGCGTGCGCGCAATGCCTTTCATACGAAGCGAACGGTCATCGACATCGTTCCGGCCTCGCCGGATGGCTGGCAAAGGAGCACAGACAAACAGGGGCGGCTTGTGTTCACGCGCACCTTCAGTTTCGGCGACGGAAAGCTCGAACACCCCTATCTCAAGGCGAGATGGGATGGGAGTTTCGAACTGTACCTGAACGATGTTCTGGTCAAGCGGGTCTCGGGTACGTGTCCGGAATATTGCGGTCTGTACGTGCCGGATGTCGCTGCCGGGACATTGAAAAAGGACGGCAATGTGATCGTCGCAAAAGCGCTTACGTCCGATCCATCCTCCACGTTGCATGCCGGCGTGATCGATTGGGCGATGCCTGTTGGCGTGGTGCCGAAAAAGCAATGAAGCGAGAGAGAAATAACTAAAGGAGTAAGAATGACAAAGACAACACAACACCTGAGAAAAGCAACGATGTTTATGTGCCTGGCCATAGTCATGGCCGGGGTATCTGTCATGGCCGCAGACAAAGCCCCAGAAAAGAAAAAACTGAAGATTGTCTTCCTGATGGGGCAATCCAATATGGTCGGCTACGCCGCCCCCAGAACGGCCTGGTATTTAACCCAGCCCGCCTACCAGCCTCCAGCCAAGTTGGGCACTGAAAAACCCCGTTTCTTTAATGATAACCACTACTGGAGCGGCGTTCGTTATGCCCTCGGTTCTGATGAATACATGGCTAAAGGAGACGCGCTGATCGCTGAAAGGAAGGCTTCGAGAAAACTCTGGCGCAGTCGAATCTTTGGAAACTTTTCCAGGGCCGCTAAGGCAGCTGGCAAGAAAGACGAATGGGACTACAAGGCGTGGGGTAAAACACCTCGCCAATTAGAGTTGAGCAATCGCCCATTCCTCGATCTCAAAGCCGAAGAAGAAGGCATCTACAAGCGCATGGAGGAGTACATCGAGTCGCCCGAGAACAAATTCCACCCCAAGGTCGCCCTCGCTGAAATGGCCAAGCGCGATGAAACCATTGCCGAGGACCTCAAGCGGGTACGGGAGATCTTCCTCAAGGGCACCAAGCCCGAGGATTTTGACAAGATGGCTGAAGCCGAAGTCGCCCTCAAAGAGGAGATGAAGGCCAGGAAGCAGAAGGGGGTCACGTTCAAGAACCGCCTGGAATACGCCAACTTCCTTAAGAAGCACGTCAACCTTCCGATCGCCGAGCGCACCTACATTGCTGCCGCTGGCGAACTGAGGTCAGATCCGTTGATCGAAGGTAAGGACATCAAACAAGCCAGTGGCCTCCTGACCGTCGGTTGGGGTCAAAACACAGGCGTATCTGGCCCCGAGTACCCCTTCGGCATCAGCTTCGAGCGCATGGTCGATGGCCCGGTCCTGATCGTGAAGGTCGCCGTTGGAGGCACCAGTCTCCAAGGCAATTGGCGCCCACCCTCCCTTGCCAATGCAGAGACCCCCATTGAAAAAGCGGCTAGAGAAGCGAGGGGCGAGGAAATGAACGTGAAGGTTGGCCCCCTCTGGACCATGGCTCTGGCTCATATCAAAGAGGTCTTGGCTGACCCCGGAAAATTTCACCCCGACTACGACCCCAAGGCGGGTGTCGAACTGGCTGGCCTAGTCTGGTTTCAGGGCTGGAACGACATGTATAACACGGCTTATGGAGAACAGTTCGTCCATTTCATCAAAGACTTCCGCAGAGCAGTCAACGCACCAGCGCTTCCAGTGATCTCTGCCCTGATGGGGCATGGCGCCTGGAAACAAAGCACCTTCGCCACGGAACCCAACAAAGGCATGCTCTACGCTGCACAGCAACCCGAGCTCAAGGGAACTGTGGACGTGGTGAATACCCTCCCCTACATGCCCATAGAACTCGGCTTGACATGGGCTGCCGAAAAGGAATTCGGCAAGGAAAGCAAGGAGGCAGAAAAGGCGATTTACATCAAGGGACGAACCGTCTGTAAAGACGGAACCCACTACTTCGGTAACGCCAAGTTTGTCTACCTCACCGGCGACGCCATGGCCCGCGAACTTGTAAACCTGATGTCCGGCGGCAAACCGACGATTTTCAAGGAAGCTGAAGAAATTCTTGGAAAGAACTAAAGCTGCTTTCCGTCGCAACCAAATTGAGCCCTTGTGATGTACGAGCCCATTTTCTATAAACATTCCGTTGTGTGTTAAACGCCGCAGCTTTAGAAAAAAACGCTGCGCGTTTTGGAAAAAGGTGTATAGGCATTGTTTTTTAAAGTAGGTCCGGTTTCCAACCGGACAATCCCGATAAAATCGGGATATACAAGTCTATCTGTGTTAAACTTGTTTTTTATGACAGGAATTGAAATCATAGCTACTAAATGCGTTGTCGATCCGACCTGTTTTTTCAAAAGAATTAGTATAAAGGAGTGTTACATTATGAGATACCTATTTTTAGTAGCAATCACCTTCGTTTTGGCTCACCCTGTGTCGGCCACGGAAAAGATGGAAAAGAGCTTCGGGAAGCCCGAGATGAAGCTCACGAATACTTCGGAGCAGAAGGGAAAAATCATCCTTCGCTACGAGCACGAGAGTGTTCCCGAGTGGGGTTATGAAAAACCTCAGTCCGACTACTTTCTGGTGCTGCCACCGAAGGGTGAACCGAAGGACACGCCCCTCCAGGTCGTCCTTCACTCCGCCGGTCACAGTGGAGATGCCGTGCTGAAGCAGAGCTTTCAGAAGCCGGACTGGTTTCACAATGTCGGCCTCAAGGACCAGTATGTCCTCTACCTGGACTGCGCCAAAAACAAGAAGGATTGGTGGTGGGGAGCCGAGTATGACCTCAAGGGGAAGTACAAGGACGCCTACACACCGGCCGAGAAGCGAATACTCACCACCATTGAGTGGGTCATCACGAAATACCAAATCGATCGAAACCGCGTCTACCTGAGCGGCGTCTCTATGGGCGGAAGCGGTAGTCTCGGCATCGGTCTGTGTCGTGGCGATATCTTTGCCTCGGTCAACGTGACGGTTCCTGCAGGGGTGGACCATGTCAAGGCCAGGTTCTTTGATCGCACAGTCCCTGAACCGCCTGTGCTGATCGACTTCACCAGCTTAGGAGACAAACATTCAAAGGGGCAGGAAGAGCTGTTGGCCGAGTGTCGAAACAAGCGCTATCAGCTGATCTTTGCCTTCGGTCCTACGGGTCACTATGGCGGGACGGAGAAGTACCATCCTGCGGCGAGGACCTTCCCCTGGCGCAGCATCTGCAAGAACAAGGCATACGCCGTCTTCACCAACGCGAGCACGGACGATAAATATCCTGGCTTTCTCTCTCCTAAAGAAGGTGAACCAAAAGGTTGGAAGTATATTAATTCGCTCAAAAACAAATACGGCCAGGGCCAGATTGGTGCCTTTTTTCGCTGGAATAATCTCCAAGATACCGCTCAGGAATTCCAGATCGAGTTGAGGATGGTGACCAAGGAGGAGGTCTTGGGGAAGAATGCGAAGAGTAAGTTAGAAATGCCCACTAGCGCTACAGCCGAGGTCAGCCTTCGTCGCTTGCAGAACTTCAAACTTGGCTCCAGTGAAGGAACGTGGACGCTTAAGGCTGGAGGTAAAACCCTGAAGTCCGGAAAGGTTGGTCTTGATGCGAATGGGCTGTTGACCATCGGAGAACTGCCCTTCTCGACCGAACCCGCGGTTCTGAGTATCTCCAAGTGATGCACGAAGGACCCCGATGGCAGATCCAGTACAACGAAGAACGACCGCACGATGCTGTCGGGGACATGATCCGAGAGCATTTCGAGATAATTCCGCCCGTCTTCCCACGGAATTCCACCCATTTCTACTGCCCTATGGGCATCTTCGCTCGTGACGATTGCTATTCCCTGCCCACAGATTCTGCGGAGGAATCTAAAGTCCTTCTATGAAACGCGAAGCGTTGTTGACTAGCGGGACTAACGCAGTAATGCTTATCACACAACTTTTCAAAGAATATGGTATACTATCGCACATCACTTGAAGAAAGTTCCTCCTTCGTCCCGCAAGCGGGACTACGGCGGGACAAGTTGGTTGCGGCTTCGCAGCTTTAGGAAATGAACTATGAATCTAAACAGAAAATTAACGAGGCTGCTCAGCGGCCTTATCCTCATGTCCGGCGTTCTCATTGTCGGCCCGGGCTGCGCCAGCCCTACCCCTGTCACGAGTGACGCTAAACCCAACGGGAAGCCCAATGTTGTCATCATCTTTACCGATGACCAGGGCTATGGTGACCTCGGATGTTTCGGGTCGACAAAGATCAAAACACCCAACATCGACCGCATGGCCAGGGAGGGTTGCCGGTTTACGAGCTTCATGGTAGGTTCGTCGGTGTGCACGCCCTCCCGGGCGGCCCTGCTGACCGGTTGCTATCCCAAACGCGTGGGCCTGCACCGTGGCGTTCTGTTTCCCGACAGCACCATCGGTCTCAACCCGGATGAATACACCATCGCCGATCATCTCAAGGGACAAGGCTACGCGACCGCCTGCTTCGGCAAGTGGCACCTGGGCCACCACCCGGAGACGCTTCCCCGGCAGAACGGATTCGATGAGTACTACGGCATACCCTACTCTAACGACATGAACCACGAAAACGAGAAGCTGGAGGGAGGAAAGCTCCTCTGGAGTAAACCGGACCTTCTCTGGAAGGACCAGGAGTCGGCTATAACCAAATGGAACACGCCGCTCATCGAGGGAAACAAGATCATCGAATTGCCGACTGATCAGCGCACGGTGACACGTCGTTACACCGACAAAGCGATCGACTTTATAAAGACGAACACCCGTTCGACAGGCTCAGGGCAGGCATCCAAGCCGTTCTTTATCTACCTGCCTCACTCGATGCCGCACGTCCCGTTGTATGTGCCGGAAGATAGATACGATCCCAATCCCGCAAATGCATACACCTGCGTGATCGAACACATCGACGCTGAAATCGGGCGCTTGCTCGATACGCTTCGCGAGCTGGGAGTGGATAAGAACACCTACGTGATCTTCACCTCGGACAACGGCCCCTGGACGTGTCTGGGAAATCATGCCGGTTCAGCCGGGCCGCTGCGTGGCTGCAAAGGCGAGACTTGGGAGGGCGGAATGCGCGTTCCCTGTGTCATGTGGGCCCCCGGCCGCATCCCGGCAGCCACCGA
>Ga0307990_1000857_pt1 | contig 26316 bp, 18 predicted proteins | sample EllFjometagen129_FD_203168 | JGI IMG/M metagenome (GOLD analysis project Ga0307990, IMG submission 203168) | Marine microbial communities from Ellis Fjord, Antarctic Ocean - #129 | ecosystem: Environmental > Aquatic > Marine > Unclassified | place: Southern Ocean | collected 2014-10-08
CTATGCCCCTTGGGTGTTTGATTTCCCCGATTGTCTGCATGATTGCGGATCGCCACTTTTCCAGCAATAAAGTGTTGATGGTTCTCAACTTTATGTGCGCCATACTCATTCTTGTTGCAACAAAGGTCACCAGCCCAGTGCTTCTGTTTATCGTCCTGCTTTTTGCTATGTTCTGCTATATGCCCACATGGAGTTTGACGAATGCCATAGCACTGGCCAATTGTCCAGCCGAGAAGTTTCCGCAGATACGCGCCCTTGGCTCGATTGGGTGGGTGGCCTCAGGTCTGTTCGGTCTTGTAGCGTACAAGTTTTTCACGAAAGAGGTCGACGGTCAAATGGTACCCCTTACGATTGATGGCACAGTCATACCTCTTTATTGTGGTGCTGCTACAGCACTGGTTGCCGGCATCCTAAACCTGACCATTCCCAATACACCTCCCCCTTCAAAGGGAAAGGAATCCTCTCTCATGGATGCGTTGGGATTGTCAGCATTGAAGCTCATGAAAGATTTTAACTTCACGATTTTTATCATCATTTCATCCTTAACCATGATTCCCTTTGTGGCCTACTTCTCCTACAACTCCCAGTTTCTTCAGCAAATGGGCTTTACGCTGATCACCCCCACAATGAACATGGGGCAGTTGGTTGAGATGTTCTTGATGCTTTTGGTGCCCTTGTCTTTGGCCAAGTTTGGTGTCAAAAAAACCATGATGATTGGACTTGTCGCTCTTGTCGTTCGTTATGCGGCTTATTGGGTTGGCGGTGTGTTGGACCAAAGAATGTTCTATTTTGCCGGTATATGGATTCATGGCATCATTTTTGGATTTTTCTTTGTGGGCGGCCAGGTGTATATTGACAAGAAAGCCCCGCCTGAGATTCGTGCTCAAGCCCAGGGATTGATAGGATTGTTGTGCTTCGGCATTGGCTGGTTGGTCGGCAATTTTGTGAACGCCATGCTGATTGAAAAGTATACGGTCATTCAGGATAGTGGCGAAGCATTGACGAACTGGAATCCCATCTGGATGATCACGATCATAAGTACTGTTGTGCTATTGGGTGCGTTCTCTGTGTTGTTTAAGGATGATATTAGGGATGAAGCAGCGGCCACTGGAGAGGCTTCATGACGCAGTATCTATTAGGCATTGACAACGGGTGCACCGTGTCCAAGGCCGGTCTGTTTACGCTGGAAGGTCAGGAAGTGGCTGTGGCCTCGGGCAAGAGTGAACTGTTGTGTCCCCATCCGGGCTGGCAGGAGCGTGACATGTTGTTCATGTGGGAGCAGACCTCTACTGCGATTCAAGAAGTGATTCGCAAAGCTGATATTGACGCAAAAAAAATCATTTCCGTGGCCTGCACAGGTCACGGGAATGGTCTGTATCTGGTGGACAAGCAGGGTGACCCTGTGCGTCCTGCGATCCTTTCAACGGATTCTCGTGCTCAATCCATTGCTGATCAGTGGTTGGCCCAGGGGCTGGATAAGGTCGTGCGTCCAAAAACCATGCAAAGTCTCTGGGCTGCCCAGCCCAATACCCTGTTGGCTTGGCTGCTCGAGCATGAACCTGAGGTCATGAAAAAGGCCGGTTGGGTGCTCATGGCCAAGGATTTTATTCGTTTTAAACTCACGGGCAAGATCCAGGCTGAATTGACGGATTTTTCTGCTACCAGTCTGATGGATCTCAATACCCGTGAGTATGATGACACGCTTTTTGAGGCATTTGGCATTATAGAGACGCGTGACCTCATGCCGCCGATTGTTCGTTCCACGGATCTTTGCGGTGAGATTACGACTGAGGCGGCCGCTCAAACTGGCTTAAAAGCCGGAACGCCAGTGGCCGGTGGTCTGTTTGATATTGATGCCTGCGGCCTGGCCTGCGGTGTGATTGATGACAGCCAGCTCTGTATGGTGGTCGGCACATGGGGCAATAATCAGTATATTTCAAAGACGCCGGTGGTCAGTGAAGATGTATTCATGACCTCCTGCTACAGTCTGGATAATTATTATTTGATGTTGGAAGGCAGTGCCACGTCCGGGAGCAACCTGGAGTGGTTTGTCACCCAGTTTTTTGAAGCGGAAAAAGCGCAAGCCGAATCGCAGGGCAGGAATGTGTATGACCTCTGCAATGAGCTGGTGGCCTCGACCAAGCCGGATGAGAGTGACATTGTCTTTCTGCCCTATCTGTATGGGTCCAATGCCAATCCAGCAGCCAAGGCCACGTTGCTGGGTATGAATGCCTGGCATCATCGGGGGCACATGCTGCGTGCCATTTACGAGGGTGTGGTGTTTGGCCACAAAAAGCACGTGGAGCGATTACTCAATTTTCGTGACATGCCGGACGTGATTCGTTTGACTGGCGGCGCAGCGCGTAGTGAAGTGTGGCTCCAGATCTTTGCGGATATCTTCCAGACACCGGTGCAAGTGCCCGAGGGCACGGAGCTGGGAGCCCTCGGTGCGGCCATGACAGCCGGTGTGGCGGTGCAGTGTTTTGCCGATTACCCGACGGCCGTTGACCAGATGGTTCATTTGACACGGCGCATAGAGCCCAATGCCGATCTTGCAGATCTGTACAGGGACAAGTATGCCCAATATCAGTCTGTGATTGAGGCCTTGGACTCTGTCTGGACGTAAAAAAAGCAATAGTCAAACTACATGATATAGCAAGGAGATCGTTATGAAAACAAAACATGTAAGCAGCAAATGGCTTATCGTACTGGTCATGAGCCTGCTTGTGGCTGTGACCATGACCGGGTGTAAAAAAGCCACCACCGGCGCCTCCTGCAGTGCGTCCAAGCCATCCATTGAATTCGATAATGCCACGTTCTACGATGCAGACGGAAAATTTTTGCCTGACGTGGCCAAGGAGGCATACATCACATTAATGGAGTATCATGGCTACCCCATTTTTCCTGACATCAAGGAGAAACTGTGGGTGTCAGATTACGGGACTGGCCAGTTCACCAAACTGGGGCTCGGTGCCAATATGTTTATCAACAATGAGCAGGAACGCTACATGTCCATGGACCTGTTTTTATTGCCCAGTCAGATGCTGCCTGAGCACTACCATCTGAGTACGGACAAGCATCCTTCCAAGATGGAGGGTTGGACAGTACGCCATGGCATGTCTTATGTGTATGGTGAAGGCGAGCCCACAGTGCCCATGAAGGCTGTTGTGCCTCAGTGTCACATGCTTGGCACCGTAACCGTAAAGCATGAAGTGGTTTTGTCACCAGGTGAGTTCACACCGTTGGTTCGCGCCACGGCCAGGCATTGGCAATTTGGTGGTCCTGAAGGTGCCATTATGACTGAAACGGCCACTGTGCATGATGACGCCGGTGTGCGTCATTCTGATACAAACCTGGTCTTTCCTTAACAAGATAGACTTGTCGCGTGTGTCGAATAAATGAATTTAAGTAGATCACATTTTATTGGGTAAGGGTGCTTATGATGTCTCTAAAACTTGTCCTTGGATTGTGTCTGGCTTTGCATACCGCAGGTGTAGAAGCGACCAGCATCTCACCGTGTGATTTGGCCATTGACTCTTCCCAGCAGAAGCTCTATGTCTTGGAAGCTGATGCCAAGCAGTTGGTAGTCCTCAATTGCGACAGCCTTGAAAAACTCCGTACTGTGGCGCTTGCAGAAAAGCCCAGCGGTATGGTCTTATCGCCTGACCAGGCACGTCTGTATGTCACGGGAGGTCAGGCCCAGGGTGTCATTTATGTGATTGACACCAAAACGACCCGTGTCATTCGCGAAATCAGAGCAGGGCATTGGCCTGTCGCCCCGGTGGTAAGTCCTGATGGGAAATCGCTCTATGTGTGCAATCGCTTCAAGAACAAAGTGACTGTATTCAATCTCGAAAACTACAAAAAAGGCATATCCATTCCTGTCGTGCGAGAGCCTATTGCAGCCGCCATGACGTCGAGCAGTCGAGGGTTGTATGTGCTCAATGCCCTTCCGCAAAGTCCGTCTAATGGGGCGTATACCGCCTGCGTGGTGTCTGTGATTGATCCTGCGAAGAACCAGGTTGTGGCGTCACTGATGCTGCCCAATGGGTCGAATCAACTTCAGGGCATCTGCTTTTCTCCGGATGGGCATTATGCCTATGCCACACATATTCTGGCTCGGTATCAATTACCCACCACGCAACTCGAGCGAGGCTGGATGAATACCAATGCAGTCACCATTATCGATACTGTGACCAGGAAAGTCGTTAATACGGTCCTGTTGGATGACGTGGGCTTGGGTGCAGCTAATCCCTGGGGCATTGGCTGTACTGATGACGGAAAGTCGTTGGTGGTGTCTCATGCAGGTACCGATGAAATCAGCGTCATTGACCGCAAGATTTTGCACGAGCGATTGGCCGGCGCGGCTTCGGGTGAAAAGGTCACACACGTTTCCAGTTCTGCATCGGATGTGCCCAATGATCTGTCATTTTTGACAGGCATTAAGCAGCGGATCAAGCTGTCCGGTAAAGGGCCGCGTGCTTTGGTGATTGATCAGTCCCGGATATTAGTGGCTGAGTATTACAGTGATTCATTGGGTACGGTAGATTTGTCAGATAAGAGCCGGCCAGCAGTTCGTTCACAGGCCCTGGGTGGCACTGAAGCCAAGACGTTCGTTCGTCAGGGCGAAATGTTGTTTAACGATGCGGGTCTGTGTTTTCAGGCCTGGCAAAGCTGTGCCAGTTGTCATACCCATGAGGGCAGGGTTGATGCCTTGAACTGGGATCTTCTCAATGATGGTCTGGGCAATCCCAAGAATACGCGGAGTCTGCTGCTATCCCACGAGACGCCACCCGTGATGAGTCTCGGTGTGCGTGCGACTGCAGAAGAGGCCGTCAGGGCAGGCATTCGACACATCCAGTTCGTTGTCAGGCCAGACTCCGAAGCTCAAGCCATTGACGCGTATCTGAAATCATTGACCCCAGTGCCCAGCCCGTACCTGTTACGCGGGAAGCTCAGTGCATCGGCACGTCGAGGCCAAAAAGTCTTTACCAAGGCCAGATGCCACACCTGTCACTCAGGCACGTTGCATACGGATAAACGCAAATACAATGTGAACACAGGCGCGGGACGCGAAGAAGGAATGGCTTTTGACACGCCCACCCTCGTGGAAGTCTGGCGTACAGGACCCTATCTGCATGACGGTCGCGCTGTGACAATCAAAGATGTATTAACTCAATTTAACACATCTCAAAAACACGGAAAAACGGCGGATCTGACTGATCGAGAGATCAAAGATTTAGAAAACTACCTGCTCTCCCTATAGGGGCAGATGAGATTTTGTGCATGCTTTGGCGGCATGTTTTATGTCGCCAAAGCATGACCTACCTTCGGTCTTTCCGATGTTGGATCAATGCCTTCCACGGCATGACCTGACATCGTTTGGCCCACGCCTCATACATCGCTTTTAATTGTCCGACGACCTCTGGATGTTGTTTGCTGAGGTCTTTTGTTTCCGAGCGATCCTGCTCAATATTGTACAGTTCCCATGGGCCAGGATATTTTGACACAAGCTTCCAGTGTCCCAGACGGACCGCTCGATTGCCTTCATGTTCCCAGAATAACCCTTCCTCCCTGTTAATGGGGCGATTGTGGAAGGCTGGCACCAGGCTTTTTCCGGCCAGCGGATGAATCGTCTGGTCCTTGAATTGAGTGGGATAGGACGCACCACTGACATCGACACAGGTGGCCATGATGTCAATCAGGTGGCTCGGTTGATGACACAGGGCACCTTTTTTCTGGACTGCTTCGGGCCAGTGGACAATCAAGGGCGTGCTGATGCCGCCCTCGTGAACCCAGTGCTTGTACAGGCGAAAGGGCGTATTGCTGGCATTGGCCCACCCCTTGCCATAGGCAATATAGGTGTCAGAAGGACCCGGCATAACCCCCTTGCCTGTGCGTACAGGGCGACCGTCTCGTGTGACCTGAGGTTGCATGCGTGTCTGTAGTTCGCCTGGTTGCATGGGTTTGAGTGTGACAGGCTTGGAGGGGTCAGGTTTGATACGTCCCTGCGAGCCGTATTCTTCGGCACATCCCCCATTGTCCTGCAAGAAGAAGATCAGCGTGTTCTCAAATTTGCCCTGATCCTTGAGGGATTGGACAATACGATGGATGCCCTGGTCCATGTTGTCCACCATGGCGGCATAGGTTTCCATACGGGCTTCCTGCCAGGGCTTATTGGGTTCGTCTTCCCAGGCCGGTATCCGGGAGTCACGTGATGTTAAAGTCGAATCGGCCGAAACCAAGCCCAATGTTTTGAGGCGGGCGTGACGTTCTTTACGCAGGGCGTCCCAGCCATCTTTATAGCGTCCTTTATATTTGGCCATGTCTTTGGGCCGGGCATGCATGGGCCAGTGTGCTGCGGTATAAGCCACATACATAAAGAACGGATCTTCTGTCTGGTGTTCCTTGATATACTTCACCGCATAGTCACTGATGGCTTCGGTGTAGTAGAAATCCTTCCAGGGGACAATTTGTGTGTTGTCCACTGTCAAGGAGTTGGGATCATAAAAACTCCCTGCCCCATGAATGGTGCCGAAGAATCGGTCAAACCCGCGTTGGCGAGGCCAGTTGTGTTTGTCGCCATCAGGTTTGATGTGTTGGGTGACATGCCATTTTCCTGCCATGTACGTGCGATATTTTGCCCCTTTCATGACCTCGGCAATGGTCATGCAATGTGTGTTGAGGTTGCCTCTGTATGCCGGGAGTTTGTCATCACTCATCATATGCCCCACCCCGGCCTGGTGTTGGTAGAGCCCCGTCAAAAGTGATGCCCGAGTGGGACAACAGCGTGCTGTGTTGTAGAACTGGGAGAATCGCAGACCCTCGGCGGCCAGTCCATCCAGGGTGGGTGTGGAAATCTCACTGCCGTAGCACCCGATATCTGAAAAGCCCATGTCATCTGACATGATAAGAATGATGTTGGGACGGCTTGCGTTCTTGGCCCCATGACTGAGCGGTCTGCAACCTACCAGGCAGGTGCCCGCTAAAACACTGCCCACACCCTTGAGAAAATCACGTCTAGAGTACATTGTCACTGCTCCTAAAATAATAGTGAGAATTCACTACAGGCCTTTGGCGAGCATATAGTAGATTTCGTTCCAGCGGAGCTGGTTTTTGATGTCTGTGATGGTGGTGTCCTTGTTGATCTCCACATATTCGAGGTTGCACATGTCAGAGAAATCTTCCATATGCTCGGGTGTGATTGCCATGGAGAAGCCCGAGTGGTGCGCGGCGCCTGCGTGAATCCAGGCACCTGCGCCCACGGCAAGGTCTGGTTGAGGCGTCCAGAGGACACGTGCCACTGGCAGCTTGGGCAGGTTGACTTCTGGATTGACTACATCCACGGTGTTGACCACCATCCGGAACCGATTGCCCATATCAATGAGCGAGGCATTGAGCCCTGGCCCCTGGGCCACATTAAACACGAGCCGTACAGGGTCAGCCTTGCCTCCAATGCCCAGAGGATGCACTTCCAGCGTGGGTTTGCCATCGGCGATGGAAGCGCAGATTTCAAGCATGTGGGCGCCCAGGACCTTCTGGTTGCCTGGTTCCATGTGATAGGTATAGTCTTCCATAAAGCTTGTGCCACCGGGGAGTCCTTGTCCCATGACCTTCATGGCCCGAACCAGGGCGGCTGTTTTCCAATCACCTTCTGCGCCAAAGCCATACCCATCAGCCATGAGACGTTGTACGGCCAGGCCTGGCAATTGTTTGAGGCCGCAGAGATTTTCAAATGTTGTGGTGAAGCCTGCAAAGTCACCGGCTTCTAAAAAGGCTCTCATGCCCAGTTCGATGCGAGCTGCTTCGTAGACAGACTCACGTTTTTTACCGCCATCACGACCGGCACTGACGACTTCGTATTGTGCATCGTAATCTTTGACCTGGCGATCTACCTGGGCGTCAGAGATGTCATTGACCACGGCGACCAGGTCACCTATGCCATAGCCATTAACTGAGTAGCCAAAGCATTTCTGGGCCTCAACCTTGTCCCCTTCGGTGACGGCAACTTCACGCATGTTGTCTCCAAAGCGGGCAAACTTTGCGCCCTGTAAATCGTGATACGCCGAAGCAGCTCGGACCCAGGTGCCGAGTTGCTTTTTTACGTTGGGCTCTTGCCAGTGACCGACGATGACTTTGCGGTTTTTTCTAAGACGGGTGCAGATGAAACCGAATTCTCGACCGCCGTGCGCAGACTGGTTGAGATTCATGAAGTCCATATCGATACTGTCCCAGGGAATGTCTCGATTAAACTGGGTGTGCAGATGGACAAAGGGCTTGTTCAAGACCTTGAGTCCTGAAATCCACATCTTGGCAGGGCTAAAGGTGTGCATCCAACAGATCAGACCCATACAATGGGCAGAGGCATTGGCCTTGACGCACAGTTCCGTGATGGCCTCCGGTGTGGTGACAGTGGGTTTGAATAGGATTTTGGCGGGTATCTTATTGGAGCGGGACAAGGTGTGGGCGATTTTTTTTGAATCTTCCGCCACCTGTTTGAGTGTTTCTTCTCCATACAGATTCTGACTGCCTGTGACAAACCATACTTCTTGCTTTTTGAGACTGAGCATGACTAGACTCCTTTGTGTCTTGGAGGTTACACTGTATCCCGTGCCAATGCGGCTGCGCCGATAACGCCAGCATCCTCTCCAAGCGAGGCAAAAACGAGTTTGACGCTTTCTTTTCGGAGTGTCCACATTCTCTTGTCGAAATGATTGCGAATGCCATTGAGCAGGGTGTCACCTGCCGCGATCATGCCGCCGGCAAATACGATACAAGCCGGGTCTATGACATGAAGCATGTTGACGCACATGATGGCCAGGGCTTTGTGTGTTTCATCGGTGATACGTGTGGCAAGGGCATCGCCCTGGGCCAGATGTTGGTAAACGTCTTTGCAGGTAATTTCGCCATGGTTGTCCAGGACCTGCTTGAGGTTGGATGGGTCACCCGCCTTCACTGCGGCGGTGGCACGGCGGGCCGTGTTGCTGGCCGACGCAATGGCCTCAACACATCCCTGTTGTCCGCAATTGCAGGTTTCACCTTCCGGGGCTACGATCATGTGTCCCACTTCAGCGGCATTGCCCGTGGCGCCCTGAATCAACTTGCCTTGACTGACGATGCCGCAGCCGATTCCTGTACCCAGTGTAAAGAAGACCATATCGTCAATGTCTTTTCCAGCCCCCACGGAAAATTCACCATAGCAGGCGACATTGCCATCGTTGTCAAAGGCCACTGAACATTTGAGCTTGTCTTCCAGCATGCGTTTCATGGGCACATTTTGGAATGCCGGCATGTTGGTTGATTTAATAATGATACCCGCCCGATAGTCTGCTGGGCCTGGCACACCAATGCCTGCGCCGACGAGGTTTGTCAGGTTCAGACCTTGTTGGGCGAGCAAGTCCCCAATCGCCAGACAGATTCGATCTACGACAACTTCAGGTCCCATGTGAGCGCCGGTTGTGACTGAGGTTTTGGTCAACAGTGTAAGATCCATGTCAAAACAGGCGACTTTTATATTGGTACCGCCCAGGTCAATTCCAATTAAAACTGAACTCATGTCCTTTTCCTTTTTTTCTATAGAGGGTTTAACGCCTCGCGATCTTTGTGTTTAACTTTCAGTTTTCAGTTTTCAGATGCCAGTATGTAGTGGCAAAAACACATTTTTCTGAAAACCGCCTACTAAAAACTGTACACCACAGGGCTTTTTGCAGAAGTCCTGTTTGCCCTAGTCTGGATAGCCGTTTGGCATTTGGGTATGGAATTTCCAGGCTGTTTCTACAATGTCTCTAAGGTCCCTGTAGGTTGTGTGCCAACCCAGTTCAGTGTTTGCTTTGGTGGGGTCGGCTGTTAGAATGGCTGGATCTCCTGCACGCCGAGGCAGTTCTGTGACCTTGAAGTCTCTGCCGGAGACTTCTTTAACCGTATCAATGACTTGACGCACAGAATAGCCATTCCCGTTGCCAAGGTTGAAGACCAATTCTGATTCTGTGCTGAGTTTGTCCAGGGCCAGGAGATGGGCTTTGCACAGGTCTTCGATGTGAATGTAATCACGAATGCATGTGCCATCGGGGGTGTCATAATCTGAACCGAATATCTTGATGTCCTCACGCTTGCCCATCGCAGCCTGGATAATCAAGGGAATGAGATGAGATTCTGGTCGGTGGTCTTCGCCAAGGGTGCTTTCTTTGCCAGCGCCACACGCATTAAAATATCGCAGGGCCGCATAGTTGAGCTTGCCCGTTTGTGATTGCCAGTGAAGCATTCTTTCCACGGCCCATTTGGTTTCTCCGTAGGGATTGATAGGATTTTTGGCCAGGGTTTCTGTGATCGGGACGTCAGTTGGCATGCCATATGTTGCGGCGGTACTGCTGAACACGAATTTGTTGACGCCTGTGGTCTCCATGGCGTTGAGCACTGTGTGGGTGTTACAGACGTTGTTGTGGTAGTATCGAAGTGGCTCCTGGACAGATTCTCCCACTTCAATGAAGGCTGCAAAGTGCATGACAGCCTCAATTTTCTCGTCTCTCAGGGTTTTGACGAGTAGGTCATAGTCAGCTAGGTCGCCCTGTATGAATTGAGCCTTACCAATCGCGGTTTTGTGGCCTTTGCAAAGATTGTCAAATACAACCGGCGTGTGTCCTTTGTCAGCCAAGAGAGCGATCATATTGCTCCCAATATATCCCGCACCGCCGCACACTAATACTTTCATACATGTCCTTACTTTTTATGGCATTTAATCTGCAGCTGTCATTTCCGTGAGTTCTGTTTCAATGTGGTATAGTATGGATTGAGCCAGATCCGGGTCGTATCCCAGAGAGATCCAGGCCATCTGATCCTTTTGCGTCTGACTCAGTTGCATGGTGGGTGCCGAGGGCGTGCCATCAGTTAGCATACTATAGGCACTGGAGTGCCCTGCGATCTCTCGACTGGGCAGACTTAGACGTTCAGTGAGGACGTGGCAAGTGACTACCGTACTGCTGTCTTGTTCCGTGAAATCCAATCTGACAGATCGTCTGAGCGTGTGAAGCGAAGAGTCAGTCAGACTTTTGGAATTGGCCGCGTCTTTACGCCAAAACTCGAAAAACTGGGCACCCGATAGGGGGTTCGTGTCAAGGGTGCCCGTCGAAGTATCCATTTGATGGATAGAAAAATGCATCTGTCCAAGGATTTTTTCGGCTATATGCATGGTTTCAAGTGTGTTTGTGTTCGGGAACGTCATGGCCTGGCTTTGTTGGGGGTCACTATAGTAGGTTTGCCCAGAGCACCCAGCCAAAGTTGCTAAGGCACAAAAGCAGAGCATGCATTGCGTGAGTGTTCTCATAAGTTCTTAGTATCCTTACCAGTTCATATTTCGCAGTTAGGCCGTAATTATAGTCCGATCACATGGGGCCGACAAGGTTCAATTGCCCGTAGATGACATATGGAGAGGTTTTCTTTTCGGACGCTCTTCTTGATGCTCCATTTTTTTATGGGTGAATGACAAAATGATCTCCATGCAAAAAAACAGGCTTGAATAGCAGAGACCTTGTTACTTCGTAAAATCTGGCTGCCTAATAAGATTGAGCCTGCCGGGAAGGTTAAAGAGAGGGGTTTGGGTCAGCCGATAAGACTTCTAGGAGCCTGTCGGAGAACCGGACTGGCTTCGAGCGGCCCTTTTAATCTCTGGACTGCGTCCGGCTGTATCGCCTATAAAACCAACATAGGCTGCTTCGCCGTCCTTGCCAGAGATTAAAATTGCTCGCTCTCGGGCCTTAACACCGGGTTCTCCGACACACTCCTAAGAGTTGGTTTGGATGTTTAATTTATGATTGTGGTTGTCAATCCTATGTCTTCAATTCAGAGTCAATTGCTAAATGAACGACTTATGTGCCTCCCCTTAGGTGACATGGTAAAGTGTTTTCTCGATTACTTAACCATTGAAGCCGGGCTTTCGGTGAATTCAACGCTGGCTTATGGTCGTGATCTCAAGGGTTTTCTGATGTTTTGCCAGGAAGCTCAGATCGATCAATTGAAAAAGATTGATCCATATCTCATTCTGGAGTATATGCGGGTCCTGTCAGAGCAGGGAAGTAGCGAAAACACAATTAAGCGTTTTCAAGTTTCAGTTCGCCTTTTGCTCCGCTATGGGAAACTCAATGGGTGGGTGCAAGACGACTTGTCAAATCAACTCGATACGCCCAAAATTTGGCAGAGGTTACCCAAGATTTGCAGCCGGGACCAGGTTATGGATCTCATCAATTCCCCCTGTGAGGAGGATGCCTACTATCTGCGAGATCGGGCGCTTCTTGAGTTGTTGTACGCCACGGGTATGCGAGCAAGTGAAGTGTCGGGGCTAACCCTTCAGGACCTAAATCTAAAGGTGGGATATCTGAGGTGTTTTGGAAAAGGCCGACGCGAACGTGTTATTCCCCTGGGTGGTGCTGCCATCAAGGCAGTTCAAGCCTATTTAGAGGGTCAGAGACCTGAGCTACTAGGCCTGAAAAGTGAGGGCTATGTACTTCTAAGTCGAACAGGCAGACCTCTGGGGCGTATTGAAGTATGGAGACTCGTAAAGAAGTATGCGCTTAGGGCCGGAATGCCTGGGAGTATCACGCCTCATACCTTGAGGCATTGTTTCGCGACCCATCTTCTATCGGGTGGCGCAGACCTTAGAAGTCTCCAAGAGATGTTGGGTCACGTGGATATTGCAACGACTCAGATTTATACACACGTGGATCAGGATCGGTTGAGAAGTATCCATAAACAGTTTCATCCCCGGCAGTAGCCCGAGGCCCCAAGATGTTGGGGATGATTTGTTTTTTTTTCATTTGTTTTCACTTATGTTGTGATTGTCTATTGCAGGCTCAGCAGGATTGACTTAAATTTAAGAAGATAGCAGTGACTGCATTGTAAAAATAGCAATAAGATGCTTGAGAAAGCAGGCTCAAGAGTATATGAAGTTGCCCAGTTTACTTATGTTCGGCGTGTTAGTGCTTGCGAGTGCAAGTTGCGATACGCAGGTTAAAGCGAAAGATACTCCGCCTGAAGCGGCGACTGCCACCAGTGATGATTCGCAACTGGAAATCAATAAGATCGCCTTGTTAACAGGCACGACAGAGCAAATGCGTATGCTGGCGGCCAACATCATGCTCAAGAGCCAAGATCCCAGAGCTCGCCAAGCCGTGTTGAATGCGTTAAAGAGCCCGGAGAATGCAGATGCCAGAGCCGCCGTTTGTAAGGCCTTAAGCCAATTCAGGGGCAGATCAGACAGCGGGATCTCGAACAAGGCCCAGTTTATCGAGCCCCTGCTTACCGTGATCAAAGAGGGTGAGCAGAAAGCCACTGCTTTGGCAGCAGAGGCTTTACTCATATATGACTACAACATGGTAGGCCCTCCCATTGAAGCCGTGGTCTACAATAGTGCCCTGGATGTTTCGATTCGACTCAACGTCATGAATGCGCTTAGGTTTCGCCATGACAAGCGGGCTCCCATCGTGTTGCTCGGGCTTTTGGACGACAATGACTCAAAGGTCTCCGAAGCAGCCAGAGAGATTCTGCGATCAAACTGGCCCAGCATTCCCCTGGGGGGCAACGCCAGCGAAAGACTGCGCATCGTAGGTGAGCTGAAACGCAAGAGCAAGGATGAGTTTCTTAGAGACTGGGTATTTCAGCAAGATCAGAAGCTAAAGGCCGAACGTGCTCAAGTGGAGAAGCTGAAACAGTTGTATATAGAAGTCTTGAGCAAACACTATGGTCAAGGAGATACGGCTGCGAGAGAAACACTTTTGCTTGAGCACCTGAAAGCGCCGCAGTCATTTCGGAAGCTCTGGGCTATTGATCAGGTCTATAAATGGCGTAACCAGGCCAATACGGAGTTGCCTGACAGCCTCACGCCTGTATTGAAAGGCCTGATTTCCGATTCAGAGAAGTTGGTTCGGCTTAATGCCGCCACGCAGCTTTTCTATATTGTAAAAATTGATTCGGCAGGCGTTTTGATTCAGCAACTCGACAATGAAAAAGAAGCGGACGTTCGCGTTAAGCTATTTTCAGCACTGGGAGAGGCCTGCAGGACTGCATTGGTCGATGAAGGGGTGCCTGATAAGATTAAGGCTCAGACTTTAAAATGGGCTGCGAAATTTCTGGCAGAAACAAGTCAGGACGAAGTCGTAAAGGGTGCCGATGTCATCGGCCGGCTACTTGAGAAAAACGGTCTTACAGAGGCCGAGATCGATACCTATTTGGCTTTGCTTAAATCGAGATTTGAGCGTGAAGTGCCGGGCAACGAGGTGATAAAGAAAAAATTGCTCAGAACGATGGCTTTGTTGTGTGCCAATCCCAGCGGGTGCAAGCGACAGGCAAGACTTCTGTATAAACCCCTATTTGACAGTTGCTTAGAGGATAAATCTTCTTTGGTACGAGAGGAAGCCATTCAAGGATTGATCAGTGTTGACCAGATTCAAGCCCTCAAGGACTTAAAAGTCAGGTTAGCCAATGATGGCAGCAGCAATGTTAGGACACGCGTCATCACGTTATCGCAAAAAGTAGGGACTGAACAGGACTTTACGTGGCTTCTTGCAAGACTAGAGGCCGGTACAGAGGTGGATGCGGCGTGGCAAGCCGTGTTGACCATTTTGAGTCGATCTGAGGCCGAAGTAGTGGATCAAAGCTATGACAGGTTCACGGCGTTAAAAACAAAGGGGAAACTCAGCAACTCGCAGTGGCAGCAATTCCTGGAAGTCGCGTTGTCCAGGGCTGAGGGGGTTCCGGCGTTACTCATCAAAGTAACTCGCGCATTTGCCGATTTCCGCATTGGAACGGGTGATCTGGAGATGGGCAGGACACATCTTGCAAAGCTTGCTACTCTGGTAAAGCAGGATGAGAAGGGTGAAATTCAATCGCGTTTGCTTGGGCTTGAGCTGAAGACTGGACGAGTTCCGGAGGCGTCGGCCATTTTGAGAAGCGAGCTAAAAGTGCGTGACCTGGGCCAGTCCGACACATTTGTGAAGGCAGTAAACACCTTTCTGGCGGATATCTCAGAAGGGAAAAATCCACGAGCTGTGGTGCAATCTGTACTGAAAACAATCAAAACGGTGGATGGCAGACCCGAGTGGGAGAAGGTTCGATCACTCTGGTTGTCAATTGAAACCACGACTTCCAAAGTACCCTCAGACACGAACACACCGAGTTAGCATGCCATAAATCTTCATACGCAATTTCATCACGGCGCTGGCCGTTGAACCTTTTTAGCCTTTTTTGCAAGAAATTACCCTTTTTCTGTTTGCAATTTATGGGCGATCCAGTATCCTACACGATTTACGCAACAGGCTAGACACAATTGAAGCAGCTGCAGTGCAAGCAGATGTTGTGTAAGGTACCTGAACGACAGGGTAAAATGCCGACATAAATAACTGGGACACAAGCGCTTGCGTGTTTGTGTCAGTTTTAATATTATGCTTGCTGCTGTGGCTCAGTTGGTAGAGCGCGTCCTTGGTAAGGACGAGGTCATGGGTCCGAATCCCATCAGCAGCTTTGAAATAATTTAAGTGTAAAATTCGCCCTATCTGCAATGGCAGGATAGCGGGCGTAAATGTAAGTAATTGAAATCGAAAAACATTGTTAGTGAGCTTGGCAAGACGGTCCAGTGGTAATTGCCAAACCAATGAAGTATTGGAGGTTTAGTAAAAAATGGCAAAGGCTGTATTTGAAAGAACGAAACCGCATGTTAATGTTGGTACAATTGGTCATATTGACCATGGTAAGACAACCTTAACAGCAGCAATTACAATGCGATTGGCCCAGAAGTCCGGAATGGTCGCTAAAAAGTTCGACGAAATTGATAATGCCCCTGAAGAAAAGGAACGCGGCATTACCATCAACACTGCACACGTTGAGTATGAGACTGAAAATCGTCATTATGCTCACGTTGACTGCCCAGGCCATGCTGACTATATCAAAAACATGATTACTGGTGCGGCTCAGATGGACGGTGCGATTCTGGTTGTAGCTGCAAGTGACGGCCCCATGCCTCAGACTCGCGAGCACATCCTCCTGGCTCGTCAGGTAAACGTGCCAAGTATCGTGGTGTTCATGAACAAGGTGGATCAGGTCGATGACGAGGAACTTTTGGATCTGGTTGACTTGGAAATCCGTGAGCTGCTCAGTAAGTATGAATTCCCAGGCGATGACACGCCCGTTATTAGAGGGTCAGCTCTGGCTGCCATGAACAGTGAAGGCGCCGATGACGCAAAGGGTGCATGCATTGACGAGCTGATGGCGGCTGTTGATGACTACATCCCCACGCCAGCACGTGCCATTGACAAGCCCTTCTTGATGCCGGTTGAAGATGTTTTCAGTATCAAGGGTCGTGGTACTGTGGGTACGGGTCGTATTGAGCGTGGCGAGGTTAAGATCGGCGACAATGTTGAAGTCGTGGGTATCAAGCCAGACGTTCTCAAGACGGTATGCACGGGCGTTGAAATGTTCAACAAGACGCTTGGCGAAGGTCAAGCGGGCGACAATGTTGGCCTACTTCTTCGTGGTGTTGAAAAGACCGATCTTGAAAGAGGTCAAGTGGTTGCCAAGCCTGGCAGTATTAAGCCTCACACCAAGTTCTTGGGTGAAGTGTATGTTCTGACCAAAGAAGAGGGGGGTCGCCACTCTCCATTTTTTGCCGGTTACAAACCGCAATTTTACTTCAGAACTACAGACGTCACTGGTGCAGTTCATGGCCTTCTGGGATCTGATGGTGGTAAGGCTGAGATGTGTATGCCTGGTGATAACGTGACTATGGATGTCGAGATCATTGCACCCATCGCCATGGAAGAGGGTCTTCGCTTTGCAATTCGCGAAGGCGGTCGTACTGTGGGTGCCGGTGTTGTCACCAAAGTCCTGGAATAAATTGAATCCGGATCATAAGGGTTTAATCAATAAATTCAAGACAATAGCCAAGTGGCCCTGTCACTGTACGGGGTCACTTAGTATTATACTTTATGAGATGATTGGGTAAGAAATAATGGCCAAGAAGAAAAGTAAAAGAGAGAATGTCTGGCTTGAGTGTAAAGATTGCAAACAACGCAATTACCGCACCAGTGTCAGTGTGGCTGAGGGGACGCCCAAGATTGAATTGAAGAAATTCTGCAAAACCGAAAGAAAACATACCGTACATAAGATTCGTCGTAAATAGACGTTATGTGGCAATACCCTTTTCGGAATATGTGTTAGGCCAGTAGCTCAATTGGCAGAGCGTCGGTCTCCAAAACCGAAGGTTGGGGGTTCAACTCCTCCCTGGCCTGTTTATTGTAAACAGAAAGTTTGATCGGGAATAGGAACGCTTGTATGGGACTTCAGATATATAAACGGGGTCAAGGCAAGAATACACGTTTGTGGTCTGCGTTGATTGCGGCCACCATCGTTGGCATTGGATGCCTTCAGCTCTATAAGAAACTTGCTGGCACTGACCTGAATGAATGGGTTGTCTATTTTGTACCGGCTGGAGTGTTTGCCTTGTTGTGCTATGGTGTGTTCTGGCTGATTAATAAGCCGTCGCTGGCTGATTTTATGATCGTAGCGGAAGGCGAGCTGAAGAAAGTCAGTTGGTCCAGCAAGCAAGAGATCATTGCTTCGACCGTGATTGTGATTGCGGTGGTGATTATTATGGCCGGGTTGCTCGGTGCAACGGACCTTCTGTTCCAAGCATTATTTACCCAATTGCTTGGCTAGTTGAGCCAAGGCGTGATGGTAAGTGTAAGGCCGATTTAAACTAGAAATGGAACGATACGATGCAGTGGTATGTATTGCGAGTTGCCGCGAATAGGGAGCTTCAGGTCAGGGATGCACTGGCCCTTAAGGTCGAAAAGGACGGCTTGTTCGAAATTATAGGCCGGATTGAAGTGCCGACCGAGCATGTGAAGCGTATTCGTGCGGGCAAGCAGACTGTGCATCGTAGGAAACTATATCCCGGTTATGTGTTCATGGAAATGCAAGCCACGGAAGAGGGCAAAGTGCCGGACGACGCTTGGTTTTTAATCAAGAGCACGTCCGGTGTGGGTGATTTTATTGGGACTCAAGGTATGCCCACGCCAATGCGTGACACGGATGTTGCCAAAATGATGTTTGATTCTGATAAACCGGAAGAAACACCCAGTATTAAGGTGGAGTTTCAGAAGGGCGATCAAATCAAGATAAGGGAAGGTGCTTTTGAGAATTTTGAGGGCACCGTTGATTCGATTGACGCTGAGCGTGGTATTGTCAAGGTCATTGTCACGATTTTTGGCAGGAGCACGCCGCTTGATATTGAATATTGGCAGATCGAAAAAGTTTAGATGTGGCCGTGTTTGTGGTATGAAGCGGTAAAACTATAGTTTGAATTCTTGTTGAGTTTAGATAAAGGATAACAATGGCCAAAGAAGTTGCTACAACTATAAAACTACAGGCTAAGGGCGGGCAGGCAACGCCGGCGCCCCCCATTGGACCTGCATTGGGCCAACATGGTGTGAATATCGGGCAGTTTGTTTCACAGTTTAATGATCGCACGAGAGAACTTAATGGAACGCTCGTACCCGTGGTCATTAGTGTGTATACGGACAAGAGCTTTTCTTTTGAAGTAAAGAGCCCGCCGGCGTCAGTCCTGTTAAAGCAGGCCGCTGAAATCGCCAAAGGCAGTGGCGTACCAAACAAGGAAAAAGTGGGTATTGTGACTGTGGATCAGGTTCGAAAGATTGCTGAAACAAAGATGGCTGACCTGAATGCACACGATGTGGACAATGCCATGATGATCATCCGTGGTACAGCACGTAGTATGGGTATTGAAGTTGAGTAGCGGTCAGGCCTTTGGCGCTGATCTATTTTTAATACGAGACGTGAATCATGAAATCAAGAAGTAAAAAATACAGTAGTGCGGCCGAAAAAGCGAGCAAAGAGGTTTTAGGCTTAGCTGCAGCAGTTGAGAAGATTAAGTCATTCGATACCGCTAAGTTTGATCAGACTGTTGAACTGGTTATGCAGCTTGGTATTGATCCCAAGCAAGCTGATCAGCTCATCCGTGGCGCTATTTCGCTGCCTAATGGGACTGGTAAGCAGCGTAAAGTGGTTGCGTTCTGCGATGACTCGGAGGCTGAAGCGGCTAAGGCCGCTGGCGCTATTGAAGCGGGTTGCGACGAGTTGGTCGAAAAGGTCACTGGGGGCTGGCTTGATTTTGACGTGGCCATTGCGTCTCCCCGTGTGATGGGAAAAGTGGGAAAGCTTGGACGCGTCTTGGGGCCACAGGGAAAAATGCCCTCACCCAAAAATGGTACCGTGACCAATGAAGTGGTCAAGGCTGTGGGTGAATTTGCAGCAGGCAAGGTGGAATTCAGGAATGATGCCGGCGGGAATGTGCATGTGATCGTTGGCAAGCAAAGTTTTGATAACAACAAGCTTGTAGAAAACGCGGATGCGTTCATCAACCATATAAAGAAGATGAAACCAAACGCAGCCAAAGGGACGTATATTAAGAAAGTGTCTTTGTCTGCAACCATGAGCCCAGGGGTTCAGGTCAGCGTTTGACGCAACAAAACATGACGTCGATAACCGGATTGCCAAATCCGATTTGATGATACACAGGTGAAATATGAGCAAGTACGTTAAAGAATTGATTCAAGGCGAATTAGAGCAAAGGGTCACTGACGGCGATGTCAAAGAATTCATCGTTTTTAATCTGATGGGTGTGCCAGGCGTCGCAAATAACGTCATGAGAGGCGAGCTCAAGGAAAAGGGCGTTGAAATGTTTGTTGTCAAGAACTCGTTGTTTAGAAGGGCTCTGCGTAGTAAAGAGATGGAGTCAGCCTGCGGCTTGTTTAGCGGTCCATGTGCTGTGGCCTATGGTGGCGACAGTATTGTGGATGCTGCCAAGGAACTTTTTGATTGGGCCAAGAAGGTCAAGGCGATTCAGTTCAAGGGGGCCTTTTTGGATGGTATGGTATTAGATGGTAAGGCTGCGCAAGCACTTGCCAAGATGCCGACCAGACGTGAATTACACGCACAAATTGCTGCCTGTGCGATGTCGCCTGCGTCCCAAATCGCGGGTGCTTTGGTGGGTCCAAGCTCCAAGATTGCCGGTTGTGTAAAGACTGTCATTGAAAACGCCGAGAAAGATGCGGCATAATATTGGCGTATAGCCCATTTCTAAGTAATATAAATCAACAATACTAATGGCTTGTGTGGCTGCCCCGTTTAGGGTTAAACGGAACAGTGGAGTTTCGGCTACTGCCAAGCGCAAGGTTTCAGGAGTACACATATAATGTCTGACGAAGCAAAAACATTCAGTGCAGAGATCAAAGAGTTGGGTGATAAGATTGTTGCTTTAACGCTAATGCAAGCCAAAGAGCTTGTTGATTATCTCAAGGATGAATACGATATTGAAGCGGCTGCTGGGGGTGCTGTTATGATGGCTGGCCCTGCTGCGGGTGGTGGCGAAGAGGCTGAAGAAAAGAGCTCATTCGATGTGATCCTCAAAGAATTTGGCGATAAGAAGATTCAAGTCATTAAGGAAGTTCGGGCCATCACCGGATTGGGTCTGAAAGAAGCCAAGGGTTTGGTGGACAACTTGCCCAAGCCAGTTAAAGAAGGTCTGTCCAAGGAAGAGGCTGATACCGTAAAGCAGCAGCTTGAAGCAGCCGGCGCAGTCGTTGAATTGGCCTAAACCTAGTCTCTCCTTTTTTTTGCATTCTACCGCAGTAGGGTGTTTAGTCTGAGTGATGAAGATTAAGGTTGATGGTGGGAGTAGCTGATGGTTTCAAAGACCTTTCGTGATTTCGGTAGAGTTAAAGATGCTGTAGAAATCCCTAATTTGGTGGCGGTTCAGAGGGCTAGTTTTGACAAGTTCCTGCAGTTTGATGTACCGCCCACTCAAAGAGGTGACTTTGGCTTGGAAGCTCTGTTTAGAGAGATCTTTCCAATCGAAAGTTATGACAAAAAGATGCGGTTGGAGTACGTCTTCTATGAGCTGGAGAAGCCGCACTATACGCCTAGAGAATGTCGACAACTGAGATTGACCTATGCCTATCCCCTCAAGTTGACTTGCCGTTTAAAAAGTGGTGAAGGCGAGGATCTGGCAGAGCAAGCCATTTATCTGGGAGAGATCCCGGTGATGGTTGGCGGCGGTGAGTTTATCGTCAATGGTGCCATTCGCGTGATTGTCAGTCAGCTTCATCGAAGCCCTGGTGTCGACTTTCTGGTGGAAAGTAAAGAAGGCGACCGGGTTCTGCATGGCGGCCGTATTATTCCGGAACGGGGAAGTTGGATCGAGATTGGTGTGACGCCCAAGGATGTCATGGTCGTCAAGATTGACCAATCCAGCAAGATTCCGGCCACCGTTTTTCTGAGGGCTGTGAACGAGAAATTTAGCACGACAGAAGATCTTATTCGCTTGTTCTATGACACAAAAATGGTGAAAGTGAAGAAGTTGGAGCCGACTATGTGGACCGTCGGCCCTGTTGTGGATACTGAGACGGGTGAGATTCTGATTAAAGCCGGTGTTCAACTGGCTGATAAGATCGCTTTGATTCAGGCGAGTGAATTGAAGGAATTGGAAGTCGTTACAGTGGTACGCGATGCCATTATTCTCAATACCCTTGCTGAAGATGATTGTGAAAGCCACGAAAAGGCCCTGCTCAAGTTTTACATGCGGCTAAGGCCGGGCAATCCGCCTAATCAGGATAAGGCGAAATCTTTCTTCTTCGAGAAATTTTCAGATCCGAACCGTTATCGTTTGGGCAAGGTGGGGCGTTTCCGTCTCAATCGTAAGTTTGATCAGACGGTTGACGAAGAGGAAATGACTCTCAGGCCCGAAGATTTTCTCAATACGGTGCGCTATATCTTGGACTTGCGTCTTAATAAGGGTGCAGTAGATGATATTGACCACTTGGGCAATCGCCGCTTACGCACTATAGATGAGTTGGCTGCAGATGAAATTCGAAAAGGCCTGCTGAAGCTTCGAAAAACCGTGCAAGAACGTATGAGTATTAAGCGTGATGCTGAGGTGAAGGTTCGAATTGCTGATCTGATCAATTCTAAGAGCGTGGCCAGCAGTATTAATTACTTCTTTGGACGCGGAGAATTGAGTCAGGTTGTTGACCAGACTAATGCCCTGAGTCAATTGACCCACGAACGACGCTTGTCTGCCTTGGGTCCTGGTGGTTTGAATCGTCGTCGTGCCGGTTTTGAGGTTCGGGATGTTCACATTAGTCATTACGGTCGTATCTGTCCTATTGAGACGCCGGAAGGTACCAACATTGGTCTTATTTCGTCCTTGTCCATCTTCGCACAGATTGATGAATACGGGTTTCTTCTAACACCGTATCGTAAGATAACGGATGCGAGAGACACGGGGGAAGTGGTTTATCTGCGTGCAGATGAAGAAATGAAGGCCGTTTTTGCGCCGCCGAGTGTGTTGGATCCCAAGACGGGAAAAATTAGGGATGAGCTGGTCCTGGTCCGTGACGAGGGCGAACTGGCTCAAGTGCATAAGAGCAAGGTTGATTATGTGGACATTTCCGCAAAGCAAATTGTGGGTGTGTCAGCGTCTTTGATTCCTTTTCTTGAGCATGATGATGCAAACCGCGCCCTCATGGGTTCGAACATGCAGCGTCAGGCCGTACCTCTGTTACGCACCGATATGCCGGTCGTTGGGACGGGTATGGAGACTGTTGTTGGTCAGCACTCGAGTATGGTGGTGCGTGCCCGGGAGAATGGTATTGTAACCTCTGTCGATGCAACTCATATTGAGATCAACCATACGGAAGATCACAAGCTTGAGAAGTTTATTGGTCTTAACGAAAGAACCTGTCTGAATCAGACACCTATCGTAGGTTTGGGTGAAGAAGTGAAGGCCGGTCAGGTGATTGCAGATGGCGGTGGCACCGACCATGGTGTACTGGCACTGGGGCAAAATGCCCTTGTCGGGTTCGTGTCTTTTGATGGGTTCAACTTTGAAGATGCCATCATCGTGAGCGAACGATTGTGTAAAGACGATAACTTTACCAGTATTCATATAGACGAATTCACGGCCGAAGTCCGCGAAACCAGATTGGGTAAGGAAGAGTTTACTCGTGATATTCCCAATGTGAGCGAGAAGGCGTTGAGAAATCTTGATGAGAATGGGGTGGTTCGGGAGGGCACGCGAGTGTGCCCTAGCGATATTCTTGTGGGGAAGGTTGTGCCCAAGAGTAAGGTTGAGCTGACACCGGAAGAAAAACTCCTGCACGCGATCTTTGGTCGTGCCGGAGAAGACGTCAAGAATGATTCGCTTGCATTACCCAGCGGGTATGAAGGTGTGGTGATCAAGACTGAATTGTTTACGCGTCGTGGTGCGGGGACACCTGAGCAGAAAAAGGCCATCCAGGAAGAAATAAAGGTCCTTCGGGAAGAAATGCGTGCCAAAGAGTGCGATACGTTCCGACAGATGGTGGCTACGCTGCACGAAAAGTTTGAAGTCAATATTGTCGATGCCTCAACGCGTCAGCATGTGGGTGCCAGTGAAGACAATGATGTGGTGTATGAGCAGATTGAGAATTTTGATTCCAAGTGGATCAAACCCGCGTCAGTGAGAAAAGAGGCGAAGAAAATTGTCGACAGTTACTGGAACAAGATTGTTGACATTCAGGAAGAGAAGGCACGTCGAGTTGAAAGACTGAAACATGGTGATGAACTGGCCAGTGGCGTGCTTCAAATGGTCAAGATATACGTGGCCATTAAGCGAGCGTTGTCCATTGGTGACAAGATGGCAGGTCGGCATGGAAACAAGGGTGTGATTGCCAAGATCATGCCAGAAGAAGATATGCCATTCATGGAAGATGGTCGCCCATTGGATATTCTGTTGAACCCACTGGGTGTACCGAGTCGTATGAATGTGGGACAGATTTTGGAAACCCATATGGGATGGATTGGCAAGGTGCTTGGATTCAATGCTATCACCCCCGTGTTTGATGGGGCGACAGAAAAGGATGTATTCGCCTTAAATAAAGAAGCCACCGAGACCATGATGCGCAAGAAAAAAGAGTATGAGGAACGAGGTGAAATGCCACCTGTACACGAACTTTGTGTCAACGTGCCTCAGGACCTTAAGACGCAATTATATGATGGTCGAACGGGTGAACCGCTGGATCAGAAAACCACGATTGGTATTATGTATATGTTGAAGCTGCACCACTTGGTGGATGATAAGATTCACGCAAGAGCCACTGGGCCGTATAGTCTCATTACGCAGCAGCCGCTGGGTGGTAAGGCCAGAACCGGTGGGCAGCGATTTGGCGAAATGGAAGTGTGGGCTTTGGAAGGCTATGGCGCCGCGTATACCCTTCAGGAGATGCTGACCGTCAAGAGTGATGACGTGGAAGGTCGCACCAAGATTTATGAATCTATGGTGAAGGGGCGTAACTCGCTGGAGGCCGGAACGCCGCTGTCTTTTGATGTGCTGTGTAATGAGATCCGAGGTTTGGGATTGAATATTCAGCTGGAAAAGAAGAGACTCGGAAGTTCAGGTCTTTAAAACAAACGAATCGATTGCAAGGGGCCTTGGATGTTAGGAAATATTTACGATCGCATCAATGATTACGGTTCGGTCAAGATCATGTTGGCCAGTCCGAATGATATTAGGAGTTGGTCGTTTGGCGAGGTAAGAAAGCCAGAAACGATCAACTACCGTACATACAGACCAGAAAAAGATGGCCTGTTTTGCGAACGCATATTCGGCCCGGAACGCGACTGGGAGTGTTCTTGCGGCAAATACAAAGGGACGAAGTTCAAAGGGATTATTTGTGATCGTTGCGGTGTCAAGGTCACACATAGTCGTGTTCGGCGCAAACGCATGGGGCATATAAACCTGGCTGCACCCGTGGTGCACATCTGGTTCTTCAAGGCGATTCCCAATCGTCTTGGCAGTATTTTGGGCATGAAGGCCTCTGATCTGGAAAAGTTGGTCTATTTTCAGGATTATGTGGTTACCGAGCCGGGCCAGAGTCCTTTGAAAAAAGGGCAAGTTCTCAGTGAAGAAGAATACCGGGATGCCAGTACCAAGTATGGCAGTGCTTTCCGCGCTCTGATGGGTGCTGAGGCGGTGCGTGCATTGCTAGAAGGCATGGATCTTGAGGCTATTAGTCTTGAGTTGCGTGAGGCCATCACCAAGACGAATAGTCAGCAGAAGATTAAAGACCTGACAAAACGTCTTAAAACAATCAATGAGGTTAGAAACAGCAGCAACAAGGCTCAGTGGATGGTGTTGGAGGCTGTTCCAGTTATCCCGCCCGACTTGAGGCCTTTGGTCTTGCTGGAACGCGATAACTTCGCGACCAGTGATCTGAACGATCTGTATCGCCGTATTATTAACCGAAACAATCGCTTGAAAAAGCTGATTGATCTAAATGCGCCCGAAGTTATTATTCGTAATGAAAAGCGTATGCTGCAACAGGCAGTGGACTCGCTGCTGGATAACAGCCGTTGTCGCAGGCCCGTACTGGGAAGTAACAATCGTCCGCTAAAATCCCTGACCGATATGATCAAGGGTAAGCAAGGTCGATTTCGTGAAAACTTGCTCGGGAAACGTGTGGATTATTCTGCTCGTTCTGTGATTGTGGTCGGTCCGAACCTCAAGCTGTATCAATGTGGTTTGCCCAAGAAGATTGCCTTGGAATTGTATCAGCCGTTTATTATTCGACAGCTTAAGCAGCATGGCTTTGCAGATACGATCAAGAGTGCCAAGCGCATGATTGAACGTAGAGAAGAACAGGTTTGGGATATTTTGGAAGAAGTGATCCATCAACATCCCGTCCTGCTTAACCGTGCTCCTACATTGCACCGAATGGGTATACAAGCCTTTGAGCCAGTGCTGGTGGAAGGCAATGCCATTATGCTTCATCCCCTGGCCTGTAGAGGGTTTAATGCTGACTTTGATGGTGACCAGATGGCAGTTCACTTGCCGTTGAGCATTGAAGCCCAGGCTGAAACGCACGTTCTCATGATGACGACTGGCAACATTTTCAGTCCGTCGAACGGGGCACCCATGGTGGGGCCTTCGCAGGATATGGTCATGGGCAACTATTATCTGACCATCGCCACTGAAGACTTTAGATTTGATGATGCCCAGAAAATCGAAAACCCGATTGTTGGGTATTTCAGGGATAAATTTGAAGCTATCATGGCATATGATAGCGGCAGTATAGGCCTGCACGATTTGATTAGTGTGCGCATGCGAAGCCGGCCAATTGTGACTGATAAGGGGCTTGTGCCAGCAGACGAGTCGAAGCCGTATCAGAAGTTGGTGACCACGGTCGGACGCTGTCTTTTTGATGATATCTTGTGCGATAA
>Ga0307990_1000858_pt1 | contig 26284 bp, 20 predicted proteins | sample EllFjometagen129_FD_203168 | JGI IMG/M metagenome (GOLD analysis project Ga0307990, IMG submission 203168) | Marine microbial communities from Ellis Fjord, Antarctic Ocean - #129 | ecosystem: Environmental > Aquatic > Marine > Unclassified | place: Southern Ocean | collected 2014-10-08
GTCCAACCCGGTCCTCTCGTACTAAGGTCAGGTCCTCTCAAGTTTCCAACGCCCACAACAGATAGAGACCGAACTGTCTCGCGACGTTCTGAACCCAGCTCGCGTGCCACTTTAATCGGCGAACAGCCGAACCCTTGGGACCTTCTTCAGCCCCAGGATGTGACGAGCCGACATCGAGGTGCCAAACCACTCCGTCGATGTGAGCTCTTGGGAGTGATCAGCCTGTTATCCCCGGAGTACCTTTTATCCTTTGAGCGACGGCCCTTCCATACGGAACCGCCGGATCACTATACCCGACTTTCGTCCCTGCTCGACTTGTAGGTCTCACAGTCAAGCACCCTTATGCTATTGCACTCTACGCATGGTTACCAAGCATGCTGAGGGTACCTTTGGAAGCCTCCGTTACGCTTTTGGAGGCGACCACCCCAGTCAAACTACCCACCAAACACTGTCTCCCGCATTAGGGATTAGGCATCAGATAAGCAAAGGGTGGTATTTCAAGGGTGGCTCCACGAATCCTAGCGAATCCGCTTCGCAGCCTCCCACCTATCCTACACATTCCTTATCCAATGTCAATGTTAAGCTGTAGTGAAGGTTCACGGGGTCTTTTCGTCCCGTTGCGGGTATCCGGCATCTTCACCGGAACTACAATTTCACCGAGCTCATGGCTGAGACAGCATCCAGATCGTTACACCATTCGTGCAGGTCGGAACTTACCCGACAAGGAATTTCGCTACCTTAGGACCGTTATAGTTACGGCCGCCGTTTACCGGGGCTTCAATTCAGACCTTCTCTCCGCACAAGGCGAAAATGAGTCCTCCTCTTAACCTTCCGGCACCGGGCAGGTGTCAGGCCCTATACGTCATCTTTCGATTTAGCAGAGCCATATGTTTTTGATAAACAGTCGCCTGGATCATTTCTCTGCGGCCCACCCGAAGATGGGCACCCTTTCTCCCGAAGTTACAGGGTTAATTTGCCTAGTTCCTTAGCCATGATTCACTCGAGCACCTTTGGATTCTCTCCTCGACTACCTGTGTCGGTTTACGGTACGGGCTGCTTTATTCGGCTTTTCTTGGAAACACGCTCGGATGACTATCACATCCCCCGAAGGTTCAGTGTACTATCCCCGAAGGTTTAACGTACTATTCCGTCAGTACGCGCATCCCTGCGTATTCCGTCCCCTTTTTAGTTAAAGCAGGTACTGGAATGTTGACCAGTTATCCATCGACTACCCCATTCGGGTTCGCCTTAGGCCCCGACTAACCCTGATCCGATTAGCGTTGATCAGGAAACCTTAGTCTTACGGTGTGCGGGTTTCCCACCCGCATTATCGTTACTTATGCCTACATTTGCTTTTCCAGACGCTCCAGCAAACCTTACGATTCACCTTCAATGCCCCTGGAATGCTCCCCTACCAGTGATGAATAAATTCATCAATCCATAGCTTCGGTAATATACTTGATGCCCGATTATCATCCACGCTCAATCGCTCGACTAGTGAGCTGTTACGCACTCTTTAAATGAGTGGCTGCTTCCAAGCCAACATCCTAGCTGTCAAAGCAATCGAACCTCGTTAGAACAACTTAGTATATATTTTGGGACCTTAGCTGATGGTCTGGGTTGTTTCCCTCTCGCGCATGGACCTTAGCACCCATGCGCTCACTCCTGGATATATGTTATAGCATTCGGAGTTTGTCAGGATTTGGTAGGCGGTGAAGCCCCCTAGTCCAATCAGTAGCTCTACCTCTATAACACTTACTCCAAGGCTGCTCCTAAAAGCATTTCGGGGAGTACGAGCTATTTCTCAGTTTGATTAGCCTTTCACCCCTACCCACAGCTCATCCGAAGTCTTTTCAACGACAACCGGTTCGGGCCTCCATTCTGTGTTACCAGAACTTCACCCTGGCCATGGGTAGATCACAAAGTTTCGCGTCTACCACCACCAACTAAACGCCCTATTCAGACTTGCTTTCGCTTCGGTTGCTTCCGTAACCGGAATTAACCTTGCTGATGATGAGTAACTCGTAGGCTCATTATGCAAAAGGCACGCCGTCAGTTAATATCCCGATAAATCGGGAGTTCACCTCCGACCGCTTGTAAGCGCACGGTTTCAGGATCTATTTCACTCCCCTGTTCGGGGTGCTTTTCACCTTTCCCTCACGGTACTAGTACACTATCGGTCTCTCAGTAGTATTTAGCCTTACCAGATGGTGCTGGCAGATTCCCACAGGATTTCTCCGGTCCCGCGGTACTCAGGATACTGCTAGGTAATAAATTTATTTTGTTTACAGGACTATCACCTTCTATGGTCTAACTTTCCAGAAATGTTCTACTATAAATTTATATTCCACATTGCAGTCCTACAACCCCGACTTTGCCGTAACAATGCCGGTTTAGGCTGTTCCCCGTTCGCTCGCCACTACTTGGGGAATCACTATTGTTTTCTCTTCCTCCGGTTACTTAGATGTTTCAGTTCACCGGGTTAGCTTCCTTTCGGAAATCCTGTCTTCAACAGGATAGGTTGCCCCATTCGGAAATCTCCGGATCGAAGGTTATTTGCACCTCCCCGAAGCATATCGCAGCTTATCACGTCCTTCATCGCCTCTGAGAGCCAAGGCATCCGCCGTACGCTCTTATTTACTTTCTTACTATCTTACTATTTAAACAATATTACAATTGTATAGTGATCAATCATTTTATGACTAATCTATTGTATTTCTTTCATGATGTCAAAGAACTTTAGAAATACTTACGTATTTCTTCCGCCAAAAGGCGGATAGGGTGGAGAATAAGGGAGTCGAACCCTTGACCTCTAGAATGCAAATCTAGCGCTCTAGCCAACTGAGCTAATCCCCCAAAACGATAATTAATGTAGTCCCGCGCAGACTTGAACTGCGGACCCCTACATTATCAGTGTAGTGCTCTAACCAACTGAGCTACGGGACTAAATATTTACTGCTTGTAAACATCCTCCTTAGCTCTTAAGGAAGGAGCAGTTTGCTGCTCGTTGTGGAGACCCTAAAAAGGCCATTATATAAAAAGAAGTTAGCAAAAGTAGGAGTATCATTCCCAAATCCCGAAAAAATCGGGAGAGATAAAGTAAATCGCTCCAGAAAGGAGGTATTCCAGCCACACCTTCCGGTACGGCTACCTTGTTACGACTTAGCCCCAGTCATTGGTTTTACCCTAGGCCGCTCCTTGCGGTTACGGACTTTAGGTACCCCCAACTTCCATGGCTTGACGGGCGGTGTGTACAAGGCCCGGGAACGTATTCACCGCGCCATGGCTGATGTGCGATTACTAGCGATTCCAGCTTCATGGAGTCGAGTTGCAGACTCCAATCCGAACTGAGACCAGCTTTCGAGATTAGCATCCTGTCACCAGGTAGCGACCCTCTGTACTGGCCATTGTAGCACGTGTGTAGCCCTGGACATAAGGGCCGTGCTGATTTGACGTCGTCCCCACCTTCCTCACTACTTGCGTAGGCAGTTTTCTTAGAGTCCCCAGCATTACCTGATGGCAACTAAGAATAGGGGTTGCGCTCGTTATGGGACTTAACCCGACACCTCACGGCACGAGCTGACGACAACCATGCAGCACCTTGTAAGACGTCCCGAAGGAAGATCTCTTTTCAGAGACTGTCGTCAAACATTCAAGCCCAGGTAAGGTTCCTCGCGTATCATCGAATTAAACCACATGCTCCACCGCTTGTGCGGGCCCCCGTCAATTCCTTTGAGTTTCAACCTTGCGATCGTACTTCCCAGGTGGATCACTTAATACTTTCGCTCAGTCGCTGACAGTGTATCGCCAACAACGAGTGATCATAGTTTACGGCGTGGACTACCAGGGTATCTAATCCTGTTTGATCCCCACGCTTTCGTGCCTGAGCGTCAGTTTTAGCTTAGTGAGCTGCCTTCGCAATCGGTGTTCTATAGCATATCTATGCATTTCACCGCTACATGCTATATTCCGCCCACTTCAACTAAACTCTAGATTAGCAGTATCAATGGCAGGTCCCCGGTTGAGCCGGGAGATTTCACCACTGACTTACTATTCCGCCTGCGCACCCTTTAAACCCAATAAATCCGGATAACGCTTGCACCCTCCGTATTACCGCGGCTGCTGGCACGGAGTTAGCCGGTGCTTATTCTTACGGTACAGTCAACTTCGTACACGTACGAAGGTTTCTTCCCGTATAAAAGCAGTTTACAACCCATAGGGCCGTCATCCTGCACGCGGCATGGCTGGTTCAGACTTTCGTCCATTGACCAATATTCCTCACTGCTGCCTCCCGTAGGAGTCTGGTCCGTGTCTCAGTACCAGTGTGGGGGATAATCCTCTCAGAACCCCTAGACATCGTAGTCTTGGTGAGCCGTTACCTCACCAACAAACTAATGTCACGCATGCCCATCTTTAACCGATAAATCTTTAATCTCTGAGAGATGTCTCTCTAAGATCTTATGGAGTATTAGTCCGGATTTCTCCGGGTTATTCTCCAGTTAAAGGTAGGTTGCATACGCGTTACGCACCCGTGCGCCGGTCGTCAGCTCCCAATTGCTTGGGACTGTTACCCCTCGACTTGCATGTGTTAAGCCTGCCGCTAGCGTTCATCCTGAGCCAGGATCAAACTCTTCATTGTAAATGTAAATTTCTAAAATGTCTTCTGGATTTACCTTCACAAATCAATAAATTAATCTGTGGATATTCGCTACTTTTGCTGCACTTCAATTTTTTCAAAGAACTATTCTTTTGTCTTGTTTTTCAAAAGGGTTGCAAAGATAATACTTATTTTTAATTTGCAAGCTTTTTTTAAAAAAAATTCAAGAACTATTATTTCACTATTTGTTTCGGGTATTCTCATTTTGTTACCTAAAAAAACCCGATGAACGACCTTTTCAATATTTAAAGCGAAAAGGGCTGCAAAGATAATACTGTTTTTTTAATTACCAAATAAAATTTAAAAAATATTTTTTAGCAATATTTTCAGATCAATCTCCTGAAATCAATTTATAGCTTGAATTTCAGAGCCAATTTGCTTTTCAAAATTTTAAAGAACGTCCCTCAAATGCGGGTGCAAAGATACGATCATTATTTTCAAACAAACAAGCTTTTTTTCAAATAAATTTAAAGTATTTTGCAAAGTATTGATTTACTGTTATTAACAAGCTAAAATAATTTGCTTTTCATGCTCATTTTTTAATAATCCATCCTTTTTCAAATCCAAAATACCCAACCCCGAAGGCTAAAAATGCGCATCCTCAATCAAAAATGCAAATTCCCACCAAAAATACGTTGATCAGTCTCTATTTCAGCGATTAAGCTTTTTTTTATCCTCAACCATCGATTCTTATTACCTTGAATTACATCACTTTACTACAATCAAATAAAAAAACCCAAACCTGAACCTTCAATGAAGAAGGGCCAGATTGGAACTTCAAATGGTAATTGTCTTTAAAGTCGTCATCCATCGCACACCCCTCTAACCTGCCTAGCCAGCAAGGCTGGCTCCCCTATCTGAAGGGGAAAACCAGCCAACGCACTTGTAGCGAGGGGTCTCGCTGGCATAATCATAAAGGAGTTGACTTTATTGACAGACTTTAGATAATGTCGGGTCAAGCTGCTTAGTTGTGTGTTTGGATGGGAAGAAAGAAAGCAACGTTGAGCTTTTCGACCAGGCGATTAAACTTGTCATGACACCTAATAATTTTACAACTATTATCACTGCACCTATTAATATAGTCATTCAACAATTAACAAACAACGATTAACTCTGTTGGTACTACACCTATTAATAAGGTCATGTTTATTAAAAAAATCCTTGCTATTCGGACAATCACTATGTATCTTAGCACGCTCATTTAACAAACCATGCATAGCAAATGCAAACCAATATTAAAATATGGCTGCCCGGATTCCGCTTGTTTACATGCTTTTGCTTTAGCACAGCCCTTCCCAGCGATTCCATTTACAGTCGCTTGCAGCCCGCAAGCTTTTTTCGTTGGCTGGCATTAAGGGAAGGTAGAAGAGAAGAGAAGGAAGCAGCAGATTAAAATTTATCAGGCCGGACTTTCCAGAAAATTGTACCCTCCTTAACTTGTGAAATCGAACATTGTCGGATTCAATTTAAATTTCAATTCCTCAATCTTTAATTAAAACACAATGAAAACAAGAAACATAATTTTGGCTCTTTTGTTTGCAATGGCATGCACTACAGCCATTTCGCAATCCACATTCAGAAAAACAATCAACGTCAATGACGGGGATAAGGGCAAATACATTTGCCAAACCAGTGACGGTGGATACATTATTACTGGAGATACCCATAACTATGGATACTTAGAGAATATTTTATTAGTAAAAACCGATATGTATGGCGATACCCTCTGGGCCAAAACTTATGAGGGTTTACACCAGGAATACTCCTATTGTGTGAAGGAAACTTTAGACAAGGGTTTTATAATAGCGGCACATACTAATTTTGGCGGTGGGAAAGCATGGATTATTAAAACCGATGCAACCGGAGATACACTTTGGACAAGGTTGCTGGAGGGAAGGATATACAACATTTTACCCACTGCGGATTCAGCTTATCTTTTGGCAGGTTACGAAGATTACAATTCAAAGGCTGTGTTACGAAAGATGGATCAATCCGGAGAACTCATCTGGACGAAAAGCTATGGTTTTAGCAAAATATTTTATGAAATGATCGAATTATCCGGTGATAGAATTATGGTGGGTGGATTGTCCCGCTTGAACGTGGAACCTTTTTCGACAAGCATCGAACTTTTTATGACCAACCACAATGGCGATTCGCTTTGGGTAAAGCAATACGGCGGTGTTTACATTTATCACTTTTTATCATTACAAAATACTTACGATGGGGGTTACATTATTTCCGCTACCAAAACGCTTGTCTTGGAAGATGACAATATATACCTGCACAAAGTCGATTCTGTCGGCAATACCCAATGGACCAAGGTATTTGGCGAAGACTATTTTGAGGACGTTTCCCGCAGTGTAGTTCAAACCCCTGACTCCGGGTATTTGCTGACAGGTGCCAGGGAGAATTCGGGGATGTTTTTACTCAAAACAGATCAGCATGGCGATTCGCTTTGGGAAAAAAGCTATAACAACGAATCATTCAGAACCTCAGGATATGGTTTAAAAAATACAAATGATGGTCATCTCATAGTAGTGGGCGAATCGTACGATATTAATAGCGGAGATTGGGATGTTCTTTTAATGAAGGTAGATCAGGATGGTTTGATAACCAATTTAGCAGAATTAAAAAACCAGGAGAAAATTACGATAAGCCCTAACCCAAACCAAGGCAATTTTCGTGTAAACCTTCTCGATGGCGACCGCGAGCTTGTGATTTTTAATTTGACAGGCCGGCTGATCTTAAAACAAAAAATCAACCCGCTTGATGGCGAATCATTCAAAATCAGTAATCTTAAACAAGGCAGCTACCTTATCCAAATAAAATCGGATAGAGCCTACAGGACAGCGAAAGTGCTGGTATTTTGATGGATACCGGCAAAAGAAAATACCTTTCTTAAGCAAAAATGGTTAGGCGTTTTCGGGTTTCCGGATCGAATGAATTGCCTCGGGATTGGATTAAAAGTAAGAAAACCCCCGCGATTTGGACACGCCTTCGGCGTGGCGAAATCGCGGGGGTTTTTCATCCTTCCCCATTAAATCCCTCTCGCTTTTGCGGGAAGGCAATTAATAATTCAATTAACTTACTAAAAGACAGGCATTATGTTTTTGCTGTTTTATCAGGAATGTTTTCGAGTATGTCCAAGGTCCACTTCCAGAATTTATCCACCGATTTAATGTGAATTTTTTCATCAGGAGAATGAACGCCTTTTAATTCGGGGCCATAGGAGATCATATCCATTTTCGGGTACTTCTCCCCTATCAATCCACATTCAAGGCCGGCATGCACAGCCAAAATTTTTGGTTCTTCGCTGTAAAGGATTTTATAAGATTTCGCAGCCACTTCAAGAATTTCTGATTTTGGATTTGGATTCCATCCCGGATAACCGTCAGTTTGCTCAACTTCTGCACCTGCAAGTTTAAAACAAGAACCTACCATATTTACCACATCGTCAAGTGCGCTTTGCACTGAACTCCTCTGACTGGTAGTAAAAACAAAATAGTCCTCTTCGGTTTTTATGGCAGCAAGGTTGGTTGATGTTTCCACAAAATTGGGAATATCTCTTGACATCTCGATAACCCCATGGGGCAAAGCGTAAAGCAGGTTAATCAATGTTCGTTGCGAAACCTCGTCAATAACAAAGTAAGGTTGCTCAACCTGGAAGGCTTTAACCTGGATGTCTGGTTCTGTAGTATGGAGTTCGTTCTTAATTGTTTTGCAAAATTTATCAACAGTACGAACAAATTTATCCTTAATGGCCGAATTAATAAGCAATATGGCTTCTGATTCGCGGGCAATGGCATTACGAAGGTTTCCTCCATTGAAACTATTTAGCCGGGCACCATAAGTATTGGACACCTGAAACAATAAACGATTGAGAATTTTATTTGCATTTCCAAGTCCTTTATTGATATCATCGCCGGAATGACCACCTTTTAAACCTTTAACCACAACCTTAAAAGGTACGGTATAATCGGGCACCAGCTCTTTTGTAAAGAATAACTTGCCGGTAGTATCCCGTCCGCCGGCGCAACCGATAAATATTTGCCCATCATCTTCAGAATCGAGATTGAGCAGAATATCTGCTTTTAAAAAGCCTGGCTTTAGCCCGAATGCGCCAGTTAAACCAGTTTCTTCATCTACGGTAAACAAACATTCTATTGGGCCATGTTTTAATTTATTGGAGGCGAGTATGGCCATCGAAGTGGCAACCCCTATCCCATCGTCAGCACCTAAGGTAGTGCCATCGGCGGTAAGCCATTCACCATCAATATAGGCTTGGATGGCATCTTTATTAAAATCAAAATCCTTGTCTTTGTTCTTCTCACAAACCATATCCATGTGGCTCTGCAAGCAGACAATCTTTCTATTTTCAAATCCTTTGGTTGCCGGTTTTCGGATTAATACGTTTCCAATTTCATCCTTTTCGACCTGCAATTTTAACTTACTTGCAAATTCGACCAGGTATTTAGCAATTATTTCCTCACTTTTTGAGGGACGTGGAATTTTAGTAATTTCAATAAAGTATTTCCAAACTTCTTTCGGTTCGAGATCTGATATTTTTAAACTCATTTTAAATATGTTGTTAATGTGATCACAAAAGTAAAACTTTTAATTGTGAAGCAAAATTTCAAATTAATCATTGGTAAACAAACATAATAAAATAGCCCTTTTCAATATCAAAACTTACAGTTACTCGTTAGGCTCTTATCTCTAATATTCTGCCACTTTTTGGCAGAATATTAGAGATAAGGTACCCAAGCAAAATTTAAAATGCATTGTCGTTATTATGAAATGAAGAGTAATAATAAAACTCTTAATTGCAAAATATGCATTTATAAATTTTGCCGACTAACTTGGACAAACCAAAACAGGAATACACCATAAGTTTTACATGATCACCTTGTTTGGTTTTGGCTTGTCCAAGTTAGGTAAATACAATTTTAAAAGCATGAAATACCACTATTAAAGGGCAATAGTGGGTAAATTTATAATTTTGTCACCTATTTACAGCTATATAATTTGATGAAACAAAAAAGTATTTGGCCATTGCATGATAGCTTAATCCTGCAAAACCAAACGAAAAGTAATTCATTTCAGAAAGTAAAAATTTTTCGGGCACTACTCAAAGTGTTCTTCACTCCGGTTTCGACAGTTTGCCGGAATTACTTACCTGAAGTGTACATTAAAATATTCATTATCCTGTTTTTTAGGATGGCTATGATGCCAACCCCGGTTATTGGATCTATCTCTCCAGACACTACTACTAACATTAAAGACACCTTATTAATACATGAAATTAATTTTACTCCCGAATCAGCCTCACAGTACATAAGTAGTATTGTCGAGATGGAGCAATTGTGGCGCAACAGCGATGATAGGTTAAAAAATTCGCTATCTAAATTGATAATCAATGCAGAAATACCATTTGATACAATTAGAAAGCGATTGACGGAATTTGATTTTAGCACAATTGATTACGACACCACTCAAATTTTAATCACAGACACACTTCCGCTACTTTGGCTCAACAAATCATTGTTTATAGTTGATACCATTCCCCTGGACAAATCACCATTCTATATTCAAAAAACTATCATCCTCAAAGCCCTTGAACCAGATAGTACCAGCAGCTATTTGATGGATAGCATCCCCATGATAAGAAAGATATTGGATTCGTTGATCGGCACAAAAGATACGATTACAGAAAAAATTATTGATTTTTCCCTTCTGGAATCCAAAGGCATCCAGGTACATCAAATTGAAAACGGTGGTATTTCACCACCACTTTTATCGGACAACAGCCCTAAGGCCTTCCGTTTTATTAAGGATTCTTCACAAATAATCGTGATGGAATTTTTACCGGTACTCATGTCCGAAAGCGCATCACCATTTTATTTACTTCCGGGAGGAAATCTGCCTGATTCGTTGGAGCAGGCTGTTGCGACTTTACTTTCGTACGTAATGGAACGCGACTCGGTGCAGTTACACTTAAGCGATATAAAGGGTAAACAAACTCCTTTTTGGCTCAGCCGGCGCGAATCGGATTTGTTCAGGTATTGGCTCCGCAATTCAAAAGGCGATTCGATAACGGTATGGCTCGGTAACCCTACAAAATTTGAACTTTCGATGGCGCTTGAAGAAAGTGTGAATGTAAAACGAATGGGAATAATGCCGGCAGATGACATCCCCTTTATCAAAACATTGCCAAATAAAACCCTGACTTCGATAAACCAACTGAAAGAAATTCCCATATTGTGGGATCTTGGATTCTCAGGCTCCCTATCATTAAATCAAAATTATATTACCTATTGGGCCCAGGGCGGCGAGAGCTCATTTGCAGGTTTGCTCGATTTAAGTGGCAGTGCAAAATATTCAAATAAAGATAATAAAAGCAAGTGGATTAACAGCGGTAGATTGCGCTATGGTAATGTTTGGACAAAAAATAAAGGGGCAAGGGTGAATACTGATATAGTTGAAATTAACTCACAGTATAATAAAATCATTGCCGGGAAACTTGACTTTAGTTCGGTATTTTATTTTAAAACCCAACTCTCGAAAGGATATAATTATCCGAACGACTCTGTGGCTGTATCAAAGTTTTTAAATCCCGGCACATTCACAATTGGTATTGGTGGTGAGTTTTCTCCCTTCGAAAATACACTAATCAACTTTTCGCCACTTTCATACAAAAACACCTTTGTGCTGGATACCGGCAACATTGACCAAACGATTCATGGTATTGAACGAAATTCGAAATATAAACAGGAAATAGGCGGGCAGATGCTCATTAAAAATAATTTTAAATTGTTGGATGAAATTCAGGTGGCCAATACACTAAGGCTTTTTTCCAGCTATGCCGACAATCCTCAAAATATTGATGTTGACTGGGAACTAACCCTGGAAAGGCGCATTTCGTGGATATTTTCGATCAAGCTCAATATTCATGTTATTTACGATGATGATATCCGATTTCCTATTACCACTGCGGAAGGCATCGAGATTAAAGCCCCCCGCACCCAGCTCAACCAATTCCTGGGCTTGTCGGTTTCGCTGAATTTGTAGGTGTCCACGCCGGAGCATGCTCCGCCGAAGCTCCTCCCCTACTCGTTATCCATCAGCAGCAATTTCGTTTTATCCGTTTTCCCCATTGCCATGTACAACTGACTTAACTTGCTGATAACTTCTTCTCTTTGTGGTTGTTTGGCAATTGCACTATCCAACCAGCTCAAGGCAGAGCGAAATGCTTTTTTTGACTTTACTCTTTCCTTTTTTACTTCATCGTTGCGCGTTAGCTTAAGGGTGCTTTCTTCGTAAGCCACACCAATATTATAAAAACAGGTAGCAATATTGGCATACACCCTTAAATTATCCTGATCAAATTTTAAGGATTTTATATAGGTATCGATTGCATCAGAATAGCGACCCGTTTTTTGAAATATCAAGCCTTTGTTATAAAAATATCTGAAATTATCCGGATCTTCAGCAATGGCCTTATCGATAACTTTAATTGCTTCGTCCGGCCTTGAATCGTTGTACAACAAACCTGTGAGTAAAAAAACCAGTTTTTCATGGTCATTATAAAATCCAATTCCTTCAAACAGAACTTTTTCGGCTTTTGCAGTATCTCCCGAAAACAGATTAGCATTAAACAGCAAGTGGGTAGCATTTTCAGAATGCCGGTAATTATGAAGTCTTCCGAAGTATTTTATCGCCTTTTTCCAGTTTTTGCTTTCGTAAGCTGCGAGTGCTGTATTGTAGGCAAGCAAAGTATCAGGATTAAGCGAAAGAAAGGGCAGCAGTTCAATCTTAAGGGCATGTTCAAAAGCCCTCAATGACGCAATATAGTTTTCCTTCTCAAAATTTTTAACTCCTAATCTTTGAAAATCATTGGCCAGCAACACGTACTTTGGTGCCAGATGCCTTTCCATCCTTCGGCCACCATCAAGGGTTCTCGCTTTTTCGTACGATTCCCAGGCCACATAAAGCTGATCAGGATAGAGTTCGTACAATTTAGGGTCGTTTTTGCTCATCCCCTTGCTATAGGCAGTCTGGCACAAATATCCACGAGCATACCATGCATTCGACCACTTCAACGATGTCTCACCCTCAACCATTTCATCGGCTACTACCTTGGCATCCTCATACTTCCCAATTTCGATGAGATGATACAATGAAATTACACGGCTCTTTTTTAATGAAGAGCTTACAGTGCAACCATAAACAATAAATATCAAAATAAATAATCGTTTCATAACATCTTTTCAATCTTCGCGTGGTAATTCAATGAAACTAATAATATCTAATTTGAAAAAATATTGCATCGGGCTATTGATATTCATTCTTTAGTTTTTAATAATTAGCAATCCACGCGGTCTCATCATCTAAACCTAATTAAAATCAACAAACAAAATACAGGGTTGGAACATCCGGTTTAGTAATTTACTATTTTTGTGAATTACTATCAGCTATGCAATATATGAAACAACGATGGTTTCTTTTGATGCTCAATACATTTTGCGTTTTGTTACTTTGGGGGCAATCGCCCGAAAGGCCTAAAAAGGAAATCCCTTTAATTACGGATGTGATTGCAAGCATTGACAAAGCACAAGGATGGACGCTTCAGAATAATGGAGAGTGGATTGATGAACAAAATAAAATACCTTTCAAAAATTACGCGCAAAACAAACGTAAAGGCGGAAAATACAGCCTGGGGCACGAAAATTTTGATAATATTAATATTAGATCCATTACCATAAATAATACTGTTTACTCCATCCTGATTATATACTCGCGGGGAGGTAGCTATGAATTTCCGGTACTTGAAGAAAACTGGACAAAATTTAATGTACTTAAATATTATGTATTTAAGGAGGATAAATGGATTTTAATGTTTCCCAACTCCACGGTTTTTAATAAACCTTATGCCGTGAATACAGATATTATTTGCACGGGCAAAATTATTGATTATAATAAGGAATCATACCTTTTTGAAATTGAAAATCATATCCGACAGACAATTTACCAGCAAGAGCGTGGCAACACAAACCTGATATTCGCGGCCTATCCCATAAAGTTAAGGGATAAAAAATATTTCAGGTTTAAATTTTATGAAGCCATCAACAAACCTGAAATTTATGTGAAATACCTGCTCGAATACAACTGGGAAAAGCTTTTCAGAAACTTTTATTACGAAATAAATTTTGAAGATTTCGAAAAATTTGTAGGAAAAATAGGGGTTATAGAACCTTCCAAAATCAACAACCCGGACTACTACCTACATTTCCTGAACCGGGGATTCGAAAAATTTAAAAAAGAGGAATACCGCACTGCCTTACAAAACTTCATTAAAGCATCAATGGTCAATCCTCCCGACTCTGCATTGATAAGCATTGCTTTATGGAAAGGTAAATGCAAATTTAACCTGAGAACATTCAATGAGGCACTGCAGGATTTTGATGATGCAATCAGCCGAACACCTAATACTTTTAGCGAAAATAATAGCTGGATATTAGCCCACTATGAAAGAGGAAAAGCCTATAATGCTATTCACGACTACCTGAATGCCTGCGAGGACTGGAATTTTTCGTTGCAAAACGGAGTGAATGATGCTTACGATATGATTAAGAAAAACTGTGATAAAACATCTTCGGGGATGCTAAAAGCTATCAATATCGAAAAATCAGAAAAGTTTTTCGAAAAGGGAATGAAAAAATTCGATCAGGAAGATTATTTAAAGGCACTGAATTTTTTTGAATCTTCATGGAAATACAATTATTTATCAAAAGATTTTAAAATACCATATTATACAGGTGTATGCAGATTTCAACTTGGGGATTATGTACGTAGCATTGATGAGTTTGAGCAGGCAATAAAACTTGAACCGGATACTTTTAACCCTGTTTATGCCGCCTGGACCGACAGTTATCTCATGCTTGGACACGCCTGGCAGAAACTCGATTATAACGAATACGCTTGCGAAAAATGGCATAAAGCAATGACTCTAAGTAATTCCGAGGCACAGGATTTATTAAAAAATTTTTGTGCCAGCTACACATTAGAAAAAGCTGCAAAGGAAAACCAATTGGAAACTAATATTGAAACCGTAAAAAAATATGCTGCTGCCGGCGATTATGAAACTACTGCTGCCATAGTTATTACCGGGGAGGACTTAGGTAGTGATTCAACATTAACAATATTATCATACCGTGGAAAAGCCAGGTTTAAAACCGGAAACTATAAAGGGGCAATTGCTGATTTTACCCAAATTATTAATAAAGGTGCTAAAAAACATACACCTTATTATAAGGTATTAATTAATTCGTATTTCAACAGGGGAACATCAAAATATTTTTTGGGCGACCTGAATGGTGCCTGCCTCGACTGGCGCAAAGCTGTTGAATTGGGACTGACCGACCCCACGGCACTGCAATACATTGATTCATACTGTAAAAACTGATGTATTGTTTCAATTTTTTCTTATCATAAATTTCCGAAAACAATAGAATAAAGAATGCAAAGCAAGAACCGTATATTATTAAGCCACGGAAGCGGTGGAAAACTTTCGCACGAGTTAATACAAAACTTGTTTGTAAAATATTTCAACAATGACTACCTGGACGCTCAAACAGATTCATCGTTGATAAAAACTACTGGTGGAGAAATATCTTTCACCACTGATTCGTATGTAGTGGATCCTATTTTTTTCCAGGGTGGGAATATTGGAAAACTTGCTGTTTGCGGAACAGTGAACGACCTTGCCGTTTCGGGTGCAATTCCAAAATACCTGAGTTGCGCATTTATCATCGAAGAAGGATTTGAAATTGAACAATTAGAAATAATTGTTAAGTCGATGGCCGGGGAAGCGAGAAATGCCGGAGTTAAAATTATTACCGGCGACACTAAGGTTGTTAACCGGGGCAAGTGCGACAAAGTTTTTATTAATACTGCCGGAATTGGTGAATTGCCATCCTTGCATCGTCATTTTGGTTTTGGAAATACAATTAAACCCGGTGATAAAATTATTGTAAATGGTAACATCGGGGATCATGGTATTGCCATTCTGGCGGCAAGGGAAGCCTTAAGTTTTAAATCGGATATAGCTTCTGATTGCGCTCCGTTGAATGATTTAATATCTAAAATTGTCGGCAATCCTGCAAGTATCAGGTTTATGCGCGATGCAACTCGTGGCGGCCTTGCAACGGTTTTGTGCGAACTTGCCGAAAGTAAAAATCTTGGAATTGAAATACAAGAAGATAAAATTCCTGTAAATGAAATTGTAGCAGGGGCATGTGAAATTTTTGGCTTCGACCCCCTCTATTTGGCCAATGAAGGAAAAATTGTATTGATTGTTGATGGAAATGACGCATCCAATATTTTGGAAACAATGAAAAAGCATCCCCTCGGCAAGCAATCATCCATTATTGGCACCATTGTCGAAACCAATCCAAAAAAGGTTCTACTTGAAACCTCTGTTGGTGGCCGGCGAATTCTGGATATGTTGGCCGGAGAGATGCTTCCACGCATCTGCTAAACTAAATTGGTTCTACTATCATTCTCGTAGAACTTTTTTTTGATGCAATAATTTCTTTATATTTAGTCTTCAGTAGGCAGTCCTCAGTTTGCAGTATTCTGGCGACTGAGGACTGCCCACTGCCAACTAAAATAATTTTAATTTAATAGGTTTTAATTAGTGCCACTAAATTTGAAATAGTACTTTAAAGGTATTAGCCGCTGATGCCGTAGGTCTCATAGAATTTTGAAATCTCTGAATCCAGATTTTCAAAAACCACATAATGATTTTCACATCCCTTTCGTGAACAAATATTCACCTTACCCCCTGCACTAATGTTAAAACCAACCATTGGGGCTTTACACATTTTACAGTCAACTTCACGTATTAACGACTTATTACAGTGCGGGCAATAAAACTCCACTGTTTCCCCTTCCTGCAATTCAATATTATTTTCGTGGGCCATGCAACCATAAACAGCGCAAAGCCACAATACACCTCGTTTTTTTCCGGAAACAATATTGATTTTAACACTCGGCTTTTCATTAATTTGATGGCCATTATCCATTAAAGATTCATCACAGTGTGGACATTTTAAGTTTAAAGTAATTCGATTTGGCATTTTTACCTCCTTTTTGATTTATGTCTTTAAAAATACTAATTATTTGCTTTGAAAAACAAATGTAGCGATTGTTAATAAGCCTATTTTGTGTTTGTCCATAAACTCGCCATCCACCACTAAGCCCTCTAAATCTCCGCCATCTGGCGGGGACTAAGGGGTTGCGTGGGCAAAATCAGAAAAGAGAGGACTTTAAAGAGCGACACTATTTAATATCATTATAAATTACAATCTCTTCGAAAAGTGAAACATTTACAAATAAAATGTTGGGTTTTATACTTTGGAGTATTTCCTTTGCAAACTGCTAAAAGTAAAATAACATGCACGAATTTTCTATTGCTGTAAACATTGTAGATATTGCCATCGATCATGCATTAAAAGCCAATGCAAGCATCGTAAATGAGGTTGAACTTGAAATTGGCGAGCTGTCCGGTGTAGTTTATGAGGCTATGGAAACAGCAATGGAAATGGCCATAAAAGGCACAATCCTAAACAATTCTAAGATTAACATAATCAGAATACCCGGCAAAGGAAAGTGCGTTTCATGCAACAGCGAGTTCGAGCTACATAATCTTTTCGATCCTTGTCCCGAATGTGGGGCTTTTTGCCCTGAGGTATTATCAGGAAAAGAACTAAGGATAAAATCACTTAATGTAGATTAATTCAAAATAAGTACTTTTGCAGACCTCATTTTTTAATTAAAATCATTAATAAAAATACAACTATTATGTGCGGAACCTGTGGATGCGGCCAGCCTGAAGATGCCGTTAAGATTTTAAAACCCGGAGAAGAAGAACATAACCATTCCTACTCACACGATCACAAACACGATCATGAGGGAGAGGATCATAGCCATGATCATAATCATTCATACAGTCATTCTCATAAACATGATGACCTGAATCACAAGCACGATCACGACCAACATCAACAACATCACGAACATGATCACGAGCATCATCACGATGAAGAGCATCATCACGATCATAACCATCACAGCCACGACCACGATCATTCGCATGGCGGAAGGCAAATCGAAGTAGAGCAAAATGCGCTGATGCAAAACGATATGGCTGCCCAACGCAATCGTGGATATTTTGAAGGGAAAGGACTCCTGGCGCTGAACCTGGTAAGTTCGCCCGGATCGGGAAAAACCTCCTTACTCGAAAAAACAATAAAACTGGTAAAGGATAAAACAAAGATTTTTGTAATTGAAGGCGACCAGCAAACAATGAATGATGCCAACCGTATTGATGCGGCCGGAGCTCCGGTGGTTCAAATTAACACCGGAAATGGCTGCCACCTCGATGCAGACATGGTGAATAAAGCCGTTAAAAAATTAGACATCATGGATCAGGGTATCCTGATGATTGAAAACGTTGGAAATCTTGTGTGCCCCTCACTTTTCGATTTGGGTGAGTCGAAGCGCGTAGTGATAATCAGCGTTACCGAAGGCGATGACAAGCCGCTGAAATATCCTACCATGTTTGAAACCTCTGATATTTGCATCATCAACAAAACCGACCTTTTACCTTATGTTGATTTTGATGTGACAAAAGCCCGGGAATATGCTTCGCGGGTAAATCCAGGACTTAAGTTTTTTGAACTTTCGGTAAAAACCGAAGAAGGAATGAAGCCGTGGATTGAATGGCTGATGAATAAGCAGAAAGAATTGACTGCTTAATCACCAAACGACCTGTAAAAAAAGTGCCGGATAGTTTAAACTGTTCGACACTTTTTTTTATGATCCCCGACAAAGTAGAAAATCACTACTGTCCGATTAACAATTATAGCTTCTTTCACGAAATTTCGGGACTACCAATGACAGGTATTTGAATGGAGTTGGGATACACTTTGAGAGTGAGACCTCTCAGTCGCTACGCTCTTTCGAGGTGACAATGTTTCCGTTTTGGTTGTGGGGAGGGGAATCGGGCGCTTCGCACCCGATTCCCCTCCCCACAAATCAACGCGTGTACGAGGTCATTTCGATCAAAAAACGCAGCGAAGCGAAGTTTTGAAGGGAGAAATCTATTCCATAATGTCATTTCCTCATTATGCCCAAAAACTTTGGGTGAACTCTCAGAATGACAAGGACTTTGTGGGTTTTGGATTGGGGTGGGGTGATTGGCGGGTATGACAGGTAGCTGTTTCTTATGGGTGTTTTTTATTTCAATATTCTAAACTCAAATCAATACATCCTGTTTTTAGAAGTTAATTAGAACGGAATAAGTCAGCCTAAAAAACAATGTCCATTCGACATATCAACAAAAACAAAAATAGTCAATTCAAATAAATTTGCAAATGGTTGTGCTTTCTTCATAACACTTTCGGCACGGCTTCAATTTTTTTATATTATTTCATCTCAACATTACAATTAGAACACCTAAGCACCACGCTGGCATTATTGGATTTATCGCCAATTTCTTTTTTATAATTAACATTCCCATCCACGGCAGCCCGTTTGGTTTCGATTGGGATCGAGGGATTACCGCCTTCAAAAACGGTAAATTCCACATTTGCATTCAGAGAATAGCTTAAATCATTCAGGCTTAAGCTGTAAACAATGTACTCCCCATTGAGCGAGAGTTTTTTAAATTCGGGATCGATCTTTAAAATCTCAATCTTCCCGCTTTTATTATTTAGATCGAGCGTGGAAAGTAGCGTACCGATTTCGAGATTGCTAAACCTGGTGGTTCCCGACAAGGATTGCACCGTGCCGACGGTCATAATGTCGCTCTTAGAATTTAGAACCAATTGTGTACACGAATCAATTTCGATGCGCGAAAGCGAACTGGTAAAATTTACATCTCGTGTATTTCCAATAATTACATCGGGACATGAGAATAAATTCAACCTGGCATTTTGGATGTTTCCGGTGGTTACCATGCCATAGCGCACCTGAACTCCGCGACTGTAGTCATCTAGTTTCAAATTTCCGGTCCTCAGGTTGCCATTATACAGCACCACCGATAGCTTTCCTTCAAAGTCGGGCAGGTTGATGTCGCCAAAACGATTGCTCAAATCGATGTTATTAACCGAAGCGGGAATCATTATTTTGTAATCGATATTGTATTGCTTTACCTCGGCATTTTTTTTAAACCAGGGGGCATACACTATTTTCTTGCCCAAGCGGCCACAGCGCTGTTTGATGTACGAAAGATCGGTGGACAAAAACACGGCGTTGTCCGAGCATTTGCAGTCGATGACATTTCCTTCGGGCACGAGTTTTTCGATAAACCGCTCTGCATCATCGGCATCCCACGCAATTACTTTTATGGTAACGATGGCCGCAACTTTGTCCTGATCCCAATAGCTGACATCAATATTTCCATAAGCGTTCTGGATAAAAAGATTCGCGATGCCCGGCTGCTCGAAAGTTTTTTCGATAATTTTCATTTTAGAAATCAAATTATCTTGCGCAAACCCGGCCAAAGCAGCAAAAGCCAAAATGGCGAGGATGCTAAATCTGGTGTTCATTTTTCCTTTTTTCATAAGTGTTTATTTTTCTAATTTCGATAAGTAATCGATCAAGAATGTCGAGTTTCTGGTGTTGATTTTCGATCATTGCCTGTACCAACTCCTCCTGGCAGCCCAGCGTTTCAATTTCGGTTTTATACTCCTGGTACTGTTTATCCAGCAACTGGAGTTCATCAAAAAACGGGTCGAAAAAACTTTTATCGAAAGGCTCGGTGGCAGAAATTTCTTGTTGCTTTTCCTCGATCAGGCGGGCAAAGTAAAATTCTGTTTCGGCCAGCTCGCCCGAAACTTGCAAACAATAGCTTATGTTCGCATCACAATTATTCATCCACAAGCTAAGCCAGGTGCCGCTGGCAATTAAAAGTATCAGGCCGGCGGCCAGGCTTAGTCTGAAGTTGAAACGCCTGATCCTTTTCCGTTGCAGCTTGTGCTCCACTCCTTTCCAGACCTGCTCTTTCGCCTCAAATTTTTCATCGTCAGCTTCGATCTGTGTTTTTATATAATTTTCAAATTTGTCTTTCATGATTGGATCTCTTTAATTTTTCTTTTAGCAGGAGTTTTGCACGCTGATACTGCGATTTTGATGTGGATTCGGAGATGTGTAACATGTCGGCAATTTCTTTATGCTTGTAATCTTCGATCAAAAACAAATTAAAAATTATTCGGCTTCCTGCAGGCAATTCAGCTATAGCCTGCTTTATGGTTTCCACATCTACATTCCAGGCATCACATTTATCATCATCTTCGATTGCAATATTCTCGTTCAACTCATCAAAGTGAATGTTTTTCCGGTTTACAAAATTTACACATTCGTTGATGGTAATCCTTTTGAGCCATCCCCCAAACCTGCGTTTGTCTTTCAGCTTATCGATCCGGGTAAATACGATTACGAAAGCATCCTGCAAAATTTCTTCGGCATCGGGCACATTCGCCACCATCCTTTTGCAAATCGCAAACATCGCATCAGCAAAATTGAGGTACAATCGGTACTGTGCCGATTTATCTCCTTTGCGGCAGCGATTTACCAAATCGTCAATATTTTCCGTTTTATCCGATTTCAAATTTTTAATGCTTTCTATTTATTAAGACGGGAAAATTATAAAAAAGACGGAATATTTATAAAAATGATTATTCACAATTGTTCAAATCCGGCTGGGCTTGCAACATAACAGCTTTATTTATTGCTTACAAACAGTATAATCATACTGTTTTTTTTTTGGCTAATACGCCGTGGAAAAGAGGTGTCGAAAAAAAAACAGCATATTCAGTTGGATTTTAAAATATTTTTCTACTTTTGCACCCCCGAAATTTAGTAGGGATTTCAGATAGTTCTTTATTAAAATATAATGGCGAGGTAGCTCAGGTGGTTAGAGCGCAGCACTCATAATGCTGAAGTCGAGGGTTCGAGTCCCCCCCTCGCTACAAATCTTAAATACAAAACCCGAACATCAATGATGTTCGGGTTTTTTTATGTAAAATAGAATTGATTTTTCCCTGAATTTTAATTTTCACTCAATTTAAAAGCATTTAAAGCCATCAAAGTCCGTTTGCGAATATCGTGCTGTATTTTTATAGATCATAATTCACAGCACTTTATATGAAGTCGTTTTTTGGTAACATTTCATCAAAATTTGATTTTCAGGGATATTTTATAAATTTCTGCTTTTTTTTGAATCCTGAAAATTTGAAAAATTTAGTTTTTGAAATCCCAAAAAATAAAATGATTTATTTTAACCCTCAAAAATTAGAACTCATAGTCAAGGCTTCACTTTAAGTGAAACCCTGACTTTGCACGACCACAAAAGATAGTCAGGGTATGACTTGAAGTCATGCCCTGACTTCGAGTATCCTAAGCAAGTCACACCGTGAATAAGCCCAGGCAGAAGTGCTGCTATTCAAAAAGTTTGTTCTATTCTAAGACAGAATTCACGGTGTGACTAAAAAAACACCAAATCAAAAATAAAGGACTACTAAAAATGAGAGGTGAAGTTACATGCGAGTAGTCAGGGCTTCACCCAAAATGTTAGTCAAGGCTTCACTTTAAGTGAAACCCTGACTTTGCACGACCACAAAAGATAGTCAGGGTATGCCTTGAAGTCATGCCCTGACTTTTTTCCCAAGCTACCTCCAAACCATCTTCACTACATACCAAACTACAAAGCTAAGTAAGCCAACACCCAGTCCAAAGAGTGGAGAGTAGAAGGAAATAAACACACCACCCATCACCATTTCGGGGGAGATGTCGCCTGCTGCCTGAATAAATTGGTAGGCCTGATATAATCCAAGTACCTGGTAAAATAAACCGAAAAGCAAAGCCATTCCTCCCAATGATGGGATAGACAAAAGCAGTTTCCGATCCAGTTCGGTAAACGGGAGTTTGGAAAGCCTGCGTGTGATTTCAACAATGCTAAAAATAAGCATGGCAATGCCCAAAATAAGGATAAGGGTCATTCCTGCAATTCCGCCGGTGATTAAGAATTCTCTCATAATTTTGAATTTTTAAAATTAACATTAAATGAATTGCCGGCAATAGTAAGGGAGGTATAATCCAAATAAAAATCTTTTCCCCGAAGGACGGGAAATATCCCCCGGATGGATAAGGGTTATCCGTTATTTGTTATTCGTTAATTGTTATTGGTTATTGGTTATTTGTCCCGAAAAATAGAAAATTTTCAATTTTCGTAATTTTTCGAGGATGCACGGGCTTTGCCCGGCATTATCCGTTATTTGTTATCCGTGCATTGTACTACACTAATAATTCAACAATCAACTTTTAACGATTCAACCATTAACATTTTAACCATTAACGATTCAACTATTAACAATGAACCAACATCCTCCAGGGGATAAAACCATGCTTTCAGGGGAAAAGCGACTTGCTAAAAACATATTTCCTTAGATTTGCCCGATGCTTTTGCTACAACCAAAATACAAAATCCTGCTGCACATCATCTATTGGGTGCTTGTGGTAATTTTCCTTTCATTGTTTTTTGGCCATTTTAACCGCGATTCGTACAACACCATTTTTTATGTGTGTTTGCAACTGCCCGTTATTATTCTCACCACCTATGCCATCAATTATTGGCTGGTTCCAAGATTCCTTTTCCGTAAAAAGTATTTCCGATTTTTTTATTTACTGATGGTTACCATTGTGATATCGCTTTGGATGAATTCGCTTTTATCAATATTTACCTTTATCACCATCTGGGAGTTTGATATGGGGAGCATGCCAGGCACTACCTTCGATTTGTTTTTTATCTCAGCAGGGATGTACCTCGTTGTTCTTATTGGTGTGGCTATTCATTTCGTAAAGGAAACATTCAACCAGCAAGAGGAAAAGCACCTCATGCTTGAGCGGCAAATTTCTACCGGGTTACAGATCGAGGAAGCCCGTCTTAAAATGCTTCAGCATCAGTTACACCCACATACGCTTTTCAATTCGTTGAACCTGATTTATGGCCACAGTCTTAAGAAATCTGACCTTACTCCCGATCTCGTGATTCATCTTTCGAATATGCTGGATTATATGCTTTACCGCTGCGATGAAGAAAGTGTTCTCCTGGAAAAGGAAATTAATTTTCTTAAAGATTACATTACACTGGAACAAAACAAGTTTATTGATTTGGATTTAAAAATTTCGTGGCCCGAAAAACAAAATGAATTTTTGATTGCACCACTGATTTTATTGCCTTTTATCGAAAACTGCTTTAAACATGTAAAACATACCAGCGACAAGCAACCATTTATAAAAATCACGAGTGAAATAATTGAGAACCAGTTGATTTTTAACACTACCAACAGTTATAATATTGAAAGCAGAAAAACTGATATAAAAGATATTGGCATCAAAAACGTGCAAGAACGGCTGGCCATTTTATACGAAAATAATTTTGATCTTAAAATAGACTCAACAAATGGAGTTTATAGTGTACAACTGACTTTGTTGCTCGATCCTTTTCATTAAGCAAAAGTATTATGGAATATAAATGTGTGATTATCGATGACGAGCCCATGGCCATCGAAGTGTTGCAAAACCACTTATCTCAACTGGAAAACTTGAGTGTAGTCGCTACTTTTACCAAGCCGCTTTCGGGGGCACAATATCTGGCCGAACATCCTACCGACCTCCTTTTTCTCGACATCGAAATGCCGGCAATAACAGGTTTTGGTTTATTGAAAACATTAACAAATCCCCCGAAAGTTATCATTACCACAGCCCATCGCAATTATGCCGCCGAGGCCTTCGATTTCCAGGTACTTGATTATTTGTTGAAACCCATTCCACTCGATCGCTTTATGAAGGCCATCAACAGGTTTTTCGAATCTGTTGTGTCAAATAAAATTGATACAGTTGAAACCCATGAACATGAATACCTCATCGTTAAGTCTGATAAAAGATTTCATAAGGTCTTGATCCATCAGATTCTTTTTATTGAAAGTATGGACGATTTTATCCGCATCCATACCCAAAATACGAAGCTTGATGTTTACGACCGGCTAATCGGTATGGAGGCCAAATTACCGGCCGGGCAATTTATAAGGATACACAGGGGATTTTTGGTTAATCGTACGAAAATAGATAGTTTTTCTACATCAGAGATTTTCATCAAAGATTTTGATATTCCTATCGGGAAAAGTTATCGTGATGAAGTGGTGAAACTCCTCTCCAAAAAATAATCGTAGCTGATTTATCCTAATCTCTCAAACCATAATGTTTCCAAATAATTTAAAGGAAATCGCCAAAAAACAAAGAAACAATAGATACAAATGTGTTTAATGTGAATAAACAAAAAACATAGATCAGTGTAAATCCGCATCATCTGTGTTATCCGTGTTCCTACTATGCGCGGCCTCCAGCCATTTCAACAGAAGTGCGGCGAAGATCATCAACACGCCTTTGCCAGCCTCTTCCAAATGTTGCCCAGGTATCAAGGCTCTTTAAAAAGCTTAACCTGTTATCGCAAATACTATTCACAATTTTAACGGGTTCGTGGATTTTCACTTTTGCAAGCGTGTTTGGGCCAATGCCACCATCGGGCACAGCACCCACCGCAGCCTGCAACCATTTTGCACCCCTGCCCGGTCCGGAATTTACCGCCGAGTCGAACACTGCATAATCAACCCCTGAAGGTAGATCATCGCACCGGCATTTGTCCCAGTAACCCGAACGGTAAATCTGTCCCAGTTCATCGTCTGAAATATTGCGCAAATCATCTTTTGTCTTGTTTTCCCCAAAATGATTTCTGTAAACTAAAAGGGTAACACCTTTCATTGTTGCACCACCGGGATCTTTGGGATGGTCGGACCAGCCGCCTTCGTGAACCAATACATGCTTAAGCGAGTTGTTGAAGTTTTCTTTCATTACTAAAAGTTATTAATTTGAAATTGATTTTAACGCTTTGATTTTTATACTTTCTAAAACAATCCAGTTAAGCTTTTTGTTCCAGTCGGGTAAATTTTAGGATGTGTTCACCTGATCAATTCCAATATTATCAGGTTTTTTTGGAGTTACATTCCAATATTATCAGGTTTTTTTGGAATCACATTCCAATAATATCAGGTTTTTCTTACTTTTGTGAAAATGAAAAAATATGTTTATCAATAGAAAAATACAAAGTAGCATCAAGATTCACTTGGACAAAAAAGAATACACCATAATTACCGGAGCAAGGCAAACCGGGAAAACAGCTATCATTTCACAACTATATAAGGAGTTATACAACATAAGGAAAATATTTTGGATATGTAAATCATAAAAATTAAAAATCAGCAATATGACACAACTTTTAACTGTCGGCGTGGTCGGAAGATCACTAAAAGAAAATGAAAAACAAGAAAAGATATGGAAAATTTCAGGAGATATTTATAATAGACATAATAATGAATAAGGAACTCAACAGATTACGAACAATAATCGAAAGAAATAGAGTTGCATTTACTGATGTGGCAAATATGCAACAGTTACAAGTTGGATATGATATGAGGGCAGACAATTATAGCAAAGAAAGTCAAAGCA
>Ga0307990_1000860_pt1 | contig 26224 bp, 16 predicted proteins | sample EllFjometagen129_FD_203168 | JGI IMG/M metagenome (GOLD analysis project Ga0307990, IMG submission 203168) | Marine microbial communities from Ellis Fjord, Antarctic Ocean - #129 | ecosystem: Environmental > Aquatic > Marine > Unclassified | place: Southern Ocean | collected 2014-10-08
ATGCACCAACGCCTTCTGAAGTAATTATTCGTAAGGAAACCGCCAAATGCACAGCACAGTTCGACTGGACAAGATAAAAGGAATAGGTAAATGAAAAGCTTGGATTACATTCTTATTGCGATCATGCTCATATCAGGATGGGTGACCGGTCTTGATGCCGCACCCTCTCAGGTGATGTTCGAGAAACCTATCAATCGGGTGGACACCTATGACTACATTGAACTGACCGTACGTATTGACAGGCCCGATGTGGCCAATCCATTTACCGATGCGTCAGTCCAAGGCTCGTTTGGCGTCAAGGGCCAGGAGCCTATTGACGTAGACGGCTTCTGCGATTCCAAGGACGGACACATTTTTCGCATTCGATTCATGCCTGTGGCCGCAGGGAAATATGATTACAATGTGACCTACCACCAGGGTGGGTTCCAGAGAACGGACAAAGGGACTTTTCACGTACGAGATTCCGGTGAACGGGGACTCTTACGGGTTGACGAGGCAAATCCCTGGCACTTCATCTGGGAAGGGACTGGCGAACACTATTTCTGGAACGGAACCACAACCTACTATCTCATGGGTTGGAAAGATGACGATACCATCCGTCGGGCTATAAATCGACTGGCTGATCTAAAAATCAACCGATTGCGAGTCCTGGTGTACGGCCGTAACAAAGATCGCCCCTGGGGCCAACCGGTGCGCAGCACAGACGATTTTAAGCTGTATCTCAATCCCTGGCCCGCCCAGCGTCCTAACGACGTGGAAAAGCCAGGCTTCGACCTGACGCGATTCAATCTGGCCCACTGGCGAAAATACGAGCGACTTCTCCAACATGCACGCACCAGAGATGTTATTGTCTCAGTTATTCCGTTTATTGGTGGCCAGGTCCTGCCGACGCCTTTTAAGGCGGGTAGTCCGGAGGAGAACCTCTATTATCGATACGCTGTAGCACGATTCGCAGCCTTTTCAAATATGACTTGGGATCTTGGCAATGAGCACAATTTCCATCGTAAGGTTCCCAATTGGGCCAATACATTGGGGCCGAAAGTAAAGGAATGGGACCCATACGATCACCTGACGTCGGCACACAATGTCGTTTACCGAACAGATGGAAATACCTGGAACGATATGCAGTTGATCCAGCGTTGGGATGCCGGACAGAATCACTTCATGCTTGACCAGCGGCAAGCCCAGACCCAGGCGGGACGAATCATTCCCCAGGTGAATGAAGAATACGGATACCAGGACTTGTGGGAGAAGTACCCCGGTCAGCGCGCTGCCGAAACACGTCGCAGGCTGGCGTGGGAAATCTACATGGCAGGCTGCTACCAGACAACCGGAGAGACAGCCAATCGGGGTACGGGTTTCAATCCCGACTCCGGCGGCGGTTGGGTCAACGGCCGAGGTGATCATGCCATGACTATGCTCAAAGGGTATGCCCATATCGTCGATTTCTTTACCTCTTTTGATTGGTGGAGACTCGAACCACATAACAAACTGGTTGACGGTGCTTTTTGCCTGGCCCGTCCGGGAAGGACCTATGCTCTATATATGTCTGATTCACATCCCGTTACTGTACAACTCCAAGGCGGCCCTTACCGCGCACGCCGGTTCAATCCCAGAAACAGCGTCTGGACCGAAATCGAGGGTGTCACCGCTGGTCCCTGGACCAGCCCGGAGGCTCCGGATGACGGCGATTGGGCCATGCTTCTCGAACATGCCGATGACACAGCCGACAGGACCTCGCCGCGCATCATATCGGTCCGTACTGCGGGAGACGGTAGATCCGTCCTGGTCAGTTTCTCTGAACCGCTGGGTATCGCGAGTGCAACCAACGTGGAAAACTACTCGATAAAGGGTGGCATTCGCATTGAACGCATTGAACTACACGATGACGGTACAACTGCACAACTGAGTACCTCACAACTGTCCGAAGATCATGAATACCTTTTGACCATTAGGAATATCTGTGATCGTGCACCACGAGCCAACAAATCAGGCAGCCCTGAAAATCGGCGTTTCCGTCATGCAGGACCGACCCGGCCGATTGTGGAATTATGCTTCAACGAGACTGAAGGACCCACTAGCGTGAATACCGGAACGAGCTCGGTTAAGCACAAGTACGTCCAAATGACCCAGCCAGTACCCAGATGGACAGGCAATACTGCGCGGCGGGGTGATACCACCGTTTTGGACTTCGGAAACCGTGCAGGGGAGTTTGCAGCTGACCTCCAGGGAGGGCCGGTGGCCTCATTAAAGGGCCTGAAGTCCCTGACTATTTCAGGTTGGCTAAACTGTCGTAACACCGACACAGGTCCCGGAGGTAACCGTATTGTCACAACCAGCAATAACGGGGGAGAAGGATTCGACCTAGTCTTCTTACAGAACGGCAGACTCCAGATAGGGATAAATGAGTGGCCTGACGGCGTGCCTGCGGTGAGTTCGCCCGGAAGAATCACGGTCGATGCCAAGGCAGGAAAGGAAAACTGGCGATTTTTTTCCGTGACATACGATGCAACAGCCACGGTTCAACAGGTGAAGTTCTATTTCGGAGATTCTGCCCATCAGGCGAGCTTGGATTCTGCCATTGACTACGCCAGAGGACCAGTGGGTAGAAACCTTGGACCACTGACCGTTGGCCATTTCAATCCGTTAACTCGTCCAGGCCATGGTGATCGTATCTTTCGCGGATTGATTGACGAGATTCGGATATTCGGCAGTACATCTGACAGGACCGGCGCGATGTCTGTGGATCAAATCCGGCAATTACAACTTTAGAGTTTGAAATGTACAGGGCTATGGCATATGTCATAGCCCTTTTTAAAAGGACTTGCCGTTTTCGTTGGTGCACGCGTCATCCGTGGCTAAGTCACTCAATTTTCATAAGTTCATGTCTGCCATGTCGGCGTCACCCAAAAAAGGCGGCTGGACATTTTTTCTTGCTTGCCAATCACAGCGTTAAACTAGTGTCCGATTTACTGCTTCGCAGGACAAAGTTCGACGCATCATGTTTGTCGCCGCTGCCCTTGTACTCGGTGCGCTGAGGGTATGGCAACAGGGGTCGAGTCATAGTCGGATTATCCCCGCGGCCAGGTTTCTTCGCGATTACCCTGTCAGGAGCATTCCCACCTTCCACCCAATCTACGACCACCTGCAGCCAGTTGACTTGTGAAACGCCTGGACCGCCACCGCAGTGATAGCAACCTGGCACCATGAACAAACGCACGTAATCCATGCCCTCCGGGTCTCGCTTCAGTATGTCTTCGTAATATGCGACTGTGGCTGGTGCAGGGAGCGCCGCGTCCGCCCAGCCATGCCAGAGGATCAGCTTGCCACCGCGCGACGCAAAGGCGTCTAAATTCGGATCTTTGGCACTCAGCACTGATCCGGCCAGACGGGTGTCGGCCTGCCAATGCGAAAAGTCATACGTTGAGTAATCCCAATCGGGATCATTGAAAACGAAATACTTGAATATATTCGTGCCAAAGGCATAGCTCAAATTGACCATCCCAGGGACTGGGCCAACAAGCCACGTGAACCAACCCCCACGGCCACCCTCTGCACCAATGGGGAAACCCGGATAAATCTTCCCGTCGGCATTGCTCACCCCATCGTAGACAGCCTGCACAGCAGCCCGCTGCGCGTCTGTCAGACCGGATACTTTCGACAAGTCGAACCTTACGGCCGTCGGATCGTCAATGATTCCGTCTTTTAGGCCATCCTGCTCATCGACCTGCGTCAGGATTTCCACATAGATGTGGTCCAGGTCCTCAAGTGTGAGCACTGTCTTCGTCAGGTTATTTGGGTCTGGATACATGGTTTGTGTGATATGGACAAAAAGGGCCGCAACCCCCTGCCAGTCAAAAGCGGGCGCACCAGCAACAATTCCGTCAAAGTCTTGCGGGTAGCGCTGCGCTTCCATCAGGGCTTGGCCGCCACCCCGCGAACATCCGACAAAATAGGATTTACTGGGTCCTTTACCGTAGTACTCGCGCATGATTGCCTTGGATACCTCAGCCGTTCGATGGACTGCAACATGACCAAAATTGACCAGCGCCTCAAGGTTGTCCAGTGCCCAACTACCCTCTGTGCCTCCGGCCCGATGCCCGGTGTCTGTACCTACAGTCGCAAATCCGTTATTTACCGAACCACGCGCCGCATTTTGAATGGAACCAACCAACCCGCCTCCGCCACCCATGGCGAAGCGACTATTCCATTCATCTGGCAGCAGCAGGGAAAAACGGATCGATCCACCAATCACGCCTTTCACGTCCAAGTGCGCAGCTTTTACACCACTGCTTGATTCAGAACCGTCGTGGTACACTGCTGCCTCAATGTGAACATCGGGAAGCCTCAGTGCTTCAACTTCCGAGGCCGTAAGGATAGGTGAAGAGTCCGCCCACGTGCTGGCCGTTACAAACAACGCAACGACGATTAACCCAAATGATTTTCTAATGATACCAACTTCTTTAAAGCGATTAACTGATAGGAATTTAGATTTTTTAGCCATGAAGTAATTATAAGCCCCAAATCCAAAATAGATCAAGAGGAAACGGCCCAGGACTACCAGGGTGGTCCTGGGGCTGTTACGTGTAGAGTTGCAGCTCCCCAATCGGAGTCAAAAGGGCCTGCGCCAGGGCGAATGGAAGTTCCATGGATGGAGCGGTGGCAAACGTTATTTAAATGAGGAATGCACCTACAAGGACGATCTCAAGAACGGCCCCTTCAAGACATATGACAATTGGGGATTGTGTCTCTCAGGACGGTACCACCAGAATAAGTTGAACAGTACCATCACCCACTACTTCCTTGGTAAGGTAGATCATACGGTGCAATACCGCGATGGTGAACGGTTGGACTGACCGGACCCCGCATGCCACTGTTTTCTCCTTGTTTTGCCTTCATTCGGGTGTATAATTACAAGGATCATGCAATACTGGACGAAATTTTAGGAAGGGCTACGACCGTTAAATGACAGAATCAAAACAAACGACTCTCTTGGCACTTTCAACGTGGATACTGGTTGCCTTCGTCATAGGATTAATCACAGGATGGATTCGCTATTGGATCGGTTATTATGTCTTGTTGCAGGGGATTGTCGTGGGGTGTTCAATATCGTGGGGTGTTCATAAAATTGCGACAAAACAGCAACCTATCCTTTCAAAGGCTCAGTTCAAGATATCGATCCTTCTCTTTTTCTCTTTTATGATGGCGCAGGCTGTGGGATTTGGCCTGGCACAACCCCGTTTCAATTCCCTGGGTTGGCTGAGCAGAATTTGGGAGGGACAAACAGTAGAGTCTGTATTCGGTATCTTTTCAACAGGTGGCGTGGCACACCATGCTTTTGCCGAAGGGCTAAGCGGTGGGTTCTGGCTCTTTTTGTCACTATTCGATCTTGCGTTCATGTTTTTTTTCCTGCTCATCACATTACCCCCCAAAACGACTAAGAGTACATCATGATCAATCTTGTTCGTATCACAACTTTCATAGTGGCCATTGCAATGACTCTCTTTAGCATGTTTCATATTGATGCTAACCAGGAATTGGCTCTGGCACATCGGGCCTATTCAAAGGGTGATATGGATCAGGCCATGCGAATGGCCCGCCGAGCCAACCGGGCCTCATCCGAAACCAATAAAAAAACGGAAGCGTTCTATTTGCAGGCCCAAGCCGCTTCAAAACTGAATTGGACAAAAGAAGCCAAGGCCTATTTAGATCAGCTATTATTACTGGATCAAGAACATACACAGGCCCTCTTGTTTCGTGGCGAACTCGAATATCAATTGGGCGAACATCAAAAGGCGTTGCGCGATTTTGACGCAGGACTCCCCCTGGCTTCCGAAAGTATGTCTTCCAAAACACAGGCCTATTTTCTGACGAAACGCGGATTAACTCTCCTGGCGTTAAACCAGATCGAGAAGGCCCAAAGCGATGCACTTATGGCATTAGAATTGGCCACAAATCTACCCGAGGCCCACGACCTGATGAGTAAAGTCTCTGAAGTAAAGGGAGATATCAAAAAAGCGCTTGATGAATGCGAACAGGCCTATCAGTTATCCCTCGAGAAAGATAAACGGTCGTTTATGACACCGGAAGGCCGGAAATTATCCGACAGGCTGCTGAATTTAAAAGTGAAATATCTCCGGTCTCAATAAAATCCGCATTCGCTGGCACAGCGAACATCTGCGGCCATCCTGTTTTTATCTGCGGCCAGACGCTTGTCTCAAGACTCGCGACAATGACGCCAACCTTTGTCTCTCAGAGACAGACTTTGAAGCACTTTCTGGAAAGCGTTAAATAGCAGATAACCTTTACGATTGGGCAGCCCACCAGGCAATAGAGGAGTCAATGCTAGACCACTACTGCTCCTCATGTCCCAGCATACAATTACATATACACGCTGTTTGGTGATTCAACGTAAATTACTCTCAGAATAATCAGTACATAAGACTCCAAACAAGTTAAGATCACCTAAAATGCTTCAAGAAACACGAAGGCACCACAAAAAGTAGTCGTGATAAAGAAGGGCTAGACATATGGCGGTAAAAACAGGTTTTGACAATGAAAAGTATTTGCAGGAACAGACGGCAGCTATTCTTAAGCGTGTCAATCTGTTCAACAATAAGCTGTATCTGGAATTTGGTGGAAAACTTCTGTTTGATTATCATGCGGCACGGGTACTTCCAGGCTTTGACCCAAACATCAAAATGCGTTTGCTGCAGAGAATCCGTGACAAGATAGATATCATTCTGTGCATTTACGCTGGGGACATAGAGAGGAAGAAGGTGCGGGCTGATTTCGGGATTACCTATGATGCAGATGCACTGAAAACAATCGATGACTTCAAGGAATGGGGCATCGAGGTTACGGGCGTGGTCATTACACGGTATGCAGACCAACCTTCAGCCAAGATCTTCAAGAACAAGCTGGAACGGAGGGGAATAAGCGTTTATACGCACAAATGTACCAAAGGTTATCCTACGGATGTTGACACCATCGTAAGCGACGAAGGGTACGGAGAAAACCTACCGATAAAAACCACACATCCCATTGTCGTTGTGACCGGACCCGGGCCGGGCAGTGGCAAACTCGCCACCTGCCTTTGCCATTTGTACCATGAATACAAAAACAAAAACGAGGCCGGATATGCCAAGTTCGAGACCTTTCCCATCTGGAACTTACCCTTGAAACATAAGGTGAACATTGCCTACGAGGCAGCCACGGTAGATCTCAAGGATGTCAACTACATCGACTATCATCATTTGGAAGCATACAGTGAAGAGGCCGTCAACTACAATCGTGATATCGAGGCTTTTCCACTAGTGAAAAGAATCATGGAAAAGATTACCGGCAAGGAATCCTATTACAAATCTCCGACAGATATGGGAGTCAACCGTGCCGGCTTTGGAATCGTTGATGACGAAGCGGTTCAGGAAGCCGCGAGCCAGGAGATCATCAGGCGTTATTTCAGGTGTGCCTGCGAATACGCTATGGGATTTGTAGATAAAGACATACTGGAGAGGTCGGAACTTATCATGAATAACGCGGGTGCCAAGGTGGAAGACAGAACCGTGGTATTCCCGGCACGACAAGCAGCCCTGAAAGCACAGAAAGATGGCAAGGGCAATGAGGGTATTTTTTGCGGAGCCGCCATCAAACTCCGGGATGGAACTATTGTGACTGGCGTCAATTCTTCATTCATGCATGCCGCGTCGAGTCTTGTTATAAACGCCACGAAGCACCTTGTCAGTTTACCGAAAAAGTTACATCTCTTGCCTCAGAATATTACAGATTCTATACGATTCCTGAAGAAGGAAGTCCTGAACGGAAAGATGATTAGTCTGGATCTTGAAGAGACATTAATCGCCTTGAGTATCAGTGCCATATCGAATCCTGCCGCCCAGATGGCGGTCGAGCATTTGAAGGAGTTGCGGGGGTGTGAAGTTCATATAACTCATATTCCCACAATCGGAGATGAGGCTGGACTAAGAAAGCTGGGTGTGAATCTCACGTCAGATCCTGATTTTTCCTCAAAAAGTCTTTTCATTAACTGAGAGGCCCGGAGAGACTAATTGATGAATGCTACGCTTAACTGCCCCTGAGGGCTAGGTTATAGATACCGGATGTCTCCCTGGGACGCTTTGGCACAGATCCGCACTGGACCTTGACAGTACCGACATTTGGCAGTGCCAATGTGGTACAACCACTCGGCAATCCTGCGGCCTTGACAGTCAATGAGTGGCTCACACAGGCCAAGACCCTGTTCAGGACAGGCTTTGTAGAGCTGTATAACACGCATACCTCGCCCGTGCGAGCAGATGATTTGTTCTTGACGAATGACACACTCGACCTCATCAGCGACCCCATGGCACCCCTGAGCTTTGTGGGGGCCGGCGGTTATAGTGTGATTGATAAAGGTGCCCTGTATCTGCCCTCTGATGGCCAGAAAAACGTCATCACACTCAATTCGTTTGAAGGGGATGTGATTGACAGTGTCACAAGCTCAGTACTGCCGGAAAATGTGGCTGAAGGTCGCAGTCCAAATGGATCAGCGCAGGTGCGTATACTGCCCCTGCCAACGCCCGGTCTACCGAATCCCGGAGACGGTCTGGCCGTCAACACACCACGGGTTCTTATCCCTCAAGACAGTGACAAACGTGCCTTCATTCCCACAGGCCCGGAGGACGTCAACGACCTCTGGCGCAGTATGCCCGACTTCAATGACCTGAACTGGCTGGTCGGCTCAGGCACCCCGGGTGGGGTGGGGTATGAAAATGGCAGCGGCTATGAAGATTTCATCAGCCTTGACGTGCTGAATCAACTCCGGGGCAAGGCCACGAGCTGTTACATTCGACAGGTGTTTCACATGGATGCTCAGGTCCTGGCCGCACTCACGGACATGCGATTCAAGATCCGTTTTGACGATGCCTTTGTGGCATATATCAATGGTGTGGAAGTGGCACGCAGCCACTTTACAGGGGAGCCTCAGTGGGATTCTACTTCAGACAATAACCATGAGGCATCCGGCGCAGACTTTGATCTGGACCTGGACCTTACAGAATTCATTAACGCGCTCATGCCAGGTCAGAACCTGCTGGCCATCCATGGACTCAATGCGAATTTCACGAGCTCGGACTTCTTGATCCATAGCACACTGGAAGGCACCAGCACAGACATTATCCCGGAACAGACCTATGACACTGCCCTGGCCCAGTTGGCAAGCCTTCGCGTGTCAGAGATCATGTATTATGCAAAACAGGGCAAGGCAGGTGACTACATCGAACTGGCCAATATCAGTGACATGCCCTTGAATCTCACAGGGGTGCGCTTCACACGGGGCGTTGAGTACGTGTTCGAGACTCTGGAACTGGCACCGCAACAGACTGTGGTCATTGCGGACAATCCTGATGTGCTGAAGCAGGCTTACCCGGATCGTCTCATTGTGGGGCCCTTCAAGGGAAAACTCAGCAACAGAAAGGAGACGATCACGCTTAAATTGCCTACGCCCCTTGACGCTGCGATCCAGAGGTTTGAATACAATGAAGATTGGTATCCCACGACAGATGGCGCAGGCCAATCGCTCAGCGTCGTGGATCTTGGGGCAAACCCGGCAACCTGGAATATGGCCGAAAACTGGCAGGCCTTACCCCCATCTCCAGGAATCCTGTAGAGCTTATCTTGCAGACTGAAGATGGTGACGCATTTCGCTTCGCGATGCCACATAAATGCCCACCAGCACAAGTATGTCCCCGATGCCTGTCATCATGGAAATGGTCTCGCCAAGAAATACGTACGCCGGAAGGCCTTGCAGAAGCCCGTGAGAAGGCAACTGCAGTGGCGGACAAACTTGAGCACATGAAACTGCCAAAAGCTGCTGAAAAGATCCGTGAAGGCATTGAAGAAACCCTGGTGTACTACAACTTTCCAATGGAGCATAGACGTCACATCTGGACCAATAATCCTCTGGAACGCCTCATGCGAGAGGTCCGTCGATGCAGTCGCGTCGTAGGCTGTTTCCCAGATGGCAACAGTGCCTTGATGCTGGCCGCAGCAAGACTCAGGCATATTGCTGGTACCCAATAGGGTACGAGGCGGTACATGGACATGGACCATCTACAGGAATTAAAAAAGGAGCAAGCAGCTCAATTGCAGGACGCCGAGGCTTAGTCCGATAACTTTTCCACCCCCATGGGGGTGAAGCAGACACAGGATGCCCTGACCAATGAAAGAACTCTAAACAAAAGCGCGAAAGATTCTTAACACTACCAATAATGGCAATCACAACCAGGAATTCGATGAGTGTAAACGCTTTCTTTCGGCACATACTGAATTCCTTTCGAATTCGATTATTCAACCGTTATGGCATCGAGCTGTAAGCCCAAAACAATATCACTGCTGCCACTGCTGGTCTGATGGACTTCCACGGCGATAGTATTATTGCCCTGTACAAGCAGAGACGGACTGAGTTCAAAGGACCCTTCAATACTGGCATCACCCACCGTGGTATCAACCAAAGTACTATGTGTCACATCCCCTGATGGCATGCCAATACGAAGGGCTTCCTTCCCATTGACATAGATGATGGCCCCGTCGTCCAGGATCGTGTACAACTCAAGGGACATCAACTTGGACGGATCAAGGTCCAGTGTAAAATGCGTTCGGAAATAGTAGGTGCGTGCTCCAAGTATCAACGGTGTGTTTTTTGCACCTGGCAGACTGCTGCTCTCCACATAGAGCAGTGCCTGACCTGCGGGCCAGGTGCTGTCATTATATGAAGGGCTGACCCACGTGCTGTCCAGGGCCTGATCGTCCTGATTGTACGACCAGGTCTGTTCATAGGGTACAAGCGTTTGTTCGCTGACGATGACCTCTGGGCCAGAGGCATCGCCGGGATTGGACTGCCCGGGCGTGGGCACAGAGAACCATTCAAAGTTGTGGCTGCCATTGGGCGTGCGTCCCATGGAGATGTCTGGCCATTGCGGGCCGAACAGGACCGAATCAATGAGATTCAAATCCGGGTCGATCAGACCAATCATTTCACCCTCGGCTGAAAGCTTGAATGGAAGATATCCAGGGTCAGCGGTGCCATCCGTGATCAAGAGGAGCACACTGCCGCCTTCAATCAGGGTCAGTGGCGGTAACATGGCCAGCGTGGGTTGCCCCAATGGATTGTCAGTGAGATAAAAACTGCCCAGATTGACAGGCCAGGTCGAAGGATTATGGAGTTCAATGAAATCCTCGGTCAATGTCGTGCCCGGAGAGGCCAGCCACTCATTGATGGTGACATCGCGGGGATTGCCTGTGGATCCAGGCGTGTTGGCCTGGCCTGGTGTGGGCACAGTCACACGCCACAGACGGTCTGGTCCCAACCTGCCCACAGCCCGGTCAGGCAACTGATGGCCGAATTGCAGACTGTCGACCAGCACATCATCCAGGAACAAGTAGATAGTATCGCCTTCGGAATTCAAGATCAATCGGTCGGCCAGCGTCACTTCTAGGAGAGAATCCGGTTGTATGTCACCTGCTGGAAGTGTGAACTGTTTTGGCATATCTGTCGTCTGAGACAGACTGATGCGCTGCCCAGAGAGAGACGTGGGGCCGTCGTAGTACAGTTCAACAAAGGAGGACATAGCCCCATCCACAACAAGAAGTTCATTCAATTTCAGAGTGACATGGCCCGCTTGAGTCTGCCAGATCCTGGAGCCAGTGGCATGGTCCTGCCATAGACCAGCCGAGTTCTTTCCCACAGCATAGACCTGATAGGATTGATTCTGTGGCAGATTGTCCAGGACAATGGGGTCATGCACGGAGCGTTCTTCACTATACACGCCATTGGGATCATTGAGGCTGTACACATAATGCGTGATACCAGGCCCGCTCACTGACACCATGGCAGAGGTGCGCCACGTGCGTTCTGAGGGCACATTGGAAAAAGTCAGAGACGAAGCACCTCTTGCACCGATCGATGTGCCACCCACCCCTGCCCCGATGGCTGGGGACAACAGATCCAACGTGCCATCCAAAGCCATCATGGGATCTGTTTCTACATTCTGGATCCCCAGACTGGACCAGGCTTCGGGCAGGATACAGTAATCCACGTTCACTGCAGCGGGACCATAATTCGGGTTGGGATCCTGGAAGAAATGCTCAAACACCGAGCCATTGTTCCAGAACAGGTTGTTGATAAGCTGAGCCCCATAGCCTGCGCTGCGTGGAGGATTTCTGTAGGGTTCACCAAAGCTAATCGCAGCCTCGGATGTGTTTATAAAGGTGTTGTTCTGCGCGACCATGGCACAATCTTCCTTCAAGAGAACCCCGTAATCGTTATTCAGGAAGATATTTTCCGACAAGTTGATCTGGGCAGAGTGTCCACCGCCCTGTCCTGTGGCCACTGCACTTGAGTCGCCATCGGAGGTGTTGTTCTGGTGAAAATTCATGAACAGGTTGCCCTGGATATGGGCATCTGTGCCGTCCAGATCCAGACCGTCGTCAGGACCGCCTAAAAAGACACAGTCGTAGCATTGCATGATGGGACCCGGGCGAACGCCACCGGAAAAATCAATGATATCACTGTACCCTAACACAGAGCCAAATACGCAACTCTCAAAAACGAGCGACTCATCGCCGGACAGACCAGTACCGTGAACGGGCTCAGTGGCCACAGACGGGAACACACAATGTCGAATCGTAGCATCAGGATGATGCAGTTCAAGCACCTGGCGCCCAGTACCGCCAAATGTCACGTGATCCAATAACACAGTGGCGTATTCTATAGCCACGGACATACCCTGTCCGTCACCATATTCAAAGTCCACATAACAGAGGCGGTTGTCCTGGCGTGTGTGATCCAGAAGCAGGCCCTGCCAGGCGGCATTTGCCCCAGGCATTCGAGTCCAGCGAATGGGCAAAGCCTGCGTGCCCAGGGCCTGAATACATCCACCAGACTGGACAGAGACGCCCGAATTGGATTCAAAGAACACCGTGGTACCTGCTTCAAGGGTCAGGGTCACGCCATCAGGCACGGTCAACATGTCAACCACACGATAGGGCCCGGCCTCTGCAGTCAGCAACGTATCCTGCCCAAGCATGCCTACCAGATCTGCAAACATTTCCATTTGATACCCAATATCAATGGACGTGCTGTCCAGTAAATGCCCTGAGCCACTGGGCCCATCAAAGGTCTGAGCGGTAATTCGATTGATCCCTGGCAGGAGTGTCATGATGCCCTTTTTCGGAGACAAGCCTAGCATTTCTAGGTCAAAGCTGATGTCACTGCTGGTATAACTTGCCTGATGAATTTCTACGGCCAAGCGGTTGGTTCCCACCACAAGCAGAGCCGCATTAATGTGAGTGAAGTCATCATCCCCTGCACTGGTGGCCCCGCCAAAATACTGTGATTCGCTAGTTGTGTTCCTTGGGGTTGGTGTATAGTAGTCAATGGGGCCCTGGGGCATATTGGATCGAGCGATTTCCACGCCATTGAGATACACAACGGCCCCGTCGTCCCGCAAAATAGAAAGGGCCAGCGTGGCAAATTGTCCAGGGTCAGTGACCTCAAATTTATGTGTAAAATACGTGGTCAGGTTGCGTTGAGTGCCTCCAGAGGAAGGATCTGCGTCAATGGACCCCACCACAGTGGCTTCACCGCCATCACCATAACCGAGTTCTGCAGGGCCCTGGGCCCAGGTGCTGTCATCGATATTGAGGTACCAGTCCGGACCAAGATCCGTGTATTCATCAAAGTATCGCCAGACCGATCTCTTGCGCACCAGTGTGACAGGGTCTTCCCACTGACTCATGGTCCATGAAGCACTCAAGGGGTCCCAATAAGCTTCGTGGCCGTTAACAAGAATCGAGCGTGTTGGCACCGGATCGGCTGAGCCGAACAGAACCACAGACTCCTCAGTGGCCTGAAACACACTGTTTTCTATGGGCGACATGGCCTCCAGAGTCAGGCTGGCTTCAATCATTGGGCGTATTCGAGCAAACCGATTCTCTGCATAGCTGATCATATTGCGAAGTGCTGAATCAGGAATACCTTCGAGATTGAGCAGATCAAAGACCTGTTCAAGCCCTTCAGGTGACAGGAGTGTATCCATAAATTCTTGGAGATACCCATAGTACTGAGACCCCAATGCAGGTTGGCTGACCAGGCGCGCCAGGGAGGGCAGATTCCAAAATCGCAAGGGATCCGTATTGTTGTCCTGGAAAATGGAATCTATATCGTGCTGAATCAGATAGAAACGGGGATCACTCGTACCTGCATATATGTAATAGTCATCCGGGCTTCCATTGGCCAGCGTGGTTTCTGTATTGCCCAACAAAATATTGAGGGCCAGATACTTTAACCAGGCCTCAATCTGGACACGGGAACGCACGTCATTGAGATACGTGTCATCCGGGCTTTCAGTGAGCTTGTATGTCAGGTCATACAGATCGGACCAGTCATCCTTGGCTGTATTTGATTTCTTGAAGTAGTTTCTCCTGTAGATGCCAGGAGAGTCCCCTCTGTACACCAAGTCCGCGCCTGGACTCTCGTCTTTCATACATTTGTACACATTACCATTGCTATCGTCAGGGAACTGACGCGCTGCAAAATCCTGGTTAATCACCTCCACATGGGCATAGGAGCCATACATACTGTTGCCTGAGCGAGCATGGTTTTGGCCATTAATTCGCACCTGCACAAGCTTTGCTTGCCCCACAGGCAGACCAGCCATTTGGAACAGGGCGCTGCCAATGACCTGGCGATATCCGTATTGCGAATTAATATTGATGGCCGTGACAGAGTGCCAGGGTTCGTCACTCTTGAAATTGACCCGCATATTGTTCGGCCGTCTGGTGCGCGATCCATGACCACGATTTCGTACAGACACATTGTATCGCAAATCCTCTGACTGACCTTGAGCACTCATAAAGGTGATATTCATCTGGGCGTTGCTGTTTTGCGCACCGCCCCCACCATCTCCGATGTCAGCCAGGCGACCTCGTTCCATCTCAGTCATGATCACATAGTACACGGGCTGATTCGCAAGCCCGCCCGGACCCAGATGGTCCCAGTCATCATTGACCTGATACAGAGCGTTGGTGACCTGTTGCTGGGTGCCATCAATGATGGCTGGCGAAGGCCAGGTCTTTGCCAGAGACTGGGCATTCTCGGCGTGGACAAAGAACTCCATGATAGTTCCGGAAACCTGCGCAGGAATGGACGCCTCAAATTTGTGATTTCCTGCATCCCGCATCTGAATAGGTGTATAGGAAGTCTGATCGAACGAGGGATACGTATCTGCGCCCTGATACTGACTTTGATCCACGCGATAATACAGGATCACACGGGTCAGTACCGTGTCCCCGGAATCAACCGTGGCAGTCACCTTTACCTCGTCCATCGAGGTGGGCAGGCACGGTGATTGCTTCACGTCCTTGATCAAGGGCACGAGTCTGACATCTGCCACGGAATTAACCTGACCAGGCGTGCCGTCTGCATTCACACTGGATGACCAGTTTTGTCCGTAAGTATTGGGCAGTGCAGAATTGATCAATTCAAGAGACCGGCCATAACCGTCATGGTCTGCCTGCCAGAACCAACCCCTGTGCCCGGAGTCTCTGGGGCCGAGAACGCGGTCGGCCCAGTCTCCCTGATCTGCATAGGTGAGACGGTTGACCACCGACCCCATGCCATCCACAAGTTGCAGGGTCTCGCCATGATTACTAAGGCCACCAATCCAGGGACCATACACAAAAGATAAGCCATAATATTGCTGCACTGCTTCAGGATTAAATGCCACCACCAAAGTGTCGCCAGGCAGCAGTTGCGTCGGCTCTGGCAAGATATAACTCACACCCTTGGTCAAGGCCCACCCGGACAAATCTGCAGTAGCGTTGCCCGCATTGTACAACTCAACAAATTCCAGATCTGGATCTTCAGGGCGTTCGCCCTCAACAGAAGGATTATACATGATTTCAGAGAAGATGATCCGAGCCGAACCGTGCGCATTGGGTTGGCCGGGCGTGGCATACCTGGCAGCATACCACTGATTTAAAACACGATCAAACACCCAGGATACATTGTTCTGCTGAGCCGGATAAGTCAATGTGTCAATGGGTGTACTGTCAGTATCAAACAGACCAATCTGCCCGCCTGACTGGCTCAGTTTGAAATTGGTATGTAAAGACCCCTGGTTTACATCGTTGTCAGCCCAGACCACAAGATGCCCCTGTGGAGGCATGGTGGTGACATTCGCCTGATTAACAGGGAATTGCCAGCGATTGGGCTGAGTCAGATCATCTGTGAGAAACATGCCACCCACATCCACCGGCTGATCCGTGGGATTATACAATTTAATCCAGTCATCAAAATCGCCCGCAGGGTCTGGAATCATGGAATTTGAGGCCATAAACTCGGATATTTGCACAGGAGATTGACCCTGAACCGAAGGTGCAAGGGATAATACCGCCAGTATAGTGCCAAAACATACAAAGAGAATTGAAATAGGTTTTCGAGGATGGGCATATTGTATCATAGTTGTCTGGCTTTCATAAGATGACATACTCGATACGTTTCTGACTGTTTTAACCTGAAAACTTGCCTACCTCAGCGACCGCCAACCAATCCTACTGACGCTCTACCCAACATATCTTAAGCCCAGCAGAGCTTGAGTTTTTCAGGGACTACCAAAGTATTTTCTCTGAAGTTGACAACCTCTCTGATGTCAGATTCTATGGTCAATAGAGAGACAGAGGCAACTGACGCACACACCAAAATGCCACGCCAGCTAACTTGATCACCTGATAAGCCTCCAAATTTTAAATCACCACACGCAACGGGTCCTCCTCTCAGAGATTCACCACACAGTAAATAAACAACACACCCTCCTTGAGGTACTCCAACACTCAATTACCATAATACTCAGAGATCACCCATTTTTCAATAGTCGTCCCTGAAATATTTTCTAAGTCCATTTGTAATCAGGCACATATGGGATAAACCAGCGTATTATATTCTATGACCACAAAACTCGGTTGGATTTAGTGCTTAGGGCCGCATTTTGGAACAAATCTGTGATGATTTTCGGCAGATCTGGTTACTTAATGAGGCGGCGCATGACAGCAGGGATTCTTTCTGAATTCTCCTGCAAGCTGTTTAATTCCTCACGGACTGCATTGACGTCAATTTCAGAAAAGCGTGCTTCTAAGGTCGTATTGCCATTGACCAGAATCTCAAGATAGTCTTTGTTTTCCAGATTCTTAACCAGCGGTGTATCGGCCAACATGGTTCTCAGTTTCTTATTCATCGAATGCGTACCGCTTTTTCTGCGGCAAGACCGTTTGATGTCTCGAAAGAATCGCTCTAATAGATTATTTGTTCTTTGCGGTTGAAAGGTCACTTGACCTTGAGAGGTATTCACCTCAATGGGATCAGCGAAGAGTTCATCCCAATACAGGTCAATCTGCTTTATCATCTTGCCATAATCGTTGTCTTCCTCAAAGCGATTATTCTGTATGAGCCAACTGCGAAAGTGCTTAACATCTTCTTCAACGCTTTTGATGTCAGTTTCTTGGCCATCGTCGTTGAGGCCCTGCTTGCTACCATCAACGGTGATACGCATGGCATCTCGTAATGTGTCAAATACTTCGATCTTGCTCTCGATTTGTCGCATTGCCTGTTTTAGCTTTTTGTCTGAGACAACGGTAGTTACATCGTAACGCACTCGGTAAAAAGGCTTGTTATCCTGCCAATGACCACAGAGTTTAATGTCGCATAGTTGATCAAGATGGGCACCGATAATACGGAGTCTTTTCACAAAGTTGACATAAGAACGATCAAATGGAAAGCCGTATCCTTGTCCTTGCTTTAGGCCGGCCAAAGCCCAACGAACCAGACCATAGGTGCTGACGACGGGCGCTAATTCAAAGAAATGCTCTGGTAGTCGCCCGTCTTTGACGCTGACTTGAAAGGCGTCCAGTAGTTCAGGATGCTCATCCATGATTCGTTTGAGCCATCGTGAACGCTCATGTAGCTTGGATACAATTTTAAATTTCCGCAGGCGTTTTCGAATGAGGTCATTTTCCGTGGTCATTAAATCATTGCCAGTGTCTCGCAAAAAGTGGAAATGGCATACGAAATGAGGGACCTCTCCAAACACCTCTTTGATCGCCTTGGCAATCGCCTGAGACATGTCGCTGACCAGTGACAGTGACATGCCATAGTCCTGTCGAATGTGATCAAGAAAAGGAACAATGCTTGCCGTTTTTTCAGACGCCATTTTAACGTTATGTAATACGATATGACTTAATTCATCTAATCCACTCATTAAGTGAGGGCTATTTCCTTCGCACGTTCCGTCCAGGTGTAAGATATAACCGCCCCGAGCCTTGATCACCTCCCTAATTTGTACAGCACTTTGCTTATGAGCCGTAGCCAGATAGACAATGAAACGTTTTTGCAGATAGGCAATTTCACTGGGACATATCCTGATGTTTCGGGCAGCCAGATCCCCAATGATATCGGTATCACTGCGGCAACGAAGAAAGGCTGCTTTGCCTATAAAGACCAGGACATCGTAACCGAACTTAGAGCCTGTGGGCACTATGTGCCTCAACTTATCTGAACAATAGAGCATTTGGCACTGTGGACAAACATAGTTATCTACAACGAATTTATTTGGAGTAGACTATGCAACATGAAAGGGTTTTGCAGGACCTGCACACTGTGGCACTATAATGGCAAGGATATAGACTACACTGTAAACACTCCCATTTTGCGGCGTTTCAGTATTAACACAGCCATTGTTATATGAACAAATCCGTTGAATTTGTCTAAAGAAAATGAAGCACTCCTGCCGAATATAAATACGAGTTCAAGGACGAACAATAGTGGCTCTCATACATGACCATAGCGGCCAACCTGGTAGTGACCTGAACTGTCTTGTGCCATTCTCATCTGAACTTTTGAATCCAAGCAGTGCACGAACAATCAGGATGTAAAGGAAAGAGTCACTGTAATCACATGTGCCCCTGCAGGTAGAGGATCTAAATCTGCAGGGGCTTTTTTTTGTCCGGTCAGCGTTCCATGCGCTGCTATCAGATGGCGTGCAACCGTCACTGACTCGTCCAGCGGTACATTCACCGTGCTCACAGCCCCTCACCAGCGTCAGGATCGCCTGATCTGATTGAGGCGGGGAGTGTGGTCGAAATCAGGATACTCAAGGGACATGAGCATGTCATCAATTGTCTGGATTTCAGCCCAGATGGCAGACGCATTGTATCTGCCAGTCGGGATAAGACGATCAAGGTCTTCGACACGGTGAAAGGGAATGAACTAATGACTCTCAGCGGGCACAAGGAAGCGGTCCTTTCGGCGGCATTTAGCCCGGATGGCAAGCGGATTGTTTCAGGAAGCTATGACGCAACAATCAGGCTGTGGGATACGGTAACAGGGAGTGAAATTATGACCCTCCATGGGCACAACGACAAAGTAGTTCCAGTGGCATTCAGTCCGGATGGCAAACGCATTGTCTCAGGTAGTCACGATGGCACTGCCAAGCTATGGGACGCTACAACGGGATTCGAGTTGATGACCCTGGTCATAGACTCTAGTGCCGGGCTTCAGTCTGTGATGTTCAGTCCGAATGGCAAAACTCTGGCTACAGCCTGCTGGGAAGGCAGTGTTATCTTGTGGTAAATGGCAATTCACATGCGATTATGAACGCGCTGGGCGGAGGATTCAGTGGCTGGTGATGATGTCAGGCCAACTTCCCATTGGCTTCGGACAAAATACTCATCAGAGCCATTCTCGAAATATTGAAGCGGGCAAACCATTCAACTTATAGTGACACCCATTCATCGGCGTTCGCCCATCCTCGCTCCATAAACTGCCCCTGAGAGCGTGATTAGACTACGCAACGTTTGACGTCTAGGCAAACAGCCATTACACTGCCTGTAAATTAATGCTGAACATTTTTGGGATTCAACTGATGCCAACAATTTCCAAGAAAGACCTGGTAGACCGGATTGCAGAGGAAACCCAATGCAAGCGCATAACGGTTAAAGCCGTGGTCCAACACCTGCTTGATGAGATCACCACTGAGCTTGCTCAAGACAACCGCCTGGAGTTCCGAGATTTTGGTGTGTTTGAACCACGAACTCGGCAGGCCAGAACAGCGCAAAATCCGAAGACCCTGGAGAAAGTTCAGGTTCCTGCCAAGCGCACGGTTAAGTTCAAGATGGGACGGATGATGAGGGAGAGGTTAAGTGATGGAGTCAAACCATGAGTATGAAATTCTACGATGATGACGGGACAGATACCAGCGCCGGCTTAGGGCATCCTATTTGCGTTTGAGCAGGAGTGAAATAACACTGAAGACGATATCCAGAAAATCGATCCCGCCTGAACCCTGATTAGAATTGGAGCCCGCTAAGAGTCCACGCGTTTCATAGTCGTCAGGTGCACCCCCATGAAACATGCCTGAGAACTTGGCTCTCTGGGCTTCACGTCGGGATTCCTCGATTTCTCTTTTTCTGGCCTTGTCCATCCCCCCTTGACGAATGAAATCAAAGATCTGTTCAAGCTCAAAGGCATCGAACCAAGAACCATGCAGGCGACATGTATCGAGAATCACACCAGAACCCAGTGCAAAGTTGTTCCGGTTCATCAGATTACTACAGACCGGACAGGGTATGTATTTAACCTTCTTTCTGGCAGAGATCTCATTTGTTTTAGTGTTTGTCTCTCCACCGATCATGCCACCGATTGAATCAAGGTCTTTTGATTCAACCAGGTCTTCAAAAAACTCTTGATCGAGCCAAATGCCTCCGCATTTAGTGCATTCCCATAACGACCCTGCTTGAACTTGGCGTTTGATCATCGGCTTTTTACAGCGAGGGCAATCGATCGCTTGATCAGGATGGGTCAGAAGACGTTCGGTTTGGATTCGTACACCACATCCGCTGCAATATTCAGCTCCCTTTAGCATGCGCCGATAACACTCAGGACACACCTCACCAATCTGGTGATCGGTCGCAGACACATCCGAACCGCAGAACATGCAATTAGTCTTTCCTTGATCAAGGCTAGCTCCGCAAGATGAACAATGGGCCATAACAACTTCCCTGGCTCGCTGCTTTGGGACTCGGACGTGTTTTCCACAATGGCATAGAAACTTACTTCCCGGCTCCAAGTCGCCGGCGTCGTACTGATGGTGGCATTCCGGACATGCGAGTAACATAGCTATCTCTCCTTTACAGGAAGAATTATATGTCCCTCTCGATTCTTCTGGCTAAATTCCACGTAATCCATTCAATTCTCTAATCGGTTGTTCGTACTAGTCACTGAGTGGCATTTTGATTGTACAACTATGAAATGACTATAACCCCTGCATCAGGGCAGATCAAGGTGAAAACAACTGTCCCTCGCATTTAATCGTACTCCTTGCTATCATTGAGCTTACGGTCTTGGTGGTGTAAGATGTACGGGTGCTTGAAATCATTACAGACTGCTTCCGTTGGCTATCCAGGAGACTCAATATTTCTCCGACAGAGTCAGTTGAGTCTCATTTCAATAAACCCACTTCTCATGTCGCACTGGCAACTGGTTGAGTTGGTCTTTGCGATGCTTCCAGTTGGGCATGAATTTATCCATGAGGGCCACGAAGCGGGCGTTATGGGTGGGCTCCAGAAGGTGGGTCATTTCATGGACTACGATGTATTCAAGGCACTGTCTTGGCTTCCTGGCCAGGTCGGTGTTGAGTCGGATGCTCCTTTTCTGAGGATTACAGCTTCCCCATCTGGTTTTCATTCGCTGCACGTAGAATCTCTCCATCGTCACATCCATGAGTTTCTGCCACTTTTCGATCAGGTTGGGTGCCTCGGTCTTCAACTGCGCCCTGTACCAGTCTTCAAGAATTCCCTGTCGCTTTTCGCTGCTAGTCAGTGGGCGAACCTGTAGCACCATCTTCTTGCCCTTGAGGGTAATGGATGGGACCTGCTCTTTTTCAACGACCTCGAGCAGGTATCGCTTACCCCACACATAGTGGCTTTCACGATCCTCAAAGTCTCGTGGTGTTTCCCGCGCCTGAGCCAGAAGCTTGGCTTGCTGTTTTTTGATCCAACCCAACTTTGAGATGGCAAACACGCGGATTGTGTCCATGTTCATGTAAGAAGGTGCAGAGATACGTACACGACCGTTGGGAGGATAGACACTGAGATGGACGTTCTTAATGTCCTTGAGTACCACTTCAACTACCATGTTTCCCAACTTGAGTTGCTGAGTCATCAGTATTCCTTCTGTGCCTTGACGATCAGAAAGATCCGCTCTACCTCGGCCTCATCTTGTAGAATTTTATCCAAAGCTGCTTTGATGATGCGTTCTCGAGTCTGTACACCTCGCCAGGCATCCGGTCGAACCCGCTTGATCTCAACATCAATCTTCAGGGCCTGGTCCAGTATTGGATCACCAGTGCCTGCAAGTCCCGTTAGTGGTGGTCCGGCAACTAAGCTCCCCCAGCCAGATGCACCTTCCCTGACCTTGAGATTATTGTACAAAGCCCGAAGTGCCGGACTGTGCTTTAACGGCTCTGGCGTATCCTCTGCCACACCAGCACCCACCCTCTTGGCCAGTTCAGCAACCCGCTTCAAGTATTCCTCATACTCAATAGCTTTGGTTTTGCGTAAAAGGATGATCTCGTCGAGAAGTTTCGACATCTTTTCGTAATAAGCCGGATCTGTAAGGTGTTCCTTGATGATCTTGCTGCGTACATTATTTTCAATAGTCTCTGCCACAGCCGCCTCATTGCTTCTCATGCCCTCTGGCAATGAGTTGATGGCATCGGCAATCCCCGTCTTAACGATCAGGTCCAGCAGGCTCATATTGTCAAACGGTGAGATCTTCCTGGGCTCGTCTGCCTCAATGTAAGTATCGATGAGGTGACGCATGTCTGCCTCATAGGCCTTGAGGTCGAGTGTCTCACCACTGGCCTTCCGAATCGTCTCTCGCACATCCAGATAGTGTTTGAGCTGCTGCTTGATACGGCTGATATCATCAGAGCGATACCCAGCAGCCTCCAATTCATCGGTAATATTGGCATAGGCACGCACCAAAGCCACAGTGGCCCTGTACAGCTCAACCCGGTGTGGCTCCCGCGACTGCAAGTCCGCAGGAATTTCTGTATTGCCGCAAAAATAATGAATATGTTCCAGTTCACCTTTGGGTGTCTCCACAGGCTCACACAGCAGATCAAGGGTCTCCAATGCAGTGTCGAGCCGCTCCTTGCCTTTCTTGAGGCGATCCTGAAGCAGCACCTCAGAATCCGCCTCGCCTGCACTGTGATCCAATTCAGAAGTGTACACGGCAATGGCGTTTTCCACCTTCTTGAATAGATCCTTGTAATCCACGATATAGCCAAAATCCTTGTCCTCACCATCCAGGCGGTTGACACGGCAAATAGCCTGAAACAAACCGTGGTCCTGCATGGATTTGTCAATATACATATAGGAACAAGGCGGTGCATCAAAGCCCGTAAGCAGCTTGTCCACCACCACGAGCAGCTTCATATTCGCGGGCTCCTTGGTGAACAGGTCTTTGGCCCATTCTTCATAGGTCTCTGTCTTACTCATACCCGGCTTGGCACTCACGTCGGTCAGCAGGTCCGTGTAGGTATTGTAGATGAACTGCTTGTCCGTCTCCGTATTGGCACCCGTCTCTTCCAGGGTCACATCTCCGGCCATTGGATTGTAGGATGTCACCACCGCACACAGACCCTTAAAGGGCGTCTTCGAAAACAAGGTAAAATACTTACATGCCTCATGGATACTGGAGGCCACCAGTATGGCATTACCGCGTTCACTGGACAGTCTCGCCTTTGTGCTGAAGTCAAAGATCACATCACTCACCACGCGTTCCATACGGGATCTGGAGCTGAGCACATTCTGCATGGTGCCCCATTTTTTCTTCAACTCATCCTTCTGCCAGTCGTTCAAGCCCCTGGTCTTGGCCTCGAACCAAACATCTATCTTGTCCTCAGAACCTAGCCGCTGATCAATATCCCGAGCCTCATACACCAAATCCAGCACGACCCCGTCTTCAACCCCCTCGCTGAACTTGTAGGTATGGATATAGCCGCCAAACACCTCCAGGCTGGTCTTGGCGTCCTTTTTGAGCAAAGGCGTGCCTGTAAAACCAATGAATACCGCATTGGGCATCATAGCCTTCATCACTTTGTGCAGCCTGCCGTTCTGGGTACGATGACACTCATCCACAAACACAAACACCTCGCCCACAGTCTGACTGGGTGCTGACTCCAACTCTTCAATAAACTGCTGGAACTCCTCATCCGTCTTCTTCTTACCTGATGGCCCGAACTTATGCACCAGAGAACAGAGTAAACGTGGCATGGCCTGACCAAGCTGACTCATCAGATCGCTGCCACTACTGGTACGCTTAATGGCTTCACCCGCCGCAGTAAAGACCCGCTCGATCTGCTTATCCAGCTCGTCTCGGTCCGTGATAATGGCCACACGTGCATTGGGCAGATTCTCCAGTATCCACTTGGCCAGCATCACCATCACAATACTCTTACCGCTGCCCTGGGTGTGCCAGATAATACCGCCCGTGCGATCCCGCACATGCTGCTGGGCGGCCTTGATGCCAAAGTACTGGTGCACACGCGGCAGCTTTTTCTTACCGGCATCAAAGAGTACAAAGTCATGCATCAGCTCGATCAGACGGTCTTTATTGCATATCTTGAGCAGATACTTGTCCAGTTTAAAGCGGCTGTCGTCTGCTTCGTCTTCTTTCCAGGTGAGGAAGTATTTCTCTTCAGTCTTGATCGTGCCATACTGCAATCCCTCGGAATCATTGCCTGCAAACACAAACTGGATCGTACTGAAAAACCATTCGTTGAACTCAGGTAGCTGGTTAGAGAGGTTCTGACGGATACCATCCCCAATACTCTTACGGCTGTTCTTCAGCTCAATCACACCCACAGCCATGCCATTGACATACAGCACCAGATCAGGCCGCCGCTCGTGATTGCCCTTGAGTGTCACCTCCTCAGCAATGGCAAAGTCGTTTTTCTCAGGCTCATCCCAGTTGATCAGACGCACAGTCTCAGTCACCTTGCCCGCCTCAGTCTTGACCTGCACACCATAACGTAGCAGTTTATACACCGCCTGATTATTGCCATAAAGGGTACGACTGTGGTTATCCGCCTCAGTACGGAGCCGATATAGAGCAGTACTAATCTCCGCAGGCGTAACGCCTTGCTTAGTCAACCAGGCGATAAATAGTGACTCCTCAATATTGCTATTGCCCTCACGATCCTGCCAGTCACCCAGATAGTCATAGCCCAACTCATCACAAAACAGACCAATCACACGGTTCTGCGTCTCCCGTTCAGATTTTCCAATGGTGCTCATTTAAATTCTTACCTCTCCAATATTTCCCAATGACCAGCCTTAGTCGGTCCCACGTGCCGGATGACATCCGCAGTTCTAAGCTTGTTCAGGTGATACTTGACGCCACTATCACTCAGCCCAATACGACTGGCCAACTCACGGCGGGTGATCGAGGGTTGCGAGCGGAGCAATGCAAGAATTTTTTCTTGGGTAGTTTCTTGGGTAGTCTTTGGGGTAATCTTTGGGGTAGTTGTCCCATTAAGTTCCGAAGCAACCGCTGGTAAATGGGCAGGATTCGCCAAAAACGTCATCATCAAACCAGACATACCGAAATCATAAGACGGTATCTGGATATCATGCTCTTTACAGGCATAATTGATCTTTTCAATACCACGTCCCCATGCCTCGATATAGCCTGCACGGAAAAAGGCATTGGCAAGCAAAGGATTGAAAGGCTTGGACGGATGCTTGCCCAGCAACCTCTTCATGGTCCAGGTTTCCGGCAGGAGTCCGGAATTCCACAGCACGATCTTGTCGTCGTACACACTGATCTGGATGGGGATGTTGCTGCTGTAATCCTTATGCACCACGGCATTGAGCAGTGCCTCACGCAACGCAGCCCTGGGAAAGAGAAAGGTTTCCACACGATGAATACCCTGGTAGCTGATATAGGCCTTCAGATACTTGGTGTGTAATAACTCCAACGTCTTTTCCACCTGGGCAAAGAGATTGCCATGTACCTCGTCCTGATAGCGCAGGTCATCATCCGTCACAAAAAAACCGATCTTGATCCACGCCCCGCTCACATACTGCTCCGGGCGTTCAGAAAAGAGCAGAC
>Ga0307990_1000861_pt1 | contig 26219 bp, 7 predicted proteins | sample EllFjometagen129_FD_203168 | JGI IMG/M metagenome (GOLD analysis project Ga0307990, IMG submission 203168) | Marine microbial communities from Ellis Fjord, Antarctic Ocean - #129 | ecosystem: Environmental > Aquatic > Marine > Unclassified | place: Southern Ocean | collected 2014-10-08
TTCCCTCGGGCCCGGGTGCGGTTTGTAATGTCGAGGGGGGGGGGGTATACTGTGTCGTTTGGAACGGTGTTTCAGACTTTTGACGGCGACTCGGTTTGAATTGTTGATGTGTGTGTCGCGATGGACGCGAATAGCACAACGTCGATCAAAATAAACCCGGTAAGAGAGCAAGCGCGCGCGCGTAAGATTTACGATTAAAGGAGACCTTGTGAGAAAGATGAAAACACAAAGCAAATGGCCAATCCTGTTGGTGGGATTTTTTATTGCCGCAATGCCTGTTGCACAGGCCGGCGTGGAAATCAGTGAGTTCATGGCAAAGAATGAAACCACGCTGGCGACCGCGGCGGGTGCGTATGCGGATTGGGTTGAAATTCACAATAATTCTGGATCATCGGTGGACTTGGCGGACTACTACCTGACCGACGACCCGGCCGATCTGCGGAAATGGCAGTTTTCGAGCACGGACGCGACGACGCCCCTCGCCAACGATGGCTATCTCATCGTGTTTATCGACGATTCGCCGGAGGCTGAGGTGGGCGATGAGTTACATGCCAGTTTTAAGCTGGGCGCGGGTGGGGAATACCTTGCACTGATCGAGCCGGATGGTGAAACCGTGGCCTATCAGTATAATCCCGAATTTCCGGATCAGAGTGCGGATGTGTCCTATGGGATCGATTCCAGAACGGGGGAGCATGCCTATTTCGCAGTTCCGACCCCCGGAACAGCCAACGGGCAGGCGATTGCGAATACCGTTCAGTTTTCGGTTGAAGGCGGAACGTTTACATCGCCTTTTAGTTTAACGTTGTCCGTCCCGTCCTCGACGGCGGAAATCCGGTATATGCTGGATGGCACCCTTCCGACGACCAACTCTTCTTTATACAGTTCTCCGCTTCCAATCATTGGAACAACGCGGGTGCGTGCTCGTGCGTTCGAGTCCGGTTTGGTTGATGGCGCAATCGTAAGCCAAAGCTATATTCACCTCGATGCAAGTGCTGCTGCCTTTACTTCGGATCTTCCGTTGATTGTTCTCGATAATTTTGCGGCGGGAGACATTCCTCATCCGGACAGCGATACCCGGCAGGCCTGTCAAGTACTGTTTTTTGAGCCGGATGCCAGCAATTGCACACTGACCAACAGTGCTTCCATTTTATCGCGCGCCGGAATCAAGCGGAGGGGAGAATCCTCGTTGCGAGATACGGCTGAAAAACCGAATTTATCTCTCGAAACCTGGGGCGAGGTCGATGAAGACAGCCGTTCGATCAAGCCGTTCGGTATGCCTGCAGAATCGGATTGGGTTCTGTTTGCACCGTGGGATTTTGACTGGGCGCTGATGCGCAATTCATTTATTTATGAAGTGAGCAACGAATCCGGCAACTATGCGGTTCGAACGCAGTTTGTGGAGGTCTTCCTGAATGTTGACGGCGGAAGCGTTTCAGCTTCCGACTATTACGGCGTCTATGTCTTCATGGAAAAAATCAAGCAGGGTTCTGGTCGTGTTGATGTTGTGGAGCTTCAGGAAAGTGCTACGTCGGAACCGGAGATCTCGGGCGGTTATATTTTCAAGTTGGATAAGACCGATCCGGACGATCAATATATTTCGGCGGCGGGGAAAAATTTTACAGCGGTCGATCCGAATCCTCTTCCGCCCGCGCAGCTGGGGTGGATCTCGAATCATCTCAATCAGATTGACGCGTTGGTTCCGAATGGAAACTACGAGTCGATGATCGATGTGGATACTTTTGCCGATCATCATATACTGAATGTTTTTGCCAATAATGCGGATGGATTACGGTTGAGTACGTTCTATCACAAGGATCGTGATGAGTTGCTTAAAATGGGGCCGATCTGGGACTTTGACCGTTCGATGGGCTCCGAAAACGATGCGCGAGCGGTCAATCCTGAAGTGTGGAGTTTGGCAACCGATAGCAAGTTTTTCTTCCGTAATGGAGGCCCACTTTGGTTCAGCTTATGGTCGAACGAGCCCGATTTTTGGATGGTTTGGGCGGATCGGTGGCAACTGATGCGTAATGGGCCGCTGAGTGAGGTTGCCATGAATGAGCGCATTGATCGGTATCAGGCAGAGCTTGCTGATGCCGCCATCCGTAACTTTGAACGGTGGGAGGGGCACGGAGGGAATCCTGATCCTGACCACTTCATGTTTCCAATCCCTTCTTCCTCCGAATGGACCAACAAGGTGGAGGTGTTCAGGAATCATGTGCAGGTTCGTGGAAACTGGATCGACGACCAGCTGGTCGATCCGCCGGTTTTTAATCAGAACGGTGGGCTGGTTTCCAGCGGGTTCGAGTTGAGCATGACGGAGCCGCAGCCTTCCTATTATACCTTGGATAATTCCGATCCGCGTGCGTCAGATGGTAATCCGTCCGGTGCCAGTTATTCCTCGTCCATCACCATTACCGAAAATACGTTGGTTAAGGCACGGGCCTGGAATGGACTGAGTTTTACGTACGCCCCAAGCACGTGGCCGTGGAGTCCATTGAGTGAAGCGATGTTTGTGGTGGATCCGGCGCCGCTGGCGATTACGGAAATTATGTATCACCCGCGGCCTCCGGCAACGAGTGGAGAAATGATCTATACAGCCTCCGATTTTGAATTTATTGAGATTCAGAATACGAGCGCATCGTCGTGCCTGTTGGTCGGGGTTCAACTGCTCAACGGCGTGGAGTTTGACCTGACCGAAGCATCGAGTGCCTCTTTGGGTGCGGGGCAATACGGCGTGTTAGTTCGTAATCTGGAGGCCTTCAAGGTTCGGTATCCAAGCTGGGCTTCGCTGACTATTCTTGGCACCTATTCCGGGCGTCTGAATGATGGTGGCGAACAAATGAAAATGGGCTATGGCCTGATCAATCTTTTGCCGCTGGCCTCGTTCGACTATGAAGACGACTGGTTTCCCTGTACAGATGGTGAAGGCTTTTCGCTCGTACTGAACAATGCGCAAAGTGCCCCGTCTTCCTGGGACAGTAAAGCGGCATGGCGTCATTCTTCCGGCGCGGACGGCTCTCCAGGCGTGGCGGATCCGGCCCCGGCTTATGCGCCGGGAACGATTGTGATTAACGAGGTTCTTTCGCATCAGGATACGGACAATCCGGGTGACTGGATTGAGTTGCACAATACGACCGGAAGCCCGATTGATATTGGCGGTTGGTTCCTCAGCGACAGCCGGGGTACGTTGATGAAATATACAATTCCCGCAGGAACAACGGTTCCTGCAAACGGCTACTTCGTTTTTACGGAAAAAAATCATTTTGGGTCGGCTTTTGCGTTAAGTGAACATGGCGACTCGGTGTACCTCTCTGCTGGTAGCGGAGGAGCGCTTCTTGAACCCGCCTGCCGTGCAGTACAGGACTTCGGCGGACAGGAACGCGATGTCACGTTCGGTCGCACGATTCGCAGCGATGGATCCGCTACCTTCCCGTCGATGGTTTCGGCGACGATGGGTTATGCCAATTCCGCTCCGCGGATTGGCCCGGTGGTGATTCAGGAAATCATGTATCATCCGCCCTTTGGGGGGCAGGAATATCTTACACTCAGCAACACATCCGGTTCGATGGTTCCGTTATATGATCCGGCCAATCCTTCCAATACATGGAACGTTTCAGGGATTGATTTCGCCTTTCCGATCGGCGTCGAATTAACGGCCGGTGATTCCCTACTGTTGATCCGAGACAAGATGACTCCTGCGCTATTCCGATCTGTTTATGGTGTGCCTGAATCGATTGAAATATTCGCCTATTCTGGAGAGCTCGATAATGGTGCCGAAACGCTGGTTTTGAAAAAGCCGGGGACGCCGGAGGCGCTGACCGGATATGTGCCGCTGATTGTGGTGGAACAGGTCAAATATAACGACAGTGCGCCGTGGCCGCCTGAAGCGGACGGGGAAGGGAAAGATCTGAGCCGAATCAGCTTAACGGCGTACGCAAATGATGTGGCCAATTGGCAGGCGATGACTGCCAGCTATGGGCCGCCAATGTATGTGCTGACCGTTATTTCTGGGACAGGGGATGGCATCTATACGGAAGGATCGGTTGTTTCGATCGATGCGGCAACAACCAACCTGTCGTTTGTGCAATGGATTGGCAATGTGTCCGGGGTGGAAAATATTCAGAGCTCTCTCACCTCTCTGACGATGCTCCCGCAGGACATCACGGTCAGTGCCTTGTATTCCGCCGTAACCTTTTTCAATGCCGGAGCGGAATGGAAATATCACGATCAGGGAGAGAATCTCGGTACGGCGTGGCAATCGCCGAGCTATGACGATTCCGGCTGGAAGCAGGGCGCCGCGCTACTCGGGTATGGAGAGGGCGACGAAACCACCGTGGTCAGTTATGGCGGGGATTCACGAAATAAATATATCACGACCTATTTCCGGAAACATTTCACGGTGGCTAATGCGGCCTTGCTGGATCAGGTGACAATGGAGTTGCTGCGCGACGACGCAGCCGTGGTCTACATCAACGGTGTCGAGGTGGTGCGCGATATGCTCCCTGAGGGGGAGATCAATTATTTAACCCTCGCGCCCGCCTTTGTCGACGGGGCCCGGGAAAGAACCTTTTACTCATTTGTGCTGTCACCTTCCGTGCTGGTGGATGGCAACAACGTGATTGCGGTGGAAATTCATCAGCAAGCTAAAACCAGTTCCGATATCTCTTTCGATGCGGAGCTTTCAGGAGTGTTGACCGTGGATACGGCAACTGCGGATGGCGACGTTGACGGCATGTACGATAGCTGGGAAACCAACCACTTCGGGTCGACCGAAGCCAGTCTGCCCAGCGGGGATCCCGACGAAGACGGATCCGTCAACAAGGATGAGTTCATTGCGGGGACCCTGCCTTTGGAACCCTCTTCATTTTTCAGAATCGACCAGACTCAGGATTCGGAAATCACATGGGCTACCGTGCCCGGGCGAACCTACTCGGTTTACTGGACGGACGATCTCGAAACGCCGTTTATTTCCATCATAGAAGAGGTTCCCGACGGACGCTTTGCGGAGTTGTATAATTCTACGAATTTGACCGGATTTTTCAGGGTTGGGGTCGGGATGGATTAGTGCGGACAGCCCCCGTGCAAAGGGGTTTTTTTGATTTTTATAAATAGGATGAAGTTGTTGATGAGTTGTAGAGAAAATAATCTGGGCGTGATGGATGCGCAGAGAAAAACCGCTATAAAAATAACCCCGCAGGGAGAGAGCAAGTAAGTGGAATTCAAAATTAATATTCAAGGACACCTTGCGAGGAATACGAAAATGAAGGGGATGTCGCGGATCCTCTTGGCGGGCTTTTTTCTTGCCGCAATACCTGCTGTGCAGGCCGGCGTGGAACTCAGTGAGTTCATGGCAAAGAATGAAACCACGCTGGCGACCGCGGCGGGTGCGTATGCGGATTGGGTCGAAATGCACAATAATTCTGGATCAGCGGTGGATCTGGCGGGGTACTACCTGACCGACGACCCGGCCGATCTGCGGAAATGGCAGTTCCCGAGCACAGAAAACACGTCCCCGTTAGCTGCTGGCGGTTATCTCCTCGTGTTCGTGGATGATTCGCCGGATTCAGTAATAGGAAATGAATTGCACGCGAGTTTTAAACTGGGAGCGGGCGGGGAATATCTTGCATTGGTGGAGCCGGACGGCGAAACGGTTGCTTATCAATACAATCCGGAATACCCGGATCAGAGTGAGGATGTGTCCTATGGGATCGACCCCGTAATGGGAGGGCTCGCTTATTTCGCGGTTCCAACTCCCGGAGCGCCCAACGGCCAAGCGATTTCGGAAACCGTTCAGTTTTCTGTGAAAGGTGGAACCTTTACCGAACCTTTCTATTTGGATCTTTTCGCGAATCCGGACACCCACTATACGACCAATGGAGCCATCCCGACGGCCGACTCCGCACTGTACAAATTTCCGATTCTAATTAGTGGAACCACGCGGGTTCGTGCACGCACATTTGATGTCGACATGATCGAGGGCGCCATCGTCAGCCATACATATATCCACTTGGACGCCAGTGCCGCCGCCTTTACCTCGGATCTGCCGCTGGTCGTTCTCGATAACTTTAATGCGGGATGGATGCCCCATACCGATGACGGCCCTGAGCGTCAACCCAGTGAACTCGTTATTTTTGAGCCGACCGCTGGGGTTTGTTCTTTGACCAATCGTCCCGCGATAACCTCACGAGCGGGCATCCGCCGGAGGGGTGAATCCACGGGCGGTCAAGCCAAGCCGAACCTGTCCGTTGAAACCTGGGGTGAAGTGGATGAAGATAGTCGTGACATCAAGCCGTTGGGGATGCCGGCGGAATCCGATTGGATTTTATATGCTCCTTATACGCTGGATAAGGCCCTGATTCGCAACGTCTTTATTTATGACGCGAACAACGAGACGGGACGATATACGGTAAAGACCCGCTTTGTTGAGGTTTTTTTGAACTATGATGGCGGTTCGCTCACTGCATCGGATTACTTCGGGGTTTATGTGTTGATGGAGAAAATCAAGATTGATCCGAATCGTCTTGATATTGACAAGGTATCACCTGCGGCCGATTCAGAGCCCGATATTTCCGGTGGATATCTCTGGAAAAAAGACAAAATCAACGACGAGAACGACGTATTTACTGCCGGTGGGTATAATAATTTTAATTATGTGTCGCCGGATGGCTCAGAAATCAGCACAGCTCAGGCGAGCTGGCTCATCAATCACATCAATGCGGCCAAGACGGCGATTCAGAACGGAAATTGTGAATCCTACATAAACGTTGAATCCTTTGCCGATCATCAGATTTTTAATATGTTTGCGAAAAATCAGGACGGGTTAGGTTACAGTACCTTCCTGTTCAAGGAACGCAACGGCCTGATCAATCTGGACCCGATCTGGGATTTTGACCGATCCATGGCTTATGATGATAAGACATCCAATCCAGCCTATTGGGGCTTGGGTACAGACAGAGACACCTTTTTCGTTCGAATGTGGTTCCAATACCTACGATATGATGCGGATTTCTGGTCCGTTTGGCTTGATCGGTGGCAGGCGATTCGAGAGGGCCCGCTCAGTGATGCGAGCATGGTTGCGCACATTGATGGATATAGTGCAGAACTGTCGACTGCGGCGATCCGAAATTATGAGAGATGGGGAGGGATTCTCGATCCTGCACTCTGGGCTGGTGAAGTTGATAATGTGCGTAATTATGTGCTTGCCCGTGCACAATGGATTGACGATCAGCTGATTGATCCCCCTGCGTTTAATCAGGCGGGGGGGAGAATTGCTCCCGGCTTCCAGCTTACAATAAGCGGACCGAGTACGAAGTACTACACGCTGGACGGTTCTGAACCCCGTGCGTCGGGTGGCAGTCCGGCGGGCTCGGCCTATTTTGCGCCAGTACCCATTACTGAAAATACGTTGGTTAAGGCACGGGCATGGGATGGAATCCCATTTACGCAGGCTCCGGTAACGTGGCCTTGGAGCCCTTTGGCCGAAGCCATGTTTGTGGTGGATCCGGCTCCATTGGCGATTACGGAAATCATGTATCACCCGCGGCCGCCGTCAACGAGTGGAGAAATGATCTATACGGCGTCTGACTTTGAATTTATTGAGATTCAGAATACGAGCGCGACGTCGTGCCTGCTGGTGGGAGTTCAATTGCTCAACGGCGTGGAGTTTGATCTGACGGATGCTACAGCATCTTCTCTCAATGCCGGGCAGTACGGCCTGTTGGTTCGCACTCTGGAGGCCTTCAAGGTCCGTTATCCAAGCTGGGCTTCGCTGACTATTCTCGGCACCTACTCCGGGCGTCTGAGTGATGGCGGCGAACAAATGAAAATGGGTTATGGCCTGACCGATCTTTCGCCGCTGGCCTCGTTCGACTATGAAGACGACTGGTTCCCCTGTACAGATGGTGAAGGCTTTTCGTTGGTGTTGAATGATCCGCAGAGCGATCCGACTTCGTGGGACAGCAAATCGGCATGGCGTCATTCCTCCGGCGTGGACGGCTCGCCGGGCGAGGCTAATCCGGCGCCGGCTTATGCCCCAGGAACGATTGTGATTAACGAGGTCCTTTCGCATCAGGACACGGATAACCCCGGCGACTGGATTGAGCTGCACAACACCTCTGGTAGCTCCATCAATATTGGAGGTTGGTTTCTGAGTGACAGCCGGGGCGATCTGAAAAAGTACACCCTTCCTGCGGGGACGACGATTCCCGCTAATGGGTATGTGGTATTTAATGAATACAATCATTTCGGTGATTATTTTGCGCTGAGTGAACACGGCGATTCGGTTTATCTCTCAGCCGGATGCGGAGGAGAGCTTCTCGAACCGGCCTATCGTGAAGTCGAACACTTCGGAGGTCAGGAGCGCGATGTCACGTTCGGCCGCACGATTCGCAGTGATGGGTCTGCTGACTTCCCGTCGATGGTTTCGGCGACGATGGGTTATGCCAATTCCGCTCCGCGAGTCGGGCCGGTGGTGTTCGAAGAAATTATGTATCATCCGCCCGTCGGAGGTCAGGAATACCTTATCCTCAGCAACACCTCCGGTTCGACGGTTCCTTTATGCGATCCAGCCAATCCTGCCAATACATGGAACGTTTCAGGAATTGATTTCACCTTCCCGCCCGGCGTTGAATTAACGGCCGGTGATTCCCTGCTGTTGATCCGAGATAAGATGACTCCTGCGGTGTTCCGATCTGTTTATAGTGTGCCGGTATCGATTGAAATATTCGCCTATTCCGGTGAACTCGATAATGGTGCCGAAACGGTGGTTTTGAAAAAGCCGGGGACACCGGAGGCGCAGACCGGATACGTGCCGATGATTGTGGTGGAACAAGTGAAGTACAACGACAGTGCGCCGTGGCCCCCTGAAGCGGACGGGCAAGGAAAATCCCTGAACCGAATCAGCTTAATGGCCTACGCAAATGATGTGGCCAACTGGCAGGCGGCGAATGCCAGCTATGTCCCAACGATGTATACGCTAACCGTTAATTCCGGCACAGGCGATGGCTCGTATACGCAAGGAACGGTTGTTCCCATACAGGCCGAAACAGTCCCGAAGCACACGTTCGTCAGCTGGGCCGGCGATGTCGCCGGAATTTTAAATGAAACCGAGGCGGCCACCACTCTTACGATGCCGGCGTCGAATGTGACGGTCACCGCCATGGTTGCATCCAATGTCATGTTCCGACTTACAGTGAATGCCGGTTCAGGGGATGGAGAATATACCGCAGCGACGGTCGTTCCAATTGAAGCGGTGCAAACTAATTTGGCTTTTGTTCGATGGATCGGCAATGTATCCGGGATTGCAGATGTAGAGGATGATTCTGCCACGCTGACGATGCCAGCGCAGGATATCACGGTCAGCGCTCTGTATTCTGAGGCGGTGACCATTTTTGGAGCAGGGGCTGACTGGAAATATCATGATAAGGGTCAGAACCTGGGTACGGCATGGCAAGCCATCGGGTATGACGATTCTACATGGGCCAGCGGCGCAGCTCAGTTGGGATATAACGATGCCGGTACGGTAACGACTCTCGACTACGGCGGGGACCCCGAAAATAAATATGTCACCTGCTATTTTCGACATCGTTTTGTGGTGGGTAATGCCTCCTTGATTGACGCCCCCTCGTTGGAGCTTTTGCGCGATGATGGTGCAGTGGTTTATCTCAATGGGTCGGAAGCGGTGCGGGACAACATGCCCAGTGGAACAATCACTTATTCGACCTTTGCGGGTGGCAGAGTGGGTGGAGATGCGGAGGATACGTTCTATTTACATGATCTTTCACCTGCTCTGCTGGTAGACGGAACCAACGTCATCGCCGTTGAAGTCCATCAAAGGACTCTAACCAGCTCCGATGTCTCTTTCGCGGCCCGTTTAACCGGAATTAAGGTGACGGATCCGGCCATTCAGGACGGGGATGATGACGGGATGTATGATGCATGGGAAACCAACTATTTTGGCGCTACGGAAGCCAGCCTGCCCAGTGGGGATCCCGACAAAGACGGATCCGTCAACAAGGATGAGTTCATTGCGGGAACCCTGCCTTTTGACATCTCTTCATTCTTCAGAATTAACCAGTCTCAAGACTCGGAAATCACATGGGCAACCCTGCCTGGACGAATCTACTCGATTTACTGGACGGATGATCTCGCAAAGCCGTTTGTTCCCATCGTGGAGGATGTCCTTGGGGGGCGCTTTTCTGATTTCAGTACGTCCACAAATATGAATGGATTTTTCAGGGTTGGGGTCGGGATGGAATAGCGCGGAAGGGCCCCGCGCGAAAGGTTTTTTGTCGTCATAAATAAAAGGATGAAGTTGATGATGAGTTATAGAAAAAATAATTTGGGTGCGATTTCTCTTATCGCTATCTTGGCGTGCGGTTCTGCTTTTGGCGGCAAGATTGTTTATCCTTGGAGATCCACAACGGCGATTGTGAAATCCGGTGAAACCTTCGAGATCTGGTTTGATGCCAACAGCGGACAAACGGTGACCTCCGTGGACCTTCAGGGGCCGTACAATACGGTGAGCACTACGCTCAGTGTGGAAAGCGGAAGTTGGGTATACGACGCGTGGTCTGGCAATACATACGACCGGAAAATTACAGTGACGGTTCCGGGCAGCGCCCCGGTCGATCGATACACCCTGATTCTGAAGACATCAACCGGAGATGAAACCTCTCTGGCTGCCGTGAAGGTGATCAAGGAATATAAGGACAGCTATTATGTACTGCACATCTCCGACGCACATCGCTGGCAGGGCTCGTATGACACGCCGAATGTGATCCTGTCTGAAATCTCCACGGTGATTGATATTGCCAATATTATCGACCCCGAGATGCTGATCGAAACGGGTGATGTCTACTACCCCAACGTCAACAGCGAAACCAGTACGCGGGGGCGAATTGTGGAATTTATGAACGGAACAGATTCGGTCAACGGCATGAATGATGCCTACGCCGCCGTCTTCTCTGTTCCGGGCAATCATTGCACCCCGAGCAAAAACTATAAGCTCGAACCTGATCTCGCCACCCCGGCTCGTTATTGGAATGAACATTTCGGACTTCAGACCCATACCTTCACCTACGGTAGCGCACGGTTTATCGGCATCAACAATTCGTGGTGTCCGGCCACCGGCGGCGGCGCTGAAGACTATGTGCCGAACTATAAATGGCAACTGGATGCCGCCACAAAATGGATTAACGAGGTTGGCGCCGGCAACCTTCGGATCGCCTACTGCCATGTGCCGCAGGAGAGCATCCCGCCGGTCTACAATGCGCTGAATGATGCCGGTGCACCGTTTGGGCTGATGTTGGCCGGCCACATTCACCGGGTCGATAGCAACCCGTTTTCCATCAATGGGCAGGCCATTGTCTATACAACCGATACGCCGCGCGACGGGGACGGACGGGCTCCGTTCAATCTGTACTGGGTGGATAATGTGGCTGGCACCTGCGAGGCGGTCGGTAATACGCGCGCGGCCAATGAGGGGTTGGGAATCAAGAAAGATTACAGCACCAGCAAACTCAAATTGACGTACTCCGAAGCCAATGACGGATCGCAGGGGACCAACACCGCCACGATCGTCAATAAGTTTAACTTTCCCGTCTCCGGCGCGCGCGTCCGGTTTGTGATGTCGCAGGGATCCACCTATGCCGTCTCGCATGGAGAAATCGTACAGGCTTTCGATGGCGACGTGGTGCATGTTGTCGATGTTCGGGTTGATCTGGCCGCCAACAGCACCACATCGATTGGCATTTCATTCGGCATGCTTCCGAACAGCGCCCAGTTTTAATGATGAGAATAGTGAAGAAAGAAAAGTTAGTATTATGAAAAATTTGAATTCATTGAGGGGCGGAGCCGCGCGCGGAAAGAGTCTGTTGGGGATCGGTTTAGTATTCATGCTCGGGCTCAGTAGCACCGCTTGGTGCGGCAAGATTGTCCGGCCCTGGCGGGCGACAACCGAAATTGTTAAGGCGGGTGAAAGTTTTGAGGCTTGGTATAACGCAGACACCGGGCAGACCGTTAACTCGGTGGAATTGCAAGGTCCGTACAGCACAGTAGTCCCGACAATGGCCACGCCGGTGACTGGCAGTTGGGTGTATGACCATGAGTCAGGAAATACGTATAACAGGAAAATAACAATTACAGTTCCTTTAGGTTCGCCGGCTGACCGATATGATCTTGTTTTGAAGACATCAAGCGGGAATGAGATCTCGGTTGCCGCAGTGAAGGTAATTAAGGAGTATAAGAGCAATTATTATATTGTTCATATGTCAGACGCTCATCGCTGGCAGAAGGAATCAATGTATCCCGTAGAGACAACTCTCCGTAAGGTATCGGCCGTTATTGATGTCGCTAACATTATCGGTGCAGAGATGCTTTTTGAAACAGGGGATCATCACTATCCCAATACATTAAAACCCGATTCGACTGCAGAACGTACAGCTATCATGTTTGCCGGAATCCCTGGGTCGGGAATCAATGGATTACATGATGCGAGTGCGGCCTCATTTATTGTTCCAGGAAACCATGATACTAACAAGCACGACTACACTCAAGAACCGAGCTTGGCGGTAGCATTGAATTGGTATAACCAGCAGTATGGACTGGCCTATTACAACTTTAAATATGGCAACGGGCGGTTTATGGGAGTTAATAGCGGGATGGGCCCCGTGCCGGCGGCTCAGACTTCGGCTGCGGCGGCTTGGCTTCGTTCGGTCGGACAGGGCAATTTTAGGATGGGTGCGGCGCATGCGGGTGTCAGTGCGGTTGCTTCATTTGAGCAGCAAACCGGACTTAATTTGATTCTGGTTGGTCATAATCATTTTATCGCCAATAGTAATCCGCATGCGGTAAATGGAAAGCTTATTCAGTATGTAGCGAATTCTCTCAGAGATTTAGGGACGGGCAATTTTGAATGCAATATTTTCAGGGTGAATAACAACACCGGACTCTATGAGGTTTTAGGGAGTACTCAGTCGCGAGTTCATTTAATTGAAAATCATACGAAAGAAAACATAAATAACCCGTCAAGCTGGGTTCCGATGCTGCAACTTTCATACGGCCAAACCAACAACGGAACCTCCACGGAAAACAAAGCGGTTATCATCAATAAATATGATTTTCCCCTCCCTGAAGCGCGAGTTCGCTTTGTCATGCCGCTGGGTGCTGAATATGCTGTCTCTCCCGGCACGATCCAACAGGCCTTCGACGGGGATGCTGTACATATTGTTGACGTAAGCGTTGACCTGGAAGCAAACAGTACAACGGCCATCAGTATTTACTTGAGCGGTTCTGTTACGAACAGTTCTCAATTTGTCTCACAGAGTGTGCCGACTGTGGTGGACACGGGTCTGACCTATCCGGTCAGCATAACGGTGACGAATACAGGGCTGGACGCGTGGACAACGGCTTCCGGGCACAGCCTCGGCAGCTATAATCCACCGGGCAACACAAACTGGGGCTTGAGCCAGATTCCATTGCCGCATGCCGTTGCAACCAATGAGGCGGTTACTTTTACGTTTAATGTGACTGCGCCGACTGAGCGAGGCATTTATGACTTTCAGTGGCGGATGATGGATGACATTGCGCCGAATGAGGGGTGGTTCGGTCAAATAACGCCGAATGAAGTCATTACAGTTGGGGCACAGGATCTGCATATTGAGGCGGAAGACTTCGATGTCAATTCCGGATTCCAGACCGAGTCAACGACGGATATCGGTGGCGGCCTGCACACGGCTTATGCAACGGCCGGTGACTATATGACGTACGATATTAAAGTGACTCATCCCGGGGTCTACAAGGCAATTTTCCGGTATTCATCTGCGACTGCAGGAGCGAAGCTGGATCTGAAAAACGGATCGACAGTTCTTTGCTCGGTGAATGAGCCGGCTACCGGCGATTTCCAGATCTGGCAGACCAGCACGCCTTATCTGGTGACGTTGCCGGAAGGCTCATTGACCCTGACGATTTTTGCAACCGGTCCTTCGTGGAATATGAACTGGTTTGAACTGATTGCGTTGGATGATCCCCCCGGTAATGTTTCGCCGGTGATCAACTCCTCTCCGGATACGACCGTCGTAGAAAACGAGTCCTACAGTTATAGCATGTACGCTACAGATGCGGATCCCGATACGCTGACCTATGCCGCGCCGATCACGCCGGACTGGCTCAGTTTTAACTCTGGAATCCGCGTGTTGAGCGGAACGCCGCTGTTTGAAGATATCGGAACGGATGCGGTTAGCCTGACGGTGTATGACGGCACGGTAACGGTGACGCAAAGCTTTAATATCGTGGTATCAGCGGAGCCGGTCGCTCCCCGCTTAGAGGTGATTCTCGCTGTGGATCTTCATCAGCTCGCCACGGATCTAGTGCCGGTGACGCCTGATTATTTTACCGGCTGGTTTGTCGGTAATGTGAGTGCCGGTGTCGCGGCCCCCAGCACCAATATCAACGGGTACGCTATCACGTTGGGGTCTGGGACATCCATTGGCTGCCTGGTAAATCCAGCGTTGCAGGCCGGAATGAATGCTCGAAACAGAACTACGGGTTATATTCTCAATGCCGGAGAGTTTACCCAGGCAGACATGATGAGAGAACGAATTGCATCCTTGGGGAGTCCAACGACTCCGACAACCGGGAAGGGTACAGGAAGTGGTCTTTATCTGAAGGTGTCGGGTTTATCGGCAAATACCTCGTATATGATTCAGGCATGGGGTGTCGATTCGACCGGATTGTTCGCCAGCTCGAATGTAAGGTTGAAAGACGGATATAATTACGGGTATGATGCCACCGCTGAAACAGGGGGATATACAAGCCTTCCGCAGGTGGAAACCTACACGGTTGCGGGGAGCCCAACGACGATTGCTGACAACGATCAATACAGTGTCAGTGGAATCATCACGACCGATTCGAGCGGAACACTCATTTACAAGCAGATCTCAAATATTGATAAATCGGTGATGAATGGGTTTGTGCTTTCTACCGTTGATTACGCTCCTCCTAACGAAACGGTGTCCGTCAGCCTAAGTCCCACCAACCAGACCTATAACGGCACCGCACGAATTGTCACGGCGACGACCACTCCGGCCGGTAAGGCCGTGGAGATCACCTACGACGGATCGGCAACGGCCCCGACCCATGCCGGAAGCTATACGATCATCGGAACCGTCAACGAGGCGATGTATCAGGGCGGAACGACCGGCACACTCACCGTTGCCAAAGCGAATCAGACCATCGACTTTCCAACCATTGGAAACCAGATCACCACCAATGAGGTGGCCTTGAGTGCTACAGCCTCTTCCGGCTTAAGTGTTGCCAACTTCAGTGTGGTCAGCGGACCGGCCGTGGTAAATGGAAGCTCTGTTTCTTTCACCAGCTGCGGACAGGTTGTGCTCAGTGCATCACAGGCGGGCGATAGCAACTGGAACGCTGCTCCGGCAACCACCATCACCTTCGATGTGACCAAAGCAACGGCGTCCGTCAGCTTAGGCAACACCAGCCAGACCTATAACGGCACCGCGCGAATTATCACGGCGACGACCACTCCGGTCGGTATGGCCGTGGAGATCACCTACGACGGATCGGCAACTGCCCCGACCCAAGCCGGAATCTATACGATCATCGGAGCGGTGAACGAAACGATGTATCAGGGTAGCGTTACCGGAACGTTGACGGTTGCCAAAGCAGACCAGACGATCAACTTCCCTGTTATCGGTCAGCAGGAGGTAACGAGTACGTTCAATCTGGTCGCCAGCTCAACGTCCACGTTCCCCGTCAGTTTCTCCACATACATGGGCAACCCGGCAACGATAGCAGGAACCCGCGTGAGTTTCGGTCGTGCAGGGGAGGCCCTAGTGCTGGCGGATCAGTCCGGTGACGGCAACTGGAATGCCGCGCCGACGGTGACGAATCTATTCGATGTGATCGGCGTGATTACCAATGTCTCGCCAGATAACGGAACTGTTTTCGGTGGAACCGAAGTGGTCATTGATGGTGCCTGGCTCGGTGATGGCAATGATATCACCAATGTGACGCTTTGCGGCATCACGGCGACGGTTGTTTCGCAGAGTCTGCACAGCGTAACCGTGGAAACAGGTGTGGCACCGCCGGTGGAAACCATCTCCGACACCTACTCCTACGTCGGCATTTTGCCGCCCGGCTCGCCCTTCGACGGCAGCTCCGGCGACCCCAACTTTTTACTGCAAGACACCCCGACGCGCGTGACAACCAATGCTCCGGTTGAGTTTACGGGCGACGTGATCGTCTCCTCTGGATTCGGCACCGTGGTGCTGACCAACGCATTCACCTACCGTCCGGTACCGCTGGCGCCGACCGCGATTTCAGCGGTTGATATCACCGACTCGCAGTTTACCGCGCGCTGGGTCAATGAGGACGACACCACCACGCACTACTACCTCGATGTCTCGGAAAGCACCAACTTCACGGCCTTCACCGGTAGTTACAGTAATTGGAATGTCGGCAATGCGACAGCCGGACTGGTTACCGGTCTGGTGGACGGAGTAACCTACTGGTACCGGGTTCGCGCCGCCAATCCGTATGGGCCTAGTCTCGACTCGAATAGGATTGAGACCCCCGTCAGCACCAATACGCCGTATAGCGATTACGAGCTGACCAACACGGTTGTCAGCGCAGGTTCGGGTGATGTGGTCGATCTGGAGAAATTTTTCAGCGGAAGCGGGATGAGCTATGAGGTGGTTGCCAATAGCAATTCGAATCTAGTCACCGCAACGATTGTCGGCAGCGAGCTGATGCTCGACTATGCCACCGGGGGTAGTGGATCCGCATCCATCACCATTCGCGTCACCGATATCGCCAGCGGTTTCTGGGTCGAAAACACCATCACCGTTTCGGTTGAAATCGCCCCGGGTCTCACACGCGGCACCATCACGGTCAACCCGCAGAACGGGCTGTTTGAAGAAGTGGTTACCGTAGTGAACAACTCGCTGACGTTTGCCGCACGCGCGATTACTCTTACGGTCACCAACCTGTCCGCCGGTGCGGAACTCTATAACGCCACTGGCACCGACCCAGACGGCCATTCCGAAATTCTGTGGATCGGAACGCTTGGGGCAGGGGCCAGCATGGACTTCACCCTGCAGTACTACACCGCACACCGCGGAACGGTTCCGACTGCGGATGTATTCGCCTCGCTCAGCATGGAAGAACCCGGAGAAACCGTTACGGGTAGCCACTTCGCCCTCAGCGGCGAATATCGCAACATCAACAGCTCCTCCTTCCTGATTGAGTTTGTCGCTACCCCGGGCAATACATACTATATCCAGTACACCGACGATCTTTCCAATCCTTGGAAAACCGTCCAGCCCGGCATCGTCGCTCCGGCCAATCGCGTGCAGTGGATCGACTCCGGTCCACCCGGAACCGAGTGCGCCCCCGGCGCCGCCGGGAACCGGTTCTATCGCATTATCGAAGCCGACTAAATCTTGGGAGACACCCCTTATGAAAAAAATAATCGCACTACTGATCATTGCCGGCTGTCTGCCCGCTCACGCCGAATTCGGTGTGAGCGCCGGAGCCACCTTTAACTACAAAGCGAACTTCCGCTCCGCCCCCATCCCCGGGGCGGCCGTTGCAGGTGTAGACCACATCTATGACGACGGCTACAACCGCGTCGATAGTTCCGTCAACGCGGGGAATCAGACAACCTATTGGGGTTATCAGAATCCGTCGCAGTATGATCCAGCCGGTGACGGCGGAAACGGAACCATCACCATGAACAGCGTTAGCGATTCATCTGCTTCGCAAGAAGAGGCGCAGCCTGCCGTCGAAATCTACTGGCAGCACGATCTGACCGAAAACGAACGGTGGAACTTCGGCGTTCGCACTGCCTTCCGCTGGCAGCGCATTGAGCTTGATAACACACCCATCACTATTGCGGATGAGTATTCACTGCCGCCAAACACGGCCGTTGTTCCGGCCGTTCCGACCCTTCCGATGGGTGCGCCGTTCAACGGCAGTTTTTTCGGGCCGAGCGTGTTCTTGAGCGATACTCCCGTACGATCAACTGGCATTGGGCATAATACCATGGAAGCGGATCTCTTTGGGTTTGATTTCGGCCCGACGCTCTCTCTGACGCTGACCGAAAAACTGCGCCTTACCGCATCGGCGGGCGGAACGGTTGCCTGGATCCGAAGCGACTATTCCTATGAAGCCGGAGTGTTGGGTCGCGGAACGGATCGCGAAGAAGACTGGCTCTGTGGAGCCTACGCTTCCGCCGACCTGAGTTATCTCATCGGCGAACGCTGGGGCATCTTTGGCGGCGCGGCCTACACCCGCCTCGAAGATTTCGACCAGCAGGTCGATGGACGCAGCGCCGAACTTGAGTTCGGGGATTCCTACACCGTCCGCGCCGGATTCTTCTTCCGCTAAGAGGAATTCGCAAAACATTTAAGAAGGTTATTTTGCATTGATCCCGGTTTTGAAATCCTGAAAGAATGAAAATGAAAAATGTGGTGTTGATATTAATGGTGATCGTGTCGGGGATCTCGTTTGCGGCGGGACAACCGAACGTGGTGGTTTTCTACGCGGATGACTTTGGGTGGGGCGACTTGCGGCATCACAACCCAAATCCGGATCATTTCCGCTATACGCCGAATATGGACCGCCTATTCAGCGAGGGAGTTGAACTGAGTAATTACATGACGCATTGCGTCTGTTCGCCGTCACGGGCCGGACTGCTGACGGGGAAGCATTACGCCAATATTGGCGCCGGTCCTCGCACCGGCGGAACGTTGCCGAATAATATTCCCAACATCGCCAAGGATTTTAAATCCGCAGGGTATCAAACCGGTGCGTTTGGCAAATGGCATAACGGCTTTCCAAATTTTCCGGCGGGAGGGAACGGAGCTCGGGTTGATTTCGATGAGGTCGCAAAATTCAATGAACTGCATGGCGACATAACGCATAACCTGACCAATAACATTTTTGAAAACCACAAGGGTTGGAAGTGGGGCGAAGGGGTGAATGCCTACGGGTTCGACCGCTGGGTCGGCTACTACAACGGGGGCGGGGATCTGTTCGATCGCTATGACAATTGGCATCATGAGGTCGATTGGTGGCATGACCTTGAATATCGCGGGGATGAGAAGGGGTACACGACGGATCTAATTACGAAGTATGCCATCGAATTTATTGAGCAAAATAAGGAAGCCCCGTTTTTTTGTTACATTCCGCAGGAAGCGGTACATAATCCGTTGCAACTGAAGCGGTCCGACCTTAAGGAGTTTTGCGAAAAGCTGGACTCCGAACTGGGGATCACGGGGCAGTGGGACTATGTTTCCAATCTCGTCAGCCCGACCAGCGGGCGGCGCCTCGGCGATGTGGAGGAGTTACGCTGCGACCGGCGGCAGGAATTTGATGTCTATACGATAGATCCGTCGCAGGAGCATTACGCGCATCTGGCCTATTCTGCGTATATCTATTCGCTCGATAAAAGTATCGGCGCAGTCATGAAAAAGGTTGATCAGCTCGGCCTGTTTAATAATACGATCTTCTTGTTCGCCAGTGACAATGGCGCGACGCCTAAGGGAATCAACGGACCGTTCCGTGGCGGCAAGCATTCGCTTTGGGAGGGTGGGGTTCATGTGCCCGCCGCCATCTGGTGGCCGGGGACGTTTGATAAAAAAACAAAACCCTATTCGCCGAAGAAAAATACCTATGACGGATTTATTTCGTACCTGGATCTATACCCGACCCTGATGGCGATGGCGGGGCAGCCTTGTCTGGCGACGGATCTTGACGGAATGAACTGTTGGTCGAGTTTGAAGAAGCGGGTGGAGTGTCGCCCCGACGGGATGGAGGATGCCCAATTTTGGATGTGGCTCGACGGCGGGATGATTCGAACGAAGCAGTGGAAGCTGTTCTATTCGGAGAGTCGCAACCGGGTCGAGCTGTATGATGTGGTCGCGGATGTTGAGGAGAAAAACAATTTGGCGTCCGCAAAGCCGGAAGTTTGTAGGGAGCTGACGGAGGCCTATCGGAAGTGGATCAACGACAATAATTATGCCATGTCGTGGATGGCCATCGATAAACGTAATATCCGCGAGCCGGAACCCGCGCCGGAAGGCGAGATGCTGGAGGTTCGGGCAACGCAAACGGAGGCAATTCGCAATTCGGATCGTGATGGCGTCTTTGTTCAAGTTGCCAGCGGCAGCGGATGGTATAAAGAATTTGATGCCTGTATTTATGCCGGCGACCGGGTTGAGTTTGATATTTTTGTCTGTGAGGACAGCGATGTGGTTCAGGGGTGCTTTTATAGTACTGGAAACGGGGGGGATCCTTTCTACAACGCGGGCAATGGACTCAATCAGGATGGGGAAAAGTTGGTGGATCTGCAACTTCCAAAGGGGGTCTGGACCCGTCAGGTGGTGGGTATCGGGAACTATTGTCCCGGAATCATCACACGTAATTTTATCGCGTTGCAGAGTCGAACGCCCGGGACCTATCATTACTATCTCGATAACATCATTATTCGCAAAAAGGACGGCGGAATTCGCATGGTTATCTGGCAGTCATCGTCCGACTTTTCTTCGCTGGTTTATCGATATAAAAAGAAAAACTACAGCTCGCTCGAAAAGGCTCAGGCCGTCACGGGGTTCCCGTTCAGTGATATACAAATTTCAACAAAATAGTCCAACGTGAACAAATAAAGAAAACTCTATGTTTAAAACCCGCGACCATTTACAAAGTCAGTACAAAGGAAGAAAAGGTCCTGTGAAAAAGATTTTGATATTGGCATTTGTCGCTCTGCTGAGTCTTTCCGCAATGGCCGTCATGCCGGATCAATTAGAGTTTCGGCGACAGGCGGCACAGCGGATGGTTTTTGATTCGTCGCAGGATATTCCGCTTTCAGGACTCTACCCATCAAAAATCGTAGGGCTGGATGTGATGCATCCGCCGGTGGGGGAGCAGGTGAACAATCCGCACCTGTCCACCGAGCAGGGACAGTTGCGTGTCGCGGCAAACGATGCGGATGCGACCGCCACTCGCTGGGTCGGCGCGTTCAACCCGTTCGCGACCTATGACGTGGCGGTTCATAAATTCAACGGGTCCGGCGAGGTCGGCGTGTTGTTCCGCGACACGGACGCGGAGAACCGGGTCACGGCGACACTCGTCGTGGAGAATGGCGCATTCCAAGCGGTCCGGGCGGTCGTGACGAGTGACGGTCAAGAGGTGGATCGGCAGGAATATGCACTGCCAAAGAAATTGGCGGGGAAGGACCCCCTTCGGCTGCGCGTGCAGATGATGGCCGTCGGAGCCAATTTGTATGTGGAGCGGGGCGGGCAATCCACGCTGATCGGGAATGTCGATATCGTGAAGCATTTTGATCTTCGCCGCAGAGAATTGGCGCACCGGTTTGAATTTTGTCTGACCAGTTCGGTTGAAGCGGGGCAATCAATCTTTATCGACGAAGCAACTGCGGTGTTGTCGCCGGGATGTGGACAGGCCGACATCCGGCCAATTACGACGAAGGATGGGTCTCCGTTCTGGGATGATAATCGGCTCTGGTTCACGATGACCTTGCGCGGCCGTCATGGCGGCTGGCCTATGCAGGGTGTTTTCAGCCTGAACCCATCGGTTTTCGACATCCAGTTTGAAGGCCTCATCGTGTTCGATCGCGAAGACGGACTTTTACGCAACGAGCTTGCGTCGCATATCTTTTATGACAGAGAGGCCGAGATGTGGCGGGGCATGACCGTTGGGTTTTCCTACGCGGCCGATCCGTTGAAAAAAGAGAAAAAGCAGCTGTGGGCCGTGGAGTCGAAAAGGGATCCCCGGTTTGGGTTTTCGATCATGAAGGCCAACGCACTGGATATGCCCGGAGCGTCCGAGGATCCATGTGTGATCTATGATAAAGATGCCGGAAAGTGGCGCGTGCTGGTTTGCGCGCATGCGAAAGGGTTTCCGGCAGCGGTCTATGAGGCCGATCAATGGGATGGTCCGTACCACCGGATCGCGGGGCCGGTAACGGTCGATAGCACCGGGTGCCAGCTCCAGAAGTTCGGGGGGCAATATTATGCGTTGGTCGGCAGTGCGGACCGGGCCATGTATATCTATTCCTACCCGGACCTGAAGCCGCTCGGGGAGCTGAATATACATCGGCCGCCGTGGGGTGAAAAAAACAACACCCGAGTCTGGCCTACGGTGGTTCCGTTGCCCGATGGCTACCCCGCACCTTACATGATGTTGACGATGGATCGGGCGAACTTCCCCGGCATGCTAAACCCCAGTTGGACATATGGTGCAATGTACTTGTATTACGGTTTTTTTGAAAAATGATAGGAGTTAGCGATGAAGATGAAACAGGCGTTTTTGTTCGGGTTGGGATGGGTTATCGCGACCGCGTGCGCCGCGATGGATCCTGCGGGAGCAACGCAAGTCGGGCGCGGCACCGTCGAGTGGTTGGACGATGGGGTTTTGATTGAAGACGCCTATCTTTTGGTGAACGACACGGAGTTGCAGGATTTTACGTTTTCGTTTGAAGGCCGCGCGCCGTTAGAAGCGGCCGCCAACGAGGTTGGTATCTGGGCAACCTTCAGGCAGTTCGACCACAACCATCGCTATGTGGTTGGCCTTCGTGGCGAGCCGCATTCAGATCTTTATCTGGCGCGCTATGCTCCAGACGGCAATGACCGCATGCTGGCGCTGCAGTCCGTTCCCACCGTACAGCCCGGGCAGTGGGCGTTGGTGGCTGTTACGGCCGCCGGAAACGAAATCAGCGTATATCTAGACGGAGAAAAAACAATTTCAGTGAAGGATCCCCAAACCTCCTTCACCGCGGGCAAAGTCGGGATCGGCGGCGGTTATCACATGACTGAATTCCGCAATGTTCAGGTGGTTGAGGGGTCTCCGAATGCGGAAACGGAGCCAAAACATGTTTTCGCGAAAAATGCGGTGAAAATTAATTTCCAACCCTTGGAAGATCCTGCGCCCGAGGGATGGCTGGTCGACGGCGGTCAGGCCTATAGCTGGGATAAGGGATACGGCTGGATCCACCCCGTCAGCACGAGAAACCGGAAAGTATCCGGTGGGTTTTTGCGGGATACTCTGGCGGCGATCACCCACGATCAGATGCAGGCGGAATTCCGGCTGGATCTGAATCCGGGGGAGTACCTGCTGACACTTCAGCACGGCGATATCCATCCCTCCGCCTTAAACCTGAGTTGCGGAGCCGCCGGCGCGGAATCGGTAGCGGAGGCGACCCTGTCGGGGGAATTCAAGACGTGTTGGAGACAGATAAAAGTAGGCATAGACGGATTGGTGCTGAAATTTAAACGGGACGCTCTTAAAACTGGCACATCCATCAACTGGCTGGTGGCGGAGCCCCGTCACCAACTGTCTGAAGCGCGTTGGACGAAGGGCATCTCTCAGGACATATCGGCAGAAAAAGAATACCTTAGAAAAATGCAGCGGATGGCGTACGTCCCGCAGAAGATCGTCACGATCCCTCCGGCGGGCCGCTCGGAAATTTCGCTCGATGGCGACTGGCTTTTCCTGCCTGATTATCAATTTAAGAAAACAGAGACTCCGGAGTTGGAAGGCGCGAACGATGCGGACTGGCACGTCATGAATGTGCCGGATCTGTGGTCGCCGTATGCCGCCTGGCTGTTCGGCGAAGGGATTTCGGGGATTCCTGGCGATAAGGGGCCGGGCGATACGTACTATGAACTCCGGCACGCCCGCGTGGAAGCTTTCACTTTTGATTGGGATAAGACCCGGTCGGCCTGGTACCGCAAACATCTGGAACTGCCGGCAATTCCCGACGGCAAGCGGGTGGAGCTGCAGTTCGACGCCGTCGCCAAGGTGGCCCATGTCTATGTGAACGGTGAATTTGTCGGCAAAAACTACGGCATGTTCGGGCCGTTCGGATTCGACGTAACCGATCACCTGAGGCCGGGCTCTAACGTGATTGCGGTGAAGGTGGATGATGAGCGTAACGATATTGAAAACGGGGATGAAATTATTGATGTCGCCATCAGTGTGGAAGTCACCCGCAAAATGCTGTCCGCTCTGCCGTTCGGGATGACGCGTGAGAATGCCCGCGGGATCTGGCAGCCGACACGGCTGGTGATTACCGATACGGCGCGCATTACCGATGTTTTCGTGAAGCCGGCTTTGGATGGGGCCGATGTGGAGGTGACGCTCGAAAACGGCGGCGATAAAGCCACTTCGCTGGTGCCGTCGCTGACGGTACGTCATGAAGGAGACGGCTCGGAACTGGTCACACTGACCGGCAAGGAAACGACGCTGCAAGCGGGCGAAACCAAAGTGGTGACGCTGAGCTTCGACGGGCTCAATCCGCGCCTTTGGTCGCCGGACGATCCGCAGCTCTACACCTTTGTCACCACGCTGAGCGCCGGAGAGAAAGAAGTGGACGCGCTGTCGGTTGTTTCCGGATTCAAGACCTTCGAGACGAAAGGCAACCGCCTCTATTTGAACGGCAGACCCTACGCCCTGCGTGGGGCGAACCACTGCTCGAACATCATTGCGCCGATGGATGGTGCTTTGGCGGATCGCTTCATGCAGATCATGAAGGAAAACAACCTCAACGCCACTCGCTTCCACGCTATGCCGGGTACGGAGCCGTGGATGGAGGCGGCCGATCGCAACGGCGTACTGATTTCTTACGAGGGGACGTGGCCCTGGCTCATGCTGCGCGGGCCAATTCCGCCGCAGGAGTCGCTCGATATCTGGATGGATGAGTTTCAGCGGATCATCAAAAAATACCGCAACCACCCGTCGCTCGCGCTTTGGACCGTGAACAACGAGATGAAGTTCCATGTGTGGCATAAGATCGGCACTCTGGAGGATGCCGATGCCTTGGCCCGATGGAAGGTGGTTTCTGAATCGGTTCAAATGATTCGCGAAACCGACCCGACCCATCCGGTGGTGGCCGACTCCTGCTACATCCGCGGTAAGTACTGGGCGCTGCCGCAGTCTCCGGAGGAGTTGGGGATTGATGACGGCGACATCGATGACCAGCACGGCTATTTTAACTGGTACACACAGAGTTTCTTTAATCTGACAAAATCCCCTATGTCTCACGGAAGTGCAGATCGTCCGCTGATTGGTCAGGAAATGTCGACCGGCTATTATAACGGGGACAGCGGGCATCCGGTCCGCGCCTATCTGTTTGCGCACCAGACGCCGCAGAGCTGGGTGGGGCAGTACGCTTACGAGAATTGCGACCCTTCCACATTTTATTTGCGCCATGCCATGTTGACCAAAGAGCTGGCCGAATACTACCGCCGTGAGCGCCGCGATGACTGGTCCGGCACTCTGATCTTCGGACTGGTCACCTGGTTCCAGAACCAGTGGGACGCCGAAGAGATTAAGCCGTATCCGGTGGTGACTGACGCGCTGCGCAACGCCATGTCGCCGGTGCTCGTCAGCGCCCGGTTGACCGGTCGCAATCTCTTTGCCGATGAATCGTTCACGATTCCGGTTTCGATTATCAATGATGCTGAAGACGGCGCGGCGATTCCTGCCACCACCTTGAACTGGAGCCTTCGGGCGGACCGAGAAACGCTGGCAGAAGGATCAATCGATGTTCCAGAGGTTCCGTACTACTCCAATAAAAAGATTAACGTGACGGTGACGACTCCAGAAACGGTGCTCGACGGTCGTGTGGATGCTCAGCTCGTCTTTAAGCTGGGGGAAGGACGGAAGGCGATCAGCCGCAACCACTATGCCTTGCGCATCGCTGAAAAAGACTGGGCGGTGGCTCCCGCCCAATCCAATAGAGGACGGGTAATGGTTTTCCAAATATCGAGAACGTCGCAGAAACTTTTCCAAACCTTGGAAATCAGGACGTCGAAGGCCTCTTTGCTGAGCGGGGTTAAGCTGGGCGCAGACGATTGCCTGGTGATTGAGGGGGCGCTGTCGCAGGACGATCAGGACGCACTGAAGAAAATCATCTCGGCCGGAACGGGTCGGGTGGTCTGGATCCGTCCGCAGGCGCAGGCCAAAACGGTGTTCCCCGAACAGATTAATGGCTATCGCAGCCAGAACGGCGAGATCGTCACGATGAAGGGTCCTGAGTCGCCTGTCTTTGATGGCATTGAAATTGGCGATATGGCCTGGATGGGCGGGCCGACCGTAGAACGTGTGCCGATTTCTTCGCTCGGTGGATACCACGTAAACTGGACCAACTCTGAACTGACCGTGCTGGCCGAAGAGATGAA
>Ga0307990_1000863_pt1 | contig 26202 bp, 23 predicted proteins | sample EllFjometagen129_FD_203168 | JGI IMG/M metagenome (GOLD analysis project Ga0307990, IMG submission 203168) | Marine microbial communities from Ellis Fjord, Antarctic Ocean - #129 | ecosystem: Environmental > Aquatic > Marine > Unclassified | place: Southern Ocean | collected 2014-10-08
CTGGGACCGCGGCGAGTTCAAGGTTCAACTCAATCAGCCCGATAATCCTCGTCCCATTGGGTTCTGCGACGGAAGCCTCGAGGACGTCACCGAGCTTATCTCAATAGCCGAAACCGAGGGCGTTGATAACGTAATAATCCACAAGAAAATCCTCAAGACCGGGCGCGAGATATGGACTTTGGGTGGACAAGGGACCCCCAACGCTTAATAATTCCTAAGAGGCTGTCTTCTCGCTCACTCTGTCGGCCAAAGAGCGAGCGAGAAGATCGCGGGCAAGGCGGGTGAATGAGGCATATCTTCTGGTAGATACAGCGATTGAACCCAACGCCGCCCACACGGCCTTCGCAGCCACTCGACGCCAGGATACTGTGTTCCATGAATGTGACTCCAGGAGGTCATTAAAATAATCCAGCAATTGATCCATGGTAAAATCATTCAACTGGCAATCAAAATAGTTACCGATGCGTCTGATTGATCTTGAGTACGCTTCAATGGTTTTCGGTTGTAAACCGTTGAGTTTTAGATGCTTACAGTGCTTGGTGTAATTTTTGATAAATTGTGGGTCGTTTGGTAGTCTGGTGTCCATTGTGAATCCTCCTGATTGTATCGGTTTAGGTTAATAGCAACCAATGATGTTGCTATCTCCTTTTTACCGCAAAAATATCGGAGGTTACAATATCTACCAGTAGAGGCGGGTTTTTGCCTGCCGCGATAGCGGCTTCGTCCAATAAATCACTCCAGCGGACGGAATGAGGCTCTGTGGACTACCGGGCAAGTTCAGGTGGCCCACCGCTGAGTTCAAACGTTATACAAAATCAGAACTCAAAGATGATGCAATCCATTGAAAGGAGAATTGATGATGAAAAAAAACATCACTGCCGTAATGTTCCCGGTATTCGTTTTGGCTCTGTTCCTGGTCATCCTGGTCGGATGCAGTGACGACAAAGACGCATCAAATATTGGAAAAACAAGCTCTGAAACAGCGGTGCCATCGAAGGGTGAAATCAAAGAGAATGCAGACGACCAAGGATCGGCAGCGATATCGGGATGGGAAAAAACATCCTATGGAAAATACAGCTTCTTCCTTCCAAAAGACTGGAAAAACGGGGGAGCGGATGGTGCCTGGTGCCCCGGGGATCAGGATACAACGACCGGACTTCCCAGAGTCAGCTTGCACGTCGGAAGTATACCGCCAATGATGTCCGGAAATACTATCGAAAAGAAACTGAAATTCTACTATCATTCTGTCCCTGACACTATCGGCAAAGTTAAAAAATGCGGAATGGAAGGAATGTTGGTCGAAACAACTGTTAAAGGCTTCAAGCATAGAGGATTGATTCTTATCGATGAAAGCGCCATGACGATTTTCGATTTTTTTGATTGCCAAGCGCCCGAAGGGGAATTCAACCAATACGAAGAGACATTTAAAAAGATCCTAGATTCGGTCGGCTGTTAGAGAAGGCCTGTTTATAACCCATTACCTTGTCCATTATTGGACAACTGTTGTTATTGCATTGCCATCAACATACATAACTTTATATTGGAGCTTATTATGAAAAAAAAATTATCGGTTTTGGTGTTATTGTTATGGGTCTCTGTAGCCTTTGCCTCAACTGCAGGTGACATCTCGAAAAATGTGAACAGTTTGATTAGAAGCGCAGAGAATAAATATTTCAATGGGAAAGTAAACGAGGCCGCAACTATGTTGCTGAAAGTTGAAGATAATCTTGTGAAGTTGAAATCTGAAGATCCGGCTCATAGATCAATAAAAACGTTACAGACAAAATATGATCGTTTAAAAGTAAGGGTGGATAAAAAATTGGGAAACAGTAGTTCCAAAACAGCACCCGAGGCAAAAGCAACACCTGGTATTGTACAATCTTCTCCCGAAGTAAAAGCGCTAAGCCATGGTGCCAAAAACAATCTGAAAAATGCTGCTCGTGAAATGGATTTTGCTGAGCAGAAGTTTGTTAAGGGTGAAAAAAGTTTACAGGATAAAGAGTTTAATCTGGTGAATTCTTATATATATAATGTCAAAAGCAAACTTGAGGTTGCAAAAGGTCTGCTTGATAGAGTTATAAACAATAATAAAGCTAATCCTGATCATCCAGATGTCGCTTCCGCCTTTCAACGCCACAAGGCTTTGCAGGCCAGACTTACGGCATTTACCGGCAAGGCCCGTGGAAAAGAAAAAGGTGTCAAGCAGGCAGCGGCCCAGGCAAAGGAATATGGAGCCGAACTCAATAATAAATGGTTGCCAAAGATAACTCCTTTTACCGACGGGCTATCAAATTCCCGTTTGCAGTATCCTGGATCATACAATGAACAGGAGCTGGACAGACAAGAGAAACTCTATAACCATGCAGTAAAAGTACTTGGAGATGTGGAAAAGGATGTGCCCGTTAGTGATCAGCCAGATGAACTGAAAAGTGCAGTTGATGAATTACGTTTTTCTCTGCAAGTCTATGAGGATGATAAAAAAGCTGACAACAAGAATCGTTTGCAGCCAATTGAGAATACGCTTTCAGGCTGGGAAAAGCGGTTTGAAAAAATAGGAAATGGAATGAAAAATCTGATCAGGCACTTTTTGTTATTACAGAGAAGAAACTGGAATATCAGAAGAAACAGATTGGTGCGTTGGGCAAGGTTTCCCCTGATAGTGCAGCCGGGTTTAGCAAAAGATTAGGAGCACTGGAAAAAGAAAATACTACCTGGGTCGAAAAAAAGCGTCGCTGGCTGGAACGCCCCCGTCCGTTTCCAAAAGCAAAGATGAAAAGCAAAAATCTTGAAAAAGAGATGGCACTATTGCTGGAAGATAGAGACATTGAGGTAAAGGATTTTGTTATCGTTGATAAAGACTGGTGGATACAGCGTGGTGAGTTTCGTTATATGACGACGGCTGTATTATCAAAAGATAAAAAAGGTAAATATTGGAGTAAAGTCAGTTTTCGTCAGATACAAACGCTGACTGGATACGGTCCAACAGAGATATGGGAGATCAACAAAATTAGGATTCGTCTACCGTAAGTTTCTGTAACCGTATACAGAATGTATAGAAGTGGCTTGACGATAAATTGTCAAGCCATGTTTACAGATTGACACGTTTGAAAGGTATATCCAGTAAATATTGCTATCCCTGCAATAATTCAGTTAATGAAAAACCGGGCCTGGATCTCATTCAGCCCCGGTTTCATCATTTCAAAACAATACTCTCGATTTACAAAGGGGAAATACGGGGACACCATACTAGTTAATTTATGAACGCAGCAATATTTTAGAAAACTGGTATGGTGTCCCCCGATTTACCCGCCCCTAGCTCCACGTTAGATGGACGTTACACAGCGTGACACGGTCGCCCTTTGTCCAACAATGACCCCACTCGAAACAGATTGGAGATCTCTTTTACCGTTAAAATGGGAGACGCACGTTAATTGGGGTCGGGGTAAAATTAAATTGTTCGTAACCTTTTGGTTAAGCCTGTTACTGTGGGGGAAATGAGGTTGATCTATTTAATCACTCTTCCCTCAATAGCTTTATCGGCAAAAAATCGCCGAACCTTCGGGTGCACTAGACCGGGAATAGCCGCCCGTTGTTTCTTTGTGCTTTGCGGCCCGGCAAGTGACCCTGGTCGTTATAATGCTTGGAGTTTCGAAATAAATATCTAGAGAAGGAGCTATCAATGGAAGGGAAAAAAGTCAGCGAGAGTATGGTGACCCTCTCACATGTCATGCAGCCGCAGGATGCCAATCCGGCCGGTAATATTCACGGTGGAGTTATTATGAAATTGATCGATAATGCGGCCGGCGTCGTCGCTATTCGCCACGCCCGCAGCAATGCGGTCACCGCCTCGATCGACCGCCTTGACTTTCACTATCCGGTCTATGTCGGGGATCTAGTCACCCTAACCGCCTCCCTGAACAAAGTAGGACGGACCTCAATGGATATTGGGGTTAGGGTCGAGAGCGAGAAAATGATCAGCGGCGCGAGCCACCATACAGCGTCAGCCTATCTTACTTTTGTCGCTCTCAAAAAAGATGGCAAAAGCCAGGAAGTCCCACCCCTGATCCTGGAAAGTGACGAGGAGAAACGCCGCCTTCAGGACGCTGAACTGCGCTCCGCCCAAAGAGCCCAGGAACGCGACAGCCAAAAGAGAATTTAAAAAAATGATCTTAAGGTAAGATTATCGTGAAAAAATATCTTTATGGAATTGTCATAGGTGCCGTAATCGGCTGTGTTGTCGGCTTTGTGGTAAAATGTGCCGGAAATACCTGAGCTATGTCTGCGAGTCCATGGTCATGGTCTCTTGTCGGTATCGCAACCGGTGTTATGTTGGCTTTTTATTCAGAATCTAAATAATTAGTGACTGATATTTTCCTATTTTTTCTTCAGCCATTTGTCGAGACCGGCAAATGGCTGATGGGTGGTGGATGGTTTATAGTTAACACTTCCCTTTTTGCCGGGTATCATCTCTTCGGGGTGTTTCGTGTGCTCGTAGTCATGACAGTAGAGACATAACAGTTCCCAATTGCTGCCGTCCGGCGGATTGTTGTCGTGATTATGATCCTTGTGATGGACGGTCAACTCACGAAGTTTTTTGCCGCCAAATTCGCGCCCACAGCGGGCACATATCCACGGATACAGTTTAAGGGCTCGTTCCCGATAGGTTTTAGAGCGGAGATCTTTATCGCGCCGCTGCTCGCTAAGAGCCCCTTCCAATTTATCTTCCTCGTTGAGTCTCATTCGAAACATACCTCCTCTGATGTCCCCGATTAAAAGAGATAAAAAAACCCGCGTCTACGGGCTTTTTTATCTCTTTTATAATGTTCACTTCTATTCCGGGGGGGCAGTAAATAGGGCCTGAGAGAGAACGTATGCTGCCTGCAGAGCCTCAGTTGGGCAGAGCGGAAAACACTCTTTGCAGTCCCAGCACTCTTTCGCGGCGATTTCGGGAATAAAGCAGATCTCTTTACGGCCGCCGCGGTCAACAAAGCCGACGGCATTCTTCTGCTTAACCTCATTACAATATCTGACACAAAGACCGCAGTGGATGCAGAATGAGGCCTCTTTTTCAAAACGGTCTTTATCAGCCCCATACTCTTTGGCCAGATCTTGTAGCACGAAAGAATCTGGAGCATGAGCCAGGTAAAGTTCGAGAATTATTTTGCGAATTCTGTCGATCTTGGCCGATCTGGTTTTGACTAGAATATTATTGGCTACCGGATAGACGCAGGCGGCAACCAGGCTGGTACGACCACGCACGTCGACCTCTACCGAGCAAAGCCGACAACTGCCAAAGGGTTCCAGGGCTTCATGGTGACAGAGGGTCGGAATTGAAATGCCTACACTTTTGGCAGCATCCAGGATGGTCATCCCAGCTTTTGCTTTAACCTCTTTTCCGTCAATTTCTAAAAGTATTTCACTCATTATTTTTTGTCCTTCTTGACTACGGTTCTCTCTGCTTCAGGAACTGGAGCCGGAACCGGTTCGCCGGAGAGCTTGGTTACGGCGCTAAATTTTGTGGGACAGACCTCAAAGCAGGTGCCGCATTTTGTGCATTTGTCCTGATCGACTATATGAATCAGCTTCTTGCCGCCGATAATGGCGTCGGCCGGGCACTTTTTCAGGCAAGCCCCACAGGCCTGACATTTTTCCGGATCGATATAGAAGTTAATAAGCTCTTTACAAGAGAGAGCCGGACAACGTTTATCCTTGATATGGGCCTCATACTCATCCCGGAAGTAGCGCAAGGTACTTAAAAATGAGTTGGGAGCGCTCTTGCCTAAAGCACAAAGGGCGGCCTCCTTGGCAACTTCGGAGAGCTCTTCCAAAAGCTCGATATCGCCCTCTTTGCCCCGGCCTTCAGTGATATTTGTTAGAATTTTAAGCATCTGCCGGGTACCTTCACGGCAGGGAACACATTTACCACACGATTCATCGGCAAGAAATTCCATAAAGTACCTGGCCACATCAACCATGCAGGTATCTTCATCCATGACGATCATTCCACCCGAACCCATCATCGAACCGGCTTTGGAAAGCTCGTCAAAATCAACCGCTAAATCGAGTAAAGACTCAGGAATACAACCTCCGGAGGGCCCCCCGGTCTGGACAGCTTTAAACTTTTTGCCGTCCGGGATACCACCACCGATCTTATAGATAATATCTCTTAAGGTGATGCCCATAGGAACTTCGACGAGGCCGGTATTGTTAATCTTACCGACGAGAGCGAAAATCTTGGTGCCGGAACTGCCTTCGGTGCCAAATTGGGTAAACCACTCCGCCCCTTTATTGATGATCAGCGGGACATTAGCCCAGGTCTCAACATTGTTCAAGACACTGGGTTTATCCCAAAGGCCTTTGATATTAGAACGAATATATTTGGGTCGCGGCTCCCCGACCCGGCCCTCTATGGCCGTCATCAGAGCCGTCGATTCACCACAGACAAAGGCGCCGGCCCCCTGATGCACTGAGACCTTAAAATCAAAGCCTGAACCAAGGATGTTTTTGCCTAAAAAACCGTACTCTTGAGCCTGGATGATTGCGAGGTTAATATTTTCAACGGCCAGGGGATACTCCTGACGGACATAGATAAAACCTTCGTGCGAGCCAATCGCATAAGCGCCAATAATCAAACCTTCGAGGATTGAGTGGGGGTTGCCTTCGAGCAGAGCTCTATCCATAAAGGCACCGGGATCACCCTCATCGGCGTTGACGATCACATATTTAACGGGCTCTGGAGCGTTACGGGTACCTTCCCACTTTCTACCAGCCGGAAAACCACCGCCGCCACGACCGCGCAGGTTTGATAATTTGATCTCCTCAACCACACTCTCAGCCGACATCTGCGTCAGAACCTTGCTCAAGGCTGAATAACCATCGAGGACCAGATAGTCTTCAATGCTTTTGGGGTCGATCTTGATGTTACTGCCGAGAAGGTTTCTCTTTTGATTCTTATAAAAGGGAATATCGGACTCAAGCGGCGCTTTTTCAGCGGTCAGTGAATCGCAATAAACGAGCCGCTCCACAACTTTTTTCTCTTTTATAGTTTTTGTCACAATCTCGGCAACATCTTCAGGTTTTACCTGAAGATAACAGATCTCCTCGGGGTAAATAACGACTACGGGTCCTCTTTCACAAAACCCGGGACACCCGGTCTCTTTGGTATTGACCCCCGCCTGCAGACCCTGTTTTTCAATCTCGGCTTTAAAAGCCGTTATCACTTCACCAGCCCCGGAAGCGATACAGCCAGCCCCGGCACAAATCGAGATGCAAGGAGTATCGGCGTCATTTTTCGTCAGTAGTTCCTGTCTGAATTTCTCTAATGCTTCAGACGAATTTATTTGTGGCATAGTTTTATCCTAGTCGTAGTTTTTTAAGATATCAATGGTTTCAGTCGGTGTCATTTTACCGTAAGTTTTGCCATCAATCTCCATGACCGGGCCTAAAGCACAGCAACCAACACAGTTGACCGTCTCGAGACTGTAATTAAGATCAAGATCGGTTTCACCTGGTTTAATTTTAATCAGCTCCTGCAAGGTATCAAGAATCCGCGAGGCGCCACGGACATGGCAGGCTGTACCGACGCAGACATGAACCTGGTGGCGACCTTTAGGCACCAGGCTGAAGGCTTTATAGAATGTGGCAATATGCAGTATCTGGGTTAAGGGGACCTGCAATTTTTGGCTGACCCTTTTTAAAGACTCTTTGGGCAGCCAGTGATGCTCACTCTGGATCTCCAGCATCACCTGAATCAGGGAACTGGCGGCACCATGATGCTTATCAATAATCTGGTCGATTCTATCATTATCCATAAGTTACTTTCCTAGTTTTCTTCACCCTAACCCGGCGCAGCCGGAACCAAACAGGTATTTATTATTACACCACGAAGACACGAAAGTCACGAAGTTGAAAAGCCTTTCTTCGTGCTCTTCGTGTCTTCGTGGTAAAAAAAGATTCTGCCCTTAAGCAAGAGCGTAACACTTGCCGTTTTCATCGTATTTGATCAAGCCCTGTCTCGATGAGTTACCTATATGTTTGGCAACTTCAGAGGGGTTAAGATCAAGAAGATTTGAAATTTCACCAGTTGAAAGAGGTTTCTCCTGCAGATGCATGAGCATTTGACTGACCGATAATTTATCGGTTATCAGCTCCTTAATCAAACGGCTGGTTTCATCACTTTCGAAAAATTTATCATACTCAGCTTTCGATTTAACCGGTACCCGGAGCCGCTCCCTCTCGACCAGCTTAATGTAAGGAACCAATTTTCTAACGGCTTCGAGCTTTAATTGCAAATCTTCAGGACTTAGGCCTTCGGCTTCACCGAGAGGCCCCAGTTCTTTTACCGATCTGGTAAAATCATCGGTATATTCAGCCAGGAGCGCACCGTCAGCGCCCGACATAAACTCAATTCTCAGCCTTTCGGGATCAAGGCCTATATGCTGCATTATTTTTTTACAGAGGTGGACATTACTCAAAGCGTCGTAATTGCCATGCGTGATATAGTTGCATTCATCTAATTTACAACCACCGACAAAGACCCCATCCTGTCCATTCAGAAAGGCTTTAAGGATGAATTCGAGATCGATTCTGCCGGAACACATCACCCGAATAAGCCTGATTTCACTTGCATATTGTAGTCTGGAAACTCCAGCCAGGTCAGCCGCCCCGTAGGCTCACCAGTGGCACACAAAGCCTAATATTTTTGGCTTAAATTCAATTGCTGCACTCATTTTATCTCCTTATTAAACCGCAGCGTCAATCTGCTGCAGGATATCTTCTTTAGTACACGCCGCATCAATCTGGCTGATAAGCTCTTCATCAGTAAAGTGCTTTAAGACAATCGCATTGGTTGGACACTTGGCATTACAGAGACCATCACCTTTACAAAGCACCGGATTAACCCGGGCTTTGCGGCCTTTTGCAGTCTCGACAAAGGCTATCGCATCATATGTACAGGCCGTAATACAGGCACCGCACGAGATACAATCATCCTCATTAACCTCACAAACTGAGCCTGAAGCAGTAACCGTATCATTGGCAAGCAGGGTCAAGACCCGACCGGCCGCCCCATAAGCCTGATTAATGCACTCTTGTATATGTTTAGGGTAGTGCGCCGTGCCACAGAGATAGACACCATCGGCAGCAAACTCAACCGGTTTCAGTTTGACATGGGCCTCTTTGAAAAAATCATCCGGGCTCAAAGTAACCTTGAATTGACGGGCTATTTCCTGAGTGGTTGCGGCCGGAATAACCGCCGCCGCCAAAGAGACAAAATCGACATCAAGCTCTAATCGTTTGCCTAAAACCGGATCCGGAACCGATACTCTTAACAGTGACTTGCCGCCCGCTTTAAGAGCTTCAACTACAGGTTTATCATCAGTCTCATAACGGATAAAGGTTACCCCTTTTTCGGCCGCCTCACGATAGTAATCCTCTCTTAGGCCGTAGGTTCTCATATCCCGAAAAAGGATATAGATCGCCATCTCAGGATTTACTTCTTTAAGTTTCAAAGCGTTTTTAATGGCGTGAGAGCAACAAACCCGACTGCAGTAATTGCGATCTTCGTTGCGGCAACCGACACATTGAATCATCACCAAGCTCTCAGCCTGAGTGACACTCTCTGTGCCTTTAGCGATCTCCTCGCCCAACTCCATATGGGTTAAAACCTGATCGTTTTCCCCATAGAGATATTCGTTCGGGGTATAAGCATCAGCCCCAATCGCAATAACCGAAGCCCCGTGTTTTATGACTTTACTGCGGCCTTCACTCTCCAAGGTTGTCGTAAAATTACCAACATAGCCAGCAACATCGGTGATCGTGGCCTCATGCGAGACATGAATCAAAGGATTTTTATAAACCTTGTGGATCAGATCGTCGAGATACTCCTGGACATCCATACCTTCGATGGTGCTTTGAATACGCCGCGCCATACCGCCTAAATCTTTGGCCCTTTCAACTAGCTGCACCTCATGGCCCTGCTGCGCAATTGAGAGCGCACAGATCATACCGGCAATCCCGCCGCCAACCACCAGAGCGGTCGGGTTTACATCCAGATCAAACTCCTGCAAAGGCTCCAGATGCCGGGTTCGGGCAACCGACATGCGGATAATATCTTTAGCTTTCTGGGTGGCTTCATCTTTCTGTTTAGCGTGGACCCAGGAACAGTGTTCCCGGATATTTGCCATATCACAATAGTATTGATTAAGCCCGGCTTCCCGCAAAGTGTCGCGAAACAATGGTTCCAGAGTTCTCGGAGAACAGGCCGCAATAACCACCCGATTAAGCCCTTTCTCTTTAGCCAGTTCAGTTATCTCCTTGGCCGAATTCGTGGCACAGGAAAAAAGCTGTTCCTGGGCGTAGACCACATTGGGCAGGGTTAAGGCATATTCAACCGATGAGGGGACATTAACCACACTTGAGATATTAGCCCCACAATGACAGACAAAAACCCCGATCCGGGGCTCTTCCTGCGAAACATCGCGCTCCGGTGGATAAATCCGCTCAGTGGCCAGATTACCGCGCCGGTAATCAAGCAATTCTCCACACTGGGATCCCGCCCCGCTGGCCGTAAACACCGCCTCCGGGATATCAGTCGGCCCCTGAAAGGCGCCGCTAACAAAAATTCCGGGCTGGTTGGTAGCTATCGGATTAGTATGAATAGCTTTGCTGAAGCCGTGGGCATTAAGCTCAATTTGAAATTTGTCCGCCAGCTCTTTAAAATCTGCAGGTGGATTCAAGCCTACAGAGAGAACGACCATGTCGAACTCTTCCTCTTTGACACCATCATCGAACGTCGCATAGCGGACAATGACATTCTTGGTTTCCGGATTTTCACCAACAATCGAAACATAACTTCTGATAAAGTGGGTTCCCGGCAACTCTTCGGCTCTCTGAAAATAGCGCTCAAAATCCTTACCGTGCGAACGGATATCGTTATGGAAAACCGTACAGTCAACATCGGCATCGTGACCTTTTGTCAAGATCAACTGTTTCTGCGTATAGGTACAGCAGACCCCGGAACAGTAGCTGTTCTCACCCTCGGTAACCCGACGCGAACCGACACATTGCACCCAGGCGATCTTTTGCGGAGGCTTTTTGTCGGAGGCCCGCAAAACCTCACCTTCGTAAGGACCCGTTGAGGACAAAAGCCGCTCATAGTCCATACTGGTAACCACGTTCTGGAGCTTGCCATAACCATATTCGGGATTAACTTTAGGATCGAAAGGCTCAATCCCGGGAGCCAGGATTATGGCCCCGACTTTAATCTCTGCCTTTTTGGGTACCTGTCTAAAATCGATGGCGTCGGCTTGACAGACACCACGACAGATATCACACTTTTTCTCTTTCAGATAAAGACAGCTCTCATCAATATATGAAACCAAAGGAATAGCTTGCGAGAAGAAGACATGGACCGCTTTATTATCCGAAATCTCCTGATTAAACTGATCCGGATAGGTTACCGGACAGTATTCGACGCAGGTACCACAACCGGTACATAGGTCCTCAATAATATAGCGGGGCCGAGTTTTCAGAGTTACCTTAAATTCCCCCACCTTTCCTTCAACGCTATCGACTTCAGTGAATGTCAGAATCTCAATATTTGGATGCCGGCCGACCTCGACCAGTTTAGGTGAGAGTATTCACATCGAGCAGTCGTTAGTAGGAAAGGTCTTATCCAGTCGGGCCATATGGCCGCCGATACTCGGCTCTTTTTCGACTAAGTAGACCTTAAAACCGGCTGTGGCCAGATCCAGTGAAGCTTGAATGCCACTGATCCCGCCACCGACAATCAGCACATCGCCAAAACTGTCGTTACCCAGACTTTCGGAAAATTGTTGAACTATTTCAGTTGGTATTACTTCGTGTTCCACGTTCTAACTCCTCATCGCAATCTTCAAATTATCTCACTGATAATTTCTGTTATATCTTTGATCTCTATGTCGTCTTCGGGCTCGAGGCTTAAGCGGCTTTCTTCAAAGTTGGTAATGCAGTAGGGACAGGCTGTCACCAGAACCTGAGCCCCAACCGTCTGGGCCTGAGCTACTCTTATATCGGAGAATCTTTCGCTCTTAGCCGTCTCCATCCAGATCCGACCGCCACCACCACCACAACAGAGGCTGTTTTCGCGGCTTTCAGCCATCTCGACCAGCTCTAAACCGGAAACCTTCTGCAAAACATCCCGGGGCTCATCGTAGATATCGTTATGACGCCCCAGATAACAGGGATCATGATAGGTAACTTTTTTGGCATACTCCCCAGTAAGTTCAAGTCTTCCTTCAGCAATAAGTTCTGAGAGATATTGCGTAATATGAACTATCTCAAAATGAACCATAAATTCAGGGTACTCGTTTTTGAGAGTATGGTAGCAGTGGGGCGAGGAGACCAATATTTTTTTGACCCCATTATCGATAAAAGTTTTGATGTTATCGGTAGCCAGACGTCTAAAAACGTCTTCATCGCCGGTTTTGCGGATACTTTCACCGCAACAACTCTCCTTGGACCCCAAAATACCGAAATCGACCCCGGCTTTATTAAGGATATTAGCTGTAGCTACGGCAACTTTTTTCAATCTGGCATCATAACTTAAATAGCAGCCGACAAAATATAAGATCTCCATCCCACCGGTAAAGGGTTTTACGGCTTGAGCTTTGGCCCAATCACCCCGCGTCTGACGGTCTTCGTTTAAAGGATTACCATTACCGGCAAGACTTCCACTCATGGTCCGAACCGGTTTAACCGAAGTCGGAAAAACCTGATATTCGGTAGCAATCCGCCGTAAAGAGACCCCAAGCTCAATCTGTTTGACCTGCCGGGGACACTGCTGGACGCATTTTCCGCAGGTCGTACAGCGCCAGAAGCTGTCCCCTTCAACATCAGTCAAACCGAAGGCCGCCTCCCGGATCACCTTGCGCATGCTGAAAGTTATAACCTTATTCCAGGGACAGACGGCGTCGCACTTACCGCACTGGTAGCAGAGCTTGAAGGTTTCTCCACCGGCCTCTTTTATCTCATCGACAATTTCGTTAAAGGGAGCTACTGTTTCCACTATCTTTATTTATCCTCTTTTAAGACTTTAGCTTTTCTTGGTCATCCGGGCAACGCTATCCACCAAACTCTGGATGCCATACTTGCTAATCAAGGCTTCCAAACCGATCTCCAACTCCTCCGGCCCGTCTTCTTCTTCGACTTCAACTTCACGCTCTTCATAAACCAGAGCTTCAGCCAGGCACCACTTGACACACATGGGGCCACCTTCTTCATTTTCACACATATCGCATTTCAAGGGCAGACCGGAATCAGGCTCTTTGAACTCCTCTCGGGAGGGACAGGAAGCCCGACAGAAAGAACACTCGTCATACTCCTTGCCGTCAATAATGTATTTATCCCGGCCGGCACACTCGGCGACCGTGTATTCACCCGCTAAGACCGGAACATAGATATCTCTTAAAGGATCACGAATTATCCGAATACGAGATCGCGCCGGATTATTGCTGCTATATTTGGGCAGGGCGTGAACTGAAGAGCAGATCACCTCACAAGCCCGGCAACCGTTACATTTATCAACATCTATATTTATCGTTTTAATAATCTTGGTCTTTTTCTCAACGTTCACGATCATCACCTCTTCCACTTTAATTTTTCTCTTTTTCAGCCGAAGCCTCTTTGGAAGAAGCAGCTTCACTATTAGTCAGAATCCCTCTCTCTAAAAGGTCTTTGCTCACGTAATCCAAACCTAATTCGTGTAAAGACTCCACAGTCGGAATACCTTGATCATTCCAACCTTTCATTTTGTAATATTCATCCAAAAGCTTTTCCTCAAGCTCAGGAAATCTCTTTTTCCAATGATCCTCTGGCGGCTTCTCATCACTTCGACGCATCCCTCTGCGGTTATTAAAAGCCCTGAGTAAGGTCCGGTAACGCTTGGCAGCCTGGGTCAGTTTCTCTTCGTCCATCTCAATCCCGGCCCCGGCCGAGATAAATTTAGGATAATTGTGGATATGGTACGGCGGTTTCAAAGGGAATGACGACAAACCGGCACACTGACCAAGAGCATCATCAATATAGTGCATCTTCTCCTGCCAGTCGACAATATCACAAGTCATCTCAACAGTAGGATAGTTGGGCATTGAGTTTTCGCCACGGATCTCCCAATCGAGAAAATATTGTTTAAACTTTTCATCGGGCACCTGAATCCAATCCTCGACAAATTTTTCCCGATGCTCGCGCTTAGGGAAAGGTGCCTGCGGAAACTGACCCTCAATCTGGGTGATGTTCATCTTCTCACCCGTTGAGTACATCAGAAAATAGATCGGATTAAGCATTGACAGTTTAAGCGGTAGCTGCTCAATTTTCTTAATATTGTTATGCGCGTAAACGTCGGCTCCTTTGCCAATTTTTTGCGCCGCCCAATAGGTACCATCGGCCAGAATATCACCAATACCTTCACGCCGAACAATCTTTTCGAGCAGGTAGTAGAATCGACCTTCACTATCAGCTGGCATTTCGGGAAAATCTTTATCCGTCAAGATGCCATCCTCTAAAAGCTCAAGCGCAAAAGCCATAACCTGCGGGGCTGAAAACCCATCCAAACCATACTCGGTAGCCTTTTGCGCAATCCTTAAACCAAAATCGAGATCGGAAAAAGCACCCATGGTATAGGTCAGCTTCGTGAAACATTTCATCATATAGGTAGGCAGTCCGGGCATCGAAATTGTCGCACCGCATTTCATCGGACAGTTAAAGCAACTGATCAGCCGAGTCCGCGCATTTTCCATGGTTTCAGTCCAATCATTGGCAATCTCATCATTCCAAAAATCTCTTCTCCGGGTTCGAGAATTTCCCCACATAAAATTTTCAGTATGCCACTTCTCATCATGAACCTTCATCTCCTGCGGCGAACCCAGCCCGGCCAGGATTGGCATTACCCCTGGGATAGGGTTATCTTCGCGAACCTTTATGTACTCCAGAACTTCATTGCAAAGCCCGATAAACTCTTCCGGTTTGGCAACATTAAGGTCTTTAGTTCCGCGTACAACAATCGCCTTAACCCCTTTATCCCCCATAACGGCACCGATGCCGCCGCGGCTGGCACTGGAGCGACCCTGCTCAATGGAGGCATAAAAGACCCGGTTTTCACCAGCCAGACCGATTGCCGCGATCTGGGCTTTAGGCTCATTCAACTCTTTTTTAATAAGTTCTGCAGTTTCAATCGAACCTTTACCCTTTAAATGGGAGGCATCCCGGAGCTCGACTTTATCATTGTGGATCAACAAGTAAACAAGATTTGGCGACTTACCCCGCAAAACCACCTTGTCATAACCGGCATACTTCAACTCCGGAGCCCAGAATCCGCCCATCATCGAAAAGACCATTAAACCCGTCTGCGGGGAAATAGTCGACACAATCGTACGATTACATCCGGTAGCCGGTGTCCCACATAAAAGACCGGCGCCGAAGATGAGAAGATTCTCAGGTGAAAAGGGCTCCACTTCAGGTGGTACCCGATCCCATAATATTTTCGTATTAGTCCCCAACCCTCCGAGATAGAGCTCAGTATCTCTTGGATCGGTTGCAACCTTTTCAATATTTCCCCGGGTCAGATCAATCTCTAAATTAAACCCTGTTTCTGCATACCTCATTCTTCACCCCTTACACTCAATCTGCGATATAGTCGTCGGCGCCACCTTAAAGATACTCAAGCAAAGCGCAATCCTCTACGTTTTTTACCGATAGATGATAGAAAATTACCATCCGCAAGCTATACTACATGCATCATAGCAATTTATCTGTTGATTACCTGTTTGTCCCCCAGTTACCCCATACTTTCATCATGGCAAACTCCTTAAACCATGGCGAAAAACAGGAAACCAAAGAGACCTGAAGAATGCCTAAACATGCTCCGTCAGCAATGGATTTATCATGTGATATTTTTAAATAGCAGGAAGTATGCCGAAGTCTTAAAAGCTATCCAGGTATCGTAATTCCAAACAAAACTAAGGCGTCCCTAAAGAATTCCAGGGCGAGATTTACCTCGATCGGTGAAAATTGAATTTGTTAAAGAATTTTGACCTACTGTAAATAATTCCCCTTGCCGGGGATAGTATGCCGCACACCGCCAACCGGGTCTTCGACATCACCTTCGTATCTCGGGAGCAGGTGAATATGGACATGCATAACCGTTTGTCCGGCATCTTTACCAATATTAACTCCGACATTGTAACCTTGTGGTGTAAATTTTTCATCGATAAAAGATTTACACCGTTTCAGCATAGCGTTGGCGGCCACCATCTCATCCTCTTCCAGCTCCCAAAAAGATGCCACATGACGAAAAGGAATGATTAAGAGATGCCCCCGCGAAGCTGGAAATTTATCAAGTATGGCGAAAACTAAACTATTCTTAAAAAGAATTTGCTCAGTAGGCAGGTTGCAAAATGGACATAAGGCCACATTCATGATTTAATCTCCGAAATACGCATTACCAAACACCTACTCTTTCTCAAACCATAAATCCGCCAGCCAGGAATGGACTTGGAAAATCTCAAGTCCGACAGGAAAAGTCTTTTTGCGAGTAAGCTCTTTTACAATCTGTAAGTAACCTCTCCATCCGAACCAAACCACCCTTCATTCCGAAAAAGTTTTGACTTTTTCGGAATGAAGGGTGGCAAAGTCAGGGTAGAGCCTTAACAAGTGATATCTACATCAGTTTCTCGGCGCCACTATAGACCTCTTCCACTTTTAGTGCCGCAGCCGCATGACCGGGAAGTTTTTCAGGATTCCAGGTCTTCATATCAGCAAAAATTTCACCTTCCCGATGATATTCAATCGAACCCTTAGCTTGGTACGCTTTGCCCTCTTTGGTGATAAAAAGAACTGACCCTTTGCTGCCGGCTAAAATATTCTTTTTGGTTTTATCAAGATAGTTGTCGGCGACAATTATAAGATCTTCACCATACATGGCAGTACAGGTGATATAGACTGAATTAGGAATGCCGTCTTTATCAACAGTGGTAAAAATGATTTTCTCTTCACGGTTTAGCCAAGCTTCATTTACAATTTCCGGTAATTTCGCCATTTTTCAAACTCCTCTTTTAAAGTTAATCAAACTATTTTACAGAGCTCATATGCCTGCAAAGCCTCTGCCGAAAAGCAGCAGCAGATAACATCTTCAAATTGATCGGGAAATTTCTTTAAAAATTCAGTGATAGCGGTCATAGCAACTTTTGCGGCAAGATCAACCGGGTAGCCATAGACTCCAGTACTGATACAGAGGAAAGCGATTGAACAAAGTTGATTTTCCAGGGCGATTTCAAGAGAGTACCGATAGCATGAGGCTAGAAGTTCCGATTCTCCGAACCAACCGCCATGCCAGACCGGCCCAACCGTATGAATAACATATTTCGCCGGTAGCCCCAAAGTCACTCCAATTTTTCAATAAAACAATTGGTGTGACAACTATTTTCCTGATGATATTTCAAGCAACACCTTACCAAGCAATACGGCAAAAGGAGCGCGAAAGCTTTTATCTTCTGGTTTTTCATGATTTTGCAGAGTCTTGAAAAAACTCTCGCAGATGCCGCGTCGCGACCGCTCCCAATCCTTGGTATAGCCGACCTTTAATGAATGATTTTCCGCTTTCACCAACTGGCTTCCATAATCTCTGCGCCCATGAGCCCAGTTAATAATATGGCTGTAGAAGAGAAGTTGCCGGTCGAGAAGAACAAAGAGGAGCTGCAGGGTTTTGACCGGACCCACTTGCAACTGCTGCTGATCCAGATGCATGCCCAGAAACTTGACGCCGGAAAAGAACTCTCCACTTTTCAAGGCGATGGTGCCGGCCGCCCCGAACAGGGCACCCAACGATGTAAAAACACCAAAGGAGAGACCCGCAGCCGCGACATCCGCCGCCACCCCGACAGCGGCCCCACTCAGAGCCCCAGCAACAACTAACTGAGAAGAACTAAGACCTAAAAACTCCCAGGTTTTTTCCGAGAAAAGGTCTTCCTGAAGAATCGACTGAGGCGGCAGCTCACAATCAAATATATTATGTTTAAACAGAGCCCGCAACGCTTTATGACACTTTTTCTCGCGCTGGCGCAAAAACCTGACAAAATCTTGATGCAGCTTCTCTTTGAGGACTTCTTCGTCGGCTCCCGGCTTAACCGTGACCGAACGAGTGTAACCCAACCCCTCTTCAAGCAGATCCAACACCAACTCAACCACCTGCCGATTACGTTCCCGCCAATCTTCAGTAAAAGCGGTTATCACCTCTTCCAAGACAGGCTCGAGATCCTGATCGATAGAGCGCAGACTCTGGAGGAGTTCAATCCGCTCCCGATAGCTTGCCTGACATGAGTTGAAAAGCCGGATCGAGTTAAAATGTTTTCTGAATTCGGCCTGCCAATCGGCCAACCAGACGGTATCTTCCAATTTACAATTGATGATCGCCATGCGCGGGCAACCGGTAAGCCTGAGAATCTCCATCTCCGCCCGGTCGACATTGCGCAAAGGCCTCGAACCATCGACGACAAAAATAATTACGGCACCCCGCAACAGGGGCTGAAGCAACTGGCAATCATCATGAAAGTTTTCATCATCCTGGTGAGCCTCTATAAAATCAGCGACCAGGGTTTCATGACTGCCCCGATACTGCTCAACCCACTTGAGGGTTTGGCGCGGATTCTGAAAACCGGGGGTATCGGTAAAACGAACCACTTCCCGACCATCTATGACAACCGGAAAGGTTCGACACACCCGGGTATCACCCGGCATCGCACTGATCCGCACCGAGTCGTCTTCGGCCAGGGTTGAGAGCACCGAAGATTTACCCTCGTTAGGATGGCCGATCACGGCAAATTCTGGAACTTTGGTTTGTATCATTTAAGCACCAGCGGGCTGACCTGGATATAGAGGTCGCCTAAAATTGCGGTTTTTTGTTGCCATATCCGTAAATCATTTTCGGCCACCGGGGTAAAAATCGTTGAGGGCTCAGGTTTCCCGACTAAGGCGATAATAATCTGGGCCTCAACCCCGCAAAAGGTTCGGAGTTTTCGCAGAAATGTCAACATCTCCTGAATCGGCGGCTGCCAGGCCTCCTGTAAAAGTAACAGGGAAACGCTGCCCCCAATCGGCTTTTCTAGAGTTTTAAAGATTAAGTTCGGATCACTCTCTTCACCAGTAAAGCAAAAGCTCTGCTTAACTTCGTAACCATAAACCTGGCGACTGAGAAGGTCAAGCTTTTGCAAATCGCAACCAGCAAAAAGTTCATCTGGAATCAGGGCGATGAGACTACCGTGCAACGCCGATTCAAAGATTTTACAGGCAGGGCTTCCCCCACTCCTGGAGGTATAAATAGCTGTTTTAGGAGATGAAATCTGCCCTCGATCAAAAGCTCCGGTTTCAAGGTGAGGGGTCAACATTCGGTGCACCAACTGAAGACATTCTGCCCGTTTCCAGGAGACCCGAGACAGAGCCCGTCGAGCCCCGAAAATTCCGGCCCCCAGTAGTAAAACTCGAGGCAAAAGGCCGTAACAAAATATCGCCATCAGCAGAAAAGGCCACCAAGAGGTCAAATCCGCACTCGCCAAATGATACATTCCCTCTTTAAGAACCATCCGGCTACCCTCAACTTGGGCCAGACTTGGATAAGCGAAAGAGCCCAACAACCAGGACCAGGGCAGAGCCAGCCACTGGACAAAGGTAGATACCACAGGTGCAGTCAGCTCAATTGTCGACTGCCAGCCAAAAGCAAGGTCAGCAAATAACACCTTAACCAAAAGGGCCCCGAGAACCCCCAAATTGAAGGCCATCCCGGAGATTTGTAAAAGTATGAACGGAGGCCATAAATAGAGTGAGCCATAACCCTTGCCCCGGGCTTGAGCCGCAGTCATAACCGTTGCCAGTTGGGCCCTGCGACTGCTGCCAGAAGCATACTTAGCAGGCTTTAAAAAGCGGGCAAAAAGCTTATTAAGCAGCGATGGGCCATAAGCTGAACGCAGATCTTGACCTTTGACCCGGCGGATAATCCAAAAAAGTAAAAGAAGTGCCAGAAACAGAATCTGAACAATGACAAAGAGAAGAAAAAAAATTGAGACATTGACCGGCTCTTTTCCAGAATAGCTCAACATCGAATAGGCAATCCCAGCACCTGATGTCACCATGAGAAAAAAAACAACCAGGGATATTAATTTTTGCAAACCGGACCACACCTGCCCCGGCAACAGCACTTCGGATAAGATCTGACTTTCCCGGCTCCGACGCACCTGCAACCAACGCAAGATCAAGCACTCCTTATCTGGAACGACACCCGCTAAACCAGGCTCAATTTCAGCCAGGTAAAGAGTTCGATCCCGCTCCCGCAGTACCCCCTCCCCACTCTCTTGGGCCAGCTTCTGATCTTGAACAAAAAAATATTCAAGATCAAGAAAATCCGCAATAGTCCACCGTTGTCTCATTTCAACTCTCTGTTTTCATCTCTTTACCATGACATCTATCTTCGCCAACCAATCAAGTTTTGTCGAATAAGTGATTACATACAACCCCGACACATAAAAAGCAATTGCCGATAACGCAACCTGTAAAATCGGTTTCATTTTTCCAGCAAAATGAAACCGATTGCAATATGCAATTCTCTCTGCTATCTCAATCACTATCTACAGATATTTTAGCAATGGCCCGCTGTCTCGGGTGGCAACCTTTGTCTTCAGCGATAGCCGCGAAGGTTATCTCCGTCTATTTGATTACGCTAAGAAAAAATATAACTTAAGTACCCCGAAAGACTTCGACATCGATATGGACGATTATACAAATTACGGAAAACTAGGGGGCATCTCCGGGGCTTATGCTAATATGTACCTATGTCGACAGGCTTTTTCTTTCAACATCCTTTTCCTGGCCTCTTCATATGTCCATGAGTACACCCATGTCATCCAGTTCGAAAATGGCCAGAAATTCGAAAAATTTGACCGTGAAACTGAAGCACATTGCATCCAAAAGAAGTGGATCAATAACCATCAGGAGTTTCCCAGCCCCCTAAATTTTAGTAAAACCCAACAAACTGATAAGCTTGATTCAGCCTTCAAAGCTTTGTACGGCAGTGATCTTCAGTGCCGTAACGGAATCGTACCCCGCAACTGGGTAAGAGCGAAAATCAATTCTTTAACCCCAAACAATCGAACAATTGAACCCTTCGCAGAAAGGTCACCCGCACCCTTAAAATCAAATAGAGAAAAGTGGCAAGTTATCGTCGAGTAAAAAAGGCTACCCCATGCGCTTGCCGACACACTCTATACATTGAATCAATTTTTTAATTTTCAAAAAAACTTCAATTGGAAGCTGAACGCAAAACAGGCACTTACAAGTTAATGTAAGTGCCTGTTTTTATAACTGGTCGGGGCGAAAGGATTTGAACCTCCGACCCGGTTTATATACTTTGCTACTGTTCAAAGCTAAAGGTGTTTGGTCAATATACGTAACAAATTGTTACGTATATTCGCAGACAAGGTTAAGTGTTCTAAATCTAAGGGATGATATAGATTTTCACTGTCAATCTCAAGAACCATCAGGGGAGTCCTTAATTTATTCAATTACTATATTTGAAACCGTTACTATTCCTGCAGCAATGGTCAAAGTTCCGATAATAGATGTCTGGCCGCTTGCGTTGCCATTGAAATCGCTGTCCCAACCTCCCGAGAGGACTATAGTAACCGGTTTGTCGAAGACCAGATTCTCGCTGTAACTTTCAGCGGTGGCCCAAATCTCCTGACCACTCACTGATCTTAAATATGCTTCACCGAGTGAGGAATAGCAAGGCGAGTGAAAACCGCACTGACCATTGCTTGAAACGTATAGTATGGGGAATGCGGTCGCCCCATAGTAGACAAACGCCGCTCCTTCATTAGCCTCGCCATTGTCATAATACAGCGCTCCGACAATCACATCGTCATAGCCGTCATTATTGACATCACCGGCTAAAGAAACCGAATAGCCAAAATAGGCATCTACCTGATCGCCCTCTGCCCACCAGGCAGGGAAAGTGCCAAGGCCGTCGGCCGAGCCGAGAAACACACCGACTACGCCTTCATTAACCTCGATATTATCAAAATGCTGCGCCCCGACAATCACATCGTCATAGCCGTCATTATTGACATCACCGGCAGTCGAAACAGAAAAGCCAAAATTGGCATATTCCTGATTTGATTCCCACTGCCAGACCGGCAGAAACCAGAGGCCGCCGGCACCACCGGCGTAGAGAAACGCCATGCCTTCATCGGTCTGGCCATTGTCATAATACGGCGCCCCGACAATCACATCGTTATAACCGTCATTATTGACATCGCCAGCGGAAGAAACAAAAAAGCCAAACTCGGCATCTGCCTGATTACTTTCCAGCACCAACGGCAGGCCTGCCGGACCGCTCGCACTGCCGTGCCAGACAAATAGCGCCCCTTCATGGTTTTCGACATTACTATACCAAGGCGCTCCGATAATTACATCGCTAAAGCCGTCGTTATTGACATCACCAGCGGAAGAAACCGACCTGCCGAACAAGGCCCCGGCATTATTGGATTCCAACGTCCATAGGAAATTACTGTTCAGGCCCGTTGGCGTTCCCGGAAAAATAAATGCCGCACCTTCATCAGTCTCGCCATTGTCATAATACTGCGCCCCGACAATCACATCGTCATAGCCGTCATTATTAATATCCCCGGCAGTCGAAACAGAACAGCCAAAATAGGCATATGCCTGATTCGGCGACCAGGTCCATGGGATGCTTGACAAACCGTCTGCCGAGCCCAAGTAGACATACACCATTCCTGCATCTGTTTGGCCGCCATTATCATATCTATACGCCCCGACAATCACATCGTCATAGCCGTCATTATTAATATCACCGGCAGTCGAAACAGATTTGCCAAATGAGGCATGTGCCTGATCGCCCTCTGCCTGCCAAGAAACAAGGCATTGCAGACCTGCTACCGAGCCCAGGTAGACAAATGCCGCACCTTCTTCAAGCTCACCATTGCTATATCCAGGCGCCCCGACAATCACATCGTCATAGCCGTCATTATTGACATCGCCGGCAAAAGAAACAGAATAACCAAACCAGGCAGCTACCTGATCGCCCTCTGCCCGCCAGAGAGTGTCGGCCGAGCCCAGGTAGACAAACGCCGCACCTTCTCCACTCTCGCCATTGCCATATGCCCACGCCCCGATGATCACATCGTCATAGCCGTCATTATTGACATCGCCGGCAGTCGAAACAGAAAAGCCAAAATGGGCATTTGCCTGATCGCCCTCTGCCTGCCACGAGGGAGTGGCGGCAAGACCGGCTACCGAGCCCAGGTAGACAAACGCCGCACCTTCATCAATCTCGCCATTGTCAAAATCTGGCGCCCCGATGATCACATCGTCATAGCCGTCATTATTGACATCGCCGGCAGTCGAAACAGAAAAGCCAAAATAGGCATCTGCCTGATCGCCCTCTGCCTGCCACGAGGGAGTGGCGGCAAGACCGGCTACCGAGCCCAGGTAGACAAACGCCGCACCTTCATCAATCTCGCCATTGTCAAAATCTGGCACCCCGATGATCACATCGTCATAGCCGTCATTATTGACATCGCCGGCAGTCGAAACAGAATCGCCAAAATGGGCATATTCCTGATTGCCCTCTGCCTGCCACGAGGGAGTGGCGGAAAGACCGGCTACCGAGCCCAGGTAGACAAACGCCGCACCTTCATCATACTCGCCATTATCAAAAGATTCCACCCCGATGATCACATCGTCATAGCCGTCATTATTAACATCACCGGCAGTAGAAACAGAACAGCCAAAATGGGCATATGCCTGACCGCCCTCTGCCTGCCACGAAGGAGAGGTGGCAAGACCGGCTACCGATCCCAGATAGACAAACGCCGCACCTTCATTATACTCGCCAAAGTCAAAATCTGGCGCCCCGATGATCACATCGTCATAGCCGTCATTATTGACATCGCCGGCAGTCGAAACAGAAAAGCCAAAATGGGCATCTGCCTGATCGCCCTCTGCCTGCCACAAGGGAGTGGCGGCAAGACCGGCTACCGAGCCCAGGTAGACAAACGCCGCACCTTCATCAATCTCGCCATTGCCATATGCCCACGCCCCGATGATCACATCGTCATAGCCGTCATTATTAACATCGCCGGCAGTCGAAACAGAAAAGCCAAAATGGGCATCTGCCTGATCGCCCTCTGCCTGCCACGAGGGAGTATCAGAAAGACCCGCTACCGAGCCCAGGTAGACAAACGCCGCACCTTCATTATACTCGCCATTGTCAAAATCTGGCGCCCCGATGATCACATCGTCATAGCCGTCATTATTGACATCGCCGGCAGTCGAAACAGAAAAGCCAAAATGGGCATCTGCCTGATCGCCCTCTGCCTGCCAGGCAACGCTGCAGAGCAAGGGATCGACGGTCAGCGGATAGGCCGCTCCACAGGTATCAATATGGATGGTAAGTTTTGAGCCAGCTAGAGAGAAACGGGACGGCAGGGTCTGTTTACCTGCGTCGACAACCTGCAAATTACCGTATTCGAGATTCATTGCCCCCTTGGGAGTCGCAAGGTTTATGGTCGTCGTGTTTTTCAGCGTTGGCTTGAAGCTCCCTTCGACGTTAAGGGTTATGAGCAGCTCCCCATCACCCAAGGGTTTGGGGATAGTAAAGCCCTGCTCGAGACCCTCAGGCTGGTTTTCAAACCACTGATCCATATATTTCCCAGAATAGGTGACCCTGTTGCCAGCGGCCTGAGGTTTATCGAATTTAAGCTTGCGCATATTGCCAGTGACACCGGCCGCTTCGGGAACCAGCTTGAAGGTCCAAGGGGTATTCTCACTGATCCGGCGCTGGACCATGACCCCCGAAGACGTAAACCAGGTTCTCAAATTTTGGCGCCGGTTCGACGCCTGCAAGACCCTACCAATCGCCGGGTCGTGATGCGTCGCCGGGCTTATGTGGTATTCCCGGGCCACGATATCCTGCTGCACCTGCGCTAGCCAGTTTTTCGGAACATCGGCGGATACGTTTTTATCTCCGGCTGCAGGTGCAGCTGCAACCGGAAGAACGATGATAAGATAAGACAGAATTAAACAAAAAGCCGTAACAAAGATTTTTTTGTTTTGCCGCATAATGCTCACCTTCGTGCCAATTCAGTAAATGAAGTGTTAGAAAAACAAAAGCTTAAAGTTACAAAACAGCATAGCAAAAGACTGTAAATTTAGATTTGAGATTGCGCTCAGACACCTCCAGATTCTCCAGAATAAAGCGACTAATTTAGTAACTTACCAAAACCTGATCTCAACTTCTCATGCGAAACAATAACATCCACAAAAAAAGACAGCCGAGTTGCTATTAATAAGGCAACCCGGCTGTCTTTTTGATTTTGGAGGCAAGACCCGTAGTTTTCCGACCCCGACTCTCGGCGGGTGTGGCTTTTCTGATAAGTCTTTAAATCAATTTAAATAGTATGCGATTCCCGAAAAAAAGTCAAGCATGATTACCTAATATTAGTCCCGTCAACCTCAACCTTCCACCCATACGGCTAACTTGAGCTTCATCGTAAATAAGATGTCTACACAATATACGTAACAAAAAGTCTAACAACCCAGCCTAAAAATCAAATAACCCTAGAACCTCTACCAACCCGAATAAATACTGTCAATGTTTTTCACCACAGCCCGTTATGATTTTATCATTGGCATCATAAACAATGTCAACAGTTCAACCCCTCCCACCAACAATCAATTTGTAGTCTAATTTTACAGTCCTTAGCAATTCCTCAACCAACTTCCAACAACTGATCAACAAAACACAATCAGTCTACTCAAGATCGATTTAACCAACCGGCCCCGTTAGCCGAAGATGCCAACCCCGTAAGCAAAATGAGACATCGGCTAAAAACAGAAGAAGATCGTCAAATTTAAAATATGGCCTGTTGTGCAAAATCAAAACCTCTTAGTCTGACAGACTCCTAGACCATATTCCGCAGCTCGGTGACCCTCACATATTAAACCACAGACAAAGCACCAAACAGTCAATAAAACAGTCAATATCAGTTTTTTCATTACACACCAAACGCAAAACAGACACTTACAAGTTAATGTAAGTGCCTGTTTTTATAACTGGTCGGGGCGAGAGGATTTGAACCTCCGACCCCCTGCTCCCAAGGCAGG
>Ga0307990_1000864_pt1 | contig 26172 bp, 26 predicted proteins | sample EllFjometagen129_FD_203168 | JGI IMG/M metagenome (GOLD analysis project Ga0307990, IMG submission 203168) | Marine microbial communities from Ellis Fjord, Antarctic Ocean - #129 | ecosystem: Environmental > Aquatic > Marine > Unclassified | place: Southern Ocean | collected 2014-10-08
CCAAATCGCCTTTCAGACGGGCGAAAAGGATGGAAAAGGTTGTGCAGGCCACGGTGGGCGGCGTTTCGGCCACCATGCGGTCGACCACCTGAGAGTCACACACGACGAGGTCGGGAGGGGTGCTTAGCCGCGCGAGCATTTCTTGATAGCGATCTTCTTTGACGACCAACGTCGCGGCGTTTCCATCAAGCGCATCGCGAATCACCTGGACTTGCGGCAGGATGATACGCCCTTTGGGCGCTTCGAGGTCGATCGGGATAATTAGAACGGCCAGACCGCCCTCCGGTAGCAGCGACTCCAACAGGCGGGGCGGCCGGATAAACTCTTCAGGGCAGACGTCGATGAGTTTTGACTTCAATTGATTGAGGACAGCGTCGCGCGATGACGTGTCTGTGGAGTTGCAGGTCAGATCTGCAGAGTCCAGCGACTCGGTGAGATCAGCCTTGTTCGCCACACGAACAACTGGAATATTTTTTGCCGAGGCCCGCTCGCAGACATTCTTTTCGAATTCTCCGAGCTGATTGCCTTCGCAAATCAGCAAAATTACATCGGCGCGATCGAATACCTTTTCGGTTTTTGCAATGCGTTTTTCGGCGAGAGCCGTTTCGTCATCGAGTCCGGCTGTGTCGAGGAAAACCACAGGGCCGATCGGCAGAAGTTCCATCGTTTTTTCGACCACATCGGTGGTCGTGCCCGGCTGTTCAGAGACAATCGAAACATCCTGGCCTGTGATCAGGTTCAGAAAACTCGATTTGCCCACATTGGTTCGTCCGAACAGTGCAATATGAAGTCGGTTGCTTTTAGGTGTCGTTTTCATTTTTTTTATTCACCACGAAATACACAGAAGACACGGAAGAGAGAGTTAACCGCGAATTACGCGAATTTGCGCTAATTTGGAAGGGATAAACAGCATGGGTTGGAGAGACGTATTCGTTTGCAAACCGGTTTGTTGTCGAGTACTTCTTGTCCAACCGTTCTCCTGCTATGCAGGAGGCTGTCTATGACAGCTTTGTTTATTCCGAACATCCTATTCATCCTGTAATCCTGTCTAAGTTTTTTTCTGTGTATTCAGTGTTTTCCGTGGTTAATATTTTTTGCTGAGCATGGATTTGACGGAGATGCCGGGGAGGTTGCCGAGTTTGCCGGTTAGCACGCCGAGCTCGTCGGTGGACGCATCGACGATAAGGGTGAGGGCGGAGCAGGAGCGTTTTTCGTAAGGCACGCCCATGCGCGCCACGATCAGGCTTCCGAACTGTCCGAGCAGTTCATTGACGGCCGCGGCGTTCGATTCGCGCTCTTCGATAATTATTCCGATAAATCCGAGTCTCTTTTCCATTTCATTTCTCCCTACAAAAAAACGCCCCGTCGCATTTCTGCGGCGGAGCGTTTAATGTAGATCAAGCGTCTCGCTTGATCAGGAACGAGCGGGATGCTCGTTCTACTTTAATCATTCCATTTGCCTAGGCTCAGGGTCGTGCCCCTTACCGCAGAAAACATTTGAATTTCGAATGTAGAACAAGGAATCACGAATGAAGAAGGAAAAACTTCGGTATTCTGCGGTTCCTTGTTCGGTGTTCGTTATTTCTTATATACCTCGCGCTCCTGATAGTCGGTGTGAAGCAGCTCATGTGCCTTGTGGCCGAGCGGCTCTCCGAGGAATTCCTTGTAGATTTTGGTGATCATCGGGTTGTGATGTGAACAGCGCTGTACGCTCTTCTCATCGTCCGAGTAGATCCCCGCGGTCCGTTTGGCACGGATTTCGTCGGTGGCGCCGTGGGGCTGTCCTCCTCCTCCGATACATCCACCGCGACAGGCCATGACTTCGATGAAGTGGTATGGCGTTTCTTCGCCGGCATCTCTTGCCGCGCGAATTTCGTTCAAGAGCGCTTCGACGTTGCCCATCTGATGAGCGACGGCGACGCGAACTTTGGTGCCTTTAATATCGATTTCAGCCGATTTTACGCCTTCCATTCCGCGAACTTCCATGAAGTTGACGTCTTCGAGGTCTTCTTTCGTGATGAGGAAGTATGCCGAGCGAAGCGCGGCTTCCATGACTCCGCCTGTGACGCCGAAGATGGTTCCGGCACCGGAGTAGTCGCCGAGCAGGTGGTCAGCTTCTTCTTCCGGTAGGCGGTTGAAGTCGATCCCAGCTTGTTTGATCATGCGGGCCAGTTCGCGAGTCGTGATGGAGACATCGACATCCTGGAATCCGGAGGCGCCCATGCTTTCGCAACGGGAGACTTCGAATTTTTTGGCGGTACACGGCATGACGGATACGACGAACATATCTTCCGCTTCTACCTTGGACTGTTCCGCATAGTAGGTCTTGGCCATCGCGCCGAGCATCTGCTGCGGCGATTTCGCCGAAGAGAAGTTCGGAATGAAGTCCGTGGCGTATTTTTCCATGTAATCGGTCCACGACGGACAGCAGGAGGTGATTTGAGGCATGACGCCCCCGCCAGTGAAGCGTTTCACGAACTCGTTGCCCTCTTCGATGATGGTGAGGTCGGCGCTGAAGTTGGTGTCGAATACGGCATCGAAACCGATGCGGCGCAGGGCGGCGTAGAGCTGACCGGTCATGATTTCACCGGGCTCCATGCCGAAGGCTTCGCCGATGGCGACGCGAACGGCGGGGGCGATCTGAACCACACAGTGCTTTTCGCCTTCACGAATGGCGTTCCAGACCGTTTGGGTCTGGTCGTTTTCGTAGATGGCACCCACCGGACAATGCGCGGAGCACTGGCCACATTTGATGCAGGGGCTTTCTTCGAGGGTCACGTCCGCTGCGGGAGCGATACGGGTGTCGTCTCCGCGACCGATGAACTCGAGGGCCCAGACGTTCTGCATGTCCTGACAGACTTTGGCGCAACGTCCGCATTTAATGCATTTTTCGGGGTTGAGCACAATAGAACCGGTGGTGTTATCGATTGGGATTTCGTTGACGCGGTGCTCGTAAGGGATTTCGCGGATTCCAAATTCTTCGGAGAGGGTTTGGAGTTCGCAGTTTCCGTTGCGTCCGCATTTCAAGCAGTCATTCGGATGGGTGGAGAGCGTGAGCTCAAGCACCGTGCGGCGCACTTGGACGATTTCCGGGTCGTGGGTGATGATTTTCATTCCCGGAGCAACCGTGGTCGCACAGGCCCGAAGCATTTTTGGGGAGCCTTCGGCTTTCACAACACAGATTCCGCAGGCTGCCCACGGTTCAAGGTCGGCGTGATAGCAAAGAGTCGGAATCTTGACGCCGACTTGTTTCGCCGCATCGAGGATGGTGGTCCCGGCCTCTACGGAGACGGGAATGCCATTAATTTCTAGTTCGATCAGTTTCATAAGTTTTCTCCAAATGATTAGACGCGGTCGATGGCGTCGAATTTACAGGTGTTAAAGCACTGTCCGCATTTAATGCAGGCGGCTTGGTCGATGACATGCGCTTCTTTCACTTTGCCCTCAATGCAGTTGACGGGGCAGACGCGGGCACAGGCGGTGCAGCCGATGCATTTGTCGTTGATGGTGAAGGTGATCATGTCTTTGCATTTGCCCGCCGGACACGTGTTGTCTTCGATGTGTGCGCGGTACTCTTCGGGGAAGTATTTCAGGGTGGACATGATCGGGTTTGACGCGGTTTGTCCAAGTCCACACAGCGAGGCTTTGCGCATGGCGAGGCTGATGTCCTTCAATTGCTGAAGGTCTTCCATTTTCCCCTGTCCCTTGGTGAAACGGTCGAGGATGTTGTAGCAAGTGCGTCCGCCGATACGGCAGGGGGCACATTTACCACAAGATTCGTCGACGGTGAATTCGAGGTAGAATTTCGTGACGTCGACGATACAGTCATCTTCATCCATGACGATCATTCCGCCGGATCCCATCATCGAGCCGATCGATTGCAAGCTTTCGTAGTCGATGGGCGTGTCGAGGAACTGAGGGGTGATACATCCGCCGGACGGGCCGCCAGTTTGCGCCGCTTTGAACGGTTTGCCGCTGGCGATTCCGCCGCCGACCTCGTAGATGATTTCACGCAGGGTGGTGCCCATTGGGACTTCGATCAGCCCGATGTTGTTGACCTTGCCGGTCAGCGCAAACACTTTGGTTCCTTTGGAGGTTTCCGTTCCGATGCTGCTGAACCATTTAGATCCTTTGAGCAGAATGACCGGAATGTTGGCCCAGGTTTCAACGTTGTTGATCACGGTGGGTTTGCCCCAAAGACCTTTGACAGCAGGGAAGGGAGGGCGAGGAATCGGCATGCCGCGGTTTCCTTCGATGGAGGCGAGCAGGGCGGTTTCTTCGCCGCAGACAAAGGCGCCGGCGCCGAGGCGAAGCTCAATGTCAAAGGAGAAGTCGGTGCCGAGAATATTGTCGCCGAGCAGGCCGTATTCTTTGGCTTGTTTGATCGCCAGGTTGAGGCGGTCAATGGCCAGCGGGTATTCCGCGCGGATATAGATGAAGCCTTTGTTGGCGCCAACGGTGTATCCAGCGATGGACATGGCTTCGAGGACGGAGTGGGGATCGCCTTCGAGAACCGAACGGTCCATGTAGGCCCCCGGATCGCCTTCGTCCGCATTACAGACAATGTATTTCTGGTCGGCGTCGGTGCCTTTGGTGAAGCCCCATTTCATGCCGGTCGGGAAGCCCGCGCCGCCGCGTCCACGGAGGCCGGAGTCTTTGATTTCCTGAAGTACGTCATCCGGAGTCAGTTCGAAGAGGGCTTTTTCGATCGCTGCGTATCCGTCGCGGGCGATGTACTCGTCGATGATTTCTGGGTTGATGACCGCGCAGTTGCGCAGAACGATGCGGAATTGTTTGTGGTAGAACCCAATCTCTTCGCTGGCTTTTTCTGCGCCAATCTCTTTATAGAGAAGTCGCTCGACCTTGCGGCCTTTCACCATGTGCTCACTGATGATTTCTTTGGCATCTTCCGGCTTTACGCGAACGTAGAAGCTTTCGTCGGGAAGAATTTTAACAATTGGACCTTCACTGCAGAAGCCGAAGCAACCGGTTTTTACGAGCTGAACTTCGCTTTCAAGTCCAGCCGCCTTGATTTCTTTTTCGAGCGCGTCGTAGAGAGCAATGCCCTTGTTAGATTCACAGGCGGTTCCTGCGCAAATTAAGATGTAGTTTTTATAGGCCATGATTAGTTCCCCGCTGGGTTAATGATGTCGATCGAGGGCTTGTCGAAAATGTGGTCGCTAACCAGTGCTTTGCCGACCAAGTGGTCGCGAACAATCCGGCGGGCGGTTTCTTCGTCGACGTTGCCGTACACAACGTGTGGCATGTCAGAGGTGGAAACCTCTACGGTGGGTTCTGAGAAGCACAGTCCCATGCAACCGGTTTGTTTGATGGAGATGTCGGTGACACCGACTTTTTCCATCTCGTCGAGCATGGCATCGAATGCAACCTTGGCACCGGCGGCGATCCCGCAGGTTCCCATTCCAATGATGATTTCGCCGCGTTTGCCTTCGCTGTCACGCTGGCTCATCGACTTTTTCTTGTCGTCGCGCAGTTTGCGCAGATCGTCTAGTGTTAATTTACTCATAGCTTATCCTGCCTTTTCTAAATTTTCTTCCTGAGATTCAATGTAGGTTTTCATCAGTTGCAGATTTTGAACATCGTTTAAGTCGCCCAGCACCTCCGTAAGTTCGTCGCGGGAGAGGGTATAGCTGTCTTTGTCGGTCCGGTGCACGATACACAGGTTTCCTTTAAACGGCTGCGACATCATCATCGCAGCGGTTGAAATGAAATCTCCGACGGGCGGCAGATCCACATGGCTTGATTGCGCACAGAACTGAATTAGCGTCCCTTTGCCTTCTTCGCTCTCAAGGGTTGCCGTGCCGTTCACGGCATCTGCCGTCTGAAGCAAAAAGGGCAGACCAAGGCCGACGCGACGATGCGCGTGCTTTTCGCCGTCGCTGTAGAACGGATCGATTGCCTTAGCCTGTGTTTCTTTGCTCATGCCTTTGCCATTGTCCTTTACGCTGAACTCGAACCGCTCGCTTGTTTCATAGAGGGTCAGTTCAATCTCTGAGGCATTCGCCTCTGCCGAGTTTTGAACCAGATCCATCATTAGATCACAAAGCGTAGCGTGCACTTATTCCCCCCGGAATCGCGCGATGACTTTTTTCAAATCTTTGGTTTTTACATCGCCGAACACTTCGCCGTTGACCGTCATCACCGGAGCAAGACCGCAGCAACCGATGCATCGAACCGCTTCAACGGAGAACTCGCCGTCGTCCGTTACCGTGTTGATGCCGACGCCAAGCTGTCGTTCAAGCTCAAGAATCAGGTCCTCGCCCCCTTTAAGGTAGCAGGCGGTTCCCATGCAGACTGCAATTTGGTTGCGGCCGGGCTTGGTGAGTTTGAACAGGTGATAGAACGTGATAACCCCATAGATTTTTGCGACCGGCACATCGAGCCGTTCCGCAACTTCAAAGGCGATCTCACGGGGTAGGAATCCAAAATGCTGCTGCACCTTATGCAGAACCATAATCAGATTGCCCGGCTTCTCTTTCCACTCTTCGATAAAGCTGATCAGGTCAGCTGGTAATTTATTCTCAGACATAGTGTTCTCCAAATTGAAAACGCAGGGTACACCCGCAAAAAAAAGCTGCAACCGAATTGTTATACTTTTGTTATTTTATACCCAGTATAGGTAATATGTTTGACAAAAAGCGGCCGAATATGATCTTTATATGTGAATTGCGTAACAACAAACAGGTCAAAGGTCGGAAAGTCGAAGGTCTAAAGTTACGAGGCAGGCGGGACGCCTGCTTTTCTCCGGACCTTTGACCTTGGACGTTTAGACGTTGGACATTCCTGGAAGGAACCGTACCTATGAAAACAAATGAAGAAGTGATTAACCGGCTGTTAAAATACAGAAACGTTATGCAGAAAATGAAGGGGCTCGGCTTTATTCGAGTCTTTTCCGATAACCTGGCCGATGCGATTGGGGTTTCGCCGTCGCTTGTGCGCAAGGATTTCTCGATGTTTGACCTCACGGGTAATAAGCGCGGCGGCTATCAGCTCGAAACATTGTTCGAAAAGCTCAATGTCATTCTCGGCAAAGATAAAAAGCAAAAAATCATCATTGTCGGCTGCGGAAAAATGGGTAAAGCGCTTATGAACTACAATGGGTTTCCACGGGTTGGAATCCGCGTCGTTGCCGGGTTCGATAGCGAACCCTCATTTCTAGACCCGGACGCACCGATCCCGATCCTGCACGTCGGCAAGATGAAAGAGTACATTTCTGAAAACGATATCAAGCTGGCCGTGCTCACTGTACCCGAGCCCTCCGCGCAGTCCATTGTCGACTCGCTCATAAAAACCTCCATTCGCGGCGTCGTAAATTTTGCTCCTATTTCATTAAAGGGAAGCGACACCTGCCTCATTCACAACATCAACATCGAGCAGGAATTTGAAAAACTCTTCTACCGCATCCAGTTCGCCGACCGCGAAGAGTAAGGGGAAGGCTTTGGGCGATAGGCCCTAGACTTTAGGTTTCCAATGGTTGGAAAATAATCTTCCAATGTTTGAAAATGTCACCTAGAGATAGCACCATGAATTTAAAGCAGATTGTTAAAACGTTGGATGCCACATCGCTGGTTGTGCCGGAGGCATGGGAATCATTGAAGATCGAAGAGGTGTTCGCCTCAGATTTGATTAGCGATATTTTGGTGAGCGAGGGCGATGACCAGCTCTTGTTAACCTCGTTAACCTCTCCGCAGGTAGTGCGCACCGCCGCATTGGTTGGGGCAACCGCCATTATTTTGGTCCATCGCCGGCAGGCCCCCTCGGCGCTGACCGCCGCCGCCCGCGACCAGGACCTTCCGTTGTTCAGAAGTACCATTACTAAATATGAGGCATGTGTTCGTTTGGGCCGATTGCAGGAGGCTGGCTGATGACGGAGCTTCCGCAACCGCTGGACGAATCTGCCTTGCGCATTCAGGAATTGGCCTACGGGCTGAAGGTGCGCGATGTGATGACCCGCAAGATCTTTGCCGTGACACGTACCTGTACGATGCGTGATGTGCAGACCATTATGAAAAACAACGGCATCAGCGGTGTGCCGGTCGTGGATGATTCCCATGTGGTTGGCATCATTAGTATGAACGACATCATGAATGCATTTGTCGATGGGTATATGGATGATGCCGTGGATCGGCATATGGTTCCCGACGTACAGACACTGAGTGATGAAGTTCCGGTTACGTTTGCCATGTCGGCCTTTAGCAAATATTCGTTTCGTCGGTTTCCCGTGGTGAACCAGAAAAATGAGCTGGTCGGCATCATTACGCCGCGCAACATCAATTTGGCGCTCATTCGTGAGTTGTCGCGCCAGCTGGATGAAATTGAGGAGGGCGGGGTTCACGCGGTGGAGGGGGAGCTCACCACTTTTCATCGGGTCTACCGGCTTGCCCGCTACGACTTTGAACATGGAGGGCGTGCGTCCGCTGAGCTGAAAAAGGAACTTCAAAAGCGCGGTGTTTCTCCAAAATTAATTCGCCGCGCCGCGATTGCCAGCTACGAGCTGGAAATTAATATTGTGGCGCATTCTCACGGAGGAACCTTCACCGTGCTGATCGACGGCGGACGCGTGCGGATCACCGCCAACGACTTCGGCCCCGGTATTCCCGATGTAGAGGCCGCTATGACCGAAGGGGTTTCCACCGCGAACGATTGGATTCGCTCGCAAGGATTTGGCGCCGGAATGGGACTGCCCAATGCAAAACGAGTGTCTGACGAATTTGAAATTCAGTCTGGCGTCGAAATGGGAACCATGGTCAAAGCGATTATTTATCTAGACAGTGACAAGGGGCAAAAAGAGGGTGGATCAGAATAATTAAGGTCAGAATAATTTTGGTTGCGGCAGGGGTTCTCCCATTATTTTGACCTTAATTATTCTGACGAAATGGCTGTTTTATAGCTATGGATCAAAGGAGTGAATATGAAAATTAGTGAGTTGAATGAGTTGGGCTTTACCTGTTTGCAGAATCAGTTTGAGGATGCCGACCTGGTTGGGGGTTACACCTCGGACCTGCTTAGCGATGTGATGGCTAACCTAAAAGAGGGACAGGTACTCATCACCATTCAAGCGCATAAAAACACGATTGCCGTCGCATCGCTCTCCGGAGCCGCCGCCGTAATTTTCTGCCATGGTCGCTCGGCCGCCGCCGATGTGATCGAAGCCGCCGCGAACGAAGGCATCGCGCTCTTTACCACGCCAAACAATCAGTTTGACGTAACCGTGAAGGTGTCTGACGCACTTCGGTGATGACGATGAAAATCGATTTTCACATTCATTCGTGCTTGTCGCCGTGTGCGGCGCTGGAAATGTCGCCACGCGCGATTGTGGCGGGAGCGCAAGCCGCCGGGCTCGATGGCATTGCGCTGACCGATCATGGCTGTGTAGAAAACCTACCCGCTTTTCACAAGGCCTGTTCCGAGGCCAACATGCCATGCCTGTACGGATTGGAAGCCACCTCATCTGAAGAGGTGCACACCCTATGTTTATTCGATCAGCTGGAACCGGCTCTCGAATTTGGCCGGATAATCTATAATTCAATTGGCGAGTTTCCCAACGATCCGGATCGTTTTGGACAACAACCCATTGTGACCGTCGATGGAGACGTGACGGGGTTTGCCGATAAACTTTTATTTGCCGCCACAACCATTTCTTTTTTTGATTTAGTGCCGATGGCACTCGAGGCCGGGGCGCTGTGCATTCCGTCGCACATCGATCGCCCCTATCTGGGCGCAATTTCCCAACTCGGGTTTTTGCCTGATCTACCGTACGACGCCGTGGAGGTGGTTGCTCAGGTTCCACCGTCCGGTACGGAAAAGTGGCCGATGGTTCGGTTTTCCGATGCGCATCATCCAGAGGACATCGGCCGCTGTTTCACCGAAGTGGATGCAGAGGCATTCACCGTCCCCGCCTTGCGCGAAGCCTTCCAGCGCCTGCTCCAAAAATAAGTCCCGGCTCCGCCGGTTCCAGTGTTTGGAAACTTAGGGCAACCGGAGGTCCGGGTAGATATATCATATAATGATATATGTGCCTTTCTGCGAACTTCTGCGTGTTCTGTGGGCCAACGTCTACTTATTAGTTTTGACCGGATTTTTGCGGTCGGGGAAAAGTTCGCGGCAAAGGGGGCATTGGGTTCCGTCGCATCCGCGGGCAGAGCAGTATTCGCGTCCGTAGAGGATCAGCTGAATGTGTAGTTTGTTCCAGCGTTCGGACGGGAAAAGTTTTTTGAGATCCTTTTCGGTCTGCACCACATTTTTTCCGTTGGTGAGCTTCCAGCGCTGGGCGAGGCGGTGGATGTGCGTATCGACCGGAAAGGCGGCAACGCCGAAGGCCTGCGCCATGATCACGGACGCCGTTTTATGTCCGACTCCGGGGAGTTTTTCCAACCCTTGGAAACTGTCCGGCACATTGCCGTCATTTTCGGCGACAATCATTTTGGAGAGTGCAGAAATGGCTTTGGATTTATTGTTTGCCAGTCCGCAGGTCGCAATGAAGCCATGAATTTTTTTAACGCTCAATTGCGCCATTTTTTCCGGGGTGTTGGCGGCGGCAAATAGAGCGGGTGTCACCACGTTGACGCGCTTGTCGGTGCACTGTGCGGAAAGAAGCACAGCGATCAGCAGGGTGTAGGCATCCTTGTGATCGAGCGGAACCTCAACCTCTGGATACAACTCTTCCAACCGCTGTCCGATGATTTCCGCTCGTTCCTGTCTTTTGCTCATGGAGAGAGAGTCTAACAAAATCATGCGCAGCAAAATCATTTTCTTAGCTGGATCGAATTTCACATAGAGGAAACGAAGGAAACAAAAGGGTGGGTTTTGTTTCGTGCACTCTTAACTTCGTTTTCTTTGTTTGCTCCATGTGAAAACTATTTATCCTGTTCATTCGGTCAGAAAATTATATGATTCCAGTCATGAAAAGGCAGGAGTTTGTAAATCAATTGCTAAAACGGGCGAAAGGAAAGCCCGGGACGCGCGGGGAGGCCTTTGCGCCTGCCAACATTGCGCTCTGCAAATACTGGGGAAAGCGCAACGCAGAGCTGAACCTGCCGGTGAATTCGAGTCTGTCGATCTCGCTCGGCAAGCTCGGTACGCGAACGATCATCAAGTTCGCCAAAAATGCGGATCGAATTTTCCTCAACGGAAAGCCCGCGTCCAAAGCGTTCGCCGCGCGCCTTTCGGCCTATCTAGACTTGTTCCGCAAAGAGGGGCAGTTTTTTGAGGTGCGAACGAAGAATACTATTCCAACCGCCGCCGGGCTGGCGTCGTCGGCGTCCGGTTTCGCCGCATTGGTGAAAGCGCTTGATCAACTGATGAATTGGGGTTTTAACCCGCGCGAACTTTCGATGCTGGCACGGGTTGGCAGCGGGAGCGCATCGCGCTCGCTCTACGAGGGCTTCGCCGTCTGGCACGCCGGCCAGCGCGCCGATGGCATGGACAGCCATGCCGAGCCGCTCGGAGGGGAATGGCCCAATCTACGCGTGGGTATTCTTGAAGTGTCCAAGACCCGCAAGAAGGTCGGCTCAACCGAAGGAATGAACCGCACCGTTGAGACTTCGGAGCTTTATGAGGTCTGGCCGAAGCAGGCGGAGTGCGACTTTGACGAGCTGCGCGATGCCATTGCGGCCAAAATTTTTCCAATGCTTGGAAAAACCGCCGAAAATAATGCGCTGGCTATGCACGCAACGATGCTGGCGGCGTGGCCGCCGCTCTGCTACTGGAAGCCGCAATCAGTTTCTCTCATGCACAAGGTTTGGGCCGCTCGCGAAAAGGGGCTAGAGCTTTACTTCACCATGGATGCCGGCCCGAATCTGAAGCTACTGTTCCTGAAAGAAAACCAGGCCGCAGTGAAAAAGCTCTTCCCCAAGGTTCAGGTTGTCACTCCATTCCCTAAAGCCTAAAGTCTAAGGTCTAAAGTCCAAGGTCTTTCCCTCATGCCTGAACTCCCCGAAGTCGAAACCATTCGTCGCCAACTCTGTGAAGCCGGAGTTCAAGGATGTGTCATTGAAAAAGTTTTGATCGACTGGCCGCGCACAGTCGATCCGCTTTCGCCTGCTGTGTTCCGCAAGAAGGTGGCGGGCCGAGTCATTGAGCGTTTGTCGCGCCATGGCAAGTGGCTGATCTTTGAGCTGGATGATCTCAACCCACCCCGGCCTGCGGCCACCCCTCCGTTGGAGGGGAATCAAAGGACTCCGCACACGATCCCCTCCAGCGGAGGGGTGCCGGAACGGCGGGGTGGGTCTTCCATGGATGTTAACCTGCTGGTTCACTTGCGAATGACCGGTGGGTTTTATCTTTCGAACGGCGCACTCAAAAAGGGGCCGTATGATCGCGCCATCCTGCAACTGAGTGGTGGATTGAATCTGCACTTCCGCGATCCGCGAAAATTCGGCCGCATGCGGCTCGGGGTTTTCCCCGTAGGGCTGGGCCCCGATGCCATGGAGATTGGCGCGCGCCAGTTTTTCCAAGCCTTGGAAACCTGTCCCGCCAACGGCAGGAAAACGAATCGACGCCTGAAAACTCTGCTTCTCGATCAGTCGTTCATTGCGGGTGTGGGTAACATTTATGCTGACGAGGCGCTATTTGAGGCGAAGCTGCATCCGGAGCGGCGGGCGGGGTCACTTTCGGATGATGAAAAACTGGCTCTGTATTATGCGGTCACAAACGTGATCCGTTCCGCGGTTAAGAACGGGGGAACCTCGCTGGGCGACGGACAGGGCAACTACACGGATCTGTTAGGAAACTCCGGTGGGAACAGTGAAAAAGCCAAGGTTTATGGCCGCGCCGGAAAGCCTTGCGTGGTCTGCAAAACCCCGCTCGAAAAAACAACCCTCGCTCAACGAACAACTGTTTTCTGCGCACACTGTCAGCATTGATTCGCGCGGGAAAATCTTTCCACGCAGAGCCGCAGAGCTCGCAAAGAGCGCAAAAAGAATACACTTCGTCTCAATCCACCTTTCGATCGGAGTAAAAATAACTTTACAAAATTCCCAAAATGGGAACACTGAATTTGTTTCTTGGAGTCGAGCGCTTATGAGAGTTCACAGTTTAAAAACATTGCGGGAGTTTTGGGGAAAGCACACGGATGCAAAGGATGTGTTAAAAGGCTGGCATCAAACGGTTGAACAAGCGTAATGGAATCGTTTCAGTGACATCAAAAAATCATTTGGGTCGGCAGATGTGATTCCGGGTAACCGGGCGGTGTTTAATATCAAAGGAAATAAATACCGGCTTATCGCAAAAGTAAATTACGACTGGAAGATTGTGTATATCCGCTTTATCGGAACCCATGCGGAATACGACAAAGTCAATGCGGAGAGCGTATAATGAAGGCAAAAGTAATTAGAACAGAGGCGGAGAATGATGCCGCACTGGCACGGATCGAAGAACTGATGGATGCGGACGCCGGAACTGAGGAGGGGGAAGAACTGGATTTGCTCAGTCTGCTGGTGTGGAATTATGAGCAAGAGCATTACCCAATCGGGCGGCCTACGCCGCTGGGTGCCATCGAGTTTTTTATGGATCAGAACAATCTGACGAATGCCGATATGGTTCAGTATCTCGGTTCGCCGAGCAAGGTGTCAGAGGTGCTGAACGGCAAACGGGCGCTGAGCAAGACGATGATCCGCAAGCTAGTCGAAGGGTTGGGCATTTCCGCGGAAATTCTTCTGGAGGTGGAGACCTATCCTAAAATGGTTTATCACACCGTTCCGTCTACTCAGCTGAAGGTGGCGGAAGAGGGCGGTTCGTACGGCAAAAAACACAAGGATTCCAACGCTAAGTGAAGCCGAAACCAGGGCCGATCAGATGGACCCCGACCCCTGCGTGTCCTTCGTTATCTTCTGTTCAAAATCTTGACCCTGACTGCTTTTGTGCCTTTTTGTGTTTTTTGTGGCTAAGATTCTCTGTGCTATAGTCCGCGCCCATGATTTCTACTGACATACTTATTATCGGCGGCGGGGCGGCAGGGATGTTCGCCGCCGCAGTACTGACTGAAGAGGCACCGGAACTGAAGGTTCTGGTTCTCGAAAAAGGCTCAAAGCCGCTGGCGAAGGTTCGTGTGTCCGGCGGCGGACGATGCAATTTGACACATCAATGCGCCGATATCCGCGAGTTCATCAAAAACTATCCGCGCGGGGGCCGCGAGCTGATCGGCCCGTTCAACCGCTTCGGGCCACACGAAACCATCGAGTGGTTCGAGTCGCATGGCGTACCCCTCCGGACCTTTGAGGACGGTTGTGTTTTTCCTAAGTCCGATACCTCCGAGGATATCCTTCAGGCGCTGTGTAAAAACACCGCGGAGATCCGGACGAATTCCGAAGTTTCCAAGGTTTGGAAAACGGAACATGGATTTGAAGTGCAGTTGAAGCAGAACCCACCCCGTCCGTCGCTTCACTCCGGCCACCCCTCCCGTGGAGGGGACTCTTTAAATTCCCCTCCACGGGAGGGGTGCCCGGAGGGTGGGGTGGGTGCTGACATAAGCAGTCTAATCTGCAAAAAGTTACTGATAGCGACCGGTGGCAGCTCGTTTATCAAAGGACTCGGCCACACGATTGAATCCTGCGTACCCTCGCTCTTTACGTTCACCACATCGGACAACGAGTTCACCGCACTCGCGGGCATCACATCCGAATCCGTTCGTGTTTCCGCGCCGGGGCTGAAAGCGGAAGGTGGATTGCTGATTACACACAGCGGAGTGACCGGCCCAGCGGTTCTGCGGCTTTCCTCGTTCGGCGCGCGGACGTTGGCGGAAACCCAATATCGGTTCGAACTGAAGATCAACTGGCTCCCAGCACAAAACGAGGAGCAGGTTTTCCAAACTTTGGAAAAAGCGCGTGCGGCATCTCCGAAGAAGCAGATTGGAACGTGGTCGCCGGTCGGCCTTTCTTCCAGGCTTTGGAAACTGCTGATTACCCGTGCGGGGGTCGATGAGAAGCGCGAGTGGGGCACATGCCCTCTGAAAGCCTTGCGGCAACTCGCGGCGCAGGTGAGCGGGTTCGTTCTTCCAATCATTGGAAAAAACCGACATCGCGAGGAGTTTGTCACCTGCGGCGGTATCCGCTTGAAGGAAGTGAATTTCAAAACTTTGGAAAGTCGCCGAGTTCCGGGGCTCTATTTCGCGGGTGAAGTGCTCGATATCGATGCGCTGACCGGCGGGTTTAACTTGCAGGCCGCATGGACAACTGGAAATCTTGCAGCCCAAGCCATCATGTTAGAATCATGAAAATACGAATCAACCAATTGGATCTCCCGCCGGGGTATACGCAGGAACAACTTTTAAAAGTTGCGGCGAAACAATTGCGTTGTGATCCGTCGGCGCTGAGTAACCTGCACGCGGTTCGACGTTCTATCGATGCGCGCGGAAGCTCGCCCCGCATGGTGGTGATGGCAGAGGCCGATCTGTCAGGAAAACTTCGTAACGGCCTGAAGAATGTAGAAAAGGCCAAGTCCGTTAAACCCATCGTGCGCCCCATTCTCCGCGATTTTTCCGGCCCGCGTCCGTTAGTCGTTGGAGCCGGGCCTGCCGGGCTGATGGCGGCCTTTGCGCTGGCGGAAGCCGGACTGAAGCCGCTACTGATCGAACGGGGCGAAGCGGCCGCGCCGCGCGCTAAGCGCGTCGCCTCGTTTTGGAAAGATGGCACGCTGGATGTCGAAAGCAACGTGCTGTACGGAGAAGGCGGCGCAGGGCTTTTTTCCGACGGAAAACTCACTTCGCGCAGTAAAGACCGTCCGCGTGTGCGGCGGCTTTTGGAAATCTTCGTGGCGAGTGGTGCATCGCCCGATATTCTCGTTGATGCCGAACCGCATATTGGCAGTGATATTCTCGAAGAGCTGGTTCCCGCTCTGCGCAACCGGATTATTGAACTCGGCGGAGAAGTGCGGTTCGGCGCACGGCTCGATCGATTAGAGATTGAAAACGGAGCGCTTCGTGGCGCGGTGATCTCCGGCGAAGAATTTTCCACCGATTGCTGTGTGTTGGCGACCGGACACAGCGCGCGCGATATCTATGAAATGCTCGCGGAGCAGGGCGTTCCGCTCGAACCCAAAGGCTTTGCGGTGGGTGTTCGGCTTGAAATTCCGCAAACCCGCATCGATACCGCACAGTGGGGCGGAAGTTTTCCCCTTCGACCGGGCTCAGGACAGGCAAGCCTTGGAAAAGCCAGTTTCCGCCTGACGCGCCGCGAAGAGCAACACGCTCGTTCGTGCTATACCTTTTGCATGTGCCCCGGCGGACTGGTCATTTCGTGCGCCTCATCTAAAGGCTTGATGACGACCAACGGCATGAGCCTCTCGCAACGCGATAAGTTTTCCGGTAACGCGGCATTTCTCGTGCCGGTCTTTCCAGCAGATTTTCCCGATTGTAGGGCGGGGGCCGTGACCCCGCCGAAAACCGAGGTCACGGACCTCGGCTACAACGCTTTGGCGGGGATCGAGTTTCAGAAAAAACTGGAGGCGGCGGCATTTGAAGCCGGGGGCTCCGATTATTCGTTGCCCGCTCAGCGATTGGTTGATTTTTTGGAAGGCGTCTCGCCCTCCGACCTTCCCGAGGAACGCTCTTGTCAACGTGCCGTTCCCGCGCAGTTGCGCGGACTGCTGCCGGACTTTGTGGAAAACACCCTGCGAAGCGCAGTGCCGAATATGTTGCGCGGACTGCGCGGCGTTCGGCTGGATGAAGCACTTCTCTATGCCTCGGAAACCCGCAGTTCGAGTCCGGTTCGCGTGGTGCGCGGCGAGGACGGACAATCGGCGGTTCGCGGTCTTTATCCCTGCGGCGAAGGAGCGGGCTACGCGGGCGGGATTGTCAGCTCCGGCATTGACGGCTTGCGATTGGCCGGGAAAATCATTGAGAAAAAAGGTTGAATGCCATATGGCATTTGTTATCATGCCAATTGACAGGAGGGTGTGATGAGTGAGACGAAAGTTAAAAAGGCATTGTATTCGTGGCAGGTCAATGAGGCGGAGTGCGTTGAGGAATCTGCCGTTGCGTATGAAGTGACGTTGGATACGATAGATCCTGTTCTGCCGGATGGGGGCTATGCTCCATGGTTTCCGACGGTGGATGTGATGGATCGCGTAGAGGATCTCAAGCGGGGGTTGTCCGCAGATATTGTGAATGAGCTCTGTATGGATCTGCTTATTACTCGTCAGGAATTGGCGCGTTATACCGGAATCGCTGAGCGTACGTTGAATCGAAAGATGAAAGAGGGGCGTTTGAGTTGCGGTCAGTCGGAACGAATGGTTCGGTTACGTCGCCTTTTTGAAAAAACGATTCGTGTGCTAGGAACTCGGGCGCATGCGGTTCAGTGGTTAAAAACGCCTCGGTTGCATTTGCGCGGGCAGACTCCGTTGGACATGGTCGAAACTGAGATGGGAACCGAAGAAGTTTTTAACCTGTTGGGTCGGATTGAGCACGGGGTGTTCACCTAATGCGAAAAGCGTGGCGGATTGTGAGGCCTTATCACGTTGAGGATGCCTTTTCCGGCGAAGGGGCGCGACGATACGGGGGGCGTTGGAACTCGGTCGGTACGCCGATGGTCTATGTGGCGGAGTCGAAAGCACTCGCCGCGCTTGAACTGTTGGTTCATTTAGATCAAGGGAATGTTCTCGATGAATATCTCTGTGTTCCGATCCGGTTTCCTGAGTTTCTTTTGAAGGTGTTGACGGTGCATGGGCTGCCTGCGGATTGGAGAGGTCATCCGCCACCCCGATCGATTCAACAGTTGGGCGATCAGTGGGTTGAAGCTCAGGCTTCGGTCGTGTTAGAGGTTCCGAGTGTGTTGATTCCCGGAGAGCGGAATTATTTACTCAATCCCGATCACCTTGATTTTGAAACAATAGAAATTGGAGCACCGGAACCTTTTGAATTTGATTCGCGTGTTTTAAAAAGTCATGGGTCGTAAATGAATGAAAACTCCGATGTTGGGTCGGAGATTTTCGAAGAGCTAAAATAAAAAAAGCCGCGCCCAACGGACGCGGCTAAAGATTTCCAATGGTTGGAAATCAAGTGGGGGCTACGCTTCGCCGAGCTTCCAGCGGGTGTAGCGCTTGATGGTGATGGTATCACCCAGCTCTTTTCCTTTGGCTTCTAGCAATGCAGTGATACTCACTTTTTCTTCTTTGACAAATCCCTGCTCCAGGAGGCAGATCTTGGAGTAGAACTTGTTGAGTTTTCCTTTGAGGATCCCTTCAATAATGTTCTCGGGTTTGCCTTCAACCTGCTTGGCGAAGAGAGATTTCTCATCTTCGACGAGGTTTTCCGGAATTCCGCTTCGGTCAAGCGCTGTGGGGTTGGCCGCAGCAACGTGCAGGCAGATGTCGAGGCCGAGTTCCTTGAACGCATCAGCGGTCGCAGTTTCAACTTTTTCGAGGCCGAATTCAACGAGCACACCAACGGTACCGCCCATGTGGATGTAGCTGGCGACAGCGCCTGTTCCATCGACGACATACTTTTCGGTTTTGCGGATGACGAGGTTTTCGCCAATCTCTGCAATTTTCGCAGTGAGTTCGTCTTTGACGGCTTCATTGACGTCACCCTCAATGCCCATGGCTTTGTCGGTCAGTTCGACGACAAAGTTCTGGAAGAGTTCGTTGCGGGTCACGAAGTCGGTTTCGCAGTTTACTTCCAACATGACGCCGGTTTGGGCGTCGTCGGAAACTTTTGCGGTCACTTTTCCATTTTTCGCAACGCGAGAGGCTTTCTTAGCCGCGACGGCCATGCCGCGCTCACGAAGGAGCTTTACGGCTTGGTCCATATCGCCTTCTGATTCCTGCAAGGCGCGCTTGCAGTCCATCATGCTGACGTTGGTCGCATCGCGCAGTTCTTTTACCTGACTGGCTGTAATATTCATAGGTCGGTTCCTTATCCTTAGATTAGTCTTCTTTTTTCTCTTCCGCCTTCGCCGAGGCTTCGGCGGACACGTCGGCGGCTTCTTCAACCACTGGAGCTTCTTCCGCAACCACTTCTTCGGCGACGGGAGCTTTCTCGGCGACGACTTCTTCTTTCGCAGGAGCTTCGGCGGCTTCTTCCTTGACGGGAGCTTCCTTGGCTACGACTTTTTTAGCTACGGGAGCTTTCTCGGCGACGACTTCTTCCTTCGCAGGAGCTTCAGCGGCTTCTTTAGCTTTGGCGTCAGCGGCAGCTTTTTTGGCAGCTTCTTCTTTTTTGAAGGTCTCTTTATCTGCCTCTTTTTTCTTAGCCTTTTCTTCTTTGGCTTTTTCGGCTTTCAGCTTTTTGAGCACTTCCGCACGCTTTTTCTTCTCGGCATCTTCTTTGGCTTTGCGTTCGGCACGAGCCTTGTCCGCAACCGCTCTTTCTTCAGCCGCTTTTTCTTTGCGTCGTTTGTCTTCAGCCGCTTTGGCTTTTTGGAAGGTTTCGTTCGCGGCGCTCACGGTTCCACCGAGGGCATCGGCAATCAGCGTGAGGGCGCGGATGGAATCGTCGTTACCCGGGATGGGGTATTCAACGAGATCGGGATTCGTGTTGGTGTCGACCAATGCAACGATCGGAATGTTGAGGCGTTGCGCTTCAGCAATCGCGAGTTTCTCGCGGTTGATGTCGATCACGACCATGGCACCGGGGAGGCTGCTCATGTCTTTAATTCCGGTGAGGTTGCGTTCGAGCTTGGTGAGCTCGCGACGGAGCATGGACTGCTCTTTTTTGGAGAAGGTTTTCAGCTCGGCTTCGTTCTCAAAGAAGGCCTGAAGAAATTCCATGCGCTGGACGCTTTTGCGAACGGTGGTGTTGTTGGTGAGCATTCCGCCGAGCCAGCGATGGATCACGTAGGGCTGACCGGCTTTTTCCGATGCTTCCTGAATGATGTCACGCGCCTGCTTTTTGGTTCCAACCATCAGAACTTTTTTCCCGTTCATCACGGTGTCGTGAAGAAATTCCTGTGCCATTTTCAGGTGCACGAGGGTCTTCTGGAGGTCGATGATGTAAATCCCACCTTTAGCGCCGTGAATGAAGCGCTTCATTTTAGGATTCCAACGTTTGGTCTGGTGACCGAAGTGTAGACCTGCTTCAAGCAAATCTTCGATAGTCAATGTCTTATTGGACATGGCATTACCCCTTTCTATAGTTCATTTGAACAATCCGCTTTGGCTTCGCCGGGGGTAAACCGGTGGAGCACTCGCTTCGACCGCGCACACGCGCTAAGTCATTAAGGGAGCGGTTATACGCAGGAGAGCGCCAACGCGCAAGCGCTTTTTGGCGTAGGAAATTGTTGGATGTGGAATGTAGGAGGGGGGAAGAGGGGCGAGAGTTACTTTCTACATCCCACATTCTACTTCCTACAAAGTCAACTCCTCCTATTTTTCGCCGGAGAGGACTTCGGCGATGTTGAGCGCGTGGTCGTTGATGCGGCGATAGGCGCTGAGCATATCGGGTACCACCAGGCTGAGAAGCGGCATGGTTTCGCCGGCGGCCAGCCGTTCGAGGTGGCGATCGCGGAAATCTTTCATCATGCGGGTGAGCTCATCGCTGCGCATGACGGCCTCGTTGCGGATATCGGTTCGTTCGCAGAGGGAAACGCAAATATATTTGAGGTATTCCGTGGTTTGATCGTGCAGTTCGAGCATCTCCCGCTGTCCTTCGGGGCTGGGTATCAGTTTGTTGCTGCGCAGCTTGATCTGCATTTTTAAAATGCCGGAGATGTAGTCGCTGATTGATTCGTATTCATCTGCCAGACGGATCTGTCCGCGAGACTCGTCGATGATGTCGCGCGTGACATTCCCCGCAAGGAGTCCGCCGAGGAATTCGGTGATCTCTTTTTGTACGTTGTCGAGGACGTCTTCGCGGCGGAAAATCCGTCGATGGGCTTCTTCGTCCGCTTTCTCAGCAAAGAGGGAGTCGCGCAGGAGGCCCATCATGGTGTGGACGCTTTCCGCCATGAAGAGGATTTCTTGGCGTGATTGTTCCAGTCCGAGGGCGGGGGTGTTGAGCATGCGGACGTCGAAATAGGCGAGGTGGGGTGTTTCGTCGGCGGCCGAGTCGGGCATCAGACGGGTCAGCAGGTTGGCTAGCTTCTTGGTGAAGGGCAGGAAGGCGGCGACCAGGATCAGATTGAAGGTGGTATGCGCGACGGCGATTCCTTTGATAATGGAGGGATAGGTGGTTTCCCCGTTTGTGACGATGGAGAGGCTGGGGTCGACCGTTAGCATGCCTTTGATCAGAGCGACGTATCCCGGGAAGAGGACGATAAGGAAAATTACGCCAATGATTTTGATGAGAATGTGGGCATAGGCCACGCGCTTGGCGGAGCGGACGGTGCCGATGGAGGCCAGGTAGGCGGTGATGGTGGTTCCGATATTTTGGCCGAGCACCAGCGCGACGGCGGTTTCAAAATCAATGATGCCCTGGCTGGCCAACCCCATCGTGATCCCGACGGTGGCGGACGAGGACTGAACGATGGCGGTCACTCCCGCCCCGACGAGTGTGCATTTGATGATTCCCCAGTAGCCGACGGGTGAAAACTTGGAAAACCATGCAATGAACTCGGGGAGTTCGCGCAGGGGTTTGAATCCTTCTTTCATCAATTCCAGGCCAAAGAAAACCATGCCAAGGCCCATCGCAAGTAGGGCGATGCTGCGGAGTTTGTCATTTTTGCTGAAGAGAAAGAAAAAAGCGGCAAATCCGAGCAGGGGCAGGCCGTATTTTCCGATTTCGAGAACGAGAATCCATCCGGTGATCGTGGTGCCGATATCTGCGCCGAGAATGACGCCAATGGATTGGGCAAGTGTCATCAACCCTGCGTTGGCAAAGCCGACCAGCATGACGGTGGTCACGGAGCTTGATTGAATCAGGCAGGTGACAAATAGCCCGACACCGCAGGCGAGAAACCGATTGTTGGTGACCGCGCCGATCATGGTGCGGAGGCGGGCACCCGCTGCCGCCTGCATCCCTTCGGACATATTCTTCATGCCGAGCAGGAATAGACCCAGACCGCCGCCAACGCCTAAAATGATTCCTATCGGTGATGCAGCATCCATTGTTTTTCCTAGAAGGTCGGGGTTGGTATATAGGGTGCGATTGAGCGGCACAGCATAGCGGAGCGATTTCGGCAAGGGAAAGAAAATTTTCTACTCCCTTGGCTCGTTTATTCTGAGAGGCCATGGGCCTCTTTGTCGTGATAAATTTTAGAATTTGCGGGGCGTGAAAAAACGGATTAAAAAGTTCCAGAGTTTGGAGCTTTTCTCTCGCATTTTTACAAGGTTTGGAAAACTCTCTTCCTTTATTTTAACGGAGGCGAACGGTGGGTTTTTCAAAGGATTTTTTATGGGGTGCAGCAACGGCGGCGTATCAGATTGAAGGGGCGGCAACCGAGGACGGGCGGGGGCTATCGATCTGGGATGCGTTTTCGCATACGCCCGGTAATATCAAAAATGGTGACACGGGCAATGTCGCCTGCGATCACTACCACCGCTATAAAAAAGACGTTGCGCTGATGGCCGAAATCGGTTTGCAGGCCTACCGCTTTTCCATCTCTTGGCCGCGTGTTCTTCCCGAAGGAACCGGTACGCCCAACGAGAAGGGGCTCGATTTTTATGATCGGCTGGTCGATGAGTTGCTCTCTAAAAATATTCAGCCCTGCGCAACACTCTACCACTGGGATTTGCCGCAGGTCCTCCAGGAACGTGGTGGCTGGCAGTCTGCAAAATCGCCGGAATGGTTTGCGGAGTATGCCGACCTGATGGGCCGCCGGATCGGTGACCGTGTCCCCAGTTGGTTCACCTTTAACGAAATGCTGGTGACGGTGGATGTCGCCTCGCGAGTCGGTTATCACGCGCCGGGGTTGGAGTTGAACGCCGGGGATGCTTTGGAGCTGTTGAAAAACCTGCAACTTTCCCATGGCCGGGCCGTGCAGGCCCTCCGCGCGGTGTTACCTGCTGAGGCACAGATTGGTCTTGCGCATTGCGGGCCAGTGTATTTGCCGAAGTCGGATTCTCCCGGAGATGTCGAGTTGGTCCGCCGGGTGATGTTTGAGATGCTGGGCCTGCTCGGAAGCGATACGGACGCGCATTCGCTTTATCTGGATCCCATTCTGTTGGGTAAGCCCGTCGGATGGGCTCAGGAGCATTTTGGTGCCGCATACCCTGAGTTTACAGCGGCCGAGCTGGAGTTGATAAGCCAGCCGATCAATTTTTTGGGTTTGAACCTCTATCAGGGATATCAGGTGATCGACGGCCCGGACGGAAAACCGATGCTGGATGAAAACTGGAAGCCTATCGGACGGACCAATTTCGATTGGGGTGTGACCCCTGACGCCCTGTATTGGGCAACCCGCTTCTGCTACGAGCGTTATCAGAAACCCATTGTGATTAGTGAAAACGGGATGTCGTCTCACGACTGGGTGGCAATTGATGGCGGGGTGCATGATGGCGCTCGCATCGACTTCCTTAATCGGTACCTGCTCGCATTGCGGCGGGCAGCCGACGAGGGCGTTTTAATTCTTGGTTATCTGGCGTGGTCGCTGATGGACAATTTTGAGTGGGCCGAGGGCTACAGTCAGCGCTTCGGGTTGATTCATGTCGACTACGAAACACAAAGGCGAACCCTCAAAGATTCCGCGCTGTGGTACAAAGAGGTCATCGAATCGAATGGGGAGAATCTGTGAGAAAACATTTCATTTTCGATCTTGGAAACGTGATGGTTGATTTTGACTTGAACCTGATTTATCGCCGTGTGTCAGAGTTGTCTGGGCGGACGGTCGTGACCGATTTTCACTTGCAGGATAGCGACCAGGTGTTTGCGGTTGAGACCGGTAAAATCAGCGATCAGGACTATCTGGACGGCCTGTGCAAAACGATCGGTGTCGAGCTGACAATGGAACAGCTGATTGGTCTTTGGCAGGAGGCGTTCACGCTTAATCCGGCAGGGCTTGTTCTGTTCGAAGAGTTAAAAAATCAGGGTCACCCGGTTCATTTTCTGAGTAATTTAGCGTGGCATAACATGGAAGCGATCCGACGGAATTGGCCGGACTTTTTTAACCAGAGCGTCGAAAACTTCTTTTCGTATGAGTTGGGCTTTCACAAGCCCGATGAACGAATCTACTGCGCGGCACTTAAACACCTCAACGTGGAGCCATCGGATTGCTTCTTTATGGACGACAAGCCGGAGAATGTGGAAGCCGGCCGTGATTTGGGCATGAATGCTTGCTGCTTTTCTGCCAAAAATCTTTCCGCTATACGGGAGGCTGTTAGGAAGTTTACGGATTGATGTGGGTCTGCGGTTTCGTCGCGTAGACAAAGATGGCTTTACCGGCGCGGAAGGCGGGGCAGTTTTCTTCGCAGGCCCCGCACCCGCGGCAGAGATCGGGAATCATTTCAGGGCAGTTGGTGCCCGCCTCATTGAAGACTTCTTTGATGGCCGAGTAGGGGCAGAATTCGTGGCAGACCATGCAGTATTCGTCATCTTCCCACGCAAGGCATGCTTTACGGTCAATTTTGGTTTCACCGATTTTCGTATGACGCTTGGCTTTTTCAGAAAGTTCACGGATGGCTCCAGCGGGGCAAACCTGCGTGCAACGGGTGCAGAACTCTTCACAGGCCCCGCCATCGAAACAGAGTTCGGGCAGGGTTAACTCCGTAAGCGAACCCCCTTTTTTGACTTTGATGATTTGTGTGGGACAAACGGCGACGCAGGCGTAGCACCGCGTGCAGGTTTCGGCAAATTTTTCGGTGGCGCCGGGTGGCAGGATCGATGGCTTGCTTTCGCCTCGGCTACCCTTCGGAAGGATTACGGCGGGATAGATTGCTCATATGAACCTTCTTTGGAATGGGTGGAGTATACTTATTTTCCAATGTTTGGAAATGCATCCGGAAAGATTTTTACAGAATCATTTACAGAAAAATCATTAAGAGAATCCGGATACAGATGATTCCTTTTTGTCTGAAAATGATTCTGCTGTTCATGATTTTGTTAATCCTCCATTGGATCGGCACTTTTTTCGTTTATTTGGGGTTCTGGCTGGGCTATTCTGTGCCGTTCAATTACGAATTACTTATTACGCATTATCATGAAATACATCAGTACCAGAGGAAAAATGGAGCCCGTGAGCTTCCTGGATGCCGTGATGACAGGCCTGGCCCCCGATGGCGGGTTGCTTCTGCCCGAACGCCTTCCGGATGTTTCGGACAAGCTGGAGGCCTGGAAAAATCTATCCTATCAGGAGTTGGCATTCGAGGTGATGAGCCTGTTTACGACCGACATGCCTGCCGATGATCTCAAGCACCTGATCGAGAAAAGCTACGCCACCTTTCGCGCGGACGATGTGACCCCCGTGGTGCCGGTCGGCAATGTTCATATCCTCGAGTTGTGGCACGGCCCGACCCTCGCCTTTAAAGATATCGCTCTTCAGTTTCTCGGTAACCTGTTCGAATACATTTTGGAAAAACGCGGCGGCGAACTGAATATTCTCGGCGCGACCAGCGGCGACACCGGCTCGGCCGCCATCTGCGGTGTGCACGGTAAAGAGAACATTAAGATTTTCATTATGCATCCCGAAGGGCGCACCAGCCCCATTCAAGAAAAGCAGATGACCAGCGTGCTCGATGACAATGTGTTCAATCTGGCGGTCGATGGAACCTTTGATGATTGTCAGCATTTGATGAAATCGATTTTCGGCGACGTGGCATTTAAACACGAACACTCGCTCGGCTCCGTCAACTCCGTTAACTGGGCGCGTGTACTGGCGCAGACGGTTTACTATTTCTATTCGTTCTTCCGCGTGCAGGAGCGCACCGGCGCAAAGGAAGTTCAATTCTCGGTGCCGACAGGAAACTTCGGCGACATCATGGCGGGTTACCTCGCAACGCAGATGGGCCTGCCAGTTAAAAAGCTGATCCTCGCCACCAACGAAAACAACATTCTGTCGCGCTTCTTCAACAGCGGCGAATACAGCATGGGTTCGGTGGTTCCGACGCTCAGCCCGTCGATGGATATTCAGGTGGCCAGCAACTTTGAGCGCTATCTCTATTACCGCACCGGCAAAGACTCCGCGAAGCTATCCGAGCTGATGGATGGCTTTGCCGAAAGCGGCGCGTTGACTGTCGAAGGCTCGGACGATCTGTTCGCCGCAGGTGAAGCCGGAACGGAAGAAACGCTGGCGACGATTCGAAAGTATAGCAAGGAATGTAGAGCAAGCGTCCCGCTTGCTTCAAACGAGC
>Ga0307990_1000865_pt1 | contig 26139 bp, 19 predicted proteins | sample EllFjometagen129_FD_203168 | JGI IMG/M metagenome (GOLD analysis project Ga0307990, IMG submission 203168) | Marine microbial communities from Ellis Fjord, Antarctic Ocean - #129 | ecosystem: Environmental > Aquatic > Marine > Unclassified | place: Southern Ocean | collected 2014-10-08
GTGGCACTGGCGAAGCGCTGATTCACCTTGGCTCGGCATTGACGCGCGAACAGATTATTCGTCATTTTGACGAGCAACTGCCGTGGCAGGACGATCTGTTCTGGCATGATGGTGAGCAACGGGTGGTTGCGCGCCAGTGTCGGCGCTTGGGGGCGTTGATTGTGGTGCAGCGCCCGCAACGAGTTGATGCGGCACAGGCGTTGCCGCTGGTCATTGCGCAAATCCAGCGCCTGGGGTTGCAGCGGCTTAATTGGAGTGTGGCATGTCGTCAGTGGTTACAGCGGGCGCGCCTTGTGGCTAACCATGCCAATGTGCCAGATTGGCCATCTTTCGCAGATGAACAGTTGCTGAATGAGCTTGATGAGTGGTTGGCACCATGGTTGAATGGTGTGACCACTATGGTTGCGTTGGGCAAAGTTGACGTGTATGAAGCGTTACGCAGCCGCTTGAATTGGCAGCAACAACAATTACTGGATCAGCTGGCACCAGTGCGCGTTAAGGTTCCGAGTGGTTCCAATGTCACCATTGATTACAGCGATTGCGATCAGCCGGTGTTAGCTGTCAAATTGCAGGAACTGTTCGGTTGGCAAGTCAGTCCGACCATTGCCGCCGGGGGGATCGCGTTAACCGTGCATCTACTGTCACCGGCGCGGCGACCACTGCAAGTGACACGTGATCTGGCTAGTTTCTGGCGTAACACTTACCCCGAAATTAAAAAAGAACTCAAGGGGCGCTATCCGAAGCATCCGTGGCCTGATGATCCACTTGTTGCTGTGCCTCAGCGTGGGGTGAAGAAACGCTTCAGTTGAATGAAGGTGCTCATGGCGATTTTATCCAGTATTTGAAATAGCAATGAAAGGTAACCGGACATGCGTGACGATATAGATTTGCCAGAATATAAAAAGCTTCTTGACCAGCGACTTGCAGATCTTATGCAGTGGCACGAGACCCAACAGAAGGAAGGTGCGCCGGTGGTAATTGATCAAACTTGTGTCGGTCGATTGTCGCGAATGGACGCTATGCAGCAGCAGGCAATGGCTTTGGCTACGTCTAGGCGTAATGAAATAGAAAAACAACGCATCCATACGGCGCTCAGTCGCGTTACTTCAGGTGACTACGGTTATTGTGTGAAATGTGATGAAGAGATTTCCACTGGTCGACTGCGTGTCGATCCAGCTACGCTGCTATGTATCGACTGCGCGCGCAATGCAGAGAGGAAGTCATAGAATAACCTGATTAATACTAATCTTCTGCTAACGCCAAAAAGGTCGTCACTCTCGCGCAGGCGGGAGTCTAGGAATCTATGCACAACCTCTGGATACCCGCTTTCGCGAGCATGACGAATATGGGGAACAGAACCAGAGCGTAAGATTAGTGTTACTTAGGTAAAATAATCAGTAGTTAAGCCATTGTTCACTATGTGAACATCTCTCATTAGATTAATCCCGTGCCGTTTGCTAGATATAATAAATTAATTTTTAATCAACTTGATTATTTACAGGCTAAAGGATATCCTCGCCGCTGCCTATGCTATTTTAATGTGTATTTCGATGTTAGTTAGAATTGAGATTGACAGATAAGGACAAAGCTTTTGTTTTCGTCTTAAGGTGGCTGCAGGGTGAGCTGTCCTATCGTTATTAATATTCCATGTAAGGAAGTTTTTATGTCGTATCTAAAAAAAGCTGCTGGTCTAAAGTGGTTACTGGTTATTTCTTTATTGTTGTGGCCGTGCCTGGTTTTTGCACAAGGTCAACAGCCTGCCGTGGCTATAAAAAAACCGCTTGTTGGCGAAGGAGTTAAGTCTTCAGTAATTAAGGATTTGAATCTGGACACTTTGTGGAGCGAAATGGAGTCATCTTTCCGTGCTACCCGTAAGTTCAGAGTGCTAAGCCGGAATAAAGCAGCAATGGCAGCAATTCGTGAAGAACAGGAATTTGCTGCTTCAGCGTTTGCCAAGGGCGATGCCGCTGCAACAGGTCAGTTCGATAATGCCAATTATTTGATTCTCTCCACTGTGCAGGATTTTAAGTTTTATCGCCACCATACTGCATTACCAAATTTTGACGATAAGTATAAGCGCTACGATGTAGGGATGTTGCAAGTGTCAGCACAGATGATGGATACCTCAACTGGTCAGATTGTGACCACCTTTTATATGAAGAATTCGTTTAGTACGGAGCCAACGGTTGTTAATGGGCGTAAGGGAAGACCTAATAGTGTTCACTTTACCAGTATGGTCAAAAAGGTATCTGGATCTCTGGCAGACCAGTTTATTGATTACCTGTATCCGATGAAGGTGGTTAAGCGTGACCGTAAGGGGCAGGTTATTATAAACCGCGGCAAGGATGGCGGTCTGAAGAAGGGGCAGCTTCTTGATGTATTCTACGCTGATGAGGAGCTAATAGACCCAGATACCGGAGAATCTCTTGGTTCCAGTGAAGAATTTGTCGGTAAGGTTAAGGTTGTACGGATTAATCCGAAAATCACAATTGCGGTCATTGTTTCTGAAGGAGACGATCCAATAGGCACGGGCGATATCTTGCGCTTTACTGAATAATCCTTAATCTACTGGATGGTAATACTGTGATGAATAAAAATAAATTAATTTCTATAGGACTGCAGCAGGGTTTCAAGCTGTTGTGCTGCATTGTTTTTCTGGTTGTCGTTGGCATCTCTTGTGCGCAGGATAATCAAGGTCAACCACCTACTCTGGCGATTATTGGGTCCGGAGATTTTGCCGCTGATGTTATTGATGCCCAGGTGGATGGTTTGCCAGAGGGACTGGCGGCAAGGATCGCTGAGCATTTGACTAATAGTCGCCGGTTTTCGCTCCTGGAACGCAAGGCGATGCGTAAGGTTATCGGTGAACAACGCTTTGGTCAAAAGCACCGCGTAACGGATGTTGATCGCCTGTTGGATGAGGCTATTGGTGATCTGGATGATGTGAGTGGTAGTACCGTAGCCGTGACAGGAGTTATTGCATCTAACAACGATGTACTTAATGATTTTAAAGATTTAGGGTCGATGGCCGGTGCGGATTATCTCGTCTACGCAAAACTGGAAAGTATGCAGCTAGAAAGAACGACAACTGTAGTTCCTTATACTTCCCGCACTAGAACTGCTACCCATGATGAAGTTAATGCACGCCTGTATCTCAGAGTAATTGAGGTTGAAACGGGGCAGGTTATTGGCGCGGCTAGCTTAAAGTGCAAGTTGTCTGGTCGGGTTTTTGCCAGAAATAACAGCGATCTTGATGCGCTCTCGGTTTTTGATGAACTTGGCCAACAGTCTGCGGCTAAAATTATTGATATAGTTGCACCTGCACGTATTGTAAGTATTGATCCTTATGTTTTGAATCGCGGGGTTAACGACGGGGTAAAGGTTGGTGCTGTTTATACCGTTGAGCGTGAGGGCAAGGAGATTTATGGCGCCAATGGGGTGATGCTCGGTCGGGCAAAAACTCTAAGTGGCAAAATAAAACTTACTCAAGTGCAAGATACTATATCTGTAATTGATGTCATTGATGGTGCTATAGCTGTTAACGATCTTGTCACTGTGATTGCAGAACCATCTCCAGAGATGGTAGTCGCAAATAGAGCAACTGTTGTTTTGAATAAGGGGCAGGCTATTGGGGGACAGCAATTACCGCGTGTTGCTGTCGGGCTAATGGCATATGGCTCTACTGCTAGCAGTGCTAATGTCCATATCCCAGTAGCTACTGATGCTATCATTTCCCATCTGACCAAAACCAAGCGTTTTGTTGTCATTGACCGACAAAATATTGAGCAACTACTCGATGAGCAGTCAGCGCAGGCGCTAATGGAAAATCGTCAACTTCCTTCTGCTCTGGGGACACTTAAGGGTGCTGATTATCTGATATATGGCAGCTTACAAAGTTTTTGTATCACTACCCAGACAGCTAAATTGCCTGGTTCCAGCAGGAGCTTCAGCTCCCAGGTTGGACGTATAGAAGGTAGCATGCGTATTGTCGATGTGCGTAGTGGTGAGATCATGGCATCGCGTAAGGTGTCTTTGCAGGAAAAGGTTGAACCTAGTGGCTCAGCAGAGCGGACTATTGCTCTTTTGGCTGATTCCTATGCTGAGCAGGTGGTTTTGAACCTTATGCGTGCGATTTATCCCATCAAAATTGCAGCAATAGATAACGCTGGCGCTGTTTACATTAATCGTGGTGCTGATGGTGGGTTGTGTATTGGCGAAACATTGACAGCTTATCGTCAAGGCGCTGCAGTTGTTGATCCAGATACAGGTATACAACTGGGGCAGATGGAATCGGTGCTTGGTGATGTTGTTATCACCCGAGTTGATGAGGCTAAAGCTGTAGGGAACAGTGCAGCTATGTTGCAAGTTGGTGATATCCTCAAGCGTTCAGTAGCTAATAATGGCAAGCGTAGTGGAACTGGAGTTGATCAGAAAGCTGCCAGTATTGGTGCCGATCTAAGCTCCAGAAAACCTGGTGGTAAGGCAATACTAGCTGTTGGTCGCATTGAACTGAGCAAACAGGGGAATAACCACTTGTTAAGCGGGGATATGCTGAAGAGGGTTACTTCTGACCTATATTCCAAACTGGATAAATCACGTCGTTTTGATCTCATGGAACGGCAACAGATTGACCAGTTGTTAGATGAACAGATTTTTTCCACGCTTGCTCAGGGGGGCGGCTTTGATAAAGAACGCATGTCCTTACAGGGAGTTGATTATTTGCTTGTAGGTGCAGTGGACGAATTTTACCTACAGAGTGAGCAGAAAAAAATAGCGGCACTTAGTGAGGTGCAGAGTATTGAAACCGGCATTGTCGAAGCCAATTTGCGCATAGTGGATGTGCATAGCGGCAAGATAGTAGCAAGCGAAAAGGTTAGACTCAATATTAGGCTGAAGTCTGCTCAAGGACAGCGACAACAGATTAACGACTTGATTGATCAACTTACAACCAAGATGGTTTCTGGCGTTGTTGAGCGTCTTTACCCCCTCAAAGTTTTGGCAGTGATGCTTGATGGCACCATATTTATAAATCGCGGATCTGAAAGCGGACTGCGGTCGGGAACTGAATTCGAAGTGATGCGTCCTGGGGAACGAATGATCGATGTTGATACTGGTCTTGATTTTGGTGCTGCTGAAATGAAAATAGCCAGACTTAAACTTACGCAAATAGAGGATGGTAGGTCACAGGCACAGATAATCTCAGGTAGTGAGGTGGTCAAGGGCGATATTTTGCGTCCAGTGGTTGCAATAGCCAAAAACAGAAGGGGAAATGCCCCCAAAAGAGTCAGAAAAGTGAACAAGCCAAGCTTTTGATTTTGTATGTTGCTATATAAGGTCCTTTTTAATTAATTAATTCTGGAGGTATTGTTAATGCTAGATATGAAGAGATTAGTAGCCTGTGTTGCTGCAATCGCTATAAGTGTGTTTGCTGTTCAACCTGCGGCAGCAGGATTTATGGATGGTTTGAAAAATGTAGCCGGTAAAGCAACTAGTCTGGTAAAGAAAGATGATGTTGCGCCAGCTAACGCTACAGCGACAAATAATGCTGCTAATGGTGAAACGGCAGTTGCAACTATATTGAATAAAAAAGAATTTTATGCCGGATACTCCAAAGATTTTCAAGATTGTAAGTCGGATATGGAGAAAGGCAAAGTTGAAAAAGCTTTCACCAAACGGGAAAAATATATAGCCAAGAAAAAGAAAGATCCAAATGTCCTGTTCGCCTGGGAACAATCTTTGATGGCGCTTGATGCTAACAAATGTGACGACGCTATTAAATATTTGGATCTTTCGGAAAAATTGTTGGAGACGCGTGCCGATAGATCTGTTACCGCTGGTGCTGGAAAAAAAGCATTTACTGAGGTAGTTAAGTTTGTCGGTTTTGATGAGTTTGGCGAATATGAAGGTGAGCCTTTTGAGCGCATCCTGATGTTAAATTATAAATCTATCGCCTATATGCTCAATGGAGATAGAAAAGCATATAATGTTACGCGCCGTGCTATTGATTGGCAAAACACAGAAAAAAAAGCGTTTGACAAGAAAATTGCCCAAGCGAAGACAGACTTGAAAAAAGAAGAGACAAAACAGCCGGAAACTAAAACAGAAAATAAATCTCAAAATGTAGCATTGGGCGATTTGAAAAATCTCCTTAAACCTATCGGCGATATATTTAGCGCATCTCAAGCTAAAGCCGAGGAGGTGCCAAGCGCATTTGTTAATCCATTTGGGTTTTATATGGCTGGTATTGTCCAGGAATATGATAGTTATCAGGATGTGAGTTTACGAGACAATGCCAGGATATCCTATAAGAAAGCATTGCAACTAAATCCCAAGTCAAAAGTTATTAAGCAGGCGTTACAAGAGATTAAAAATAAAGCGCCTAAAAATAAACGTCTGATTCAAATTGTAGTAGCTGATGGCTTTGCTCCAGAAAAAAAGGTGACAAGTTTTGAATTGCCATTCTCTGGTGGTGTAATACCACTTAAAGTGCCTATCTATGTTGAGGACGAGAGTACTGTAGCTAAAATTGAAGTTCAGGATTGCCAGGGGAAGTGTCTGGCTACGTTATCTAGGGTTGCTGATATTGATGCTATCACTATGCGCCATCAATATGATTCTCTTCCGTCTCAGCGATTGAGACTGGCCATAACCGTTGGTCGCTCTATTGTTGAAAATAAGGTGGCTCAATCGGCTGGTTTTATCGGGATGCTTGGCAAGAAAATACGTGATGATAATACTAACCCCGATATGCGTTCATGGATGGGGTTGCCAAAGCAGATTCTGGCTGCACGTTTGCTTTTATCTAAAGGGGTAGATGGCTTACAACTTGTAAAATATAAAGCCGATGGTAAGGTTCTGGCGCGTCAAAAATTGAAGTTGCGTAAAGATGACCATAATTTTGTTTATGCCCGTTCCATTGATGATGTTATGTATATTAATACTGGCAATAAACTTTGGGTGACGATGTGATTACTTTACCGCGATATTTATCCAGTCTGATGCTTGTTGTTGTTTTAGCTATGGTGTCTGGATGTGCCGCCCCACAGGGTGCTATGGTGAAGCATATTGCCGATAAAACGATTGACGACACCCATCCTCGGGCGCGTCTAGTCCTTGCTTCAGATCAGTTGCTGGGCAATCTGGTAATTACCAACGTACACTTTGGTACTGTCGGCAATTTTCCACGGACGGAATTTAGCCTACAGAACCTGAGCAAACGAAAACTGGCGCTGGAATACCGCACCGTTTGGAAAGATAACGACGGTTTTACTATAAATTCTAACAATGCATGGTATCGAACGATCTTATCGCCAAAACAGATTTATGCTGTGCAGTCTGTTGGTAAAGATCCCGCGGCATACCAGATTGACGTAGTAGTCCGTTTGCCGGATGATCTGTTTATCGAGTCTAATCGCCAGGAACGCAGCGAGTGACACCAAAAATCAATAGTAAAATGTTTGACTAACTGGAGCTTATTTGATGACTACAAGGTTTGCAAAGTATGGTGCCATCAGCTTTATGCTGCTGATGTTCCTCGGTGGATGTGCTAATACCCAGATTGGTAATCAGGGCAATGTAGCAATTTTGGATTCTAACACACGGGCTCACCTCAGCGCTGATTTGACGATGGCTGATTACTCTGCTTTTGCTGAAACAGTGACCAATAAGATGCTTTCTTCACGGTTGGTGCAAAGTTGGGGAACAAAACGACCGAAATTGATTGTCGCGAAACTGCGCAACAATACCGATGATGAGAGTGTGCGTATGGCAGATGTCTATGACCGGATAACGGAAACCATTCTTAATTCCGGTGTTGCTCGCCTTGTTGATACCAGTGCACTCTCTTTTGATTATGTGGTTCGTAGCGAGATGTCGTCTACGCGCCAATATGGAACCAGTGGTCAGGAATTGGTTTTTTTCAAGTTGGAGTTCAAACTGTTCACTATTGATGGTGAGATGGTTGGTCAGTGGTCTGATGTATTGCCATTGGGTAAGGCTAAAAAACGGTTTATTTAAGATTCATCCTATCCTTTTGATGAGTTAATTGCGTCGTTACGCAAACAACATTGGCGAGTGTTTATGAAATACATTGTTAGTATTGTGGTACTTTTCTGTGTGTGCCTGATAGTGCCGTGTTCTGCGCCAGCAGAATTTGCTAAAACAAAAATTGCCGTACTAGATTTTCAGATGCAGAGCGATGATTTTGCCAATAAGCATATGGACTCTATTGTTGCTGAATGGTTCACCACTGCTCTGGTTAAAGAGGGTCGCTTTGAAGTTGTAGAACGCCGCTTGTTGACAAAGATATTTGCGGAACAAAAGCTGGTGATGTCCGGTATGTTGGACGAAAATAGCACGATGCAGCTTGGTAAAGTACTCGGCGTGAAGGTGATTATTTCAGGATCAGTAATGAAAGTTGGAAAGATCCTGCAGGTGAATGCACGTATCATAGATGTTGAAAATGCTTCGATTATAGCTGCTGAAAGTGTGAAAAGTCCATCTACAGCAATTTTGCAGGATCTGATTGTTGAAATGTCGCACAAAATCAGCAAAAATTTCCCGCTCCAAGGATATATTGTTGATCGTGATGATCAGACAGTTACCTTGGATTTGGGTGACTTGGCTGGCGTAAAACAGGGGATGGAGTTTGTTGTTTACCGCGAAGGCGCGGTAATAAAGCATCCTAAAACCGGTGAAGTTCTAGATGTAGAAAAAATAACCACCGGTAAGGTTAAGATTAGGAATGTTTTGGGCAAAATATCCAAAGCTGATATTGTGCAGGAAAATGAGTCGGGAGCAATCAGTTATGCTCAGCTGGTAAGCAGTGTGGTGAACCCTACAACACAAGTGAGCCATCTGTACGTTGAAACTACGCCACCGGGAGCGCGGGTGAGTATTTTAAATGCCGCTTTTACTTATCACCATGGGATTGAGTTAGATCCTGGTAAATATCAACTTGAGGTGTCAGCTCCCTGTTATGAAAGCTTTACTCAATGGATTAAGCTTGGTGCCGGTGCTGATCGGCGTTTAGCAATTAGACTTAAAGCAGATGCCGAGGCAAGTTCATTACCGACAGATAGTACAATGGTTGTTACTGCGTCACGCAGTAATAGCGCAAACTGCACCATTAGCACTAGCGACAATATTTACGTTAGAATGCTAACCTCTGGAGATCCACATCAACAAAAAGAGGCGGCACAAGGTATTCTCTCTGATGATATCAAGGAGCGTGCTGTGTTAGACATTGTTGAAGCAGAATTGCTTAAAGGGTATAAGATAAATTGTAATGATAGAGAACATGTTGACACTATGGCGCAGTTTTGCGAGATACTGGGAGTTTCTAGCAACAGCCAGTATAAAGAATCATTACAAGCCGTGACAGAGTTTGCTACCCGCCGCAAGATTAGAAAATATGCTCTTGCGGGATTGAAAAATATAGAATAAATGTGCTGCTGTATTTTAAGCCATGCGTTTTAATGCGCTGGTTACACAGCTTTTATCGAGCTTAAACTGATTGCGGTAACTTGACGCGACACGTTGCGGATTTTCTTCCTCTTTTTTAGGAGTTTTGTCTATGCGCGTGTTTGTTCAGCTTATTGTTTTTTTGCCCATCTATTTGTTGGTCGCTAGTAGTACTTTAGGATGGGCACAGCCTGTGCCCATCCCTTTTACCGCTCCAGAAGAAGCGTCTATTCCGCAAGGTGTAGCGGGGGATATTATCCGCCGTGGGCGCTTGATTCTTACCCATACTCCGCAACAATTGCCTCAATATGCCACAAGTCATTTGCGCTGTAGTAACTGCCATCTCAAGGCGGGAACAGTTGCTTACGCCGCACACTGGGTAGGAGTGACCACGCGCTATCCGCGTTACAGCAATCGCTCCGTGGCAGAGGTGTCGTTGCGCCAACGTATTCAGGGCTGTTTTAAACGCAGTTTGAATGGTGTTGCCCCGCCTGTGGACAGTGAACCTATGGATGCAATTGTCGCCTACATGACCTGGCTGTCGCGGGGGATAGATGATGGCTATCTGGTTGAAGGCTGGGGCTTCCCGCGTTTGGCACAGATGCCTGAGCCTGACCGTGAACGAGGGCAGAAATTATTTCTCGATCGCTGTGCAGTGTGCCATGGCAAAGACGGGCAGGGTCGTCTCGATGAACGACCGCAGCGTTATCCCTACGGTTTCCCACCGTTGTGGGGTAATAACTCCTTCAATATTGCCGCTGGAATGGCGCGGCTGCATAAAGCGGCGGCATTTATCCAACGCAATATGCCCTTTGCTGCCGGTGGAACTTTGACTACGCAACAGGTCTATGATGTTGCGGATTTCGTCATTCATCAACCGCGCGCAGATTATCCAGCAAAAGTTAATGACTGGCAACAGGGAGGTAAGCCGAGTGATGCGCGTTATTGATTTCTGCATGGTTGGTATATTGCTGCTGCTATCTGGTTGGACGTCGTCTGCATTGGCAGTCGCAGTGGGGCACAACGCATTAGCTAAACAGGCTGCTTTTTATTTCGATCCGTTGCCGGATAAAGCTCCCAGTATTGATTTGATCGACAATTTTGAAGAGAAAGTCATTCTTGGTCAGCGTTTGTTTTTTGATCCGCGGCTGTCGCTGAGCCAAACCGTTAGTTGTCATTCCTGTCATAACTTGGCTACTGGTGGTGCTGATGGACTGTCGGTGTCTGTGGGTCATGGTGGTCAAACCGGGGCGCGCAATAGTCCGACAGTGTTTAATTCGGTATTGCAAATTGCCCAGTTTTGGGATGGGCGCGCCCGCGATTTGGTCGAACAGGTCGGTGGTCCCATAGTCAGTTCGATTGAGATGGCCAGCACCGATCCTCTGGTGTGCGCTGTTCTGTCCAGCATGCCCGAATATGTTGCGGAGTTTGGTGCAGCTTTTCCGCAGCGCAAAAAACCGATCTGTTTTTCCACTACCAAGCTTGCCCTTGCGGCCTATGTTTCGACGTTGCTGACACCGGACTCCCCGTTTGATCGGTATTTGCAAGGTGATGAGCACGCCTTAAACGAAGATCAGCAGGCGGGTCTGCAACAGTTTATCGCTTTAGGCTGTGTCCAATGTCACACCAGTGTTAATGTCGGTGGCAACAGCTATTACCGTTTTGGAGCAGCGCATGAGCCGGAGCCGCGTTACCGTCCGGCTGAGGATGTGGGTCGTAGCGCAGTTATGGATATGGTGACGCAGGCTTACGTGTTTAAGGTGCCGACATTACGTAATGTGGAATTGACCGCTCCCTATTTTCATGCCGGTGGAGCCTGGACCTTGTCCGAAGCGATAAAAGTGATGGGGTGGACGCAACTGGATAAAAAGCTTTCCGCGAAACAGTGTAAACATCTGGAAGTTTTTTTACACAGCTTGACAGGAAAATTACCGCAGCTTCAAGTGCCTAAGTTGCCAGCGGCAACAGAGCGAACACCACGACCGCAGTAATCACAATCCCGCCTAAACTGTGTACGTAAGGAGGAAAATATGGAAAACAATAATAGTCCGAAACCCAGTGCCCACCCGCTATTTTTATTGTTACGCGAGGAAGAGGTCGAGGAATTCAATGCGCGGCGCAGCGCAAACGATGATCCCTCTTTTCTCAGTGGGATAGACTTTCATGGTCTTGATTTGCGTGGAGCTAACTTGCATGGTCTTGATCTGTCTGGCTGTTATTTCCGTCAAACCGATCTGCGCGGATTGGATCTGCGCTCTTGTAATCTCCAAGGTGCGAGTATGCGAGCGGCAAAGATTTCTGGCACCTATTTTCCGGCAGAGCTTGCTCCAGATGAAATACTAATGTCCCTTAACTATGGAACTCGCCTGCGCTGTATTTAGGGTTTGCAGTTTGGGTATTCATAGGGGCTGCTGGTGATGAGAAAAATAGTTAGTTAGCTGTAGTGTGCTGCTATTGTCGCTGGCATTAGTACTGCTCTTGGAGCTTTATTCGGGGAAAACTTGGCTATGACCTCGTTTTCCCCCTTAAAGTTTATCCTCTTGTAACAGTTGAAAAATTAGACATACAAAAACCGCCAGAAAATCAACCTGATATCTTATCTGCAACTATTTGCAATCAATGCGCCACAGGCACTCATCCTGCCCGCATTGCGTTGATATGTTGGTATTGAAGCACTGTGGGTTACCTTCAGCCAGCTGAATGCTGCGAATCAGCTCCTCTTTTTTCATCTTGCCCAGTTTAACTCCCAGCTTTTTGGCGATAGCTTTCACTTCGATCATATTCATTTTTATTGCTCCTTTGGATTGCGCCTAATTTTTAGACCAAACAGTAGGAATTATACCATGCTATTTACGCTATACAAATTACACATAAATTATTATTAACCAAGTGTCAGGAGAAGCAGATCATTCGGACAAATTGGATCGTGTTTGCTGTTGCCAGTAGTGGCGGGGATCTAATAAATACTAACAAGCTTTGCCAACGGGCTAGGGGTAGATGGCACCAAAAAGCTCAAGATGGGTTAGATAAAGGCGTAGGTCGAATTCAAATTGGTGATAGTTTGGCTCCATGTGACAGCATAGGTTGTAAAAAGCTTTGTTGTGTTGTTTCTCTTTCAGATGCGCCAGTTCGTGCACAACAATCATGTGCAAAAACTCCTCTGGCGCTGTTTTAAATGCCATGCTGACACGGATTTCATGCTTTGCTTTGAGTTTTGTTCCCTGAATACGCGAGATGAAAGTGTGGAGTCCCAGAGCCTGGTGAATTACATCAATACTTTTGTCAAAAACCACTTTGCTCAAGGGGTTGGTTTTGCGCAGAAATTGATTTTTTATGCCCATGGTGTATGCGTAAAGAGCTTTGTCTGTTTTAACGTCGTGGGCGTGGGGATATTTTTTAAGCATAACAGTGCCTAACCGCTGTTCAGCGATTAAAAGTTTGACTTGATCGGTCCATTGCTGTGGATATCCAGCCAGATAGGTTAACTCTTGCATATGCTTGCCTTCATTTTGATTGAGCTGTCTTTGGTTTACTAAACACTCCATTACCGATTCTCATTGGCAACATAGGTGGATTTTCATATATTGTCGAGTCTGATGGCTTTACCATCGGTGACAAGGAAAATTATCAAGCCTAGCCTGCCACAACAATCCTTGGTAAAGTACACTTAAACTAAGCGTTCAGTGTCACGGTCACAGCTGCACCGTAGTGCTGCATAAGGTATAAATTATATTTGTGCGATTAAGCGCAAATAAACGTGGCTGCTTGCTAAGGCTAATCAAATCATAAATGGCTAGAATAATCATTAAACAAAAATGTACGGGCTGCGGTCAGTGTTTGCCAAGCTGCCGTAAAATGGCGCTTCAGTTGGTCAGTGAGTTCCCTGGTGGCTATGGCAAAAAAACAGCCAAAGTTTTATATCGGCACTGTACCTTGTGTGGTGCGTGTCTCTCTGTGTGCCCGCGTCAAGCAATTGTGCTGGTCCCATGATAGTTTGACCCTCAATTGCCGACATATGTATATTTACTCAACGATAACAAACACGACCGAAGAAAAACCCTAACAATAATGCGCACCAGCATAAAAAGACCCAGATTTTAAACGTCACTGTCAGCATGGGGGTCGCTGAGCACTGCGAGCGCAAGCAAACGGCAGATCAAGTGATTAAACTCGCCGATAACGCCCTGTATCGCGCCAAGCATGGTGGTCGAAACCGCATTTGTTAATGTGCTCGGGGATAATATTATGTATGGTGCAGGCAATGGGGGAGTATTGCTGAATATTATGTTATGTGTTTTCTTTGTGTGCCTTTAAAAGTTCTTTTATCTCTTTGAGCTCATGATGAATGTATTCTGATTCCACATTTGATTTGTAAGCCATTATTATGAGTTTTACCGATACTAGGAAAACACCAGCCTCCAATAACAAGTCATGAGTGAAACCAGTAAAAAACAAAGCCATGGCAAATAGTACAAAAGTTACAATTATTACAACGATTGAACTCACACCAAAATATTTCATTGTAAACCTCATTTATTCTACACATTCCAGGTACATAGCATGGATATACCCTTTGTTGCATTGCGCATAGTGGCAGTAGCACTAAGGAAGTATTTGTGGAACGTTTACTGTGATTTCCCAACTTTGGTAATTGCACTTATTGTATGAATTGGCGATTAAAGATAGTGTATTAGTTGATGCCACTGCCGATAGACTTCTAACAGGATTTTACAATATTCCTGCCCGCTCTTTTTGCTAGATAAAGAGCATTGTCGGCACGTTTAACCAGTGAATCAGGAATATCTTGATCTTGCAGTTCCGTATGACCAATACTTACAGTTACCTGACCAACTGTCGGAAAGTCATAGTCAGCTACCCTTTTTCTTAATCGTTCAGCTTGTTGCAGACCGGCGTCTTTGCCTGTTTGTGGCAGCAAAATGCAAAATTCTTCACCGCCCCAGCGGGCTATGAGATCCTCTTGACGGATGCCTGCCGTTAGAGCACTGACCAAGGTCTTTAAAATAAGATCTCCAACATTATGGCCATACGAATCATTTACCTTTTTAAAATGATCGATATCGAGAATCAATAGTGAAAGCGGTTCGTGATAGCGTTTTGCCCTGCCAATATTCGTGTGCAATTTATCGTTGAATGCCCTTCGGTTGGCAACACCGGTCAACTCGTCAGTGGTTGAAAGAATTTTCAGCTTTTCTTCCGCCTTTTTGCGTTGCTCGACCTCAAAGATCAATTCATCCCTGGAAGCCATGGTCTCCTGAAGGTTGTGTGCCATTTTGTTCAACGATTTTGCTAGGTTACCAATTTCGTCATTTGAGCTTACGCTGTGCCTAGAATCGAAATTTCCTTCACCAATATTACGGGCGATAGTTGCCAGCTCAACTATGGGCTTTGCTGCCCATTTGCCTAAAAGTAGGGCGCCCGCCGCGGCCAGGAGGGTAAAGATTGCCCCCATAAGAACAATGACAGACGTCGCTTCATGGGCATATATAATCGCGTCTTCTTCTCTTTGAGAGATGATAACATGCCAAGCTTCGCCTTTATTTCCTTTAATGTGATCTATCGATTCTTGATGACCGCCAAAACCAAATAGCTCTGATCCCATTGTTATTTGTATCGGAGCAAAAGCTACCAGTAGCTTTTCGTTGTTTTCAACAATGATTGTCGTGCCGCTCTCTTTTGTTTTTATTGGCTCAATCAGAGCCTCGTTAAGCATGGTTGATAGCGGTACGACATTAGGTTCAGATATGATTAATCCACCAGTGCGGACGATTTTCATCTTGCCGGAATTACGTTGACCAAACTGATGGACAGCATCGCTCAGCGTCCCCATGATATTTACGTTGCATTTCAGTATCCCAATGATCTCGTTGCCATCCCTGATTGGAATCACCACTCCGATTACATAGCCCTGCACGCTGGAATCAAAGCCACGATCATCCAGAAAAATTCTACCCTGACCATTATCAAAGCACGCTATCCACCAATATTTGTGGCGATGAGCAAGGGTTGTCAGTTTGCCGGTCGTGGCAATCATGACCCCATAACGGTTGGTGAGGAATAGTTCTCCATATTCGCCAGGCGTGATTGTTTGTTGATACTTAAGATACTCTGCAACGGGGTTGCCCATGTGGGCTCGGATAAAAGGATCGCTACTATCCGCTGTTTCTATCCATTGCTGGTTGCGGTTATCAATTTCTTGTTTCCGTTCAGCATCAGGTAATACGGAAAACATAGCATTGCTTATTAGTAAAGCATCCTTGATGATCGGAGCTGTGGAAAGAGTGGTAGCTATTGCTGCTTTTTCTTTAAGGTGAGAGTTAATGTGCAGGGCGACTTCTTTAGAGATGTTTTCAATGTTGATTAGCTCTTTGTCTATGACAATTTTGTGATTCAGCATGTCATAACCTATTGAAAGCATGGTTACAATGACGGCACCGAACAAGGTCATTGCTAGTGCCGCCTTATATTGAATCTTCATAATGCTCTCCAGCGATTGTCACCATGTTTGCCTTGATGGGTTTTGTTCTATATAACGCGCCACTGCCCACAGATATTCATCACTTTAAACAATACACGAATAAAATCGATTCTGCCATCTGCGACCGCTCTGTTCACGTTTCCGCTTGAGATATTGGGTATAATACTTGATTTGTTAGCCGATGCTGCGAGCAAGGCAGAACAGTCCCAGCACACTGCGTATTTGCACATGACACCCATGTGGATCATCCATCAAACAAATACGGCTCTTACGGTGGTCGATCAAAACTCACTTTGCTACAGTAATAAACATCAAGGCTTGTTGTGGCAGGCGAGACTTGGTAAACCTCCTTTCTTCCTAGTTAAAAATAAACAAAGCCGATTCGGATGCCTCCCCGAATCGGCTTTGTTGCGTTTTACGCGGTCAAGTGTTCATCATTCTATCCCCCTATGGTGCATGGGCGAAAGAATCTATCAGGTTCCGCAAAACGTATGATAGCCCCTATCATTATCCGGCGGTAGATCTTGATACTCTGAGGTTTGCGGCAGCTCCACGTAAGGGGAGCGTAAAACCTGAAGAAATTTTTCTGCCAACGTCACCGATCCTGTCTGCTCACACTGTCTAAGAACCTCTTCAATATGGTGATTTCTGGGGATCACCACAGGGTTGTGTTGTCGCATCCGTTGAGTGCCATCTTGAAGATTCTCCTGTTGCTCAACTAATCGAGCTTGCCAACGATCAAAACAACTTCCAAGTTGTTGCTTCATTTTAGCTGCAACCTTTTCGTTCAACCTAGATTTAGTAAGCAGATCAAAAGTGACCGTGTAATCTAATCTTTTCTCCTGCATTCGTTGCAAAATTGACGCAATGAGATTTTGGTCTGCAGGCTGAACAGCGATCAAACCAAGTTTTTTTGCCATCATTGCCAGATAGCTTTGTTCAAAACGCTCTGGTAACTCGGACAGCAGTGGGGCTAGTTGTTCTTTTGCTTTATTTATATCAGTCGCAACAAGTGGCAACAGACATTCTATAAATTGCGCCATGTTCCATTGAAGGATTGTTGGCTGCTTACCAAAGGCATAGCGACCAAGTGTATCAATCGAGCTATAAACAGTAAGGGGATCATAGCTCCCCATCATGGCACAGGGACCGTAATCGATAGTCTCACCAGAAAGGGCAGTATTATCGGTATTCATAACACCGTGAATAAAACCGACTCGCATCCATGCGACGATTAATTGAATCTGCCGGTCGATAACCTTGTTAATAAACGGAATATATTGAATCGGTCCCTCTTGCTGCAACTCGGGATAATGCCGTGCAATGGTATATTGGCACAGCTGCTTGACCGCTTTATAATCACCACGTGCGGCAAAAAACTCAAAGGTGCCAACACGTACATGGCTTGAGGCAACCCGCGTGACCACTGCTCCTGGTAATGCAGCTTCACGGAAAACATTTTCACCCGTCGCAACAACGGCTAAGCAACGAGTTGTTGGCACACCTAACGCTTGCATCGCTTCACTCATGATGAACTCACGCACCGCTGGACCAAGTGCGCAACGACCATCGCCTCCGCGTGAAAATGAGGTGCGGCCAGAACCTTTAAGCTGGATATCCCACCTTTGACCCGAATGGTCCAACACCTCGCCCAGCAGGTGTGCTCGACCATCGCCAAGCTGGGGTACAAAATGTCCAAACTGATGCCCAGCATAAGCTGCTGCAATTGGTTCTGAGCCGGGTAGGGTGTGGTTACCTGAAAAAATATCAGCCAAGGCAACCGGATCATTGCTCAATTCAGTTGGAATCATGAGCTGTTCAGCGAGGGTAGAATTCCATAACAAGAGCTTGGGGTTTTCAACGGGAGCGGGATGTGTTCTTTGGTAGAAACGTTCATCTAGCTGTGCATAGGAGTTTGAGAATTTCATTTTGATAACCTTTCACAGGTATTTGTTTTGCTAGCTATATTTAGTAACAGTTAATAGTTTACCACATTACATAATCTGTAATATTAGTGATGTTCCCGTTTTTCGGTCGTCAAAACACACAGTGGCGTGGTTATTAACGCCTTTGGTAACATGATGGTGCTATCCAGTAGTTAATATGCGAGCGCTTCTTGGCATGTATTTATGCTAATAGCGGGCGATGATGAGATGGGAAGGGAGATAGGGGGGGGGAGCGACCCTTGCTTGCGTGTTTATTTACTTATGATTTACCCGTGTTCTGGTTGTAGTTGACTGTGACTATTTACATAAAATATTTTACAGGATCAACGAATAAGGTCTATAGTTGCCCACGAAAAAGATAATAAATGACCTAATTAATACCAATCTTCCGCTGTTACCAAAATGGTCGTCACTCTCGCGCATGCGGGAGTCTAGAAAGTTATGCAAAACCTCTGGATCCCCGCATTCGCAAGGATGACGAATACGGGGAACAGAACCAGAGCGGAAGATTAGTGCTACTCAGGATAAATGAAACCATAGCTTCATATTTTCCTTCCGCAGAATCTGTTGAAAGTTTTCTTTAAATAATAGGAGTGATTTTATCACCATGAAAAAATTTGGTTTTTTTCTGATCCCAGTATCGCTACTTCTCTTGCTGACCACAACGGCTTTTGCCGTACCGACACATCTCACTATCCGTGCTAAAGCGCATGATGCCAAATTTATTGGCACTGGTATGGCTGGGGTGAATGTCTCAATAATAGATGTAAATTCTGACCAAGTGCTTGATCATGGCTTAATTCTTGGTGGCACTGGTAGTACAGACACTTTGATGAAGCAACCGATTCAGCGTGGTCAAAGTATCAGTGATGAAAAAACGGCAAGCTACAATGCTACCATTGATATTGTCGAACCTACGCAAGTGGAAATTCGCATCCACGGACCACAGGCGGGTGGTTTAACCGCGGTGAAGAGTAGTCGTACAATTTGGGTGTTGCCGGGCCAGCATGTACAAGGAGATGGGATTGTCTTCGAGCTGTATGGATTTGTCGTTGTCCCTTTGACACCATATAGCAACAGCAAATCTAAACTTGGTGAGAGTGTCGAATTGTCCACCTATGTCACTATGCTGTGTGGTTGCGCGGTTGAGCCAGCAGGTTTGTGGGATGCAAATAAATACCAAGTTTCGGCATGGATTTGGAAAGATGATAAGCTCATAGAGAAAATTCCTATGCAGGCGGGTAAGACTAAGGGTCTTTTTAGCGCATCTTTCATGCCGCCGTCACAGGGCGAGTATCGCATTGCATTCTGTGCGGCTGATCCAAATATGAACAATTATGGCGTGGCCTATAGTGGGGTTGCTGTTAAGTAGTTTGGTCGCGTAGCTTTTTAGTTAAGTTGAGAGTGATGGTAGTGGAAAGTGATCAATTTTCATTGGATGGATAATGACACTCAGCGGCTAAAGTAATCCGGGTTACGCGCACCCGGACCGCGCCATACTTTTAGTATTATCCAAAAGTATGCGAAACATAACCCGCAGTTGTCTTGCCCTAGCGGGTTCCCTCACTATAATCGCTGTCAACGAGAAACCCGCTAAAACACGCTAGCGCTCACACAATTAGCGGCAAAGCCTTCTCGCTGACACTCATTGCGTTCGGCGGCGACAAATGGGGAAATTTGGTGCTGTAGGTCGGGAACCGTTTGATTTGGTGACACTTATTTCGTTCGTCGGCTATAACTAGCGTAAGCGGCGAGGTAAAGTCCCACGGAAAAAGTTGAGTGTTATTTAACAACCAAAATACTCAATGCCTAGGCAACAAAAGGTCACCTATTTGGAGGTCTTAAGGGCTCCAAACCGCAGTGATATGTAAAAGGAAAAGATATTCATTGTAGGTAGATCGCGACCCCCGGAGGGTAGAACTTAAAGGTCGTTTTTTGCTTACTTTTTTGAGACCAGCCAAAAAAGTACGTCGTTTGCGGGACGAAACCCGCGAATTTGATTTTTGGTTTGTGATTTAAATGTTAGGAAACGCGATCAACTTTCATAAAGTCGCTGATAACAATCAGCACAATGGGTACGGTACGCTGTGCCCTGATGCCAAAACACGACCCGCAGTTGTCTTGCCCTAGTTGGTTCCCTCACTGCAATCGCTTACACCGAGAAATCCGCTAAAACTTGCTGAAGTTCATACACTTAGTGGTATCAGTTGTGGCGTTCGTTGGTAGTTTGGTTTGTTGGTGTCGCTTGTGCCAGTCGGGTTTCTTTCGTTGTGCTTTCGGGGCGAAAGTTAACCAGAACCATACCGCTGAAACGCTCTTTCCGATAGACTTCCACTCGGTAGACTTGACCTGCTTTGTCGATGGAATAGCTCTTTTTGAGTTGGCTATAACGGATCTGAAAATTCCCATCACTCGCATAACCCGGTTGTTTAAAACCGATAACGTTTATCCGATACCCTTTCTGGTTGTTGATCAGAAACTGCTTTCTCACCGCAATGATTGAGCCAAAGTTAACCTGCTGCTGGACACCATCAATTAACATTTCAACCCCCGCAATACTTCGATCAAGATCAAAGTATTCAGGGTCTAAAAAAGCTAGCCGATTGTTGCCATAGTGGATGCGATACCGGTCTTCACTGGGTTGGATGGTCACCAATGGGTTGGGGGATGTAAACTCCGGTTCCACGGCTTTCGGAAGAGGAAAGTGGTTTATTGTTGTACGCATATTGTTCAGTTCCAGCCGAATCCGCCCCTCGGCGAAGGAAATCAGCGCATCATCTTTAATGATCTGCTCTACCCCTGCAAGTGTCAGAGGGAAATTTCGGCTGAACTTGATCCCCATTTGCTGCATAAAGCTTTCCAGCGCTATCAGGTGATAATAAGTTCGCAGATAGATTGGATGTTTTTTGCTGGCTTCTACGGCGATGGTAGGTTTGTGGTGCCGCATAGCAAAGAAGGATAGCGATTTTTTTGCCGGAATATCATCTTTTGTGCTTGCTGTCATCATGTTTTTTATGTGAAAAAAATGATCTTTTGTTAAGGCTTTCGTGTTGACTTGTTGGATGGTTGTTTCGGCCATCTTCCGCAATTGTCCGAATTTAGCTCCTGGCAATTGCTCCTGATCAATGACACAACTCTGTCCCCAGCGATTAGGGTTGCGTTGACTGCTAATGCGGGTTGGGTGGTAAAAACCGCTGCCGTCGTGCAGATTGAGAACCAGATCGACTTGTGGGTCGGTGATAATCGATTTAATTTTCTTAATTGATGAATACTGGGGATCATTTTTGGCAACACGAGCAAACTTGAGGTTCATAGTGCCGCGCACTCGGGAGAGGATCGCGGGGAAGTTTAGATTGGGAACAATCCACAGATTCCCCTGCTCAATATGATACCGGGTGACCAGTGTCGCTGCAGCATGAAAGCCGCCTGGTTCGTCACCGTCAATGCCACCAATGATGAGTAATGTTGGTCCTGGTTTTATGCCGGATTTTTGATGAAAACTGAACTCATTTGCAAACAACTGTGCCGGGATCATAATTAGACAGAGAAGGATCAGGATTGATTTCATGGCAGGATAGTTGAAACTCCGGTTGGATAAATTATTCGACAAAGAGTACTAGGATCATTGAGACTTTACCTGAGTAGCACCAATCTTCCGCTCTGGTTTTGTTTCCGATATTCGTCATACTCGCGAAGGCGGGTATCCAGAGGTTTTGCATAGATTTCTAGACTCCCGCCTGCGCGAGAGTGACGATCTTTGTGGCGATAGCGGAATATTGGTCTTAATTAAAAGATTTTATGTACAGTAATAAAAAAAATAAATGGCTACGCATCAGCGTAGCCATTTATAGGCTTTATATAGTAGGGAAGTGCCGTTTTTTATGAATGTTGAAAATTTACTGTTTACTATCCATAACTTCACGACGTTCATAGGCTTTATCAGTCAAAGGAACCGTCAGATACAATTTTGTAATAACGCCAACAGCCAAAGCTTCTTCTTCGGTATTTATGCTACTTTTAAATTTTTTAAAGGCTGCCATGGTGCGCTTATCTAGAGCTCCGCTAAAAGCAACGTCGTAACCATGTAAGAATAACTGTTCTTGTGCAAAAAGTATTTTTTGAGTTGTGTTTGAATTCTTGTAATTTTTCTTCAATGTTTCGATAACATAAGAATCTTCATGTGCTCCGGGTAAAACTCTCCAATATGGAATCACTAAATACCTACCAAGCAGTTCTATCATGCTTGCTTGAACAACTGGTCTTATTGCTCCATGCTTGCCTTCTAGTGTTCTTATTTGTCCTTCAATCTCTAAGTTGACGCCAGATAATTCAATTGAGATCGTTTCAGCTGATTTTTTACTATTCATCTTAACAGTGTTAAATGTCTGTATATTTGGAAGCGCTACAAGTGTTTTGAAATCAGACAGGAAAAAATCCATTGTCACGGTTATGCTATCAGGCTTTTTTGCATCAAAGCCAACCATTGTGATGCCGCCCTTTAAAAACACATCTGGAATTCTTTTATTTGCGAATTCTGAAAAACCAGTAACCGTTAAATTCTGTATCAGAGCAGGATCATAAGTTGCTAGTGTTACATGACCTCCGATGTTATTTAACGATGTTTCAACAATCTTAGTCACGTCCCTAGGAATTGCCCCCCCTGTTGCCTGGGAAACGCCAGTATTATCCCCAATAGGAGTACACAGTATTGTTGCATCACCGGTGCTATAGATATCTGTCATCAGCCCAAAGTTTTTTAATGCTTCATCAAAGGATAGATGTTGTAAATCAACCTTAGTCGGTTTATCTGCAGCGAACGCACTAGAAATTAAGGAGAAACTTAAGGAAAGTATTAAGAGTAGAAGTATCTTCGAAATATTGCGCATTTATAGGTCCCTTTGTAAAGTGGATAAGTTAACTTCCGATCAACGTGATAGTTGATGAATACTAGAATTTATTCAACAATGCATGCTTTCAAGTAAATACGATACATTGTAATAAATGAAGCGAATTCATCAATATTTATGAAAAACAGTGACACTCCCCAGTTTTGCGTTATTGTGCGGCAAAAATCTCTGAATATTACCAACTGTTTATGGCTCTTATTGCACGCAGGGATTTTAATGTCAATAAGACCCTGCTGCAGACAATTAATGGTGTGAGTTTGGGGGCATTGATGTGGTTTTGTTCTATATAACGTGCCACCGTCTACAGTTATTCATCACTTTCTCCCAGATACGAATAAACCCGATTCGGCAATATACGACCGCTGTGCATAAGCGTGTGATTTAGGTATTGGGTATCTATCTGATTGGTTAAGTCACGGCAACGCGCAAGAGAGTTTTCCTGCCCACGCACAACCAACAGGTGGATATGATAGTAAAGTGGGGGTGGAATTGCGCTTTCTGTTGACACCTGTCCCTGCGTAGGGTAAATATGCCGGCCCCACAAAATACTGTGGTCAGTTGTCCCTAAAATTTAAGCGTAAAACAACATGTGTACCATGCTGCCATACAGCTTTAGAAAAGAAGATTAATTTGTTTATCAGCCACTACCTATTATCGATTATTTGCACTCATTTAAAAAATACTTCTCTTTGACCCGCCCTCCTTATTTTTCACAAAGACTTTGCTCCGCAGTCCCAATCATGGGCATATCCCTTCAACTATTTAATTGAGCTATTTATTATGAAAAAGTACTTCCCGCTGTTTGATTCTTCACAAGCAGTTGATTATAAGATTGAGATTTTATCGGGATTAACAGTAGCTCTGGCCTTGATTCCTGAAGCTGTAGCATTTTCCCTGATAGCAGGCTTGTCACCATTGACAGGTTTGTATGCGGCCTTTGTTATGGGCTTGGTTACTGCCATCCTTGGCGGGCGACCGGGGATGATCTCCGGTGCAACAGGGGCAATCGCTGTAGTTGTTGTCACGTTAGCAAAGACACATGGGGTGGAGTATGTCTTTGCCGCCGTTGTCCTAGCGGGTCTTATTCAGTTTGCTGCCGGTGCCTTCAAGTTGGGTAAATTGATGCGTTTAGTTCCGCATCCTGTCATATTTGGTTTTGTTAATGGTCTCGCCATTATCATTTTCATGTCTCAATTCGAGCAATTTAAAGATTCTTCAGGTGCCTGGTTAACGGGAACACCACTGTATGTCTTGATAGGGTTGGTTTTTACAACAATGCTTATTATCTGGGGATTGCCTAAGCTGACTAAGGCGGTGCCTGCTTCATTGCTCGCAATTGTAACTGTGTTCGCGATTGTGGTGGGCTTTGATATCGACACAAAAACAGTCGGAGATATAGCCTCTATTCAAGGAGGATTCCCCCCATTTCATCTGCCCAATATCCCTTTCAATTTTGAGACTCTTGCGATTATTTTCCCATACGCTGCCATTGTAGCTGGCGTTGGGCTGATTGAAAGTTTGCTAACCCTTAATATTATAGATGAAATAACAGACACCCGCGGAGTTGGAAACAAAGAGGCCATGGCCCAAGGAACAGCCAATATGTTGTCTGGGGTGTTCTCTGGTATGGGTGGGTGTGCAATGATCGGGCAAAGTCTGATTAACGTTTCCAACGGAGCTAGAACAAGACTTTCAGCGATTGTGGCTGCTGTTATGCTTTTGGTTTTCATTATGTTCGGGGCAAATCTGGTTGAAAAGCTTCCCATGGCAGCATTAACCGGTTTGATGATAATGGTGGCAATCGGAACCTTTGAGTGGGCGAGCCTGAGGACTATTAACCGAATGCCAGGTTCAGATACCTTCGTCATGATACTGGTAACCTTAGTCACAGCAGTACTGCACAATCTTGCCTTGGCTGTAGTTGTTGGGGTTATTATCTCAGCATTAATATTTTCCTGGGATAATGCCAAGCGTATCCGGGCAAGAAAGAGTATCGCTGAAGATGGGACAAAGCTCTATGAGATCTACGGACCGCTATTTTTTGGATCTGTGGCTGTTTTCAACGAAAAGTTTGACATTCTCAACGACCCCGATCAAGTCGTCATTGATTTTAAAGAAAGCCGGGTTGTTGACATGTCAGCAATTGAAGCATTGAATAAACTAACGGGACGCTATCACAAAGCCGGGAAAAAAATTCAACTTAAGCATCTAAGCCCTGATTGTAGAAAGATGCTGAAAGATGCTGAGAAAATAATCGTAGTTAATATAATGGAAGATCCAACATATAAACTTGTTGTTGATAAACTATAGATTTCAATAACACTAAGTTGATTTTGGTTTTGATTTGTTGGTTTGTGGAATTTGATCAATTTTCATTGGATGGATAATAACGTTCATTTATAGAAGTAATCCGGTGTTGCACCACCGGACTGCGCCCTACTTTTAGTATTATCCAAAAGTATGTAAAACATAACCCGCTGTTGTCTTGCCCTTCGGGTTCCCTCACTACAATCGCTTACACCGAGAAGCCAGCTAAAACTCGCTGCGCTTCAAACAATTAGCAGGCAAAACCTTCTCGATGACGCTCCTTGCGTTCGGCTGTGACAAAGGGGGGAGGTTGCCCACTTGTAGGTCGGGCATCGTCCGACGGTTTTTATTCGGTGGATTATATTCGTCTACCTATTGAAAATTACATGCTGCAATTGAGCTGGATTATATGTTTTAGGTAAACGTGGCATGTTTGCAAATGTCGCATTTTCGTTGTTGATTGCTTAGTAAGTAAATATGTAAAGAATGTCACCTTAGATTACGCATGTGATGGTGAGGTTGTGCATGAGTTAAATTGGAATTATAATCTATATAATCTTGAAAATAGATTTGGTCTAAGCGTATAGTCCCTTCCAATGTAGTTAATTGTTGTTATATGTATTTTTGGTGTGTGCACATTGTCCGCATGGATGTGTTATAATTATGGTAATAGTTGGAACCCCAGTAACTACAGTGATCAGTGTAAGTTATTTTCTGGTGTCTGTTAAAAAAAGCTTCCTGACTTAGCGTTTATTTGTAATAACTACAGCAATTATTGTATTTGTCCGATAAGGTTCACAGAGCAATAATAACTTTTTTGATTGGAATATCGGCATGCTTCAGCCAGCCAAAACAAAAACTGCAGAAATAATCGATCACCTGAACAGGATGAAAATTGGTGATAAGAGCAATATGTTTTATTTTCGGCGTTATCGTAATGACGCCAATGCTCTTAAGAATGCTCGCCCTGTAGAGTACTATGAAATATGTGGTGCAATAGCTTGTTTGGAACAAAACATTG